>Ga0315282_10002699_pt1 | contig 32306 bp, 33 predicted proteins | sample YL17G07_20_MG_FD_203693 | JGI IMG/M metagenome (GOLD analysis project Ga0315282, IMG submission 203693) | Sediment microbial communities from Yellowstone Lake, YNP, Wyoming, USA - YL17G07_20 | ecosystem: Environmental > Aquatic > Freshwater > Lake > Sediment | place: USA: Wyoming | collected...
GGAATCCTAAGCATCAAATCCCTTAACCCGTGATACTTAATCAAGCCTTGAATCGGGTGCGCAACCGCTGTTGCCTTCATATCCTTTAACTCTCAAACATTTTTTGGCGCCGGGGAAGGGATTCGAGCACCAATTTACCAGTAAATAAGCATCTATCTTATATTCTTGGCGAGTAGGCGAATTAGGTTATACTTTCGTTATTTATATGAGAAACAATAAATTATGTCTTAGGAGGTAATTATTTGGAGAAAACCATTAGTTTAATCTTCAAGGGTTACTGGATAAATAAGACCTCTGTGCCATCAAAGGCAGGGATTTACCTTGTTTACGTTGGTAAGTATGACGAGGAGAAAGACACTGTAACTCTGCACAGATTAATCTACATTGGCGAGGCAGAAAATGTTAACGACCGTTTATCCAATCATGAGAAATGGCAACAGTGGGAAAAATATATCTCTCAAGGAGAAAGGCTAATTTTTTCCCTTGTTGAAGTCACCAGCCCAGATCGCGAACGTGCAGAGTGCGCTTTAATCTATTATCACAAGCCACTGACCAATGATGAATGTAAGGACACATTCCCCTACGAAAAAACTACTATCAAATCATCTGGAGAATGCAAATTCATCACGTCAGAGTTTACTGCTGAAAAGACTCTTTAACACTACTATTCAAATCAAGTTGGAACAAGGGTTAATCTTGTCTTGCGTAACTAGACAAAAGTTATATTCCATTTAAGAATGCTGTTCTAGAGCTCTAAGGAGAAACTGCATGTTTCTCAATGAAGGGGCAGTAGCTGCTATTTAGGTTGAGAAGAATCGGTTCGGCTAAAGGTATTAATTACTTAGACTTAGCTAATCTGCGTAAAACCTGAGTAAATTTCAAAATTATCCGCTTTTTATTTTTGATATTTTTGTGACGACTCTGCTTAAATAGATAGATAGCTGATTTAATTATTCAGTGCTTAAAATGAATGACAAAGACAAAGAAGATCCTCTATGGTGGGTTGAAAAAATTTCTGAGACTGGAATCGTAATTGGCGGAAGTGCCGCCTTGGAACACAGACTCCATCATGGTCGCTGGTACGAAGAAGATAAGCCATACTGTCATGGGGCTATTGGAATCGGCGTATGCGCTGTTTCTTTAATTGTGCGCATTGGCTGTGCTTTAGTACGTGCAGCCAGACCGAGATGCCCTTATTGCAACACATCATTATCATACATACCTTCAGAGCAAAAATTATATTGCAACAACTGTCAACAATACATCTGACACACCTTTTATGTAGAGTTCTTAAGTGGTATGTAGACCAACAGCATGTGCCTCATTATGAGAACCTCAGAAAAGTATCAGCGTTGACATTACAATCAAAAATAGAATTATGAACTCCAATTGTGTTACTGTGATCTTTGTACATTCCTCTTGCTATGGATGATCCCGTGACTATCTTGGTACTTTCCGTCATAAGGTTGACTTGAAGGTTCTCCTGTTCTATGGAAAACGATTTGGACTATCGGCTCTTTTTCCTTAATGCATATGACTCTTGTTCCTGCGTTATACAACGATAAAGTAAGTTTCCCTCTGTAACCAGGATCAATAATGGCAAAGCTTCCCACGAGTCCTTCTCTGGAAAAAGAAGATTTCAAGTGAATAGTAGCAAGAATTTGAGCGCCCAACTCAATGGATTCTAGACTCAAGACCAACTTATGATCTTTTGGGTTTAAGTCTATTGCAGAGTGAGAAGCAAAGTCGTATCCTGCAGGAGCAAGTCTTTCTTTAGAAAAAGGAATTATGTTTAGCATTCCTTTCTCCAATGCCGCCAGAATCTCTTTGTTAGATAGTACAGTCAAGTCAAGTCCACACCACTTCTCGCACGAAAACCTACTGTTTCGACCTATCCTTTATCTTTTTCAGCCCATCTAATTCTTCGTCTTCATAGAGTAAGCTAAAGCTGGGTTCGGTTGCTCCAAAGTATCTTGACTTATGAATATCAGATGTGTTTTCTTCTCTTATCGTTGTTTTATTCAAAACCAGCTGTGCGACTCGAAGACCAGGAATTAATGGAATTGGCACATCATCCTGATTCGCCATTTCTAACGTAATAACCCCTGCGAATCCTGGATGCACTAGAGTTGCAGCACTTAGTATAAGTCCAAGTCTCCCCCAAGAAGAGCGCCCAACTACTTCAGCGACTAAATCATTCGGTAAACGTATGTATTCGAGTGTACATCCCAAGACTAGCTGCTGAGGATGCAGAAACAGTTTCTGTCCCAATGGAATATATACTCTTTCTTGAAATTCGCCAATTCTTGAGACCAGTTTTTCTGCGGGTTCTTCCAACACATCCAGACCAGAATATTTGGTTCTTCTGAAAACGATGAAGACATTTCCCAATCGTACATCGATTGAGGCATGACCTATCTGTTTCTCGCTCAAAAGTGGCGTAATGAATATCTTACGACTCGCATCGGAAGTGTGTAATCTGCTCTTTATCTCTTCTCTTGTCAAGACCGACCCAACTTCGCTCAAGCTGACTCACTGTCCTTCAGAATTTGTTTCATCTGGGTTTCAATATCACTCAATTCTAAAGCTTTCAAAATAAGAGCATGAAGTTTATCCCTAACGGCAATCTCATCTTTTGAGGTAGCGGCGTCAAAAACCCCATACAGTCTCCTAACCAACAGCATCTTGTACAATAGACCGGCATTCAAAATTGAAACGGGAAGCGCAGGCTTGCCTACGTCTATCTCCGCTGGGGGCACAATGAAGTCTAATCTTCTAGATAGTTGAAAAACCTCGTCCCTGAATTGTTCAGGTCTATATTCAAAAGAAATCACGTAATTGTTTACTTCCTTCTTTAGTTCTGGAATCACGTTTTGTACAGAATCCATCACCAATTCTTGAAATTCGGTAAGCTCACCAGGTTTGATGGTTCCTAAAATCGATTCCAGTTCCAATGAAAGACTAACGAAATCATCAGCCATTTTCTTATCATCCGTTTCTTTGACGCCCTTGAGAATCTCTGCGTATTTCTTTTCTTTGAATTCCTCTAGAAGTAGCTTAATCCTCATTCTGGGTGGCGGGTGGTCACTCGAGGCTTCGTCAATTTCGACCATGCTTAACAAGAAGTTACTCAAGGAGTGGAGGAAAACAGGACCGAATAAGTGAAAAGCCACTGCATCTGATACAAGCTCTTTAAGCCATTGGGAAATCTGTGAAACAGCGAGTTTGGTAATTTCGGCCCTTAATGTATCTGGGCTGATAAAATACGTCAGTCTGACTTCTTTTCGTTCCCCGACCCTAGCTTTTTCCAATTGGTTAACAATGCGTTCGATTCTTTTCTTGTCCAACGTCACTCTTTTTAGAATCTTGTCGGATAAGCCGGCAACTTCATCAACAAAGTGGCCAACTTCATGAGCAAGCATAGTATTTGAGATTATATTCTGTTTCTGGATCAGTGGAAATCCAAAGACGGCATATCTCCCGGGCATGTCTGAAAAAATCTTCTCTATATCAGGGAGCGCGTATTGCAGAGCTGTCTTCAACAGTTTCATTAGGTCCAAGTAAATGTAGTTATACTCAAATATTGGAACCAAAACGAATGCTGCGGATTTGTCAAATAACCTTATAGCGTTCTTGATTGGTACGGCGGTTCCTTCGGGCAAATATTGGCGATGCCCTATCTCAAAAAAAGTGAGAACATAATGAAGTACTCCAACCAGTTGTCCATATCTCTGAATGGCATCAAGATTTTCTTTCGTCAGTGCTATGGTTTGCGGGTCCTTTTTGGTCTGCTGTAGTTCTTTATCGAGCTTATCTAATTCACGCAGGATCGCGTCATCAATTTCTGACAACTTGGTTAGGAGTGTACTAGACCAAGGGAAGGGGTAATCTCCAAGCTTCAGTTGATCAACTCTTTTACTATGGTAGAAATACTCCTCCTTTACAGTATCCAAGAGATTCCGTATCAGTAGAGAAGAGCCGGCCATGAAACAACCTCAACCTTCCTCGAATAATATCTACTCGCTTCGCTTAAAGTTTGGCGCTTGATAAATTCGAAGAAAGTTAAGGTTTGTTTAAGAGAAGGGGGATCCACCATTTTTCTTTCAATAGCTCTCCCTACTTCTGATTCTATGGTTTTTAGCATTTCATCGAAGACTTTCTTGTTTGACTTTTGTGAACCTTCACTGATTGATTGAAGAGCAATTATACTTATAGCGCGATGATAAGCACCAATAGAATCCAACGCGTTGCTCCCCAACTTTCCAGACTCAACTTGATGCTCTCCTTTCCTAGCTTTCTTGATAAGATTCAATATTTCTTTGAGTAGTTTCTCATCACTTGAACCCAAAAGTTTTCTTTCATTTAGCAAGCGCACTACTCTATCAGCGAAGAAACCTTCTTTCAAGACCTCGCTCAAATTCAAAATCTCGTTATATTTCATTTTCTCCCAACCTAAGCGAGTACCAACCCAAATATAGCACGACACATGATTAAAGATTTTTGCTTGTTCCTAGTTATAGTCACAGTTTGCGAAGTTATGATGTTAATGCAGTCTTTCATCAGCGTGACTTTTGGTGTCAATTTCTTACCCTCTCACCATACCTAAACATCTTTTCAACAGTGAGCACACTTATCGGTTATGGGGTTTGCAGTAAGTGTAAGCTCCTTTTTTGCCTATCCTAATCAACTCGCCTCTCTCCACCATTTTCGTTATCATCATGTTGAGCGATGTCGCCTTGGTTTCAACACTCTTCAGAAACAGTTCAGTTTTGATATTGCTGAAATTCTTGGGCTCGGAGAAGAATCCCGAGTCGATTAGATTCCTCAACTCTGCAGTGATTCCTGTACGACCGCCTTTTATCAAAGAAGACCCTAGTCTTGTCGACTCCTCTAGTGTGAGCTCCATCACTTTTACGGGTTTATCAAACAACACCAATTTTGAGCTTCCATTTTCCTGGATGGAAACTTTTATACCAGAGCTTAATTTCAGGTCCATTTATATCCCTTGGATATACAAAAACGCGTCAAACTTTTCTGCTTTTCTTGCCATCTGTATCTTGACAGATAGAATACAGACCAATCTTAGAAAAGAGTCATGATTAACCTTTTATATACCATCCTATATACCCATAGTATAAATTGAGGTTTGGAAATGAAACTGGTTTGGAAAGGTAACTGGAAAAAAGGAGAAATTGTAGTTGAAACAGAAGGTCCGGATGAGCTTATCGGGGCACTAGAGAAACTTGAATCTATAGAGAATGTAGTTTCTGTTTCGAAATCAACAGATACATCGCAAACCTCTCCAACAGAAGTACCTAAGATCTCTGGCAATTTAGGTCCTTCGCAAGCCGTACGCGAGGTGTTGGGAAGCCCTTGGGGGAGGGCAGAACCGAGAACTATGAAGGAAATCAATATCGTATTGGAAACAAATGCTATCTATTTCTCCAAGAGCACGCTTTCCGGAGTCCTCACGAACATGACGAAAAAAGGAGAACTCAGGAGACCAGCAAAGAAAGAAGATCAGTGGGCATATGTTCTCTCAGCTAAGTCCACCGAATCCCCGAAAGAGTGAGGAGGTGTACAGTTTGTCAGAATATAGAGCTCGTTTCAGAATAAGGAAAGGAGACATTGAAATCGAATTTGAGGGAGAATCGACGGAGGTCAATGCAAGATACGAGAAAGCCTTTGAATGGGTAAAAGCTAGTCCGACGTCCACTCAAGGTCAGCCCGAAGCAACATCATCAAAGGGAGAAAAGAAGGACGAGAAGCGTGGTGGCTCTCGTTCAAACGTTATTTCTCGCGCCATCGATAGCCTAATTGAAGAGGGTTGGTTTGACCAGTTCAAAAAGATACCTGATGTAATTGAAGAGCTGAAACGAAGAACAGTCCCCGGAGCTTACTATGAGGCTGTTGTAGGTGCTTTGAATCGGAGAGTTCCTGAGAAACTTGACCGCATAAAAGACACCGATGGCAAATGGACTTATTGTCGAAAGAAGAAGTGATTAGGAGGTCAACAGAGCTGTCTCTTGAGCTTCAAAAACTTTCAGACATGGAGAAAAAACACTATTTTGCATTGGAAGATCTATTTTCATTATCTCTTGGAGAACAGAAAGACAGAGAAAAACTCTGTGCCGGGCTAAAAGAAACTGTGGATGACTGGAAAAGGATGATGGGAGGGCGGAGCAGTCTTGAAAATTACATTATGCCCTACCTCGACGGAATGATGATGAATGACAGCAACAAAGCGAGGAACTTGTATTTTTTCCTAAGTCCAATATTTTTGTACATTCATGTCCTTTACGAGATTTCAAGAAAGGAATGGAGAAACGCCGTGTCATGGAGCGGCATATTCTGCGAGCGAACTGTTAAAAACCTACTCAAAGAAATCGACAGAAAAGACTCAACCGAAATTTTCCAGAAAGTGGAGAAAAGCAGTTTTGAGAATAAGACCGGAAGGCTGAAATCTGAACTAGAAAATAGGCAATTCAAACTGGCGAACGAACTGTACAGTCTCATGGAAGTGATGTATTCACTCAGAGACACGAGAGGACCGCATGATGTACCTCCTCCAGAACGTATTCGTGCCCAAACATGTGCGAGTCAATGTCTCCCCGTCTACATCGATTATCTGGAAGCATTGATGTTTCTTGGCAATGATCTGAAGGATAATTATCATACATTTGTATCCTTTTTCAGCAACTTGACCGAGACGAAGATTTCTCTCACATTCGGAGAAGAAGAAAAGCGGGTGACCATCAATGAGTTGCTGAAGAATGTTCTTTATCGTGAAGGTTTCTTCAGACAGGGAAGAAAACATGGGGAAGTTACGGAAAAGCTGAGAACGATGGGTTACAATTTCGGCGATCCGCAAGTCTCGAAAGCATTAAGCGGTTTATCAAAAGGAAAAGACGCTATTTTTACCAAGAAAGGAAAAAGAAGGAACTATATCTATGAGGAAAGATACCCACCCGAGGAATTCTTCAAAAATGTCATATAGAAAGAAACATTGAATGCACGCGAGATGGCCAAATTAAAGCAATGCAAGTTTTAAATTGAAAACCGCTTAGATATTGAATAAGTGGCATATATGACCGAGAAACGAATACACGCCGTGCACGATCGAGACCTTGAAAATCTCTTGCGCAGCCTCAAATTGCTCGATGATTTACGAGCTGGAAAGATCAAATGTAGTGAATGCGATTGCATAATATCTGAAGAGAACCTTGGTTTTCTTTATCCTTATGCAGGAGAAATAAGAGTCTGCTGTGATAAACCTGATTGTTTTTACAATGCACGAAGGAAGATAAATCCAGAAAATCCGAGGAAGGAAGAAACAAATGAGAAAGAACATTTGGAGCAAGGCTAGTATTTTCCTGTATTACCTTACAGCACTTTCTTTGATAGCTATTGCAGTCCTTAGTTTGATTTTCTTGTCCTAGAACCTTGCTCTGCAAGCTTTCGGCACCTTAGGCGGCACGATTCTATTTACAGCATTCTTGTTATACCTTTTTAGCAATATTCCTCATTTTCAAAAAATAGGTTCGAACATTCTGCAAGCTATATCATGGATTAAGAGAGCAGAATTAGCGTCTGTCAAACTCGCAATAGAAGGAAACATCAACGAATCTCGTAACATAATTAACCATGAAGCTCAGGGATCAATGCCATTTCCTGTTAAGGTTGAATGGGTAAAGGGTGAAAGCCCAGAAGCGTTCATCGATAAATACAAGGGCGAGGTCGTTGTAAGAATGAGGCATCATAAGTACGAACCCAGAAACCTCGCCTACGCAACAATTGAATCTGTATCAAAGGGCTTTCTTCCCATGACACGCATTTATCTTGACGGAAAAGTAAGCAAGTCAATGGATTTCACTATAACAAAGAAAATACTTTCTGGGCTTGAGAATACTGAAGCCCTTGACTACTTCCTTGCCGAAGTAGTCCAACCAGAGTCAGACGATGCAGAGCTAAGAACATACCTGACAATAATGGAGAGTCTTAATGAAGACGGAGTTTTCACGAGGATTTTCGTTAGAGAACTGGTTGAACTTGGGCGAAAATTGTATCCGAGATATGATCAAGAAGCATGCGAAGATACGCGAAAACTGACGCAGTTTATGAAGAAAATCGCAGAAAGGAAGAAAGGAGAACGTAATGACCTCAGCTTCAGAGAAAAACGGATTAAGCTTGCAATAATGCTGGTGGCCGAGAAGGAGAAATTCTTCAACATGGGAACCAAACCATATGCCCAGTGGGCCGAAGTCATAGCTGAAAAGGGTTACGACACTCTATATGTTCTTGCTGGCGGGATCATGGTTGGGCCGGCAAGTATGGTTATCAAAGAGCTTGAGAAGTCGCCAAAATTGGAAATGATTGGGTCTGAAACTTACATTGGAAAACACGAAGGTGAGTTGAAAAAGAAAATTTGTGGGTTTTTCAAAATAAAAGCCCGCTAGCTTTTGTGGGTTATTCTGATTAGCTCTTTCGGTTCAGCTATCACAGTCTTACATTTCTCACACTTTTCAACTTTCAACGGTTCATACATAGGAATGAAAGCTTTAACCTTAAGTTCCGAAGTTCCTTGGTCAATAAAGAGCTTGTTCACTTCTATTCTATTCCAGTGACCGCAGGTCTTGCACTTCATTCTGAGCCGGGGTTTCATATTTGTCAGACTCTCATTTTAGTTTATCAAGTCTTCTGAGAAATGCTCTTTCTTCTTGCCTCATTGAGGCTACTAATTCCATGACTCTTAAAATATCATCTCTAGAACCTGTAGTGACTTTCTGTTTCATGAAAGTATGAATCATGCCTCTTAAACCCCACAACTCGAAACCATACTTTTCTTCAGCAATTTTAGGTAATTTGGCAAAATTGTCTTCAGTATTCCACACAACCAAAATCTTGCGGTAATTAGAATCTCCAAATAATGCGAGAATTTTTTCTTTAATTGTTTGATGGTCAAATTTTTCCGTTTTGAAATAGTCTAGTCCTATTTTATGAGGTCTACCTTTAGTAGTATATGTGTCCTTTTCCCTGATTTTGAAACTTGGTGAAGTGTCTATTCGTGATTCCACATGATACTTTTCTCCTGTTCTTGGATTCACTGCTAAAAGGTCTACCTCTTTTCCTCTTTTGCATTTTATATTAGTCATAGTGAAGCAATGTAGGATTTCTTGGAAATACTTCTCTATTATGTGAACCTCAGGTTCCATGCTTTTTGTTCCCCAATCTTCTTACAAAATAGCGACCTTTCTTGTTCCTGAAAAGCTCCCAAAAGTTATCATTTTTATCCATCAATGCTACAGATTCTTCTTTTTTCAAATTTATTGCAATCAACTTGTCAGTGTCAAGAAGTTCTTTCTTTAGCCCTTCAGCCATTAGCAACTTGAAAAGAATGCCAAGTCTACCTTCTATATCTCTCAGACACACTGGTGACTTTATTTCAACCATTTTTCTCACATTAGCAACTCTTTCTTAAAATGTATTAATAGCTTATTGAACAAATACAAACCATTATACTTCTCACATTTCAAACATGGAAGGAAAGAGTGTTGTCTTCGTAGCTTAAGGAACACGCGCTAGGTTGATGGAATAATCGATTCCATCCAATTTTTCATGTGGCTCATCTTAGGGCCTATGCCCTTTCCTTGGGCATATGTGATTTTGGTTTTCTGCAATGCTGTCTCGTCAAATCCTTCTATGATCTTCAGCATGTTCTTTCCGACGTTTACATAGATCTCATCATAATGTCGTTTGGTAAGTAGCTTTTGTAAAGTTGAAAGACTTGACTCTCTGAGTCTCGCTAATTGACTGTTGCTCAAGACAAGCTTGCGCCAGCTTCCGCTCAGGGGCTCTTTAAACCCTATTTCTTCTTCTGCCATGACGGACCCGTATACAGGTGACACAATCAAAATGTCAACGCCGCGGAGCTTACCGTTGTACTTTCTTATCAGTCTCATGAATACACCGTCAAACCTCTGCAATGCCGGGATAGGGCTACTAGGCTCTTTTACCAGTCGCGTGGAACCTGACACTATAATAAGCTTTTTCAACATTTTTCCCTCTTGACACGGAATCTTACGGCTGATTCTGAATTAAACAATTGCGATTCGTAGCTTACCTAATCGGAGGCCATGCGGAAAATAGACTCCGAATACGGTTGCTTATCTCTCTCCGTCCGATTCAACACAGGTCTTTTGAAAACCTCAACTATTTCCAAACCACTTTTTTCTGCAATTGTTGGGTAAAGATTCTTGCTGTCGTTTGCAACAATGAAAATATGCGCGTTTCTCTTCAAGTATTTCTTCACATTGAGCAACACAGCTGAAATGCCAGTGATATAGTCACTCTGAGCCGTTCTGCTAGTTCCGTTTGACTGCTTCCCTATTTCCAAGTTATGAAAATTGGCAGGAAATTTGCTTTTCCAAACCCGCGCTGCCCTCGACTTGGACACCATCATTCCATCCTAGTGGCAATATCCGCAAATTCCTCTTTTTTTCTGTTTTTTTGCCTACTACAAGCGGCAAAATTCTTCTGATCTCTTAGACGGGTGAAAATCCAGAGGAAACTATTCTTTAGCTCAGTCTTCTGCAATCACGTTTTCGCACGCTTACATCAATGAGGATTGGATACTGCTTATTCTTTTCATCCATCTTCTCATTGATTTCTACAGTGACTTCGAGTTTGCTAGTTTGTCCTGATTCTTCTAGTTTCTTGAGTTTTTCTACGAGTTTTAGATCATTTGTTTTGGGACATTCGTAAGGGTTTCCGTTTTCGTCCAGAAATCCAATTACCCATTCTCCTTTTTCACAATCAAGGACGTAGTCTAATTCAGCTTGGTAAGTCCATTTTACTCGCTTCAATATCCATCCTCCTATTTCGCCCTGGAATTCATCAATATTTACCGAAAGCTAAATAGACTTTGCTGATGGTTGCAGGCGAAACACTGAAGCTGCCCGAGGGGATTAGAACCCGAACGGGTTCAAGTCCATTTCCTACAATGATTATAGCGCGCGCTATCGTTACAGCTAAGGCTTATATCCGAAAGATAAATAGGCTCTCCATGGAACGCGTCTTGTAGAAGCGGGTAGATATGGATAAAGAGTTTCTAAGAGACTATGAGGCAAGAGAAATAAATGAAATAAGCAAATTCGCACAGAAATTTCGCGAGGGGGAAATCAGACAGGGAGATAGATACCCCCAAGCATATCGTTTGAAACTGAATGAACCATATACTAAGGCAATAGATGGAGGAGAGATTTGGAGTCAAGTCCCCTTATATGGAACCATAATTATTGTTCTAAAGCCCACAAGAAAAGAGATATTTGAAAAAGTTCACGGATTCGATATAGAAGATGTTGACCGACTAATCGATTTCGCAAAGCAGACTGGAAGAATTCAATTTGCTCTTGACGAACATCCTACACGCTACATGCATCTTAACTTTCTTGAACCACTCTTTAAAAACCTGATGCCACCAGAATTAATACACATACCACTCGACTGTATTAGTACTGACCAAGAACTCCAACAACTCTACCATGAGACAAGTTCTCTATTAGAAAACCCTCAGTCACTTAATTTCATTCAAAGATATGCCAAGCAGAAATACCAAGTTACTCCAGACGACATCAAACACGGTCTCATCCAAGACCTGATAAGATTGAGACTATTGGGACACGCAGACCTAGTTAAGGATTTTATAGCTTGGCTAGGAACTGTTGATGTTATGAGGTATACGATACTTTTGCAGATGATCCACGATGTGTTTCTTTTCCCCTATGATCCACTAAAAGGGGTAAGAGCCATCAAAAGACCGCACGTACGTGAACTAAGTAGACAGTTTTCGATGGTTTCGAGAATGGGTGAAGGAATAGAGCTACCATACGAGGTTGGAAAGTTCCTAAACGACAAATTGAATCTTATGTCCGCGAAGGATGCAGAGGGAGCTATCAAACTGAGCGACGAATATGATGTATATGATCTGAGGAAAGTGATGAGAGCACTTAATGAGTGTGTGGAGAGGGGGAAAGTCGATACAATCAACGAGAAATCTAGAGAGATTGCAATGATTTTCGAGAATATCTGGAGAGATGCTGATAGACTGAGAGGCAGAATAAGTATTGCTAGGCATACAGTTTCTTTCGGAATTGGAATTGTTGGAGCTGCTGCCACATTGCCCGTTGCTGGGATTGGAGGTCTGCTGAGTGGGCTGGGATTTGAAGTTGCTGATAAGATTCTGGACATAAAAGCTTATGATTCGATCAGTGAAAAACTCGTGAAATTGACAGCGCAAAGCAGTGTAGTACATGTTTATGATTTTAAGAGGAAATATGGGAAATTGCCTTAAACTCAGATCAAGTTGTATGCACTTCATATTGTGTATATCCCCGCTAGCAGTAGGCGAGTTTACACGCAACGTATTCCAGCATATGCTCTTCTCCCACTTCAAACGAATAAGTATGACAGACGACTTTGAAGCGTTCTTAGGCGGAGGTTAAACTCGTATTGGAGAACCATGCCATGTTTGCAAAAGGAAGGATTAAGAAAAATAAGACTTGTGTTCGAACACCCAAGCGCATATGTGAAGCCTTGGAAAACTCACAGATCAAGGGGTCTTATAAGGAGAATATTGTTGGCGAGAACGAGCGATATTATTAACAGAGTGATATACAAGAGAGCGAATATCAAGGGAACCCATCGTTCTACCCGAGTCAATTGAGGGTATCTTGTTGCTTCATTATTGTCAGGATGTAGGCATTTCCATTCAGCTTCAAACGCGGCGACCGGCAGTTTCTTCTCGATCGCGTTAATCACCACAAATTTGGCAGAATTGAGCTCTCTATAGCACTTGATAGTGGTTGCCCAAACCCAGCAAAACAACAAGCCTGCAAATGATGACATGGCAATCCACCAGAAATAGAGTTGGGTCAATTCAGGTCCAAGTTTCGATAGTATACCAATGACTGCTATCAATAAAGTGTTCAAACTGAGAAAGAAGTTATTTGCGATTGACCGTCTTGATGAGATGTTGTCAGCCATCAATACGCATAGTTTGTATTGCGCTATAAGATGTTTTTTGTAGTCTTTACCGTAGGTTGTGGTTCTGTTCTGAAATGCTTAGACTAGGCGTGTCTGAAACGTATATTGATGCATTCTGCGGGCGAGTACCACAATCGGTACTTGCTAGGCACTATACGGATTTTTCACCTGAGAAGTTGGGGGAAATCTACGAAAAGGCTGAACTCAAGATGTTCAACTAACTATGCTTGAAACGCCAAGAGATGTGCTGGTGAAGCATTATACTGGAAAAGGACGCGCGCGGCATCACTATTGAGTTTTTGGAAATGTGTGGACCTTCCAAGTAACAAATCTTATGAACACGAGCAATGTAATAATACGCCATTAGCAGTCGGTGTAATTGGAATGTCCAAGCTTTTTCATTCTTATGGTCCGGAAAAGCAGCAAGAAGTCAGAGAAAGGCTGTACAAGTTCCAGAATGGAAAATGTTTCCTTTGCGATGAGCCATTGGATCTGAATAACGTGAAAAATATGCATCTAGACCACAAGAAAGCCCAAGCTGAAAAGGGGCCTGATGACGAGTCAAACTGGGTTCTTCTTTGTAGCAACTGCAATCTGAAAAAGAGTGACATGCCGCTGCAATTAGCCAAAAATAGGCTTCAATTCGAGAGAGACAAGAAAAAGTATGGTGAGAGCTTTACGCTTGGCAAAGTCTTTGACATAATGAGGAATGGGGCAGAGGGTAAACCCTTATTGATGAGGAAAATGGGAGGAAACATGATCGAACTGGAGTTCATTGAAGAAACCGGAACTCAAGTCAAGCGGCAATTGCATGTATGTGACGATGTTGTTGCAACTGGCACGAAATCAGTTTTTCTAGAACTTCCACTGAGTCACCTTTTCCATGATAGTGACCTAAATCCCAGAGCTATCTCTGAGAAAGATGTGAATCTTATTGATGAATTCTATTACAGAAATCCACAGCTTCATTTTTGTTTGGGAAGGATAGAAAGGATAGAAGAACTCGGGGATTCCATGAAAATAAAAGCATGGGTGTTTGATGGGCAACACAAAGCAGCAGCACGTTTGTACAACGGATGGAGAACTCTCCCGGTTCGGCTTTTTATTGAATACGATTACGAACAACTCAAGCAAACGAACTTCCGAGCACACACCGACCTCGTGCAAATGGAGTTTTTTAAATCGATTACGTCAGAGGTCGGATCTGGAGTGTTCGCCGATGCTTTCAAGCAGTATCTCGAAAAGCATTCGAGAGAGAACGTCACAGAAAACATATTTCTACAGTCCATTGAACTCCCGAGAGATCGAAGCGAAATGAGCAGGCATTTCAAACAATGGTTGGAGTATAACATACTTCATCCGGAAAAGAACAATCCTAGCCGACAGAACAAGATGACTCCCTTCATAGAAGGAGAGAAAACTAGAAAACGACAGAAACCCATAAGCTATGATTCATTTGAGAAGTCGATAATGAGGTACTTCGTCTACATGTATCCATCTGATGACTTAATTGCTCCCAGTGGTTCTGAACACTCAACCAGTTACCTAAGATTCGAGGAGAGAGACAATTTGATCAAGCTGATGAATATGATCGCTGACAAGATCCTCATCGGCAAGTTCGATATTACCAAAGGAGCCGATAAACTCGAAAACCGATTGAGTAAGGGCGAAAAATTCCTAGATGACCATGTCAGAGCCTACAGAATATTCCGTCCAAGAGTGTTTGAAGTGTGGTGCGAGGTCTTGAGAGAAGTAGTGAAGACCAGTCTAAAAATCAAAGGAAAACTTTCGGAAAAGAATGCGCATGATGGTAAGATACTTTGGTGCAAGCTTTCTAATGATGATTGGCAGCAGATGGATGCTATGCTGAACAAGATCTTCAATCATAAGGTCTGGGAGACTAAAGACAGGGAAATGATAGAAGCAATCGGAACAACAAAGAAGGACATTGCCGAGGCCTTTATAACTGAAGGAAAGATAGGCGATAAGAAAGCTTTCGAGCCACCAATCAACACTCAATACTTGCTCAGCTAAGCGCGCGCGTGTGGTACTATTGTGGTAGACATACCAGTTGTCGACAAGCCAAGGAAGGTCTCTCATGTTGCGGCAAGATTATCAGACATTGGAGTACGTTTGATGCACTTGGATATGCTGGATGAAGCCATATTAGTTCTCGAATGTGCGGCCGAGCTAGATCCACATGATGGAATGACTCATACGAATCTTGGGCATGCTTATCAGGAAAAGGGTTTGGCAGTCAAAGCAATGGCAGAATATGAACTGGCAATAGAAATAGATCCCAATCTTAAGTATGCTTATGAGGGTCTTGGAAGTGCTTATGCTAGTAAAGGCTTATTCAATCAAGCCGTAATCTGTTTCAAACATGTCGTAGATTTAGATCCTGGCTCCTCCGTAGCCCATCACAATCTCGGACGCGCCTATAACGAGTTGGGGACGGTTAATGAAGCGACAAAAGAGTTGAAGCGAGCATCGGAACTTGACCGAAGTAACGCTGACATCCATAATGATCTTGGAGTCGCATACTCCAAAAAGGGTTTGGCTGACGAATCAATAGCGGAATACAACCTCGCTATAGAATTGAATTCAAATAACGGAATATTCCATGCGAACCTTGGAAACCAATACTACTACAAGGGTTTGTGGGACAAGGCATTAAAAGAATACGAGCGAGCCATGAAGTTGAAGAATAAGTTGGAAGTTGAAGAATTGGTTCAACTACACAACAACCTTGGAGCCACCTATGCACAAATGAAGATGTGGGACAAAGCATTCGTGGAATTCAAACAAGCCATACGACTGGACCCAAACCTAGAAATCGCGCAGACGAATTTTCTAATAGCTCAAAATATGAAGGGATCACAGAAGGAAGGAGACTTCGCGGCCTCGAAAAGAAAAGCGCGCACATTAGCGCTCATTGACGAAGAAATATTGGAAGTACCAATAACCAAAGGTCAGATGGGCAAGGCTGAGAACGCTATTGAAAAATGGTTCCAACAACTAAAAGGCAATGTTTTGGGTGAACTTGCTTTCATAGACAAAACGACTTTCGGATATCTGGATTCAATACCTAAGTGTTGTGGAATAAGGATAATCGTTTCAAATATAAAGGACTCTGAAGCATGCAAGGTCAAAGCTGAAAAATGTTCTCGCGACAGACCATATCTCGATATTGTGACGATTACCAAACTACACAAAAGATGGATTGGTTCTAATGAAAGCTTTTTCATCGAAATTGGATCTGATTTGAAGACTGATGCTCTTGGGCATAGCACTCATACGATAAGGAAACTCGAGCCTGAAAACTATCAGAAAGAAGTCGAACAATTCGAGGTACTTTGGACAAAAACCGAAGAACAGCTAAGCCAAACGTATGGCCAAAGCAGTATGACAAAGAGCCTCTTCTTCAGCACTTCTAGGAGAGACTGAGGAAACCCGAATCGACTTTTTAGCGCGCGCACCATCAAGTTAAACTCTGTCTTGCTGTAAATAAGTGATTGCTTGTTTGTGCTATTGTGCTTCTGTTAATATGTATCATTGAAGCTGAAGGGGAGACCGCGGAGAGAGAAGCTTCGCCGCTTGGATGACTTTTCTTCTGTTAGCGCGTGCTGGTTCTATTCTTGTTTTTGCGGGTTGAGTGAGGCGAAGTGGTTTTCGATTTCGTATTTGTCTAGGTCTTGATCTTTTGCTAGTCGTGCTTCTATTTCTTCTACGAATTCTCGTGTGAAGCCAGCTGGGATTGTGATGTCTTGGTCTGTTAGGTCTAGTGGCAGTGGCAAACCAGTTGCCTTGTTGCAGGATGCTTTGAAGAATACTAGGACTGCGTTTATGTTGTTAAAGTCTATTGGTGTTTCGAAGCAGAAGGGTGGTGCTGGATAGCTGCAGCGTATGTAGTGGCGTTTTGTTTTGAAAATGAGTTCTGGTTCGCACATAAGATCTCGCCTAATATTGCGGTCGACTTCGCCTTTGCTTGCCTTGAAGATTGATTCTATGCTTCTTTTTGGATCTGCGGCATATCTGGGGTAAGCAAGTGCTAGTCTTGTGTAGTAGTTGAATATTATTGGATCTTCGAAGGCTGTTTCGTACGAGAACCATTCCCCTTCCTTAATCAGTGATGAGATGATTTCCTTGTCGTTTCGGTTCAATTGCAAGCTGTCATTACCGTTTCTGTAGATCGTCCATCCGTCGACAGCTGATGTTTGAACTCGCTTTATGATTCCTACTGCCTTTTTGCTTTCTAGTAGTTTTATTGTAATGTCACGTGTGTATTTTACAAGTTCAGCTCCATTTTCAAATTCGCCGCTTGGAACCGGTTGATTGTGTACTATGAAGCAACGTGGTCTAAATCCGAAGAAACTCCCGTCTATAACTATCAGATCAACATTTTTCTTCAAGCATGACAAGGCTGTTTCACGTTCAAGCTTTGCTGTGAGTAGCGTTAACATTTTCATGCTCACTTCTGGGTCTCCGATTTGAAAACCTGAATAATCGCCGCTGAAGTATTCTTCCTCTACAAGATCCAATCCTTGAAAGATGTGGTATGTTGCACCATAGGTTCCAAATCGTCCTCCCATCCTCTCACTCATGACAGGAGAGTCAGAACCATCGATAACAGCTATGCGCCAATTCTTCCATTCATCGTTTTCAGGAATTCTATGAAATTTCAGGAGTTTGTTAAGACTGTTTAGTTTTTCTTTATCTTTGAGAAGTTTGGCTTTTATGTTTCTAGCCTGTTTTTCCGCTAGATCAAAAAATTGATATTGCATCCGAGTAGGGATTTTCACCCATTCTGGAAACTCTTCGGTTCCAGTCTTCATTTCTCATCACCTAGTGTAGGAGTGTTGTCAGGAATGTCAAAATGAATCAACAGTGGAATTGGAGAGGCATTCATTTTGCCAGTTATGTAAAAATCTCCCACTGGCATAAGTATCAGATATTTCGAATCTATGTCAGCTTGACCAAGAAGTTTCATAGCTTCATCTAGGTCCAGAGGGTTCAGTTTGCCAATGAATTGGGTGTTCAAGTTGCGCCGAATCGCAGCGTTTATACCAATCTCACCGGCAATTCCTTGACTTAGCAGCACAACAGAAAGGTTATAGCTACGGCCTAAAGCGCAAAGTTCTGAGATCGTTTCCATTGTTTGATTTTCAATACCTCTTGGCATGAAAGGACAATACTGAGGGCCTTCATCTATGACTACAGCTAGATTGAGCTGTTCTTTTCTTTCCATAAGCTTACAGAGATGCGTCGCTATTGAAAGGAAGATTGAGAGCTTTTCCTGTTTGCTGCCAGTTCCGAGATCAATTACAACTACGTTATGCTGTTTGACAGCTTCAACAATTTCTGCAGGTCCTGTCTTACCCAAGATATTCCTCAGCTCATCATCAGACAACTTTGCTAGACACTTCTCAAATCTTCGCATGTAGTTTCTACCCCAATAAGTCAATTTACCAGTCTTTTCGTCCATGTTCTCCTTTTCAATCTCTGTTCTAACCATGGTTTGGAGATGGTCGCGAAGCTTTTCAGGTTCATCGAAGCTTCTCCAGTTACTTTCATAAATCACAGTCTCCAATGCTGTTCGTATTGGATTTCTTTCAATCATCTGGCTTTGGTAATAGCCGAAATAGTCCATGGATGAACACAAATATTGTATCACAACATCGTCATCAAGTCCCAAATCTGATATTTCGAACGTGTTAGAAAAGAATGGCGCGTAATCTGATCCTTTCCAATCAAAAATTAAGACTTTGTATCCCGCAGATCTGACAAAAGGAATTATTTCATATCTTGTCAGAAGAGACTTTCCGGCTCCAGTTGCTGCAAAAACGCCCATGTGATAACAGACAAACTGCGGATTTATTGGCACCTTCCAGCCAGGATGATCTTTGTAGTAGCCAATTGTGCTAGAAATCGACCCGAGAATGTTCATTGGATTATCAGATTCTTCAAATATCTCAACCTCTGATGAAGGAGCAATCAACATCTTATTCTCCCTCAAAGTGTTGTTTGAAACATTACCGACAACGCTAAGGCCGAAAGCATAAAATTCCTTAGCATTTGAGGGATGACGACCTACACGTGCGTAAGCAACACCTGGCGAATAATTGCTAGTCCTTAAATTTTCATTACTTCCCAAACCACCACGGCAAATAGCCATTATCTCATTACCATTCCTATTGTGAATCAACACCAAATCTTCTGCCTTCACATACTGTTCTTCACCCTCAGCAAGAATAACAGCTGCATCCAAAACACTTGAACCACTCGCAACAATACCTATTTTCCTCAGCTTTATCACCAGTCAAACTATTGAAGATTTGTTCTTATAAATAGTAAACACGCGCGTGTTGCAGTTGTTGCATGTGTAGGCTTGGACTGTGAATTGTCCGCCGCAATAAAAAGGGCCTTCTTCTAAGATTCCTTTTTGAGTTAAAATATGAATATTGATTTCATTATGTTTAGAATCTAAGTGTTTGACTTAAATCTAGTGATAGTTTATGAATGAGATGGAAGCGAAAATTCTTGGCGTTGTTATTCATCTTCCCATCGACCTCGCGATTGAAATATTTCGTGAAAGTGGTGACTTGCCAATGTCCGAGTTTCCTACAATCGTAAAGTTCGCCGAGAGAGTCGGAGAAATCCTTAATATGGAACAGAATGAAGGCGCTGTTTGCGTTAAACCTGCCTTTATTTTCAAGAATAACGAAAAAATACAAGTTTCGGCAAAGTCTAGAAAATGAGAACAAACCATGGTGATACGTTTGAAGAAGCATAAAAAAGAGGAAAATACCGCTCCAGCTAAAGATGAAAATGAGAAGTTTTATTGTTCCGTTTGTGGTCGCGAAATTGATGAGGAAGAGTATGAAAGTTATGATGGTATGTGTTGGGAATGCTGGGACGATCAGTTAACTGAAGAATCGGATGACATGTTTGGAGATTTGATGTAAATGGCTGAAGAGCAAGACGATCATGAATGTTCAAGGTGTGGAAGAAAAATTACAAAAGAGGAATATGAAACATATGATGGTTTATGCGAGGAATGTTACGAAATAGAAGTAGACGAACTTGATTATGAAGATGATTACCATTAAAACCCGACAAATTTGCAATATACGTATTTGTTCTTATAGAGTTGGCATAATTAGCAAAGTTTCATAATCTTTATGTTCAATACTGACGAACCTTCTAAATAAAAGTGTCTTGGCATGACTAAAAGGAAAAAGCCCCCGTCACTCCTAAAAACGAAAAGGGATGATGCACACTATATTTTTGAGTTAAAGTGCACTCAAGAAGAGCTAAACAGAGAAGGACATGGAAACACATTGAGGCGATACCTTGACGATAGGCTTAGAAAAGAATTGAACCACCCTACAAAAGAGCAATTGCGCCATGTTAAGCGCATTCAATCAATTTTGCACACGGGTCCAAAGTGGGATGCAATAACTCAAAGTTTCATTGTCTATCATTGCAGAAAGCATAACTTTTATCCTGATTCAACTACAATTCAAACCAAATGTTCTCAGCGCAACTGCACCCACCTATACCCTCAGAGAAAAAAAGAGATCATCGTCAAGACTTTGAACGAAGCACTCACTCTTGAAAGAACTATTGGCAATGTGTGGATAGAACAAATACCCACCGGCTATCGTGTCACTGTACTTAGCGCGCGCTTATGAAGTAAACCAACTTCCTTGACTGACATTCCTCGAAAAAACATTAATCTCTCGCGGCTTTAATAGTATTTAAGTTCCTTGCAAATTAGAGAGTGACTGTAAGGTTGACTGTAAACCTCAAACTACGTGAGTATCAAGAGCGTATTCTGGAAAAAGCTTTGTCACTGAAGAATGTGGTAGTGGTTCTACCTCAAGGAACTGGCAAGAGTGTTATTGGTTTAAATTTAATTGCGAGGGGAGGCTTCAATAAAGCAATAATTCTTGTTCATAGAAAGAACTTGATGAACAGTTGGATTGAGCGGGCAAATGAATGGATGCCAGGCACACTTCATGTTGTAGACGCATCATTGGATGCTGAGAAACGAACTGAAATATATCGTTCTAAGGCAATAGTGTTGACAACCATCCAACTCTTCCGCAACGACTTGCGCAGATGCCTTACTTTTCTGAGCGACTTTGATCTGATCGTTATTGATGAATTTGCAGAAGTGGTTGCGAAGTTTAGTGGAGGATATCGGAGAAATGTTTTTTATGACACTATTTCCAAGGCCTCTCACGCAAAAATTGTGGGGCTTATGCCTCCGTTCATGAGAGATAGTCGACTTTCTAACATCGTCAAAACATTCAACGCATCGATAATCTCAGTACCCTTCTCAGCTGTGAAGGATTTTATTCCGCAATATGATACGGATGTGATTGAGATTGAAGACCCATTTATTTCGAAGGTTGACAAGGTTGTGGGTAAAAAAATCAAAAGACTGCACGGCATTGTTTTTAAGGCCTGTAAGGAACATGGACTGAGAGTTACACGTGAAGGCGTGTACAGCCTAAAGAAGAATGAATTAGAAGCCCTTGACGAGAACGCTCAAAGAAGCTTCTGGAAAATGCGCAATGTTCTTGATTTTAGACAAAAGCTACTTTATGGAAATAAGTTGAAGCTGAGAGACAGTAGGCTGTGTAAACATCCAGAGGCAAAAGAATGGATTGATTCGATTGACAGGAAAAGTCATAAGCTTGTAGAGATTCTCAAGAATCGGCAAAAGGAAAGGGCAATTATCTTTTGTGGATTCAAAGAGATATTATACCATTTGAGAAGCGAGCTGGAGAAGGCTGGCATATCGAGCGTCGCAGTTACTGGTGATGTTCTTGACAGAGAGGAAAGAAAGCGGATTATGGACAAATTCAGATTTGGCGATTCACATGTGCTGTTGGCAACAGATGTGATTGATGCTGGTGTGGATATCCCACAAGGAGACTTCGTTATTCACTATACCTTTTCTTGGGACTCGTATAGACACAGGCAGAAAAATGAACGGATTCGAGGAGGCCAACAGATCTTTATTGTCTACAAGAATTCGAGTGAGGTGTCGAAAGTAAAATCACTTCTAAATGAGGTAAAACGGATCCAAAGCAAATACGTTATCGGTGATCAATGATGAAGTTTGTCGCAGCTTCAGACCTCCATGGCGATATGTTCATGACTGAGAAATTTGCAAAGGCAACAGTCAATCTTCAGGCGTCAGGGATAATTATTGCAGGAGATGTTGGCCCAACAGTTGAGAAAGTTATTACAAGTCTCGCAAAACTGAAATTGCCCATATATACCGTCTTGGGCAATGACGATTTTGCCTTTGAAGAACAAGCTCTTGAACGAATACCATACGCAATAAACATCAACGGTGAATCCGTTGACATAGGACCTGCCGAAATCATTGGATTAAGCGGTTCTCCATGCCTCGGCAAGCTCGAGCTTGACGAAAGAGAAACCTATGATGTTCTCGAAAAAGCGTTTCTCTCAGCATCTAAGCCAGTCATTCTGGTTTCTCATATCCCTCCCTACGGTGTTCTTGATCTTGCAACCTATCACGAAACTGACCATGTGGGCTCATGGTCTCTCAGAAAAATAATCGAGAAGTATCAACCTTTAGTGTGCCTTTGTGGACATGTACACAAAGACGGAGGCAAAAGGGAATGGGTGAAGAAAACAGAAGTAGTGAACATAGCTGCACTTGCAGATAACGAAGTGAGCAAGAGCCAGGGCCGTCGATTTGCAGTAATAGAAATCTGTAACGACAGAAAATGTACAGTCACATTCGATTATCTTATAGATGCAAACATGCAAATCGAAAAGTTCATTGCAAAATATGTCTAAGTTTAAATTGGTAGAAAATCAAAGAATATTAGAGAGAGAAAAATGTCTGAAGTCGTTGATGAGAACCTGTTAAAAGAACTCTGTCAGAGGCATCAAGTGCCCGTTCGCCTAGCTCGAAAAATAATAGCGGAGTTTGCCACTGTGGAACTTCCAAAGAAGAACTACATACAGGAAATGATTGAAAACTGGGATAAATATGTGGATAAAAAGACTGGTTCTTGACAACTTCAGAAGCTTTTATGGTCATCACGACATCGGTTTCGACAAGGGCATAAACAGTCTCTTAGGGCCAAATGGAGGCGGAAAGACTACTCTGATAAAGGCGTTTGAATACTGCCTCTTTGGAGTTACGAGAAACGTTACAGAACGAGAAATAATTAACGACAGATACAAAGATGAATGCTTGAAAGCAAAGAAGCTTCCATCAACCTCTGTATGGGTCGAACTGCAACACGGTGACAAGCAATATATAATAAACCGTCAATTTACTGCTGTTGAAGGCGGCGATGTCCAAGAGTCATTAAAAATCAATGGCGAGCCTGCTGAAAACAGTTGGATACACGAACATTTAATACTTCCAGAAGATTTTGAGCTTATGAACGTAATAGGTATCAATCTGAACTCCATGATCAAGAGTTTTAGTTCAAAACGAAATGCGGTTAGAAATCTGATAGGGCTACCTTTGGTGAACAAGATCTCTAGAAGCACAACTATGGCATACAATGAGTACATAAGTCAAACAAAATGGGCTCGAGATCAAGAATCTGCCAAAGTGGCAAGAAGAGAGCTCCTTGAAAGAGAGTTGGAGGACATAAACACCCAAATTGGCAAAGTAGAAGTGGAAGAATCAGAAGTCAAGGCTAAACTAGACGAGGCCAAACGTCTGCTGGAAGAAGCAAGCAACGAGGCAGCAATGGATTCAGAAACGCTCTTTAAAGAGATTGAAGGTCTTCAGGAACAACACACCCTTGTTGCGGACAGCATAGAAGAAAAAAAGAAAGTCTTTGAGGAACTGCAGGAATATCTACCGTACTTCTTGATAGTTGACCGCGTAGAGAGGAAAATCGATGAAATACAAAAGGCAGTGGGTCGAGACATAAACGAGTTTTACAGAGGTTTTGGACAACTGGAAGGACAACTGAAGGCCCTTAGAAAATATGTTGGGAAAGTGAAACCCGATAATGAGTTGAAGATTGAAGCAGCAGATATAGACGCTGAGATTAAGAAAATCCTTGAAATGTTGCCTGGGAGAAAGCTTCCTTCAAGAGAAGAATTTAACGAGTACATGAAAGTCGAAAAACTTCTCAACTTCATTGAGTACTTGAAAGGGCTTTCTCAAAAATCTAGTCAATATTCAGCATGGAAGAAGGAGATAATAGATTTAGAAGCCAAAGAAATCTCCTTTAAAAAACGATTAGAGGATGCGAAGGCAGAAGCCAGAAAAAGCGGAGTAAAACCTGGAGAAGTGACTAAGCTTGAAGCTAACGTTGAGCACTTTACCAGGAAACATGCGAGTGTTCAAACGAACCTTGAGCGTCTCCGCCAAGATAGAGATTTGAAAAGTAAGGAACTTCGAGACATAATAGCTGAGCTCAGCAAATATTCCAAGATGAGCGAAAATGAAGAGAAGTATGCGCGAAAGGCATTAGCCCTGAAAGAACTCTTTGAAGAGCTAGTTCATAGGCATGAGAAGGATAAAATAGCTAAAATCAGCAGCAAAGCTCAGGAGTTGTTCTTGACGATTATTGAGAAGCCTGAGTTGTTCACCGGATTGGAGCTTACCGAGGATTATGACATCAAGTTACATGAGCTCTATCATCCAAAAGGAGAGATTCCAACCACCAGGCCTAGCACTGGTGAGACTGATGTTATGTATGTTAGCGTTGCATTGGCATTGAACATGGAATCAGGTAATAGAATGATAATTCTTGACGATGCAACAATTAACCTTGACAATAAATACACGAAGAAAGTTTTGGATACGATCAACCAATTCGGTTTCGAACAAGTGATCATGATCTGCAAGGACACAATCAAAGACCTTGTACTGACCCGTCTTGATTCAAGTAGAGCCTATGCTGTTCAATACGATAAATTGAAACAAACTTCCGTTATAACTCGAATTGTGGGTGGTTAGATTGACTGAAGAAGAAGAGGGAATTAGGTACATTAGCATCACAGACACACGTGCAAGAAAACTGGAGAAATTCAAGACCGAAGGAAAGATCCCTTCGATAAATTGGGCAGTGAAAATGGGCATTGCTATTGGAATATTGGAAAGCAAGAAGGAAGGGAAGGAATTCGGAGGCCGAGGGCATGGCGTTGATGTGGAAGGAGTGGACAAGCAAGGGCTTTTCAGGTTACTCGTAGGACGAGACATTGCCCAATATGGAAGAGGAGGGCTCGACTTTTTGATCAAATATCTGAGCGAAGGAGATGACATTTATAGCGTTTTCAGGAAGTACCTTAAGAAGAGCACTTAGAGGCTGGATTGATGCAAAATCGCCTTAGAATGAATAAGTTGAACCGTAGTGTCATGTGCGCTGAGGGATGAAGATCTTGACAAATGAAGGCTTAAACACTGTGAAGGCTGAAGCGAAAAGACGGATTCACAATCTTGTTGAGGATTATATGACTGTGCTGGCTAAAGGTAAAAAGGATGCATATAATGAAGAGCGAGTCAAAATCGCATTTATCGTGCCACTATTGGAGGTTTTGGGATGGAATCCACGTACTGACGAGGTTTTGCCAGAGCAGGCGACTCTGACCGGTAGAGCCGACTTTGGATTGAGATGTGGTGGGCGAACGAAGATTTTTGTTGAAATGAAGAGCTTCAATAAAAGCTTGGATGGCTATGACACAGTTAAGGGAAGACCTAGAAGCTATACCGAACAAGCAATCCAATATGCTTGGGGAATGAAGGCTGACTGGGCGGTTCTTACAAACTTTGAAGAAACAAGACTTTATGATAGCCATGTGAAAAAGCCAGAAGACGGATTGGTTTGGAAGAAACACATTAGATTCACAGAGTATGAATCTAGATTTGATGAACTCTGGCTCATTTCCAAGGAAAGCGTCATTTCAGGTGCGCTAGATGCTCATAGGGCAAGAGGTGAGAGACCTCCGGTAGATGAAGCCTTTTTGATTGATTTGATGAACTGCAGACAACTTATGGCAGAAGATATTAAGGAAAACAACCCCGGTCTAACGTATGATCTTATCAACGAAAGCGTACAGAAAATCCTTGACCGATTGATATTCATCAAAAACTGTGAAGACCGACTAATTATCCCAGCAGAATCTTTGTGGAAAAGGTTCAAGGCTTGGCAAGAGACAGCTATTGATAGAAACATTGTAACTTTCATGATGGATTTAAGAAACTTATTCAGATACTTTGATCAAGTCTACAATGGAAAACTATTCGAAAAACATCCGTCCGAAGATCTTAAGATTAGCAACCATGTGTTTGAAGAAATTATCGATACATTATACGGGGATGGTCAACATCTCGGATACAACTTTAGCGTAATTCCAGTTGATGTATTAGGCCAAGCCTATGAATTATACATTGGCTCTATCACAAGGGAGAAGGAAGGGCTAGCTAAAGCAATAGAAATAGTAAGAGAACCCACCAGAAGAAAAGCACAGGGAATATATTATACTCCAGAATATATCGTAGATCACATCGTTAGGAATACCTTGAGCAAAGTTTTAGAGAAATGCAGAACGCCTGAAGATGTGTCTGAAATTAAAGTAGTCGACCCTGCATGTGGTTCTGGTTCTTTTCTCATAAAAGCTTTCGATTTAATCAAGCAATGGTATGATAGCTATAATGAGAAAAATCGACCAAACATTTCTCCAAATACTCTCGATGCTCATTTTATGCCAGCCCCCAACGTTGAGGAAAGAATACTTACACAAAACTTGTATGGAGTAGATCTTGACCCTCAAGCAGTTGAAATAACAATTCTAAACCTCAGCTTAAAAGCCGTCAGAACAAAGTCAAAATTGCCTTATATTGGCGATCATGTAAAATGTGGTAATTCCTTGGTCGACGGTTCTCCGGAAATACTAGAACGATTTTTTGAAAATCCAGAAGAAAAAAAACCGTTTAACTGGGAATTAGAGTTTCCTGACGTTTTCAAAAAGGGAGGGTTTGACGTTGTAGTAGGTAATCCTCCATATGTAAGAATACATGCTTTACCAAAGGCTGAAAGAAACTTTTTTGAACATACCTATGAAAGTGCACAAGGACAATATGATTTGTATGTCTTGTTTATTGAGAAAAGCTTAAAGCTTCTGAAAGAGGGAGGAAATTTCGGGTTCATAATTCCTCGTTTTCTTCTATTTAACAAACAGCTTCAACCCATAAGAAATATGATTCTACAACATGCGAAAATAGACAAAATTACTGCTGTGGGAAAGGCTTTTGAAGATTCTCAGACTGAAAACATAATACTATTCTTTTCCAAGGATACCAAGAATGCTGAAGAAAGACTTAATAAACGAATTACAATTTCCACATTTGTAGAAGATTCGGACAGAATCCAAGATTCCCTTGTTCAAAGCACTATTTCTAATAGCCCTTACAAAACCTTTAACATATATTTGACAGAAATTGTAGAGCGCTTGTTAAACAAAATAAGGTCTGGTTCCATTCAGTTAAATCAGCTAGTAACAATTAGAAGGGGAATAGAACAAGGTAGAAGAGGCATCATCCCCAATAGACCCGATGCTGCCAGGGTTCTAGTTGGTGAAGAAGTGACTAAATATGGGATCACCTTTCGCGATAGATATATAGACAAAAAGGACAAACGTACTGAACGATTGGAAAAGTATTTTGAAACTCCCGAAAAGATTCTGGTCCGTAGAGTTTGCGACAAGATTATCGCAACCTATGATAACGAGCGGTACTATTGCCTTAAGAATCTATACGTTTTGGTTCCCAAAAGGAATTTGCAATTTTCGCTAAAATTTCTTACCGGTGCACTCAATTCTGCACTAGTTAACTATTTCTACGGCAAAGTGTTTACTACAATTAAAGAGAAGATTTTCCCGGAAATTAGAATTTTCCAATTGGAGCAGCTTCCTATTCCTGAGATTAATTTGAACAATCCGAATGAAAAGATTCTGCACGATAAGATAGTAGAATACGTTGACAAGGTTCTTACCTTAAGGAAACAATTGAGTCAGATAAATGACGTTTTTGAGAACTACCTGACAGAACCTATAGTCGGCTATGCGTTGTTCAGAGATTACTACGAGGAACTTAAACCTGTGTCTGAAAAATTGGCCCTAGATAGAACCAGTATTGGACGTATCAAAAACCTGAAAGTTCAGGAACAAGATGAATGGTTAATTTTTCGTGTTGATTATTTTACTAAGGGGGAAAGACATAATAACGTAGAAGTACTAAAGTGCAAGTTCGAAGATGTTTTGCTAAGGAAATTTCTGTTTTGCTATATCAACAATTATAAGGAACCTTTCGGGTCAGGAAACCTTCTAAGCAAGATTCTCGCAATAAAAATCCCATGTTTTGACAAAGACCCTATTAAAAACAAAGAGATTATTAAGATGATTATTAAAAATTACCTAGTTGCGCTTCAGGATAAAAAAGATTTAGAAGAAGAAATCGCCGAGATACTCGAGCTGATCGATTCAAAATTCTATGAAATATATGGTTTGAATCAAACAGAAATCTTGCTTATGGAAAGTTCCGGTCGGAATTAGTTATGCACTGCTTCTACTAAGAAAATTATAATAACAATGTATAATGAATATGACTTCCTCAGTGAAGGGGAGGAAGTTCACGAGCCCACGAAAAGTTCAGAACACTTTTGCAAGTTTGGCATACGAGGTATTGAAACACGAAGGGAAACCAATACACTACAAGTCAATAGCTGAAAAAGTGCTTATCAAAAAAACTTCAAAGGGAAAGACACCGATCGAAACACTGCGAGTGGAGATAAATCGTGACAAAAGATTTGTAAAAGTCAGCAGAGGAATCTATGGGTTAAAGGAATGGCATGGAAAATAGATTTTCATTTCGATTGCTTGCTATGAAACTTCAAGGCTCATATCTCATTTCTTAACCTGTTTCGGGATCGTATGACTGAGTTTGCCCTCACGAAAGTATGCTTTGAACGATTTGCCACATTTCTTGCAGTCGAAACGTTTCACATGAAATAGAGAATAGTTCCACTCACGGGTAGCTTGCTTGGCTTCTTCTCCACATCTAGGACAATTCATATCTATCCTCTCCCTAGGCAATGATAGAAGCTTTCGTCTTATAACACTTATCGTATGTTGGACAGCGACGAAACCCTAAAAGCCTGATGATCTATATTGGATTTAGTCTGCAAATGAAAAAGCGCAATGTTGGGAATCTTCAATGGTCAACGCAACTATTGTAAATGTGGTCGCTACAGCTAACCTGAATCAAGAAGTTGACCTGTATGAGCTCGCAAAATTGAAGGAAATAACGTATGATCAAGAGATTTATGGTGGTCGAGTAGCTTACTTGAAAACATCCGAAATGGAAGGCAAGGTCTCCATTTTTCCTTCCGGAAAAATGATAAGCATAGGAACCAGAAGTGAAAAGAGAGCATTTGCCGAACTTGAACACGTGCAAAGGTTCCTGATTGAGAGACAAATAATCTCTTGTCCCACGCTTCTGGTGCCGAAAGTCCAGAATATTGTTCTGACAGCTGATTTTGAAGAAAACATAAACCTTGAAGAATTGTCCCAAAGTGAGAAAATGATCTACGAGCCTGAGCAATTTCCGGGAGGAATTCTCCGACTCGAAGAACCCTGCAATACAACAATCCTACTCTTTGCCTCTGGAAAAGCCGTAATTGCAGGCCTTAAAAGCTCAAAGCAAATTAGACCAATAATAGAAAGATTGACAGAAATTATAAGAGGTCATTCAATATAGAAAAAACAGGTGTCTTCCATGTCTTCATCAATGAATTTCGTTAATAATCTTGCAGAACCAGCAGTGCAAAGCCAGAGGAATGAGCAGACATCGAAAATGAAAGTGAAAAGACAGATCTTGAGCACTTGAGATTGAGAATCAGGTTTGTAAAATTTATGGAACAACTGAGGTTAGAAGAAAAATCATTGGACCACTGCAGCTCATTTCTTCTCTTCCGCTAGGAGAAGTTCCTCTGGGCTCCAAGAAACGAATTGAAATATATGCTGCTTCTTACATTCTATATCTAAGGCCCTTTTCATTTCAGTGTCCTGGGCAGCTACAATTATCTGCTTGTCTTTTGACAAGACCTGGATTATCTTTGCTAATGCCCTCTTGTGCTCGTCGTCCATGCTCTGAGCGGGATCATCCACAATGACGATGGCTAAATTGCCCCCCATTTTCATGTTATTTGAAAGAAAAATTGACAGAGCTACAATGTTCATTTGTGCGTTGCTGAATCTTGTTGGAATATATGTAGATTGCTCAAGATCTGAACTCAAGCCTTTTATTGAATAGACAAAAGGCTGCTCTTCCTCTGGTTCCAGTTTCAGTTTCACAAAGAACGGATGCCCTTGTATAGCATTATAGAACTGGTTGATCAGTGCTTCCAACGATCCTAACGTAGTGGCGACAACGTCTCTCTGATACGCAACAGTAACTTCACGTATTGCATCCAGTGATTGTTCCAATGTTGAAATCCTTTGCATCCTAGCTTTCAAATCAGATATTAATTCCGTTACTTGAGGCAATTGGTTCTCCAGCTCTGTTGACTCCTCCTTGTTCTTCAGGTATTGGACAAGTTTTTTCAATCTCTCCGATTCTGCCTCGGCTTCATCAATCATTTTTGTGTCCTCGTAAGTTCTTATGCTATTACAAATTCTCTGGATTTCAGTCTCCAAATCATCGACTAACTGTTTTCCCACATTACTAGACTTGAGTGCCTCTTGCAAGGTAGCTTGTGTCTTCTCCAGCCTATCAATAGAAGTCACTAGTGCTTTGTGCTTTTGATCAAGTTCAGCGACATTGCCAGTTAAAGTAGAAATCTGTTTAGTCAAACTAGACAGTTCTTGTCTCTTGCTATCGATTGTACGATCAATAACAATACCGAGATCTGTTTCCTTCTCTACTACAAGTTCCATCTCATACTTAACAGTCTCAAGCTCTTTTTCCTCCGAAGCAAGTTTGTCTTTAATATCCTTGTATTCTTTCAAGCTTTCTTCAGCTTTCTTGCACAAATCCTTAACTTTCAGTTCCTTCTCCCTTAATTTAGCTATGTTAACAGATATCAAGGTTTGAGTATCCTTCTTGAGTCTAGATGCTAGCGAACGATATTCTATGGGATTACTACAAACTGGGCATTCCTGAGGCTTCGATTCTTCCAGATACTCCAAGGCCAGTGAGACTATCTGGGCGTAAGTAGAGAACTTTCGCGTTTCACGCTGTAGTTCTGTCAAATCTAAACGAAGCTTCTCTATGAGCTTCAAGTGTTGTTCCTCATCTCCAAACTCTTTCTCAATGCTGAAGATTCGGTCTTTGAATGATTGAATCTGCTCTAAGGTTGAGTCGAACTTTCTTTTGGTTTCCATCAATTTGTTTATATGACCTTGCACTTCTTCGAGTTTGAACTGACTTTGTTTCAGTTTTTCTTCAGTTTCTCTCTTCGCTTCAAGAAGAGACTGCGATGTAACCTCACCCAACTGTTCAAGAGACTCCTCAGCTTCTTCAAGTTGTTTTCTTAATGTTTCTAGATTCAACTTTCTTTCTTGTACTTTGGAAAAGGTGTTGGCTCTAAATCTGTCCAAGGCTTTGAGCTGTTTTTCAATAGCATCCAATTTACTGTTGATGGAATCCACAGTGGGCTCAGGGCTTTTTATTGTCGGAAGCTGTGACCCAAGCCGATTCGCGATGACATCAACTTTCTCGATCAATTCCTTTACAATTTGTACAATGTTTTCTTTAGAGAGTTGCTGCTCAGAATATCCTTCCTTGAGCAAAGCTTCCTTCTCTTGGTCAAGTCTTTCTCTCATTTTAAGTACAAACACGACTTTGTCTCTTTCAAGTGTATCCATACGTATTTTCAGTTTTCTTGTTTCTGACTTTAGAAGGCGCCTCGCGTCCAAAGCTTCAGCCAGTTCCCGTAACTCGAAAGTTCCAAGAAGCCTGTCAATGGTTTCGCTCATCTCCTTTGGATCAGCTGTTACTATGTCTCTAATGGCTTCTTGATGAAGATATATAACCTTGGGAAAATCATTAAGAATAATTCCAAGAACATGCTCAAGCTCTTGGCTTGCCTTCTCATCCTTCAGCAAACGCTCTTCAGTTTCAAACTGCAGGTACGCCTTACCGCGACCCGTCGACCTTGCCATTTTCTTTCGTCTAGTAACAGACATTAACTTTCCATTCTGATCTTTAAGCACCACAGAAACGACGGCAGTCTTTTGAGGATTAA
>Ga0315282_10002700_pt1 | contig 32291 bp, 27 predicted proteins | sample YL17G07_20_MG_FD_203693 | JGI IMG/M metagenome (GOLD analysis project Ga0315282, IMG submission 203693) | Sediment microbial communities from Yellowstone Lake, YNP, Wyoming, USA - YL17G07_20 | ecosystem: Environmental > Aquatic > Freshwater > Lake > Sediment | place: USA: Wyoming | collected...
AACAGTCTCTAAGCGCTTGAGAACCCTCGCAAAATACATCGAAGCGCATCCCAGGCGATCCGGTGTCGTGTGGATGCGTCTCACGGACAAGTTATACTCCTATTCGTTCGGCAATGGCCCTATCGGTGAAGATAGCGTTCCTGTGAAACTGGCTGCGCTGTACGAAGTCATTGCGAAAGGAGACCACAACTCACGAGTGGGTACAGCGGAGAGCATATCCGACTGGGTTGTCGAACTGAGAACGATTTATCTTGTGGACGGCATCCAGGGGTTCTACCCGACAAAGGGATTCATGATCGCCGAGCAGAGTGCACTGAGGAGTGACCCCGATTACGATACGGCGGTCATGGTCTTAGGACTTGGAGAAACGGATGTAACCAAGAAGGAGGCCGAACTGACGGCGCAGTTGAGAACCCTTGCGACATACATTGAAGCGCATCCCGGCCGGTCCCGCGCCGCGTGGATGCGTCTCAGGGTCAAGTTATTCTCGTATTCGTTCGGTAAGGGCCCGATCGATGGGGACAGTGTTGCTGTGAAACTGGTTGCGCTGTACGAGGTCATTGCGCATGGGAATCGCGACTTAGGGGCAGGCGCCGCGAAGACCGATCTTGACAAAGCCCTTAAAGAGGCAAAGGAGAACTTCACCGTGCACGGCAAGCCCGTTCACCCCGGACTGATCTATGATCTCAAAGGTTGGATGTCCGACCGGCTTCCGATCACGGTGGCCGTCGATCTCCTCGCGGCACGCGACTCTAACGAGTACTATGAGCCGGAAGTGAAGCTTCGTGCTGGCTGGATAGAATGTGACATCCGAGGGTATCGCCCCGCCACGCAGGATGAGTGTCGATTCGGCTATCAACGCAAGGGCGTGCTGGACGACCGGACTCAAGTCTTACGTGTCTACTACTGGCCGGGCGGCTCGGGCACCTTCATGTATCTCATGTTCATCCGCTTTGACACCGAGAAGGCATTCGACCTGGAGATGAAACCCTACACGCGATTGCTCATGAAGCTCGTCTGCCTTTACGCCTTGGGCGACAACGACGACGGCGAGGTGACGGTGCTCAGCGACCACGTGATCGTCGGAAAGTCCAAGTACCGCGACAAGGAAATCGTCCTGAAACTGGACTAGGACCAGCCGGCCGGCGGCTGTCGTTGACCCCTTGCACCCGGCCGGACGTTGTCATTTTCGGGTGCGGTGCGCCCTGAGAAAGATCATCCTGCCTGCCAATCTGCTTATTCTCCGGCTGAATGCCCTTGCGATTGCCGGGATTCTTGTGCGCATCGCATCGGACCCATGACCGTATCGTTCGCGAAGACTGAGAAACCCCGAAGACCTCGTCTTTCCTGATCGTTCCGCTTTCGACGTGACCCCGTTCCGATTTGTCCCCTGTTGACCCAGCCGCGGTCGCATTCCGCAGGAAGGAGCTTCCCATGGACAGACCCAGAGACAAGCTCGGCGAATACATCATGGTTGCGGAGGAATTCAACCGGTATGAGGAATTCGCGACGGAGGCGGGCGACTATGCGACCCTGGACGAGGCGACCCCGAGTGGCAACCAGCAGGGAGCGTTCGACCTCTATCGGCGGGCCGCGAACCCGCTGAGCGACGAGCGCCGAGGGATCATCCGCTCGCGGCACGTCTACGGCAAGACGCGCCCGGTGGATCGGATCGTCTTCGAGATCAAGCACTCCGAGAGCAACTGGTATTGGCATCATACGATCACCGTGGGTCCGGGCGGCGAGCAGACGGACATTCTCGGCGCGGGGGTCGAACTGAAAATCCGTCCGGTGCTCACCGATTTCGATCCCGCCGCCGCCACCTGGAACGCCGCCTACGTCACCGGAGGCGGATACTCCTATGGGACTCCGGCGGTTCTGCCCTACCACGTCTTTCACAAGAACACGACGACGCTCTATATCATCGCGGGCGCGGAGGCCGGCGCCCAGACCATCGTCCTCATCGACGGAGAGGAAGTTCCCAATCTTTTTCCCCCGCATCACGACGGACTCGAGGTCGGAGGCACGCCGCTTTCGGTCGCGATACCCCTGTGGAACGCCTTGGACGCGATTTACGGCTGGGAATTTCAGGTCTGGACGCAGGGAGAGACCGGCGAGCACGTGCAGTGGGTCGGCGGACTCCCGAGCACCTGTTATGTGATTCTGTCCTGAGGGGCAAGAACGAGGGGAGGTGATGACGGATGAGACGACTCTTTCTCTTGGCGCTGCTTCTCGCACTCGTGGCGTCGGGCTGCACAGGCATGACCACGGCCGAGAAGAACTGGGTGCTGGACAAGGCGAATCGTAGTGCCGCCTATGTGAAACTCATGGACGCTGCACAGACCACAGCCGAGCAGGACAAGGCATGGATTCATTCTCAGGACGCTTCTTGGCAGCTTTGGGCCGAGAAGATCAAGATCGGCGCTCCTGCGCCGAATATACCCTAAAAAGGGGGTGAACGATGCTCTCATGGGATGCTGTCCGGGATAGTATTCTCGGCAAGATGCCGACGGCGGGGCCACTCCTGGACGTGATCGCGAAGTACTGGGGCGACGGAAAGTTGACCGAGGAGATCGCGATGGAGTACGTCACGAACTACGCTGCCGGGAATTACCTCGCTGCACAGAGGGCTCTGTACGGCGGGATGTCGGCGGCGAGCCTCATCGAGTCGGACCAGGCGGCCAACTCACGGCTCAAGCAACTCATCGAGGCGGACAAGCGGGCCTACGATTTCTTCGGGGAGTTGGAGGGTGCGGTGCTCAAGGTGGCCTTGGGCGTGGCCATGTCCGCACTCGGTCTTTAGGAACCTCATCACCAACAACGCGGCGCTCGTGCGCTGGGTGATCGCTCAAGCGATAGGAGGAGATGCCATGCAGAAAGTGTTCGATTTTCTTCAGCAGAAGAAAACCTATATCACGATGGGCGTGACGTTCGTGCTTGCCGGCTGCCAGGCCATCGGCTATCCGGTACCGACGTGGGTCTACGTGGTTCTCGGCACGCTCGGGATCACATTCGTCAAGGCTGGGCAGAACCGGATCGAGAACACCCTGAACGGATCGTCCTCGTAAGAGCGGCGGCCGCGCTCGTCGCGGAGAGCCGCTCCTTCCTCGAACAGTAGTTCACCGAGCAGAATACCCCCCAAGAGTGATCTTGCCGGTGTCCGGCCAGGGGGGCGCGAGTCCCGAGGCCACCCCGTCCACCGAGTCTCGGTTTCGTCTCCGGTTCGCCTGCCCGGATAGAATCCCCTTCCCTTTCGGCGCGTGTCATGAAGCCTCCCCGGCTGAACACGGTGCGTCACGAGGACTGCGTGGTCGGGATGCGGAAGCTCCCGGCCGCTTTCGTGGATCTCGTGTTCACTTCTCCTCCCTACGCCGACCTCCGCGACTACGCGCGCATTCCGCCGGACGATTACGTCGGATGGTTTCTGCCGGTCGCGTACGAAATCCGGCGAGTGCTGAAACCCCGGGGGTCGTTCGTCCTGAACATCAACGACCGATGCGTGAAGGGCGCTCGACACCTCTACGTCTTCAAGCTCGTCCTAGCGGTTGTTGAAATCGTCGGGATGCCCCTGATCGAGACCTACATCTGGGAGAAGCCCAACGCGATGCCCGGGCGCTACGGGCCGCGACCCAAGGACGCGTTCGAATACCTCTTCTGGTTCGCCAGGTCGACCGACGTCAAGTTCCACCTCAAGAGCGTGGGCGTCCGTTACGCGGAGCGTCACAGCTCACGATCGGCGAAGCGGAAGGTCATCTTCCGGACGAGCGGCCGGCGGATGAACGACGCGGGGACGCATAGGCGCGGATGGGCCGATCCAGGGAACGTCATCCGCTGTCCCGTTGCCTTTGGCCCGGGCAAACATCCCGCCCGCATGCCCGAGGACCTCGCCGAGTTCTTCATCCGGCTGGCCACCGACGAGGGCGACGTGGTGCTGGACCCTTTTCTGGGCAGCGGCACCACCGCACAGGTCGCCAAGCGCCTCGGCCGCCGCTACCTCGGCTTCGAAATCCATCCCGAGTACCTCGAGCTGTGACTCCGATTTGGGTTGAACCGCTGGGGGAATCCGCTACAATCCCACGGGAACGAGCGGGCCCGGGCGCTCGTTTCTTTTCTGCCAGCGAGTTTCTCCCGACTTCCCGGATGGAGAGGAAACTCAAGCAGAGCTCCGGAGATCGAGCGTGTTCGTGAAAGCGGCTAGCCTGTCTGTCTTTGTTCTCGCCTACGTTGCCTTCGTTGTCTTTCCGCGCCGCAGGTCCCTGACGGCGGTCATCGGCGCGGGGGTGCTCCTGGCGCTCACCGTCGTGACCCCGCGACAGGCGTTCGCGTTCATCAACTGGAACGTGATGGGGGTGTTCTTCGGGGTGCTGGTGCTGGCCGAGCTCCTGATGCAGTCGAACATGCCTGCGGTCCTCGCCGAGCGGCTCGTCAACTGGGCGCCGAGGGCTTGGATCGCCATGCTGCTCATCTGCGGACTTTCGAGTTTCATCAGCATGTTCGCCGAAAACGTCGCTACCGTCCTCCTGATCGCCCCCATTGCACTTCACACGGCCAGGAAGCTCGACATCTCCCCCGTGCCGCTCCTCGTGGGTGTCGCCGTGTGCAGCAACCTCCAGGGAACCGCAACCCTCATCGGCGACCCCCCCAGCATGATCTTGGCCGGCTTCACCAAGATGACCTTCGATGACTTCTTCGTGTACAACGGGAAACCGAGCATCTTCTTTTTCGTCCAGGCCGGTGCACTCGCCAGCCTCTTTGTGCTCTATTTCTTTTATCGCCGGTACTCCCAGAATATCGTCGTGGAACGCACGGAGCAGTTGAGGAGCTGGACGCCGACATTCCTGATGGTCAGTTTGATCGCGGCACTGGTTGTTTCGAGCTTCCTGGACAGGGACTTCAACTATCTCTCGGGAGTCCTCTGCATGGCATGGGCGGCGGCGGGGCTTCTGTGGCATTCGGGGCGGCACGGCAAGGTGTTCAAGCTTATCCGCACCTTCGATTGGGACACCACCTTCTTCCTGATGGGAATCTTCGTCCTGGTGGGGACACTGATCGCCACCGGCTGGATTGACCTGATTACCCGGGGCATCCAGGCCGTCACCGGGCAGAGCCAGACGGCAGCGTTCGTCGTGGTGGTAGCGATGTCGGTCGCGGTGAGCGCGGTGGTGGATAACGTCCCCTACCTCGCCTCGATGATACCCGTGGCGCAGAGACTGGCGGAGGGACTCCATGTGCAGCCGCAGCTCCTCCTCTTCGGGCTTCTGATCGCGGCCTGCATCGGGGGCAACGTCACCCCCATCGGCGCCTCGGCCAACGTGGTTACGGTGGGCTACCTGAAGAAGCACGGGCATCCGGTCGGCTTCGGGGAGTTCATGCGGATCGGACTGCCGTTCACCATTGTCGCTACCGCCGCGGCGTCGATATGCCTGTGGCTGGTATGGGGATAGTTGCGGCGCGGAGCGTTCCGGGGGTCTCGAAGTGATCGAGCCACTGGTTCCCATGTACCCCGGGTTCGCCAGTGCTCTTTCTGTTTGTCTTCGCCCGCGGCACAGCTGGCCAAGCGAGCCGTGACACCCGGGAAGTCACGGTGTTTTCCCGAACTCCAGCATCTTCCACGTTCCGAAATCTTGGAAGCCGAGTCGGTGGTAGATGGCGCCTGCGGCCGGATTGTGGAAGAAAAGACAGGCGGACTTTCCTTTCTGCCGCAGGTCGCTCACGAGCCTTCCCGCCAAAGGCCTGCCCTGCTTTTCGAAGGGGTTCTCTGGACGATGCCGTCAAGTGACTATCGATACCTGCGTTCACTCTTCTCGGAAGATCAGATCCGTCGCGGGCTGGGTCTTACCGTCTTCGCAGCCACCGTGGGGGCCGTATTCTACACCCAGGCCATTGTCTTCTCTCTCCTCTTCGCCGGGTTCGTGCTCGAACTCGGCGTGAGCAACCCGATCATGTCCTTGATGGCGGCAACCCTGCCGCTGGCGGCCGCGGCAGAGATCGTCATGGCGTACCTCATTCAGCGCACGGGTCGGCGACGGGAGTTCTTCGCCGGGGGCCTCATTGCTTCGAGAGTCCTGTGGCTGCCGATCGTCCTGATCCCCTACTTCATCGGCGCCCAGCATCCGGACTTGCGGGTAGTCGTCCTGCTCGGACTCCTGGTGGCCAGCTCGATTCTCTTGGTTGCGGGCGGCAACGCGTGGGGCACGTGGATGGGCGACCTGATTCCCCAGACCGTCCTCGGCAGGTACTTCGGCTTTCGACAGATTTTCACCGTGTCCGCCTCCATCGTTACAGGCATTCTCGTCGGTCTTTACCTGGACTACCACAAGGGTTTTGGCGGGTTCGTGACGGTCATTTCGGTGCTGTTGGTGTTCGGCATCGCCGACATTCTGGTGTTCAAGTGGGTGCCCCATCCCCCCATGCGCGTCCGGGAGGAAAAGCACACGCTCTGGGAGATGGTGCAGCGCCCGCTCCGCGACGTCCGCTATCGAAAGGTCATGATCCTGTTCGCAATCCTCACATTCACCACGGGATTGATTGTGCCCTACATCGGCATATTCCAGAGGGGCAAGAACTACGCGGACATGAGCTACACGACCGGCTATGTCTACGGAGCGATCGGGGGCCTGTGCATGATTGGGACATCCTACTTCTGGGGGAGACTCGCCGACCGCTGGAGCGTGAAGAAGGTGCTGCTGATCTGCATGCTCATCGCCGTTCCCCCGCCCTTCTGCTACCTGTTTGCGGCCCCGGGGAACACCTGGCCCATCCTGTTGGCCACCGCTCTGGGCAACGTCGGCTGGGCGGGGATTTCCGTCGTGAACGTCCAGCTGAACATCGGACTGGCACCGGCAAGGGATCGGTCGATGTATCTGGCGTGTCAATCCGCGCTCATGGGTGTGGTGACGACCGCCACGTTTCTGGCTGGAGGAGGGATCGTCAAGCTGCTTGAGGGAATGCAGCCGATCCATGTCGGACGCTACGTGTGGGGCGACCTTCACGTCCTGTTTCTGATTTCGGGCGTGGCCCGCGTACTCTGCCTGATCCCGCTGAGGACTCTCTCGGAACGTTGATGCCCTTCCGCGCGGCATCTCTCCTCAGTGGGACTGAATCGAGCGGACCCGTCGCGATTGGGATCCTCGGCCGTCCGAAGCAGTTGTGTCGGCATGCACGCTCCATTTCCTGGCACCTGCTCGGCTCATGGTACGGTGCTCGAGTATCACGGTACGGTCGGCCTGCTGCGGCATTTTCTTTTGACAGGAATCCTCCAGCGTGCTAACTTGGTCGTGCTGGAGGTGGAGGTCTGGTTGCTGGCCGAGTCCGCGACGTTGCATGCGTGTGCTCACGCCGCGCGGTCGTCGATATCATCGCCCGCGAGCTTCTGTTCGTCCGCCCCGCATTCTGTACCTTCCGCCGCAGGACCGACCCCCAGGTCGTGAAGATCCATCACGCTCCCATCGTCGTCGACAGTGGCGGGCGGATCGCTGGAAGGAGTCTCTTTTGGCCTCATTCCGGGACTTCGGTTTGTCCGGGCTGGGGTTCCTCTCATAGGCCTTTGCAGGGTGTCCCGAGGGGGGTATTCCTCGAACCCTTACGGGCGTCATGTTGATTTTTTTGAACATGGGGACGCCAAACGGGGTATAAGCATGCGACAAGAGGGTCAGACGGGCATCTTGGGAAAAGATTCGTCGTAACTTATTTGAGATCAAGGCATTGCGGCGTTGCTTTCTTACCCAGCGCTCTCTGTCAAAGACCCGATTTTTTTTGCTTTTCTGCCCTAGTGTGGTATATTTTGAACGTGAGGTAGGTCAATCTTGGGGCGAATCCGGCATACGTGTTCATTTTTTCCAACATACCCTCCCAAGCCTACCCACCTTCTTTGCTCGGAGTCGTAGCGGGCGGCCATACGAAGCGGGGGATAGTTTGGCCACGATGTAGGAACGAGCTGTTGTGGGGCTCATCTCGGTGTCCTCACAAAGCTGGTGACTCTATCCCTTAAGCGTTGGTGGCCGCCATGGGCAAGTCGAGGCCGAGCAAGTCAGACGTGGTTCTCATCAGCGACCTGGCAGCCGTTGTACTGCGGCACCTTCCGTGGCAGTGGGCACTGTTTGACGGGGAGTTTCGTGTCGTTCAGCAATGTGTGGGAGAGGACTCGTCCTCCAGGATCTCCACCGGCGGGAGCTTGGAGGATTTCTTTTCGGCGGTCAATCTGGACATGACGTCCATTGACTGGCGTCGTCGTCTCGGCAGTGTGCTTCAGACGGGGGAGTCCGTGCGGATCGAGCGTGTCGGTTCGACGGGGCGCGGGAAGGAGCCGCGGGTATACAATCTGTCGTGCTCGGTGTTGAATGATGACCAGGGGCGGACGGTCGGCGGACTTCTGATCGTCGAGGACACGACGGACCGGACGGTTCTGGAGAAGCGCCTGGCGTTCTACGAGCGTCTAGCGGTCGTCGGGAAGCTGGCAGCCCGCATCGCGCATGAGCTCAACAACCCGCTGGACGGCATCCTCCGGTTTGTGAATCTGGCCCTCCGGGTGAAAGGGGAGGAAGACCCGGCACGTCGATACCTGGAGCAGGCGCGCAAGGGCCTTCTGCGGATGGTCAGGATCATCCGGGAGCTGCTGGAGTTCTCCCGCAGCACGATCACGGCCTTCGAACACACGTCCATCAACGGCATGGTGGAGGAGGCCGTCCGCTCACTGGAGTCCCAAGCGACCGCCCGGGGCGTCGTCATCGAGCGGGACCTTGTCGAGGAACTCCCGAACGTCCGCAGCGGCGATCTCTTCCAGGTGTTCTGCAACGTGATCAAGAACGCCATCGATGCCATGCCGGAAGGCGGACGTCTCCAGATCGCCACCAAGTTCGTCGGCAGTCAGATTCGAGTGACGTTCGCCGATACCGGCGTGGGGATACCCCCCGAGTTGATGGACAAGATCTTCGAGCCGTTCTTCACCACGAAGGACGTCACGGAAGGCACCGGACTGGGGCTCGCGATCAGCAAGGACATCGTGGAGAAGTACGGCGGGACGATTCGCGTGGAGAGCGAGGTGGGCAAGGGCTCCACGTTTGAGGTCAGCATTCCGGCGGAGAATCGCGTGTGAGGGCCGGACGGTCGGCCGGAAGCCGCTCGTCGGGCGGATGAGTCGACGGGACGCAAAACTTTGAAAGACGGTCTTTCCTGGAAACGAGCGTATGGCGGAAGAGCGTATCCTTGTCGTTGACGACGATGCCCTGATCCTCGAATCGATCTCCGAGCTCCTGAGGCTGGAAGGATATCAGGTGGAGGCGGCGAGCGTTCCCGAGCAGGCACTCAAGCTGCTGGAGGACGGCAAGTACAACCTGCTCCTGACCGACGTGAACATGCCGAACGTCAACGGCTTCGAGCTGCTGAAACTGGTCAAGCGGAAGCATCCCGAGACCGTGGTCGTGCTGATCACGGGATACGGCACGATCGAGAACGCGGTGGAAGCCATCAAGATGGGTGCGGTGCACTACGTAACCAAGCCCATCATCGACGACGAGATCAAGCTGATCGTGGCGCGGAGTCTGCAGCAGCAGAAACTGGTGACCGAGAACCGTTCGCTCCGCGAGCAGCTCGACATGCGGTTCTCGTTCGACAACATCATCGGTCAGGACTACAAGATGCGGAAGCTCTTCGACCTGGTCAAGGCGATTTCGGACACCGACACCACGATTCTGATCACCGGTGAAAGCGGCACCGGGAAGACGCTGCTCGCGAGGGCTGTCCATCACAATTCCTCCCGTCGGGCCGGGCCTTTTGTCGAGGTGAACTGTGGGGCGCTTCCCGACACGCTGCTGGAGAGCGAGCTGTTCGGCCACGTCAAGGGAGCGTTCACGGGAGCCATCGCCGACAAGCAGGGGAAGTTCGAAGCGGCGGACGGCGGCACGATCTTCCTGGACGAGATTTCGACCGCCTCCCCGGCACTTCAGGTGAAGCTGCTGCGCGCGCTCCAGGATGCCACGTTCGAGAAGGTTGGAGGCAACAAGACCCAGAAGGTGGACATCCGTTTCATTCTGGCGACCAACAAGGACTTGCAGAAGGAAGTGCAGGCCGGGACGTTTCGGGAGGACCTGTACTACCGCGTTCACGTGATGCCGCTGCACCTGGCTCCTCTCAGGGAACGCGTGGGTGACATCGACCTTCTGGCCGGTCATTTTCTCAGGGTGTACTCATCCCGACTGGGCAAGAACATCCCGGATTTCACCGAGCAGGCCAAGATCACACTCAGGAACTACCACTGGCCGGGAAACGTCCGGGAGCTCGAGAACACCATAGAGCGTGCCGTCATCCTGGCACAGGGCAATCTGATCGACGTGGAGGATTTTTCGAAGCAGGTTCAGGGGGGTGCCGAAGGCGCCGGAGAGGCGACGACGCACATCCTGCCTCTCAAGAAGGCACTGGAGGAACCGGAACGTCGGATCATTGAGCGCACGCTTGAGAGCTGCGGCTGGAACCGACAGTCCGCGGCCTCCCTGCTCAAGATCAACCGCACGACCCTCTACATGAAGATGAAGAAGTACGGGCTGGAAGTGCCTCCCGAGTTCCAGGAGGCGGCCGAGCAGGAGTGACAGGCGCCGACAGCCGTTGAAGAGTACTATGGGTCCTGATCGGGACCCTTTTTCTTTGCGTCTGATGCCCCGAGGAAGTGGAGAATCGCGGGCAGGTCAGTTGGGCTTTCTCTGGGGGCCTTCAAAGCGCGGAAGGTGAAGCTCCGGGTCAAACCGCAGTCGCGACGTCATCCGGATGGCGACGCCATAAGGCTCGGGCGAGGGAGCGCCCGGCACTGAACCTTCGGCCTTTGGAGCTGCCGGGGGGTCGATGCGGATCACTTCGCCGAAGCCCTGCAGTCCACCGAACGGCAGCAGTTGGAGAAGACCGGGAGGAATGTCAATGGTGACGTGGACGACTGAGCCGACGCGGATTTCCTGCCAGTTCAAAGTGCGAAAATAGACTCCCCCCGCCCCGACGTTGGCCGTGTCCCCCTGATAGAGGAGCCTCCCCGTGGGATCCTCATGAGTCACTCGCAATGGCATCAACACCTTTTGGCGCTGGTACCTACGTCTCTCTTTTGCCGGTTTCATCATTAGTTGACAAAGATCCGAGACGAGGCTGCCTGAAGACCCAGACAACATACTGCAAATTCGGTGCCAGAAATGGTAACTATTTGTATTTTTGTGAACCGGGTGCTTCGTAAGTGCTAGGGGGACAGGATCTTATAGTATTTCAGATCGGATGTACTATTTTTTGCGCCCTGCCTTTGCCTGTCTTTCGATGTTCATTTTTTCCAACGTCCTTTCGGTGCATAATCAGGCAATTTTTTTCTAAGATTCAACTGCCTAAGGTTTTGGGAGCTGTCAGAAAAATGAACATCTTCCCGGCACCCGTGGTGAAAAAAAACACACTTGCTGCTTTCGTCTGGATGAGAGCAGGAACTGCGTGCTTGTTCCTGATTATGCGGAGACGGATCGGGACGGTGGTTATTCCTGCTGGGTGTTGTTTTGGCACCCGCTTCATGTCTTCCAAACCTTGTCCTCTCCGGAAGTTACGCCGTGACTTACGCTCTTGGGTGTCAACCATGGGGGCGTATCGCGGTGCATCATCTCTCAACAGTATACGGACCGGAGGCCGGCGATGATCACGTAATCCGTGCGCTCCTAAAGAGTTGGGGCGTCGGGTCCGCGCTCCATAGGCGGAGGTCGGGTCTTCGGCGTCTCGGGGAGACAAGCCACGGGGAAGGACCTGCTGTCGCGGGATGGCTTCCCGTTCGCGCCCGCGTCCGGTCCTAAACCTTCACGAACACGCAGTAGACCTTCCTGGCACCGCGCCCTTTGATGGTCTCGAGAAGTTTGAGAAGGGCTTTTCTGCGGGTGCGGCTTCTCATGACTGGGATGAGGATGACGTCCGCCTGTGAGACGAGGGCGAGACCTTCAGGGGTGTCACCGGCCGGCGGCAGCTCCATGATGACACGCGTGAATCGACTTCGGAGCCGGTGCAGCACCTCCGCCAGGGATTTCGAATCCAGTAGTCCCTCGCTTCGCTCGTCGCTTCGGCCGGCGGACACCGCCCAGAGTCCGGGGACGTCCGTCTTGACAACCGCGTCTTCCGGGGGTATTCGGCCGCGGATGGCCTGGGCCAGACCCTCTCTCGGGAGCGCTAGCACGTCCCCGATTTTCGGCCGCATGATGTTCCCATCCACGAGGACGACCTTTTCACCGAACGTGTTTGCGTAACTTATCGCCAGGTTCATGGCCACAGTGGTTTTCCCCTCCCCGGGACCACTGGAAATAACGAGGATCACCCGTGCTGTGGAGCCGTCGGCCGCAAGTTGGTTCTTCAGCCTGCGGAACTCTTCCGCCGTCCGGTCCTCTTTGCGGTAATGCACGCTCAGGTAAGGACTCCTGGTCTCGACCGGAGCGGGTTCAATTTCTGGAAGCACGGACGTCCGGACCGGTGTCGTCGCAACTGCCGGTTCCGGACCGGGTTCCACCTCCGGGAGGATGGTCGATGTCTTTGTCGTCGGTTCTCTCGGCGGCGCATCGACGAGGGCGGGCGCCAGCGGAGCCGCCGAGCGGACACGTTCCGGTTCTTCCTCGATGATCTGCGGTGAGGCCGGCTGGCGCTTGTCTGAAGGGACAGATATCGTCGGTGGCGGAAGGGATTCGGGTTCGGCCTTTTTCAAGGCCGCCTGCGGTTCTTCCGGCTTCGCGGGAGGGGGAGCGGGATGTTCGGCCGCCGCCGGAGCGGCTCCTCCGCGGGTCCCCTTCTCTCCTTTGAGGAGCTTGGCCTTTCGCAGGGCGTCGGTCATCTTGCCCATGAATCAGCGCTCCGTCCGGAAGTCCATCCCGCGCTTCTTCTCTTCGAGCGTTGTGCTCACGGCTTCGGTATCGGCGGCGAGTTCGTCGAGGCCGAGTTCGTGGACGACCTCTTCCACGATCCTCTGCGAGATCACCTTCACGTCGCGCACGAAGCAGCTCAAGAGGGCACTGTCGCAGATGATGTTGATGAGCCGCGGGATTCCCTTCGAGTACTCGTAGATCTCGTTGACGGCCCGACGCGTGAACTTCACCTTGTCCACGCCGCCCGCAACCTTCAGACGGTAGAAGATGTACTGAATGGTCTCCTGGAGGCTCAGGGAAGACAGGTGGTACGTCACGACGATGCGCTGTCGGAACTGCCGGAGTTCGGGGAGGTAGAGTCGTCGTCGCAGTTCCGGCTGGCCCAGCAGCACCACCTGCAGGAGTTTCTCGCGCTCGGTCTCCAGGTTGGAGAGCATCCGCACCTCCTCCAGGACGTCCTTGGAGAGGTTCTGGGCCTCGTCGATGATCAGGAGCACCGTATTCCCTTCCTCGAGCTGCTCCAGCAGGTAGATGTTCAGCATCTGAAGGATGCCGGCTTTTTCTTTCCCCGCGGACTCGAGTCCCAACTGTCCACACATGGTCTCAAACAGTTGGTCACAGTTGATGTTCGTGTTGGTGATGAGCACGACTTTGGTGTTGGGATCAATCCGGTTGAGGAGTGCCCGGCAGACGGTGGTCTTGCCGGCGCCGACCTCCCCGGTGATGACGACGAACCCTTTCCGCTCGGCGACCGCGTAGATCAAACTGGCCAGGGCCTCGGCGTGCTTCGAACTCGGAAAGAAAAACCGGGAGTCCGGGGTCGTGTTGAACGGCATCTTGTCAAAACCGAAATACTCCTGATACACCCTCGACCTTCCTTTCCAGGTATTTCCGCGTCTCTGCCGGATTTTTCAGCATGACGGTGACGGCCGCGATGACGAGCACGACGAGTCCCAGGAGCACCGCGAGCTTGATCCGCTTTCGCAGGCGCTCGCGTCGATGCGCCTCCGTCCCGGCGAGAGCACTGATGCTTCCCGCAACCGGGACGCCGGTGATCCGCCCCAGCTCATATTCACTGGCGAATCCGGTGCCCAGCCGGAATGCCGCCGACATGGCGAGTCTGGCGGCAAGCACCGCCAGGACCAACACCCCGAGGAGATACAGTGACCGTCTCGGCCCCACCGGGACCGTTGGGACCGCCGCCAGACGGTTGATTTCGGGGACGGCCTCGACGGCTTTCAGGGCGATGGTGAGTTTGTCATTCCTGTCCCGGAGTGTGGCCTCCAGTTGGTTGTACTGCTTTTGTGCCTCCGCGAGGTCGTTCTTGAGTTTCCGGTAAGAGCCGATGAGCCCCTGGAGCGACGTGATGCGTTTTGCCAGGGCCTCCTGTCTGGCCGAGAGCCGGGGCAGGGAGCTGCGCTCCACCTGCAGCTTCACCACCGTGTCGTCCAGTTTTCCCTTGAGCAGTGCATATTCGGGGTTGTCCTTCTTCGAATGTGTCACACTGTCTTCCACGCGGTCCTGAAACTGCCTGAGCTGCCGACGCTTGAGTAGAAGGTTCGTCTGGAGTTCGACGACATTGGGGTGCTTGAAGGTGTACGTCTTGAGCATCTCCTCGAGTTGTCGCTCCATCATGCGGATTTCGTGCTCGAGCGCCGCGTACTCCGGGTCGCGGACGGTGGTCACCTCCTTCGTCTCGATGAACTCGGGAACCTCCTTCAGTCTGGTGCGGAGAAGACCCTCGGCGGTTTCCAGTCCCGCGATCTCGGATTGCGTCTTGTCGAGCGTCTGGGCGTCGGCTTTCTGCTGCTCGATGAGTCCTTTCAGGAGGGTTTCAGGGTCCTCCCCGGCCTCCCCGAGCACGTCCGCGTGTTCCGTCTCGAACGATTTCAGCGCCGCCTCCGCCGCGGCTTTCCGATCACCGATCCTCTTGAAGTCCTCGGAAAGCTGTGTCGCTTCCCGGCGGAGTTTCTCGACGTTGTCGGCCTGGGTCTTGCTCCTCTTCTGACACTCGGCCACGTAGGTCTGCGCGGTGAGGTTGACGAGCTTGGCCAATTCTTCCCCGCTGTGGCCGCGGCTGGAGATCTGGATCTCCGTCTCCCCCCCCGCGCCGGAGCGGACGGCGATCTTGAGGCTTTCCTTCAACTCATCGACCGCGATCTGGCGCTCGGAGGGCGACATGCCGGCAGGGATCTTCCCCACTCCCTCGAGTACCGGCACCAGAATGGTGCTGCTTGTGATTTCGGGGGCGAAATCCCTCCCGAGAAGGGAGGTCCCGGCCTCGTCGCCGGAACGAATCACGAGCACCGTCTCCGCCTCGTAAACGTTCGGCACCGCGACGAGGGCCACGTAGAGTCCGGGGAGCAGAACCACCATGCCGATGACTAGGAAGCTGACCTTGCGGGTGCGCCAGAGTTCCCGCAGTCTTGGGTCTTGGGGGGTTCCCTGAGATGATGCAGTCATGGCATGCTGTCCCATGCGGTGAGAAGACGCAGGAAGACGCCCGAGGGTCCGTCAGACTCCGCATAGGGGTGTTCCGTCCCTTGTTTCAGGACACCCCTCGATCGTGACGAACATCGCCTCCGGTCGTGAGCCGGCCGTTACCAGCTGTGCTTCAGCTTCACGTCGTTGACCGAGTCGCCAAGGAACACGAAGGAGAAGAAGCTTCGCAGCGGGAAGAAGATGTTGTCGAGGGCGAAGCCGGCGCGTGCGAAACCGTTCAGCGGCACGAAGACGATGTCACCCGGCTGGAGATAGACGTTCTGGTCCGTCCTGCCGTTGATGACGATGTCGTCCATGTTCACCTTCCACACCTTATTGTTCCGGACGATCTGGACCGCCTTGGGTTCGGCGCGCGGAAGTACCCCACCGGCCCTGGAGATGGCCTCGAGCACCGTGAGTTCACCGGTGTATGGCTGGGGCCCTTCCCTCGGCACCTGACCGAAAACGAAGACCTCCTGACTGTTGAACGCGACGACCGACACCGTTACTTCTGCACCAACGATGTAATCCTTGTACATCCGGGTGAATTTCTCGTCGATTTCCTCGGGTGTCATGCCTGACACGTAGACATCGCCCAAGAGTCCCAGCGTGACCTTGCCGTCCGGGCGAACAACCACGGTGCGGGACAAATCGGGCTGACCGCGGACTTCCACGGTGATCACGTCAGAGGCCCCCACGCGGTAGTCCTCCGACTTGATGAGAGGCCTCTTCACCTCTTTGAGCCTGGACGGAAGATCCTGTTGTGCCAGTCTGGCTTGGAAGGCCTGCTCGTGGTTTGCGGCACAACCGAAAAACAGGACCATGACCGCGATCAGCGGCGGCACGACTAACCTGCGAATCATACTTGCCCCCTCCTCGGCAGGTCAAACGGGATGCGCACGGCTTAAGCGCCGCTCAATTCACCAGTTATATCGACAGCAGGAGCCGAACGACTTCTGGAAAACTTGGCGATTCGTGCTTGCGGCCCCCTGTCCGCTTGGATTTGCTCATCCTCGGTCCGGACTCGGAATTATACAAGCCTCTTTTCGCATTGCAACAATTGATTTTTCGGAGCTGGCGCTCAAGTGCCGTTCGCCGGGTTATCCACGGGTTATCCACAGCAAGAGAATACTCCGTAATCCCCAGACACCGGCCATGTTACGGCGTCTTCTCATCGCCGGCGAGTCTTGGCAGACGCCGACGACCTTCCAAGTACACCCTCAAGATTGAGAGCTCCGCCGGACCTATGCCGGAGATGCGACCGGCCTGTCCGAGCACGTGCGGTCGAATGCGCGAGAGCTTCTCGCGCGCTTCACGTCTCAGCTCCGGTATCTGCCAGTAGTCCACATCCGGCGGGATCACCTGCTGCTCAAGGGCTTGCAGCCGCTCCACCTCGTGCTGCTGTCGCGAAATGTAGCCCTCGTACTTCACCTCGACCTCCACCTCTTCGATCACCTCGGACGGGATGGGGTGCGCGTGGAGTTCCGGTTCCTCGGCGAGAAGCCGGGACAGCCTGACCTCAGGTGACTTGAGCGTCTCGAAGAGTGAGCGTCCCTCCCGGCGCCTGCGGCGGAGTTCGGCTTTCAGGTTTTCTATCCCCTGGCACTTCTCCTCGAAGCGTTGCCACGTGGCGTCGTCGATCAGGCCGCACTTGCGACCGTAGTGCATCAGGCGCCGGTCGGCGTTGTCGGACCGCAGGAGCAGCCGGTATTCCGCACGTCCGGTGAACATCCGGTAGGGCTCCTCGGTCCCCTTGGTGACGAGATCGTCGATGAGCACGCCGATATAGGCCTCGTGGCGTCCCAGCACGAGGGGTTCTTCGTCCCGGACATACCTGACCGCGTTGATTCCCGCGATGATGCCCTGTCCGGCCGCTTCCTCGTAGCCCGACGTGCCGTTGATCTGCCCGGCATGGAACAACCCGCGCACGACCTTGGTCTCGAGACTCGGTTTGAGCTGTGTCGGCGGGACGTAGTCGTATTCGATCGCGTAGCCGTAGCGGGTGATCACGGCGTTCTCGAGTCCCTCGATGCTGTGAACCATTTCCTCCTGGACGTCCGTGGGGATCGACGTGGAGATGCCGTTGCAGTACATCTCGTGGGTGGTGAGGCCCTCGGGTTCGAGGAATATCTGGTGGCGGGACTTCTCAGGGAAGCGCATGACCTTGTCCTCGACGGAGGGGCAGTAGCGCGGGCCGATGCCCTTAATCTGTCCGGAGAACAGAGGCGCACGGTCGATGTTCCGTCGGATGATCTCGTGTGTCCGCTCGTTGGTGAAGGTGATGTAGCAGCAAAGCTGTGGTCGCTCGATGCGGCCGGTCGAGAACGAGAAGGGCACGACTTGGTCATCTCCGGGCTGCACGTCGAGTTTCGAAAGATCGACCGTGAGCCCGTTGATGCGGGGCGGGGTGCCGGTCTTCAGACGCTTCACCGTAAAGCCCAGCTTGCGGAAATCATCCGACAGGCGCTCTGCGGACGGTTCCCCGGCCCGTCCCGCTGAAACCTGCATCTGCCCCATGTGGATGAGGCCCTTCAGGAACGTGCCGGTCGTCAGGACCACGGCGCCGGAGCGGTAGACGGTTCCCCCTGAGGTGACGACTCCCTCGATGCGTCCCTCCGTGACGACCAGTCCTTCGACGAGTTCCGCACGCAGGACCAGTCCCGGACATTCCTCGACGTGACGTTTCATCGTGAGTTGGTAGAGTCGGCGGTCGCATTGGGCTCGAGGCGACCGGACGGCAGGCCCTTTCCTGCGATTGAGAAGCCGGAACTGGATGGCGGTCTCGTCCGTCACCTTTCCCATCTCGCCGCCGAGGGCGTCGATCTCGCGTACCATCTGTCCCTTGGCCAGCCCGCCGATGGCCGGATTGCACGACATCATCCCCACCGTGTCGAGGTTCATGGTCAGAAGCGCGGTGCGAAGGCCGGATCGGGCGGCCGCAAGGGCCGCCTCGCACCCGGCGTGACCGGCTCCTACCACGATGACGTCATACTCGTGCGACACTGGGGGTCTCCTTGTCCAAATGCGCCGGAGAAACCAGTGAACCCTGAGTACCGGCAGTGACATTCATGTTGGAACAAAGGTGCGATTCTTGCAAGGCAAAAGAAGAATCGAGCGGCAAAAAAAGGAAAGGATCTGTCCTGCGAAGTCCGGTTTCGGCTCCGGGACCCGCCGGCATCGTCACCCGCCTACGCCCGCAAGCCCTGTCCCTTGGGACGGGGAGGCTTCCCTACAGGGATGGTTGGAGGGACCTTTGAGATTGACGCCGGACAAACGGGGCATAGAATCAGCGAAGGTGAAGCATTGCCGGATGCGCTCTCATGCGGGCTGAGGCCTCTGCGAGCGGTTCGGATGAAGAAACAGCCGGAGGCCGGTCCGCCGCCGACGTCCCTGCTTCGAGCCGGGCGCCCGAAGTGACGACCGGCGCCGCCGCCTTCGATTCCCCGGGGGAGGAACACACGTGGGTGACAAACTGGAACTCAAGTTTGACGACAAGGGTCTGATCACGGCCGTCGTTCAGGATGATGAGACGCACGATGTCCTGATGGTGGGCTGGATGAACGAGGAGGCCGTGCGGAAGACCCTCCAGACGGGCAGGACGACCTTCTACAGCCGGTCGCGCGGGAAGCTGTGGGTGAAAGGTGAAGAGTCCGGACACGTCCAGGCGGTGAAGTCCGTCCGCGTGGATTGTGACCAGGACGCACTGCTGATCGGGGTGGAACAGACCGGAGGCGCCTGTCACCTGGGGTATCGCAGTTGCTTCTTCCGCGAGGTGGACAGGAAAGGCAACATGCGCATCCTTGCCGAGAGGCTGTTCGACCCGGACGAGGTTTACGGGAAGGGCGAATAGTCTTTGCGGACGGTGCCGGGCGAGTCGGCGAGCGGTCACGGCTTCGCGACGGACATGAGTACCGCTTCGGCCTCGAGCGACCAGGTGAGCCCGGCCTCCGCGGCCAGCTTGTCCAGTATCTGCGGGATCGCCGTTTCGTCCGCCTTGAGGCTTACGCGCCGGGAACGGTTGGGCTCGGCGTTGTTCTCCCACACGACGCTTAAGTCGGCGTGCCCCGCGACGAGGTCCAGCACTTCCCCGAGCGGAACGTCCGCCACGTCCACGGACATCCGCGTCTCGTTCAGTTTTGGCCTGACGAGGTCCCGCCACGTTTCCTCCGTCCGGGTGACGAATTCGATCTGCCTGTTTCTGATGTCGGCGTCGATGAACTCGGGCGGTCCCACGACGATTTCGATCCCATCCACGGCCCAGGCCAGGTCCCGTTTGCGGAAGAGCCAGTGGAGGACCGCGTAGATGGAGCTGTGGTTGAGTTTCAGCGTGATCGGTCGGCGAAGTGTTTCGGCGGTGATGTGGCCGTCGAGTCCCAGACCCGCACGGGCCTGTGACGCGAGCATTTCGAGGACCTCCTGAAAAGGCACCTCCTGGAGGTCCACGCTGAGTTTTCCCGTGGTGATGGCTTTCCGGGTGGAGGCTTCTTTCGAGGTGGAGCTGCCCGGTGGGAGAGGAGCGCCTTTTTCGGCGTCGCCCGCCTGTTCCTCCGCCAGGACACGTGCGGCGAACCCGCACCACCCCATGACCGCAAGCACCAGGAGCGACGTTTTCATCGGACCCGTCTCATTGCGCCGGTTTCTTGACGTCGGCCGGTGGTTTGCCGGACTTGACCTTCGGCGACAGAATGACCTCGATCGCCTTCCCGCTGAAGGAAACGGCGTAGGGACGGCCGGTCTGATCCATCACCATGCGCACGGCGCGGTTGAGTTCGATCGCTTCGCCCTTGACGGTCACGGACAGTTTCTCGTCGGGGTCGGCTCCCTTGAGTTCGATCTTGACGGCGGAGTACCTGCTGAGCCGGTCGAGGGCATCGCGGAGGGGCGTGTCGGTGAAATCAAAACTCACCGGTCTCCGGAAGAGGACCGAGAGGGGCGACTCCCCCGTTTCCAGATGCAGTGCGTCGAGTGCTTCCTTGCTGGCGACGTAGATGACCTCGTCGCGGATGACGTATCTGACTTCCGCGAGTCTCGTGACCCAGTTCAAAACGTTTTTCACCGTCATTTCGGCTTCGAGTTTTATGGGCTTTGGTACGCTTGCCAGATGGTAATCGAGGACGATGTTCAGGTCGGCCTGGGTGGCGAGGTAGTCGAGCACCGCAGGCAGGTGGTCGCCGTGGAAATCCACCTTGACCGTCCGGTCGAGACGTGCCTCGATCTCCGCGAGCCACGCCTCCTGTCCGCCGGCGACCATCTTCCGGTAGCGTTCCTGCATTTCGCCCCGCCAGTCCACGGGCATGTCGTCCCGGCGGGCCAGGTAGACCGCCTCATCTCGGACCGCGTAATCGAGACCCATCAATCGTGCCGTCCAGGCGATGGCGCTTTCCACACGCACCTTCCTGAGCTTGAGCGTGAACCGCTTCTCGCTCAAGTCGGTCGCACGACTGTCCAGAACAACGTTCAGGTCCGCAAGTTTCCGGATAAAGTCCAGTGCCTTGGTCAGGGTCGCGTCCTGAGACTCAAACGTTCCCGTCTTGGCCAGCTTCTTCTCGATTGCCGTCTGCCATTCTTCGTCGTTGCCGGCGAACAGAGCCGGCGCGCTCAGAAGAAGCATCACGACCGTCATGAAAAAAACTCTTCTCATGGGAGGATCCCCCCTTGGTGCTCCGTTTCATAAGTTCATGTAGGGTTGGCCTCTGTCGAAACGGAGCACTTCCATAGGGGCTTCGCCCCTCTGGCGTCCCGACAAGTCGGGACTGTCACCCCGTCGGGGGGCCGACGCCGCCCCCCGACCACCCCCCCCCGCACGTGCTCCCGAATGAGACCCGCCGAACTCTACACGGACTTATGAACGGGAGCACTTGGTAAGCCTCTCGGTCCGCCGTCTCGCGAAGTGCTCACGCGGCGAAAGAACTCACAACATTATACCGGACCTTCCGGCGGGTTTCCAGTCTTTTGAAGCACCCGACCGTGCGACGCTCTCGCGCCTGGGTGAGACCGCCCCTCGGCTCGGGGCGGTGAGCCTGCCGAACTGCTTGGAATTCGCTTGACCGTAGCAGCCTCCACCGATAGTAATAAGGGGCGGGGGTATGGTCCCGACGGGGCGGGACGTGCCTGCTTTGCTCATTGCACCCGAATGGTGAGGGGGGGTCGATGGCGTTTTTCTATGAATCGGAGAAGCGGGAGTTCGTGCGGGTCGGTGTAGCGGTTCCGGTGACGTACCGGTTGATCTCCCAGAGTCCCGACATCACGGTGAGCGACGACTACTTGGAGGGAGAGACGCAGAACATCGGCGCGGGGGGCATACTCCTTGTCGGCCCCATGCCGCGCGCCGACCTTGTCACCGAACTCCTCATCCAGAAGGTCGTCGTGGGGGTGCGCATTTTCCTCCCGGGTGAGGAGAAGCCCGTGGAAGCCTTGGCACGTGTGGCCTGGCTGGAAGCCATCGACCAAGAGGAACATCGGTGCTCCCTGGGACTGGCCTTCAAGGAGATCACCAGCTCCGCCCAGGATACGATCTTCCGGTTCATCATAGGCAGTCGCATGGGGTAGACGCGGCTTTGGCGCAGAGCAGTTGAGCAGGTGAAAGTGGACCAGGTGAACCATCCGGACGCCGCTCAACTGCGGTCTCCTGTTCTCCTGCTCACCGGTCAGTCCCTGGTCTCAGTGCCGTTCGACATGCACACGACCCTGAGCGTAGTCGAAGTGTGGCGGTCATGATTCTCCTTGTCTCCTACGTGACGGGCGGGCTGGTTTTTTTTCTTTATGGGATGAGACTGGCCTCGGGCGGTCTGCGCGAAGCAGCCGGCGGACACCTCAAAGCGGTTCTCTCCGTTCTCACCAGCCGACGCAGCACCGGCGTGCTCGTCGGAATCGTCGTGACCTTTCTGCTCAGCTCTTCCTCGGCGGTTTCCGTGCTCCTGGTGGAGCTGGCCAACGCCGGACTGATCTCCCTCCAGCAGTCGATCCTCGTGCTCCTGGGCGCGACGGTCGGCACCGCACTCACCGTTCAGATCGTCGCCTTCCAGGTGACCTCCTATGCGCTGATCATCGTCGTGCTGGGCTACCTCGTGCACCTTCTCGCCCATTTCCGCCGTGCCAAAGCCCTGGGCCTGGCGGTTCTCGGGTTGGGTCTGATCTTTTTCGGGCTCGACCTCATCAACCACGGAGTTGGAACCGGCACCCGCGAAACCGTCGAATCCCTCCGCTCGTGGCTCGACTATTCACTTGTGGGCTTCCTCCTCGGGGTCATCTTGAGTGCCTTCTTCAGGAGTGCCGCCACGGTGGGTATCGCCGTGGTGTTGGCCGGGCACGGGGTCCCGCTCGTGAACCTGGTTCCCGTGGTGCTGGGGGCCAGCGTGGGGACGTGTTCCGCTCCGCTCTTTGCTGCGGCGACGGGCGGCCGAAAAGGAAAACAGGTTGCCGTGGCGGACCTCGCTTTCCGACTGCTCCTTGCCCTGGTCTTCCTCCCTCTGGTCAGACCCGCGGCGGAGTTCGTGACGTGGCTGACGGCCTTCGTGAGTCCGGAATCGTCCGCCGTCGGCATGGCACGCCGGAGCGTGGCGCACGTGCAGATGTTCACCAGTCTGGTCACGGTGCTGGCGGTGGTGCCGATCACCGGGATGCTGGCAAAGGTGGTGGAGAAGTTGGTGGGAGGTCCGCGTGAGATTCCTGCGGGTGCCCTTCAGTACATCAGCTTCGAGAGGGATTTGGCACCCGAGGCGGCACTTGCCCAGGCCCACCGGGAGGTCGTCCGCATGACGGAAATCACACGGGACCTCGTGGGACGGTCGGTGAGGGCGGTGGTGGACAACAACGAACACGAGCTGGAACGTCTGGAGGCGGCGGACGAGAGGGTGGATGTGGTCGACGTGGTGCTGTCACAGTACCTCCAGCGGCTGAAACCGGCGGAGCTTTCGGCCGACGCCCTTGAAGTAAAGTCGAAACTCCTGTATATTATCAAGGACATTGAGGCCATTGCGGACCTCGCCACGCGCGACCTGGTGCGCATCGGCTGGGAAAAATCGCGCGACAACGTCGAATTCGTCGACGGGGAAAAACAGGAACTCGACGGCGTTCTGCGTCTCGTCGATGAGGACCTCGGGATGCTCGTTGAGGCCGTGACGGGCAGGGACGCCTCGGAGTGGCTTCGGGCAAAGATCCTCGAGCGTGACCGGGACATGGATTTCCAGAGGATGCGACTGTTCGACCGGCAGTTTGCGCGGGTGGCTCAGGGCGTGCCGGGCGCCGAAGAGTCCAGCGCCGCATACATGAACACCATGAACATCCTGAGGACGGCTCATTTTCTCGTCTGCGACATCATCCGGATGATTTCCGAGCCGCCGCCGGACCCTGGAGTGCCCGGGAGGACCGATGAGACCCGCGAGGCGCACTAGAACGGAGACGGGCGTGACGCGCGGTGCGATGGTCGTGTCGGCAGCGATCCTGCTCTTGGCCGCGGGTGCGGGTGCCGCGGAAATCACGGGCACGCTCAGACCCCCCGAGAGGATTGTCTCGGTGAGCGCCGTCGACCGCGATGCCAAGAAGACCTTCCATGCAAACTACGACCGGGCGACCGGCAAGTACCGTCTTCTGAACCTCCCCGCCGGCACGTACGACATCATCCTGGAGACCGCCGTCGGACGGATTGAGGGGGTGAACCTCGCGGTCGAGGAAACGGAGCCCGTCGCGAAGCGTATCACCGTAACACCGGCGGACCTGGACAGGGATGAAATCACCGGTGTCATGGACCTGCTCACGAAGCTTTACGCCGAGCGAAAAGGAGAGAAGCAGCAGGTCGATGGCCTGATGGCATGCATACGTGAGAGTGCGATGACGGCCGTGAGCCTGGCGAAGGGGAAGCTGCTCACGAGCGGCGGGATTACGTTCCCCGTCCCACTGCGGGACAAGGAACCCGCGCAGATCGGCGACACGCTCCTCGGACTTGTCTCGCTGGCCAAGGTCCGGGACCGGCTTCCGCGGGACTTCGACCTCCTCATCGAGTTCGCCGAGGGCGAGCCCGGGGAGATTCACGTCCTGCCCGTCGCACCCGAGATGACCGAAAAGGACCGCCAATGGCTCGTCGACTGGGTCAATCATCTGAGGATCTTCGAGAACAAGAAGCGCGTGCTCGACCTCGGCGGCACGGGCGACCGGGCACGCGTGCTCGTGGAAAAGCTCCGTGACGAGCCGACGACGCTTCCCACCCAGGAGCCGACGGCATTCTGGCGGATTGAAATCCTCGATTTCCGGAAGTACTACGGCGGCTGGAGCAGTGAGAAAGATTATACGGTCGTCGTCAGGGAGCAAGTGCCGATCCGGAAGTTCAGGACGTACAGGTGGATGTTCGAGAAGCGACTCGGCGGCGTCCGGGTGGCTGCTGACGGCGTGTCGGCCGTCCCGGACTACGAAGTTCCGGACAAGCTGGACCCGGCTCGGGGACGCGTGCCGTTTTGACTACAACAGTGAGAGAACGCACCGGACGTGAGAAACGTGGGGGCAAAAGTCGGAAGAATCCTGTTCACCCGCGAGGAGATCCAGAGTCGGCTCGACGGTCTCGCGGCGGCCATCGAGTCGCGCTACGGGAAGTCAGAGGTCACCATCGTCTGTGTGCTCAAGGGAAGCCTCGTCTTCACGGCCGATCTGATCCGGCGGCTGAGCATGCCGGTGCGGGTGGACATCCTCGAGATGGCGAGTTACTTCGACGGGACGAGGCCTTCGGAGCACGCCGTGCTGTCGAATTACCTGGTGCGTGACGTGCGCGGCCGCCACGTCCTTGTAGTGGACGACATTGTGGATACAGGTGCCACGCTTCGGGGCGTTCTGGAACTGCTGCGACGGGAGAAACCAAAGAGTCTGGCGACCTGCGTGTTTCTGAAGAAGAGGCACGGGCGCCAAACGGCCGGGACCCCCGTCGCGGTAGACTTTTGCGGATTTGAGCTGAAAAGTCCCGGATTTGTAGTAGGATACGGTTTGGACTATGCACAGCGGTACCGGAATCTCCCCTATCTTGCCGTGCTGGAGGGCATTCCCAAGGGGCTGCGGCGAAGTCGCCGACAGGGGAGCAGGTAAACGGGAGACCGCAGCGGCGAAGCCGCCCCTGTGCCGGGAAAGCGCAGGGGCGGGGTCTCGCCTAGGATCGTGAGGTGATACGATGCGACAGTACATCTATGTTGCGCTCATACTGCTTTTCGGCATCGCGACGGTATGGGTGGTCATTTATACCCTCACCTCCGGAGGCGGGGAGGTCGGCTCCGCCTATGCGAGACCGAAGGGACGGTACGACTCGTTCCTCGTCACGTACTTCAGCGGTATCGTCAAGCCGCCGCACTTCCCCGAGACGAGGAACGCCCAGGGTCCCTTCCCCAGCTTTTCGCCGGCGAGCTACGAAGAGACCCGTGAACTGCTGGGCACCAAGTTCCGCATCGGGGTCTATGCGAAGGACAAGAAGTTCGAGCGGTCGCTGGCGCGATCGGCGGTGGACGATGCGTTCCGACGAATCGAGGAAATCGACGACCGCGTGAATCTGACCAAGGAAGAGAGCGAAGTCTCGAAGATCAACAGGGACGCCTTCAGCCGCCCGGTCCGGCTCTCCGACGATCTTTACTTCGTCATCAAGCGTGCGATGGAGGTGTCCGACCGCTCCTCGGGGGCTTTCGACATCACCAGCGGCCCGCTCCGGTGGCTGTGGGAGACGTACGGAAGTCAGGGAGAGGTGCCTCCCTCCGAGAAGATCGTCGAAGCCCGTGCGTTGGTCGGCTACCGGGACGTCGAGATCGACTCCGGGAAACACACCATCCGCCTCAAGAGGAAAGGCATGGTGATAGACCTTCACGACATCATGCGCGGCTTTGCGCTGGACCAGGCCGCCTACGTCCTCAAGAGACAGGGGATGACCCCGGGGTTCATCCAGGCGGAGGACAGTTGCTATCTGCTGGACCATCCGGAGGGGCTTCCCTATGTCATCGGCATTCCCGACGGCCAGGGCTTTCTGAAGTACACCTTTGACGCGGACCGCCCTGCGGTCGTGATCAAGGGCGCATACAAGGGAGCCAGGATCGTCGGGACGACGGTGGTCGGCGGCATGGTGGACCCGCGTTCCGGGACGTGCGTCGGCATGGTGGCGTCGTGTACCGTCGTGGGACCGGACGCCATGACCTGTGATGCCTTGGCGACCGCCCTGTGCGTGATGGGCGGCAGCAAGGCCATCAACTTCGTCAACAGTTTCAATCCCGGGGAATAGGGGTCGCCCAGGGAATTCGAACAGGTGAACAGGAGAGCAGGTGGCCGCAGTTGAGCAAGTTGGCGGAGGTCTCCACTGCTCACCTGCTCTGCGGCAAGCCGCGAGGGAGTCCATGAAGTATCTCCTCGGCATCGACATCGGCACTTCCGGGACAAAGTCGCTCATCACCAGCTTCCAGGGGGAAATCCTCGCGACCGCCACGGTCGAGTACCCGGTGAGCACCCCGCGTCCCGGGTGGAGCGAGCAGGATCCCGAGCTGTGGTGGGACGCCGCCGTCAGGACCATACGCCAGCTGCTCGCGAAAACCGGCGTCCGGGGAAAGGACGTGGCCGGGATCGGACTTTCCGGACAGATGCACGGGGCGGTCCTGCTCGACGACAGGGACCGTGTGCTTCGACCCGCCATCCTCTGGAATGACCAGCGCTCCGCGGCCGAATGCGACGAGATGACGCGCATCCTCGGAGCAAAGCGCATCATTCGACTGCTCTCGAACCCGGCGCTGGTCTCCTTCACCGCGACCCGACTCCTCTGGGTGCGCCATCACGAGCCGAACGTCTACAAGCGGACGGCCTCGGTGCTCCTGCCGAAAGACTACGTCCGATTCCGGCTCACCGGCTCGAAGGCGACCGAGGTCAGCGACGCCTCCGGGATGCTCCTCCTCGACGTCAGGAGACGGAAGTGGTCGAGCACGGTGCTCGAGGAGCTCAAGATCGATCGGTCGTGGCTGGCGGAGGTGTATGAATCAGACGTGGCCAGCACGCGGGTTTCCGCCGGTCCCGCTCGAGAGACGGGACTTGCCGAGGGCACACCCGTGGTCGGCGGCGGGGGTGACCAGGCCGCCGGAGGGATCGGGAACGGCATCGTGCGTCCGGGCATCGTCTCCGCCACCCTCGGGACCTCCGGCGTTGTGTTCGCGTTCACCGAGACGCCGGTCGTGAACCCCGAGGGAGGCGTGCAGACCTTCTGTCACGCGGTGCCCGGCAAGTGGCACGTGATGGGGGTCGTGATGTCGGCGGGCGGGGGCTTCCAGTGGTTCCGGAACCATCTCGGCATCGAGGAACGACGCATCGCCCGAAGCCGGAAGTGCGACCCGTACGAAGTGCTCACGGAAGAGGCGGCAGCCGCCCCGCCCGGCTCCGAGGGCCTCTACTGGCTCCCCTATCTCACCGGCGAACGCACGCCTCACAGGGACCCCTTCGCACGTGCCGCCTGGATCGGCATCACCCAACGACACACCAAGGCCCATCTCCTCCGTGCACTCCTGGAAGGTGCCACCTACGCCATGCGGGATTGTCTCGAGGTGATCAAAGGGATGGGTGTAAAGGTGAGACAGATCCGGGTGTCGGGGGGCGGGGCACGGAGCAGATTCTGGCGACAGCTTCAGGCGGACATCTACGGCCAGCCGGTCGTGACCATCAATGCCGCCGAGGGGCCGGCGTTCGGCGTCGCACTCCTTGCAGGCGTTGCCGCAGGTGCCTGGAGATCGGTCGAAGAGGCGTGTCAGAGGACCATCCGCATGACCGGCGAGACCGAACCCTCAAAAAACCGAAAACTCTACGACGAGTTCTACCCGCTCTACGGGAAGCTTTACCGCTCGCTCAAGGACGATTTCCGCGCGATGGCCGCGCTCAACGGGTGATGAAGGGGATCGGCCGGAGAACGGCGTGAGACAAACGCCCATCGGCGGCCCTCCCGCTTGGCATGCAAGTCGGGATAGAAGAAAACCCCGGAGTTTGGGCCGGGGTGCTCGCTGTGTGCTCTAGTGCCGTCCGCACTCCTCCTTTTCGATCTCCATGATCTTGTCGACCCTGCGCTGGTGGCGGCCGCCCTCAAAGGGCGTCTTCAGCCAGAGGTGGACGAGCTGCATTGCTTTCTCAGGGTCGAGTACGCGTCCGCCGAGGCAGAGCACGTTGGCATCGTTGTGGGAGCGCGACATGATGGTGGTGTATTCGTCGTGACAGGTCGCCGCCCGGATGCCGCGTACCTTGTTGGCCGTCATGCACATCCCCAGTCCCGTCCCGCACATGATCACCCCGCGGTCGGCGGCGCCCGATGACACCGTCTTCGCCACGGCTTTCGCCGCGTCGGGATAATCGTACGCCTCCGTGGACTGCGCCCCGAAGTCCATCACCTCCTGTCCCTCCCGGCGGAGTTCCCGGATGATGTACGTCTTGTGCTCGAATGCCGCATGGTCACTTCCGACAGCGATTCTCACAGGTCTTTCACCCTTCTTTCCAGCGCCCGTTGAATGACGAACGCACAACGACGATAGGTTTCGAGGTCGCCCCCGTGCGGGTCCTCCACCGCACGTCCCTTCGGATCCAGCAGCATGACGCGGCCCTTGGCCTTTGGCGCCAGTCGCAAAATCTTCTCCATCTGCTCCGGAGTCATCACCAGGATCCGGTCCGCATGCTCGACCATCTCCGGAGTGATGGTCTGCGAGAGGTGATCGGAGATGTCCACCCCGAGATCGTGCATGACCCGGATGGCACTGGGACTTGCCGGAGCGGCGAACCCCCCCGTGATGCCCCCCGAAATCAGCGTGTAGCCGTGCTCTTCGAGTTCGTCGGGCTTCACCTTGAGCCTCTCGGCCAGCATCTTGCGGCAGAGTGCCTCGGCGATGGGACTGCGGCACGAGTTGCCGCTGCAGACGAACAGCACAACCAGGTTGGCCGCACGTGCGAGACGTGTCTCGCTCAAGGCTCCCTGGCGCAGGATCTCGTAGGTCTTCCCCCGGAGTCTGACGACGGTGCTCTCCTGACCGAGTTCCACGGGCCCGCCGTCGAGCACGGCTTCAATCTCGCCGTCGAAGACGGCGAGCACCTCTTCGCACGTCTTTGCGGGCGGCTCGCCGCCGCGGTTCGCACTGGGGGCCAGCACCGCACCTCCCGCTTTCCGGATCAGCTCACGGGCGTCTTCGTTTGCCGGAAGCCGCAGGCCCACCGTCCTCCCGTGCGGGTTCTCGAAGACAATCGTCAGGGGACCCGGCCAGCACCGGTTCATCAGACGGTGTCCCAGCGCCGGGATGAACTCCACGAACCGAGAGACCGCCCTAGGGTCGGCCACGGCAATGGTGAAGGGCTTGTCCGCTGTTCTTCCCTTCAGTTCACGGAGCCGTTCCTCCGCGGCGTCATTTCCGGCAACGACCCCTAGTCCATACACGGTCTCCGTGGGGAAGGCCACCACTCCCCCGGCCGTGAGGATGGACGCCGCCCGCTGGATGCTTCGACTGCGTGACTGCGGGTTCTCACAACCGAGCACTTCCGTCTGCATGAGGATGTTTCCGAACGCTTGGAGGTCCAAACCGGAGACCAGGGACCGGACGGCGGTTTCTTCTCTTCCCGGGCTCTCGTGTCAGGTCTTCAGCCGCCCTAGAGGTTATCATCCGGGCAACTTGTTTCAAGCCGAATCTCTCGCCGACATCGGCGGTTGACAATCCCGCCAGACGTGATAGGATTCGGTCTTCAGCCCCCGGCGTGCGTCATCGACCCATTTGTCCTGTGAGGACCAGATGGAGCGGGAAGAAGAAAAGGTGCCATCCTGGCAGAGGTCGTCCACGGTTGTGGTTTTTCTCCTGGCGGCGGCAGCGTTCGCCTACGTGGTGTACGCGTGGTATGCGCAATGGTATTTTCAGCGGCTGATGCGGGAACTGGTCTCGGCCGACAAGGAAGTCGGCGCGAAAGCGGCAGGTGAGCTGGCTTTGACCGACCGCGCACTTCCCTACCTGACGGATGCCCTTATCAACGGCACGCGCCCCGAGGAGCGAGCACTCTCTGCCGAGCTGATCCTCCGCCGCGTGGAGGCGAGGAGGTCTGCACACGGCCCGTTCGCCAACGAGGAAGAGGAGAAGCGGTACGTGCGTTCGCCGCTGAACCTCGAGGCGATCACCTCGGCGCTTCAGGACGAGAGTTCGACGGTCCGCACACGGGCTCTGGAGATCGTCCGCAAGGTCGGGACGGAGCAGAACTATCAGAAGCATCGTCTCGAGACGATGCTCGAGTTCGAAAAGCTGCTGAAGGAGCTTGCAGGTTCTGAAAGCGCGGAGTCGGATGCCGCCGGTGAAGGGCTGCGCCAGGCGGGCATCCGGTCCCTTCCCTATCTCGTGGGGGTTGTCTTCTCGGAAGACAGTCAGTTTCGCCTGCGGGGGCTGAGGGTGCTACGCACGGTGGTGCAGGACGTCCTCAAGGGCTCGAACCAGAGGCGGATTGTGCCGCTTCTCGGCCGACGCCGGTGCGAACTGCTCCTGCGCGAGCTGGTCCGCCTCGGCGAAAACGACCGGCCTCTCGTCACCGATATCCTCAACGTCAGCGGACGCGTCAAGGACGACTTCTTTGCGGAGTTCCTCCTGAAGCATTACGCTGCCAAGGGGTCACAGGAGCGTGGTGAACTCCTCGCCGACAGCATAAGGACGCTGGAGGACGAGGAGAGTCTCCGCGGCGTCCCGGGACCCGAAAGCGGCAAGATCGAGCGGTACTCCGGAGCCGCCGGCGAGAAGTAGCACTCCTGCCGGGAGGTCTCTTGAAACAAGATTGGCGGGTCATCCCTCGTGACCCGCCCTTTTTTTTTCATGTCCGCCGGTCTTCCATCAAGAACGTGGTGTGCCTGTCCACGTTCAGCCTGGGGTCGCATCGACGTATGTCCTGGCGGGACGCCGGGTCTTTCGCTGATGGAACTCCTTCACCTGGTGCATGAAGGCCTCGAGCCGTGTCAGCGTGCTCCCTTCCGGCTGACCATCGTAGGCGAGGGACACCACGGGCATCTGTTCGTGGTCTTCCCGCACGCGTTTGAGCAGTGCCGTGACGATGCTGCCGGGCATGCAGGTGAACGGCATCACGTTCACCACGCCGCTTGCCCGCCGGTGGAAGTACTCGACCGCCTTTCCGACGCTGAGGACCGCTTCTCCCTCGAACGACTCGTGGACGTAAGGTGCCGCATAGTGGAGTATCTCCCCGGTGGGCGGCTCGAGGGGTTCGCTCAGGATGTCCTTGAAGAGTGTTCCGATGCGTCGTTCGTCCATCTTCTGGATCCAGTTCTTCAGGAGGTCCTTTACGGTGGTTACGAAGTCGCGGTCTCTGCGGCTTTGGCGGAGGCGCATCGCGTTGGTATAGTAAATCCACTCGCAGAAGCCGGCCAGGTTGACCTCGGCCCCCATGGACTCCAGTTGCCGGACGACGTTCGCGTTGCTGAAGGGATGGCTTCGGACGTAGATTTCACCCACGACGCCGACGACCGGACGACATCCGTCCTCGACCGTGCGGATGTTGGCCATGTCGCGCACACACCCCTCTACGGCGGTCTCGAGGTCGCCGCCGGCTTCCATGGTCTCGCTCAGTTTTCGGACGCATTCCTGGAAGACGTGGTCGGTCCTCCCGGTCTCCGTCTCGTACGGCCGGATCCTGTGGAGTACCTTGACGAGCATGTCGACCGCGACGATGCCCTGCCAGGCAAGCCGGGTGGGGTCTTTCTCCAGTTTGCGGAAGTCGCTGTAGAAGTTCTTGTCCTGATTCGGACTCAGGATCGGCACGTCCTCGTACCCGATTTCCTTGAGGATGAAGCGGTGGAGTCGGTTGTATTGTCCAAACCTGCAAGGCCCACTACCGCCCGGCATGAAGAACGCCGAGCGACGACGGTCGAAATCGCTTGCATACACCTTCCTCAGCATGTCGCCTGCGGTGACGATGGCGGGCAGACACTCCTTGCCCGTGGTGTAGCGTCGTCCG
>Ga0315282_10002701_pt1 | contig 32285 bp, 21 predicted proteins | sample YL17G07_20_MG_FD_203693 | JGI IMG/M metagenome (GOLD analysis project Ga0315282, IMG submission 203693) | Sediment microbial communities from Yellowstone Lake, YNP, Wyoming, USA - YL17G07_20 | ecosystem: Environmental > Aquatic > Freshwater > Lake > Sediment | place: USA: Wyoming | collected...
AGATTCACGGATTCGGTGCTACAAAGAGCGTGTTGCATGGGCCTCCCTCCTTTGCTGTAAGTCTAGATAACTCACAGGATAAGGAGTGCGAGGCCCGTTTTACAGCCTTAAGTTGTTGACACTCCCTACTGGGCCGGAATAATCCGTCCGGTGCACCGGACCACCTGGACCTGCCTCGACTCCGCGCCCAGCTTCTGTCGGATGCAGAGAACGGGGTCTTTCGTCTGCACCAGGGCCCCGTTCGGACCGATGCGGATGTCCTTGGTCGTGTCCCACCCGTACTTCCGGACGCACGTCTTCGCGTTCCAGTTGACGAAGTTCGGACTCCGCGTCGGCGAGTCGTCGATGGTCAGGCCGTATCCGAGCTCCACCACCTCGCTCTGACGCGCGGCGTGGCCGTAGTATTCGGCATGGGCGTTCTCGGGATGGAGTTCCCACGGCTCACTCCGCGTGCCCCCGGCGGCCCACCAGTCGCCGCCCTCATTAAGGAGAAAGTACAACCGCCCGACACCCCCATACTCGCTCACCAGCCAGCTGAGGTCCGGCAGACTCTCGATCAGGCTCGACTTGCTTTCCAGCCACATCCGGGTCCCGTTGTCGCCCCGGATGTCGAACTCGACCGACATGTCCTTCCGCGCGTTGGTGGCCAGGGCCCGTGCCCGCCAGACCATCGTCTGGAGATTGGTGATGGCGGCACTCCACTTCCGTTCCTTCATCATGGCGACGAAGTTGGGAAGGGCGAGTGCCATCACCACCATGATGATGGTGATGACCGCCAGCATTTCGATCATCGTGAAGCCGGCCGGTCCGCGTGGACTCCCGTGCCGGCACTTCTTCTCATGCATCGTCCACCTCGTCTGGCATAGGCTTGAGGACCGAGAGCCTATCCTCTCCAGTCCCGTGCTCAATAGACAATCAGGTCGTCCGTCATTCGAAGCATCCGCACCTCGACCGGGCCGGTAAAGTCGCACCGTCCGTCGCTCGCGACGCGCAGGATGGTGGAGCGGTCGAGGATCCCGATGAGCTGCTTGCGGGCGTGGGCCTGTTTGGTCTTATAGACCGGGTACGGGAGCTTCCTGCCGGGATAGAAGGGGGGACTGCAGGTCTGCGCGTTGATGTCCACCTCGAAGACGTTGTCGCGCGTCGTGAAATGGTTGGAAATCCAGGTGAAGATCATGTCGCGCTCGTCCCGCTCGTCGATGACGCCGTCGCCGTCGTCGTCGACGCCGCTGGCAATGCCCCCGTCGCCGAAGTCAACCGTCCACTGGGGCGAACCACTCACGAAGTTGTACCAGCTCATCCCGCAAAGCAGGGCGCCCGGATAGGGCGTGATGGTGTCGACCCGCATGAAGTCGCCGATGGTCTCGAACGGGCCGTAGCCGATGTGGTAGTTCCCCGCCATGCGCTGGCCCGACCGACCCGCGTAGCTGATATACCACAGGTTGCACAAGAGTCCCCCGTGCCTGCGAAGCACGTCGTCGTCGGGGAACACCGTCGTCATCACCTCTGGCGACACCATGTTGATGTCGATCTTCCCGAAGACGCGCACCTCGGGACCGCACCGGTCCCCGTCCTGAAGCCCCGTGTCGTCGTCGTCGATCGCCCCGTCCCCGTCGTTGTCGATCCCGTCGTTCGAGGGGTCCCACGTCGTGAACATATCCAGGACAGGCAGGTTGATGGAGTTCATCTGGGCGGCGCCGACCTTGTACTTCCCGGCCGCCGGGACGGCCGGCAGGAAGGGACAGCACAGGTCGAACTTCCCCTTCCAGTCCAGCTCGCTCTGCGACTGGAGGGCAGCATTCCACTGGTTCCAGGAGGGCTGCTGGGGCCTGGTGGTGGCCCGGGGCAGGGGACCATCCTGGGCACAGTTCCTCATGATCAGTTCCCCCAGCCAGCCGATGGAGGGGAGGTCCCCGTCCACCACCTTGAAGTTCCGCTCGCACCGACGATCATAGTTGCCCGGACTGCCGCTGGGGTTGTAGTTGATGTAGTACCCGCTGTTATATGAGCTGGCAAGGCTCGGATAGTTGTTGTTCGGCCTTCCGAGCGTGGGGTAGTTTGCGAGCGTCTTCCCGGGCACCCACAGGACGTTCCCCTGCTGATCGCAGACGTCCGCCACCATGCCGGCGCTCACCGTCTGTGTCCCATAGATCTTCGGGTTCATCGAGTCCCACCGGCGGTAGGTCCCCACGTATGTCAACTGGTTGCCCCCGGGGCCGTTGATCTTGGGATTGGCCGTCCCGTAGGGACGGACCAGCTTCAGGTTGTCCGTGGCGTCCACGCAGATGCACTTGACCCCGCCAATCATATCCACCCTGACGCCGTCCACCAGAAGGTTCCCGGCGGGATTCCCGTCGGCGGCGCTCGTGCTCAAAGGCTTCCAGAGAGAGAGCTGCAGACCCGAAAAACCCGTGCCTTCGAGTTCGCCTCTGGTCAAGCCCGGAGGAAATCCTCCCCCCGGCCATCCGAGGTGCACGTACCGGCTCCAGGTCGGATGGCTCGTCACCCCCGCCGCCTGCGGATACCCATACATCCCGTCCGCCCCGATCCACCTCACCGCCCCGTTTACGTTCCCCGGAAGACCGTCGCTATACAGCCCGTTCGTATTCGACGGGTCGGAGCCGTACCGCACCAGGTCCCCCAGACGGTAATCGTGCGTCCCGACCCTCAGCACGTAATTGCTGATGTCGTAGGCCTCTTCCGCGTCCGGAATCCAGGGGATGTTCTCCATCGGGTTATAGAGTTCCACGCGGAACGTTGAGAGTTGGTAACTGGCGGTGTTCGCGGCGGCATTCGAATAGAACACCGCCTCGTTGATGACGGGGTGCTTTTCGACCCCGAGCGCCCAGTTCCCGGTCCCGTCGGGGGCGACGTACAACGTCTCGCTCCGGTCGCGGTCCACCGTGTCGATGAGGGACGCGATGAACTGGCAGGCTTCATGTTCCGCAAGCGGGGTGTTCGTGAACCGGAGCGCCGTAACCAGCATGAAATAGAGCCGGTCGCGCTCACGGGCCGCCTTCTGCGCCCACCGGGTCTTGAGCGTCGTGTCCTCCCCCGCCAGCCCCTCCGGCCCCTTCGCACCGATGATGTTGATGTTGACCCGCTTGAGGATGTCCATGTGACGCCAGTCGCCCACGGTCCCGCCGCCCGGCCTCCAGGGAAGTCTTCCCTCCGTCGGCCAGATCTTCCCCCGCAGGATGGTGTCGGTCGACCACATCGTGAGATGCGGCCTCAGCTTGAACCATTCCAGGTCGCCCCTCCCGTCCTGGGCCATGATCCTGGCGACGACACTGGTGTCCGGGTGATCCACCGAGTGGTCGTGCTCGATGACTTCGTTCGCCCCGAAGTAGCGGTCGGAGCCCATCGGGTTTTCAGGGGAAGGGAACTTATAGTAGGATCCGCCGTCGCGTCTCCACCCCACGCGCCACCGGTCCGTTCCGTCCGCGGGAATCCCGGTCCCGTTTCCCCAGCGGTAGCGGATGAGCTCGCGGGCCGTTTCGCGGTGAGCGCCGACATTGGGAGGACGGTCCCAGTCCGGGGCACTCGGGGGCGGGGCGCCGGTGTATTCGTTGCAGGCGAAGAGCTTTTCGAGGTTGGCGGCGGCCGGGGCATACATCACGTTATTGAAGCCGGCGGGGAACCCCCCGTTCACCTGGCACTCGTACTCGCCCGGGAAGCCCCGCCACTCGATGCGTCCCAGGTGCTCACTCGGGATAAGCGAAGCCCTCTCGTCGTAGGCCCTTCGGGCGAGGAGTCCCAGTCCGCCCATGTTGTTCAGGTAGGCATTCACTCCCTGGGAATTCGCCCCTGTGCCGTCCACGTTCCCGGTCGTGTTCAAGTTGGCGTACGCCGAGTGCGTCGGCCCGACCTTGACGCCCCACCGCCAGAAGAGGCCCCCAGGAAGCGTCGCTTCACCGGTCAGCCGAGACCCCGGCTGCAGATACGTGGGTCCCGAGAAGATGACAAAGGGCGCCGTGTCGTAGTAGAAGTCTTCTATGGCGTGATTCTCATTCCACGAGAGGAGCGCGCCGGCAGTCGGGGTCCAGATGTCGACATCGAACGGGGGGTTGGCGACGCCGTCCCCGTCGTCGTCGATGGGAATCCTGGCGTCCGGGTGGAAGGAGGACACGGTCCGTCCCTGGGAATCCCAGCAGTTGCCGTTGGCGGCGATCCAGACGTTGTACTCCCGCCTGCTCGGGGCATCCCAGTAGCAGCCGACACGACACAGCATGTGGTCGCTCGGCTGGCAGGCGAACGACTGCTGTGCGATGAGGTCCAGGAGTGAATAGAGGTTTCCGGGGGTGTCACTCCACGACTTGAACGGAGTGCTGAACCAGAAGTCGTTGGAAACGGGAGTGCCTCTGGTCTCGTCGGCGACCGGGTTGCCCACCGAGTATTCGTAAAACCCCGGGATGCGCACCAGGAGTTTGGGTGTGCTGCTGCTCCAATTCCAGTCGTAGGACTGGTATCCCACGCCGGTGTCGCGGTTCTCGTATTTCCCCCACGTGCGGTCGATATCGTCGCGGAGGAGCGCCTTGAAGTAGCTCAGCATCCCGTAGGCGAGCATCTCGCACCGCTGGTCGTCCGTGTAGTTCCGGGTCACACGGGTGTCCAGACGCATGAGGGTGATGAAGGTGGTGGCCATGATGGCCAGCATGGCGAGGATGGAGAGTGCAACGATCAGGCCGCTCGCACGCTCGTTGGGAGATGTCGCTCGCATAGAACCTCACCTCCCATCTATGCGTGCTAGTCCGAGCGTCGCCCGAAATAGATGGTCTGTGAGAAGGTCTGCACGACCGGGTCCTCCGCCCCCCAGTAATCCTTGGTGGGGTCGGGACCCGGAATATACCATTTCTTCGCCGCCTTGGAATCCGCCGGGTCGTTCCCCCAGACGTACTGCCTGGCGTCCATCTCGTCGGTGATCCGCATGGTGATGAAAACCCCCCGGGGCAGGCCCATTCCCTGTCTTCCGTTCGAGGGATTCCCGTCGCGATCGGTGTCACTGTTCCACTCCATGGCCTGGAAGACCTGTGAGCCGCTCGGGGGCATCACGAACAGCTTGAAGAAGAGACAGTTCCTGACGAAGGGGCCGCCCGCCTCCGGGGTCCCGATGGTCAGGTCGTACATTTCGGTCCGGCAGATCGCGGCCTTCCAGAGCTGCTGCGTTTCGTCGTTCAGGTAGTAGGCGATCCGTGCCACGTTGACGTCGCGACCGAAGAACGGATTGGGGTTGCCCGCCACCGTCTCCCGGGTGTCCCGTGCCATGATGCCCGTGCTGAAGAAGATCCCCTGACTGTCTTCCCGTCTCGCGACGCCCATGTTGTCCTTGTTGTAGACGCGCATCCCCTTGATGCCGTTCGTCGTGTCGGCGTCGACGCTGGTGAAGGCACCCGAGATCTCCCGCTCGATGAATTCGAGCGCGGCACGTGCATACTGGAAAACGTCCTGTCTCGCGTTCGATATCCTCACCACGTCCGAGGACTTGCCGAAGACCTCGAACAGCATCGTCCCCAGGATCACCAGGATCGTGATCGCCGCGAGAAGCTCCAGCAACGTGAATGCCTTCTTCCTGGAAAACATGGGCTCTGCCCTCCCCGGAGACTACTGGCTCACCTGGCTCGTGTCGACGTCGTCGAGCTGCGAGCCGAGGATCGTGGTGAATGACTCGATCAGCGAGTTGGTGGCGATGATATCGCTCTTGGGGGCGCTGACCTGGTACTGGGTGCCGATGTTGAGTCCCGCGTAAGGCCGGTCGACACGGACATGCCACTCGCGGTTCCCGGCGTCGAAGGAGACGCTCGTGACCCGGTACCAGTCGCTCTTGTCGTCGCGGATTCGGACGTGACTGTCCACGGTCAGGTCCACGGGAGGCTGACTGGTGAGGACCACCTCCGAGTAGAGCGGCCGGTTCGGGTCGTCCGTGTCATAGTCGCTGCCGTCCTGTTTCTTCCCGGCCCTCACCCAGACGGTCCCGGCCATCGTATCGCTGCCGTCGTCCTTCTTCAGCGTGTCGAAGTTCCGGTAGACGGAGATCTGGACGGCGTAGTACTTGAAGTACTGGGTGAACCAGTATTGAACGTCGTTCATGTCGAAGCCGCCCGGGGGAGGCGTGAGTCCCGGACCCCCGCCCACCGTGAACCGTGCGTCCCAGGAATACTGCGCGTTCGAGGAGCTGACACACAGGTCGTAGACCGTGTTGCTCCCGACCATCCGTCCCGGACGGTAGAAGGCGTACATGGACTTGTTCGGGTCGGCGTCGTAGTCCGCCTTGAGCGGGAAGGTCGTGTCGCGACTGCTGCCCAGCACGTCGAGCGGGAACATCACCGGGAACTTCCCCATGGTGATGTTGCCCTTCGTCCCCCGCGGACCGAATATCAGCTGAATCCTCGACGCCGTCCCGAACCCCTCCTTCGAACTCCCCCCGGAATGATAGGTGAACGGCTGCGTCTCCATCAGACTCCGTGCGTTCCGGGAGACGAACGAGGCCATCGAAGAGTCCACCATGGTCTTCGATTCCCGGAGACCCAGCGGGAAGAGCACCAGCACCGCCAGGACCCCCACCAGGAGCACGAAGAAGGCGATCAGGAGTTCGACCAGCGAAAAACCTTTTCCTTGCGTCTTCCATCTTGTCATCGCGAGATTCTCCAAGTCGACGTCACCGCCTGACGTATCGTACCAGATTGTCCTTGCTCTTCGGGTCGTTCACGTCGGCCCCGAACTCTCCATCCGGTCCTGCGGAGGTCAGTTGGACGAACACGTAGACCACGGAGCTCTGGGCGGGCCGCTCCACCCGGATGACGTTCCCGAACCCGTCCACGATCTTGTAGAGCCTCCGGCCGTCCGGGCCGGTCATGTCCGGGGTCGTCTTCTTGAACCAGCCCTGCTGCACGTTGATCAGAGGTTCCGGAGTCCGAGGCTGACTGAGAATGTAGACCAGTGCCACGTTGTACCCTTCGTCCGTCCAGCCGCCTTTGTAGTAGGCGTTGCGAAACGCGCCGTTGACCCCCAGGGTATTGGCCCCTATGCCGACGTAATCCGGGTTCGGATAGGGGTAGTCGTGGCAGAGCGACCAGTACCTTTCGCAGGCCGTGGCCAGAACATCGAGGACGGCGTTGCTCTTCTCCTTCCGGGCGGCACGTCGGGCCGCGTCCGCCACGGCCATCAGCATTGCCGCTAGGCTCATGATGATCGCGATCACGATGATCAGCTCGATCAGCGTGAATCCACGACGTCGGCATCGCTTCATGGTCCAAGTCTCCTGAGGAGAGTCACGGCATCCCATGCCGGCGCACCCCTACCAGCACGCCAAAAAAATCCGCCGGATGTCATCCTTAGTCCCGATTCTATCGGGACTCAGGATGACGCCACTTTCCCGGCAGCCTACTAGTTCCAACCGCAGATGTCGTTGATCAGCTCGGGTAGATCGTCCACCCTTCCGTTGTTGTCGTTGTCTACGTTATCGTTCAGGACGTCCTGCTTTTGATCCTCGGCAACGCTCCAGATGACGGGACCCCGCTTGGAGATGCGACTCAGCATGCGTTGTCCCGTGGCGGGGTCCGGGGTGGTGCGACGTCCGTCCGCGAGGTACCGGAAGGAACTCCCCCACACGTCCTTGATGGCCCCGTTCACGATCTGCACCTTGTTAGGGTTGTAGTAGGGTCCGACGGTGCGGTTGCCCCCTTCGATGAGGAGCTGGGTGCAGATGCTGCGGAGCTGGAGTTCGGCAAGGGTGGGATGCTTGGGGTCGGCGGGAATCTTCCCGGCGCCCACGTCGTCACCGGGATCGTTGTCGAGGTTTCCGTCGTCGCCGACATCCGTGCCGCCCGGAGGATAGTCGCTGAACTGGTTGAAGTACTCGCTCAGGGCGATCATCATGTTGGTGATCTCGGTCTGCGTCCTCACACGCTGGACGTATCTCCGTGCCGCCGAGATGCCCTGCAGCAGGAGTCCCGCTAGAATCAGGATGATCCCCATCACCACCAGGAGCTCGATGATGGTGAAGGCCCTGCGGTCCGTGCGTCCGTCCATTGCCGTCCTCCTTGGTCGCCATAGGCGTGGCGACCCTTCAAAGGGTTCCCCCCTGAAAGAGACCCTTACGTGGTGGCCCGCGTGCCCATCTCCGTCATCAGCTTCACCAGCGGGAGGAAGAGACTGATCACGATGAACGCCACCGCACCGCCCAGGACGACGATGATCAGCGGCTCGATCAGACTCATCATGCTGGCGACAAGCGTGTCCACCTCGTCGTCGAAGTTGTCGGCCACCTTGACGAGCATCTTGTCCAGTTCACCGGTTTCCTCGCCGACGTCGATCATGTTGACGACGACCTCGTCGACGACACCCGAAGCCCTGAGGGGCTCCGCAATGGTGTCCCCCTCACGGATGGAGTCGTGCACCTTGGCGATGGCCCGGGCCACCACCTCGTTGCCGGTGGTGTCCCGCACGATGTTGAGAGCCTCCAGAATCGGGACGCCCGAGGCGATCAGGGTCCCGAGAGTCCGGGCGAAGCTCGAGACCGTGGACTTGCTGACGATGCTCCCGAAAACCGGCAGGTGCAGCTTCACGTTGTCGATGAAATACCTCCCGCCCCGGCTCCGCTTCATCAGCTTCACGATCACATACAACACCACGGGAATCAGCACGACGAACGCGATGTACGTCTTCAGCCACGTGGCCACGTTGATGAGGATCTTGGTCATCACCGGAAGTTCCGTGTTGAACGACTTGAAGATGTCCTGGAACTTCGGCACGATGACGACCATGATCAGGATCAGAATGGCCGTGGCGATGGTGATCACCACCACCGGGTAGATCATCGCCCCGATGATCTTCCGCTTGAGCTGTCTGGCCTTCTCCCGGAACTCGGCCAGTCGTTCGAGGATCGTGTCGAGTGCACCACCCGCCTCGCCCGCACGAACCATGTTCACGTACAGTCGGTCGAACGCACGCGGGTGCTTGGCCAGGGATTCACTGAACGTGCTCCCGCTTTCCACGTCCTCGGCGACCTCCGCCACCACGTCCTTCAGCTTGCACGGCCTCATCTGTCCTTCGAGAATCTTGAGACTGCGCACCAGCGGAAGTCCCGCGTCCTGGAGAGTCGAGAGCTGTCGTGTGAACACGCACAGCTGCTTGTTCGAGACGCCGCCGAGGGTGAGTCCCCCCCTGCGTCGCGCCGCCGGGGCTGCGGCGGCGGCCGTCGTGCTCCGACGGGCGGCCTTCTGACGCACCTGCGTCGGGAACAGGCCCAGTTCTCGAATCTTGTTGACGGCCTCCTCCTGACTGCCGGCCTCGATCTCGTCGCGCACCTCGTCACCCTTGCTGTTCATCGCCTGAAACGTATAGGTTGGCATCACATCTCCTCCGTTCCGGGACAGAAACCTCCCCCAGGTCGAAAAAGGGTCTTTCTGCTTCCATAAAATTGTATCGGGAGCACAAGAACCGGCAAGCCGGAAAAGCGGTCGGAAGACTCACTCCTGCTCGACGAGCGTCTCCCGGACCACCTCCTCGATGGTGGTGATGCCGTCGTAAATGGCGGCGAGACCCGCAGTCCGCAGGGGCTTCATCCCCTCGGCGATAGCCGCTTCACGGATGACCGTCGTGCTGACCTGCTTCATGATCAGCGACCGCAGCGTGTCCGACATGACCATCAGTTCGAAGATCCCCGTGCGTCCGCGGTAGCCGGTGTTGTTGCACGCCCCACACCCCGTCCCGTAGTAGAACGTTCTGTCCTTCACCTGTTCCGAGGTCAGGTCCAGCTCCCACAGCATCTCCTCGCTCGGCTTGAATTCCCGTCGGCATTTCGGACAGATCGTTCGCACCAGTCGCTGGGCAAGAATGCTTTCCAGCGTCGCCGTGATGAGGAAGGGCTCCACACCCATCTCGATCCACCGCGTGATGGCCCCCGGCGCGTCGTTGGTGTGAAGGGTCGAGAAGACGAGGTGTCCGGTCAGGGAGGCCTGGACCGCGATCTCCGCCGTCTCCAGGTCACGGATCTCTCCCACCAGAATCTTGTCCGGGTCCTGACGCAGAATGTGTCTCAGACACCCCGCGAAGTTCAGACCGATTTCCTCATTGATCTGCACCTGCATGATTCCTTCGAGGTCATACTCCACCGGGTCCTCGGTCGTGATGATCTTCACGTCGATCTTGTTGATCTCGTTGAGACAGCAGTAGAGGGTGGTGGTTTTTCCGCAGCCGGTGGGACCAGTGACGAGAATGATGCCGTTGGGCTTCAGGATCTCCTTGCGGAAGGGCTTGAGCTCGTCTTCGCGCATGCCGATGCGGTCGAGGTCGAGCCTCAGGAGCGACCGGTCCAGAACCCGCATGACGACCGACTCTCCGAACATCGTCGGCAAGACGGAAACCCTTAGGTCAACAGGGTTTCCGGCGATGTTCAACATGATCCGCCCGTCCTGCGGCAGACGTCTCTCCGCGATGTCCAGGTTGGCCATGACCTTGATGCGCGAACTGATGGCAAGCGCCAGGTGTCTGGGGGGCGGCACCATCTCGTACAGGATCCCGTCGATCCGGTAACGGATCTTGAATTCGTCCTCGAACGGCTCGAAGTGGATGTCCGACGCCTGGTCCTTGATCGCCTGCAGAAGCACCAGGTTGAGAAGTCGTCTCACCGGCGCCGACTCCGCCATCTCCTCCAGACTGTCGAGGTCGATCGTCTCGGTGGCGTCGGATACGAACTCCCCGAAGCCGCTCGCCTGCTCCTGGATCTCTCCAATCACGCTCTCGACCGTTTCAATCGCCGAGCCGTAGTGCTTGAGCAATGCCCGCTCGATGGCCTCCTCGTTGCTGACCGCCCCTTTCACTTCACACCCGAGCATCATCCGCAAGTCGTCCAGCGAGTGCACGTTCATCGGGTCGGCCATCGCCACCGTCAGAACCCCGTGCTCGAACGAAACGGGAACCACCTTGTAGATGGTCGCAATGGAGACCGACACACGGTCGATCACCTCCTGCGAGATCGTGGTCTCATCGAGGTCGACCGTGGACATCCCGGCCTGAGCGCCCAATGCCGAGTTCAGGTCATCCTTCTTGATGACGCCCATGTCCAGCAGGATCTGCCCCAGCACCTCGTGGGTCTCCACCTGCCTCTTGAGCGCCTCCTTCAGTTGCTCCTCCGTAATCAGTCCCCGTCCGAGGAGGATCTGCCCCAACCGCATCCCCACCTCGAGACCGATTTCGGAAGTGTCTACCTCCGGCTTCCGCGATGATTCCTCAGACCGTTCTGTCATGGTTCTAACCTGTTCCCAAATAAAGACTTAAGTCCTATCATCCAGGTGCCTGGAGCTCCGTCATGTCCAGACCCATCTCGGCTTCTTCACCCGCGATCGTGGCGGTATACACCCTGCCGCGCGCGGTCTCGAATTGTCTTATCTTCTGCTCTAACTCCCTTGGCTTCCTAGCCTTAAGAAGAGCGTCCTCAGCCAGCACAATCCCACGTTCATAAAGCTCGAAGAGGTGCGTGTCCAGAAGATTCATCCCGTACCGTTTCCCCGTCTGGATATGGGAGTCGATGTTGTAGGTCTTGTTCTCCCGGATCAGGTTCCTGACGGCCGGCGTGGTCACCATGAACTCGAAGGCCGCGACCCGTCCCGAACCATCCGCCCGGCGAACCAGTTGCTGGGAGATAACCGCAACTATGGAGACGGAGAGCTGCACGCGAACCTGCTCCTGCTGGTCCACGGGGAAAGCGTCAACAATTCGGTTGCATGTCCCTTCAGCGCCCGTGGTATGAAGTGTTGCGAATACCAGGTGTCCCGTCTCTGCAGCCGTAATGGCGGCCTGAATTGTGTCCAAATCCCGCATTTCCCCCACCATCATCACGTCCGGATCCGCCCGCATTCCCCTCCTCAGGGCCTCCGAGAACGAGGGCACATCCACCCCTAATTCCCGCTGGTTGACGATGCTCTTCTTGTGCGGGTGGTAGTACTCGATGGGGTCCTCGATAGTAATGATGTGCTTGTCCATGCGGGTGTTGATGTAGTCAATCATGGTCGCTAGGGTGGTGGTTTTCCCGCATCCGGTGGGTCCCGTCACGAGGAAAAGCCCCCTGGGTTGGTAGAGGAGCTGCTTGACAATGGGCGGAAGGCCTATCTCCTCGAAGGTAAAGAGTCGGTGGGGAATGAGTCGCAGCGCCAAGCTGACGCGTCCCTTCTGGCGGAAGACCGAAACCCGGAACCGCGCCTTATCGCCGAAGGCAAAGCCGAAGTCCGACGTACCCTCCTGCTGGAATTCCTGCGTGGCCCGATCCGGGGTGATGCTTTTCATCAAAGAGATGGTATCCTCGGGCGTCAGGACCCGCGTCTTCAGGGACACAAGTCTCCCGTTCAGTCGGATGGTCGGGGGACGTCCCACATCCAGATGAAGGTCGCTTGCGTCCTGCTCGATGACCGTCATGAGCAGCTTTTCCATCAGAATCATGCGTTCGGACATGCCTTGGAGCTTCCTTTCTCTCCCGCAGAACCGTGAGCGATCCGGCTACATCAATATGACGTCACGCTGCGCGTTGGCCATGACCTCCTCTACGGTGGTGATCCCGGCAAGGACTTTTCGCACGCCGTCCTCCTGGAGGGTGACCATTCCGGACCGACGAGCCTGGTCGCGGATCACGTTGGTGGGCTCGACGCGGAAGGCCATTTCACGCAACTGACGTGTCATTTCCATCAGTTCAAAGATACCGATCCGGCCGTAGTAGCCGGTGTTGTTGCAGGTGCGACACCCCCTGCCGTGGTAGACGGTGCGGCCCTCGAGCTGTTGCGTGCCCAGTCCGGCGGCCATGACCAGTTTCATGTCGGGCTGGTAGGGCTCCCGACACTCGGTGCAGATGACCCTCACCAGTCGCTGGGCCATGATCGCCTGCACGGAACTGGCCACCAGGAACGGAGCCATGCCCATGTCGACGAGCCGGGTGATGGCCGAGGGGGCGTCGTTGGTGTGCAGGGTCGAGAAGACGAGGTGTCCGGTGAGGGCGGCCTGGATGGCGATCTCGGCGGTCTCCTTGTCCCGGATCTCGCCGACGAGGATGATGTTGGGAGCCTGTCTCAGCATGGAGCGGAGGATGCGGGTGAAGGTCATCTCGATGCGTTCCTTCACCTCGCACTGGTTGATGCCGCTGATGTTGTATTCGACCGGGTCTTCGGCGGTGATGATCTTGCGGTCGGGCCGGTTCAGCTCGTTGAGCGCGGAATAGAGCGTCGTGGTCTTTCCGGAACCCGTGGGTCCCGTGACCAGGAAGATCCCGTTCGGCCGCTTGATGATCTTCTCGAACCGCAGACGGTCGGTCTCGTGGAACCCGAGCTTCTCGATGCCCACGAGCACGTTTTCCTTGTCCAGGAGCCGCAGCACCACGCTCTCGCCGTGACTGGCCGGCAGCGTCGAAACACGGATGTCGATCTCCTTCCCGCGGACACGGATGCGGATGCGTCCGTCCTGCGGCAGACGCTTCTCCTCGATCTGCATCCCGGACATGATCTTGACGCGCGAGATGATGGAGTTCTGGAGTCGCTTGGGAGGGGAATCGACCTCGATGCAGTCCCCGTCGACCCGGTAGCGGATGCGCAGCCGGTTCTCCAACGGCTCGATGTGAATGTCGCTCGCCCGGGACTTCACCGCTTCGCTGATGATGAGTCGCACCAGTCGGATGACGGGGGCGTCGTCGTCCTCGCCGGGCGTCAGGTCGAACGTCCGACTGCTGTCGCCCGTCCCTTCCTCTTCCTCGTCCGTGAACTCGGTCAGCAGGTTGTCCACCGTTTCGACGGTCGCCTCGTAGAAGCGGTCGATGGCACGTCGGACCGCCTCGGTCGACGCCAGGAGCGGCGTGATCTCGCTGTTCAGGATGAACCGCAGGTTGTCGAGCGCCTCGAAATCCATCGGGTCCGTGATCGCCACCTTGATGATCGAGTCCTCACGTCCCAAAGGCAGCACCTGGTGCTTGCGCGCCACCGACCGCGGCAGAAGGTCCACCACCATCGGGTCAATGGGGTACGTGTCGAGGTCGATCACCTCGATCCCGAACTGCTTTCCCAGCACGGAGGTCTTGTCCGCCTCGGAGAGGAAGCCGAGCTGGACCAGAACCTCCCCCAGCTTGCCGCCTTTCTCCTTCTGGACCCTCATCGCCTCCTTGATCTGAGTCTTGGTGCATAGTCCCTCTTCGATGAGAAGCTGTGCGAATCCCTTGCGAAGGTCAGTCATGGCGTGTTCTCCCTGACCCTGTTCCAAGCGGCCGCGGGTCAAGCGACGCTCCGCCCCCGCCGGCCTAATGCCACTTTGTCAAGTCCAAGCACTCCCCTTCTATTCCCTCTCCCCCCAGCGGGGACGAAGGGTGCAGGCTGCGGGCCTCACGGCAAGTTTGCCCAGAGTTGACAAGGCAGCCTGAGTGCGCCTTTGCGGTTCTTCCTGTTCGTAGCCCCCCACCCAAAGCCCTTGTATTCTAGGGTGTGCCCGCTCGCCTGTCAAGCGCAATCTCGCACCCTCATCGCACCCTCATGGGATCCGGAAGAAACATCGTTACCCCCTCAGGTATGACGGGAGAAGAAGGACACCGATATGCGGCACACCCCCCTACTGCCGGACGGGCTCAAACGCATAGAGGAGACCGGGAACTTCGACCGATTTCTCTTTCCCCGTGGCCTCGTCAGTGACTTTGAGGCCGACCTCCCTCTGCACGTAGGCCGTGCCGTTGGCCACAAGGACCGGCCAGCAGGTATGCAAGTGCTCCTCCGACCGCCAAAGGACCTTTCCCGAGAGTGCATCACGGACGACTATGCCATGCCCGGCATCCTGCGTGGTTCTGAGGATTTTCGGAACCGCATGGTTCCAGAGGAACCGGCCGGTGGCGGTCGCAGGTGCACAATGCGGCGCCTCCTCACCACGCCACATGGTCTTGCCGGTCGCGACATCCAAGGCGCTTAGACCCCAGTTGCTGGAATAGACGGCCCTCGATGTGACGGTCATTGTCCCGGTACGGGCGCTTTTCCACACCTGGGATCCATCCCCGGCGTCCACACAGAGCGTAGCATCGCTTGCCGCAACGTATATCCTGTTGTTGGCACACGCGATCGTCGGTGTATGCCACTTGCTCGTCCGGACAGGGAGCGTCTTCTTCCACTTGACTTCCCCGGTGGCCGCATTCACCGCGCACAGATTCGGTTCTTTCCCGGAGACGAGATAGACGGTCCCTTCCATGACCGCCGGTGAGGAGAGACATCCGCCTTCGGGCTTGTGGCTCCATCGGACCGTCCCGTCCCGCGCGTCCAAGGCATACAGTGTCCCGTCCCCTGATGTCCCGTAGAAAAGGCCGTCCGCCTGGGTGAGAAAGCGGGCGGCACCGGGAAAGGACCTCGATATCGCCGCTTCGGGTTCGTACGTCCATTTGAGCGTGCCGTTCCCGGCATCCACGCCGACAAATGCGTCGTACCTTGAGTTCTGGAAACGCACGCCGCAGATGATCCTCCCGTCGGTGGCCAGGGCACAGGCCTTGACTTCCGAACGCCATTTCACCTCTCCCGTGTGCCCGTCCAACGCCAGCAGGTTGCTGCCTTTGCCATACGGCAGGTAAACCGTCCCGTGCGCCACGATCGGACAAAACGCCCAACCGCCGGTTCCGCCAGTCGGGGCCTGGTAGTCGTACTTCCAGGCCACCTTCAGGGGGAAGTTCAAGGTCTCATCCGCGACAGCGAAGGTATGCATCGCGTTCTGGCCCCACTGAGGCCAGTCCTTGGCCACCGGACTCTCACCGGGCACGGGAGGCGCGGTGTCGCTCTCCTTCTTGTCCTGCGCACCGACAGGCATCGTTGCTGCAAATGTGACCACAATGCCCAGCCCCACCGCCAACCCCGCTGCCGCGAGTCTCACCTTTGCGTGCAGCATCATTGTCATTGCTCCTTCCGCACTTGGCACCCGTGTGGCGTTTCGCGCCCCACGCAGCACCTGACAAAGCACGGTTCAGAATAGTATATCTCATAGCCCTCGCGGGTGTCAATCTGCGTCCTTTTTTGAGTGGGATCCGGAAGGAACATCGTTACCCCCAGAGGTATCTGTTGCGTCTGGGAAGAATCTGGCGGGGAAAGGTGAAGCAGTTCGTGGAAAAGGGGGAAAAGGGCCGGGGGGTTGGGGGGAGAAGCCCCTGGCGCGACTAACCGCGTTTCGGGACCCCCTCATTGAGTTTGGGGACCCTCTTCCGACACCGTGACAATCTTGTTGGCCGCCACCCCCTTCTTCTCGACTTTCTTGCCGGAGGGGTAGAACTGGACGCGGACGTTCACCTTGTCCAGGTCGCCCAGGCCGAAGTGCCGCTCGGTGGTGGGCCACTGGTAGTAGCTGTGACTGCTCTGCCGGCCCCAGAAGAGCACCTGCTCGGACCAGAGGAGTTTTTCGCCGGAGGCGCGCGGGTCGAAGAGCTTGATGACGGTCCCGGCGGCCCCGCGGTTGCCCGGGACTCCCACCGGCCGGACGCGGACCCAGTTCTTCTTCACGAGGTCGTTGCGGTAGACGCCGACGCGCTTATTCTTGTCCGGGTCGCCCGCGCAGGCGACGATGTCCAGCATCCCGTCCTCGTTGATGTCGCCGAAGCACAGCCCCTCGTTGACGGCGGCCGTGGCGAGCTCCGAGATCCCCCATGCCTTGTTCATATACTCGAACGTGCCTTCTGGGGTGCCGCGGAGCACGTAGAGGAAGCACTTCCCGTTCATGATGACGTCGGCTATGCCGTCGTTGTTGAAGTCGGTCACCACCCCTTGCGTCCAGTCGCCGTAGATGGGCCGGCGGCCTTTCTCCAGGCCCACCAGGACCCCTTCCTTCTTGGTGAAATGCGCCTTCCCGTCGTTGAGGTAGAGGTTGAACTTCGAGTGGTGGTCCTCCAGGCAGATGAGGTCGGGCGAGCCGTCGCGGTTGAGGTCGCCGACGACGGTGATCGTCACGCCCTCGGGCTCAAGCCCACATTCTTTGGTCTTCTCGGCGAAGTTCATCTTCCCGTCGTTGATGTAGATGCGACAGTCGCCGTCCTTCTTGTCGTAGCCGCCCCCCGTCGCGATGCAGTCGAGGGAGCCGTCGCCGTTGAGGTCGATGAACCGTCCCACGGAGCCGGGGTGGTTCGTGGGCTCGGCGAAGGCCCCGTCACCCTTGCCGCGGAAGAGGCGAAATCCCCCGCCCCGCTCCCCCGCCGACGTGATCCAGTCCGCCTTGCCGTCACGGTCGAGGTCCACCACGGCGTTCATGCGGCAGCCCCCGAAGGCGTACGGGGTGGGCTTGAAGAGCCACGCTCCCGGCTTGGAAAAGTTCTTCCACCACTGCCCACCGCCATCCTGGTAGGTGACCTCCATGTCCAGCCGGCCGTCCTCGTCCCAGTCGTAGGCGATCATCTCCTCGTTGCCGGGATAGGGCAGGTCGCCCCCTCTCTTGCGCTCGGTGCCGAGTTTCGGCTCGACGTAGGTGAAGTGTCCCTTGCCGTCGCCCCTAGCGGCGCCCGATTCCATCCCGTGCGCCCCCAGGAACAGGTCCAAGTGGCCGTCGCCGTCGATGTCGATCAGGTCCATCCCCGACAGCCACCACTTGGGCACGTTCTTGTAGTGGGTCGTGACGATGTCGTCGACGCCGGATTCCTTGGTGATGTCCGCGAAGCCCCTGCCTGGCCTTTCCGCGGGCTCAGCAGACCGCACGGGGCCGGTCAAGGCCGCCACCAGAAGAAGGCTGAACAGAAAAAATGCGAACCGTATCATGGCTGCCGCCTTTCTGCGCCTGAGAGAACGCGTTCAAAGGCCCCCGCCGTGTCGGCGCTGCGAGGGGACGATACCCCACGGACGCGGACCACACCAGCCTCCGCCGCACCGAACACGATACAACCTACTTTGACACGCACAAACTCTCAAGTCAATTCCGCCCCCGCGCAAACCCACATGCGGAGAAGTCGGTCCCCCCGGAAACGCGGGGACCCCCATCGCGGTGAATTGCGCTACGGGTCCCGTGAATCGCGTTTGGCGACCCCTCTGCTACTTATTTTGGCGCCTGTCGTTGACAGAATCGTCCGGAACGGTTATAAGGGATGTTTTGACTGCGTTCGGGAAGCAGCACCCATCTCGCTCGAGACGGGTGCTTCACGGGCAGTATCCTATCCGGTCCCAAGACAGTGGAGGACGTCGATGGCCAAGTACGTGTATTTTTTCGGCGGCGGCAAGGCGGAAGGACGCAGCGACATGAGAGACCTTCTCGGCGGCAAGGGGGCCGACCTCGCCGAGATGACCAACATCGCTCTTCCGGTGCCTCCGGGGTTCACCATTTCCACGCGTGCCTGTCAGGAGTTCTACGCCCACTCGCGCCGGTGGCCCAGGGGACTCGAAGAGGAAGTCCGCAGCAGCATGGCCCGATTGGAGAAGCTGCTGGGCGTCCAGTTCGGCGGGGGTGAAAAACCGCTCCTCGTCTCCGTCCGCTCCGGGGCCGCCGTCAGCATGCCCGGCATGATGGACACCGTCCTCAACCTCGGTCTCAATCCTCAGAGTCTCGCGAAGCTCGCCGAGAGGACCGGGAAGGGTCGCTTCGGGTGGGACGCCTACCGTCGTCTCATGCAGATGTTCGGCGACGTCGTCATGAAGGTCCCCAAGGAGGCGTTCGAGCACGAGCTGGAGGAGGTCAAGCGCGAGCTCGGCAAGCGTCGGGGCGTCCCGGGCATCGAGAAGCTGACGCACGAGGCCCTCAACAAGATGGTCCCCGACACCGCCCTCGACGTCCCCGAGCTCCAGGATCTCATCCGTCGTTACCAGGAGGTCTACCGCAGGCATACCGGTCACGAGTTTCCCACCGACCCGTGGGAGCAGCTCACCAGGGCCATCGACGCGGTGTTCGATTCGTGGAACAATCCCCGGGCGGTCAAGTATCGCGCTCTCAACGACATCCGTGGACTCCTCGGGACGGCCGTGAGCGTGCAGACGATGGTCTTCGGGAACATGGGGGAAGACTCGGGGACGGGCGTGTGTTTCACGCGCGATCCGGGCTCCGGCGAGAACAAGTTCTACGGCGAGTACCTGATGAACGCCCAGGGTGAGGACGTGGTCGCCGGGATCCGCACCCCGCAGACCATCGACAAGCTCGCCGAAGTGAACCCCCGGGCCTATAGAGAGCTCGTCTCCATCCGCTCCACGCTCGAGAAGCACTACCGCGACATGCAGGACATCGAGTTCACGATCGAGCAGGGAAGACTCTACATGCTCCAGACGCGCTCGGGGAAGCGGACGATCTTCGCCGCGGTCCGCTCCGCCGTCGAGATGGCCGAGCAGAAACTCATCACCAGGGAAAAGGCCGTCCGGCGCGTCTCCGCTGGCCAGCTCAACCAGCTCTTCGCCCCCGTCCTCGACCAGGAAGAGGTCGAGAGGGCCGAGAAATCCGGCCGGCTGATCGCCTCGGGACTCCCGGCCTCCCCCGGCGGGGCCTGCGGACAGGCGGTCTTCACCGCCGAGGAGGCCGAAGCCTGGCACCGTGAGGGCAAGAAGGTCATCCTCGTCCGCACCGAGACCTCGCCCGAGGACGTGGGCGGGATGGCGGTCAGTCAGGCCATCGTGACCGCGCGCGGCGGAATGACGAGTCACGCGGCGGTGGTGGCCCGGGGCATGGGAACCCCGTGCGTCGCCGGGGCCTCCGAGCTCCGCATCGATTACCGGGAGAAGCTGATGCGCGTCGGCGAACGGGTGATCAAGGAAGGCGATTTTCTCGCCCTCTCCGGCTTCACCGGCAGGGTCTACGCCGGCGAGATCAAGGTCCAGCCGAGTGAGATCATCCAGGTCCAGGACGGGAAGCTGGATCCGAAGAAGAGTCTGCTCTACCGACAGTACACGAAACTGCTCAGGTGGGCGGACGGGTTCCGGAGACTCGGCGTGCGTGCGAACGCGGACATCCCGCGTGACGCCGAGCGGGCCGTCAAGATGGGCGCCGAGGGCATCGGACTCTGCCGCACCGAGCACATGTTCTTCGAGGGAGACCGCATCGTCTCCTTCCGTCGGTTCATCCTCGTCGCCGAAGACGTGAAACGACTCAAGCTGGAGCTGGCCGGAGTCGGCGACGACCCCGAAAAGAAGGCCGAGATCGAGCGGAAGCTCGCCGAGCCTCTCGCCCAGTACAACCAGGCCCTCGCGGAACTCCTGCCCCTCCAACGCTCCGACTTCGAGGGACTCTTCCGTGCCATGAAGGGCCGTCCCGTCATCATCCGCACCCTCGATCCCCCGCTCCACGAGTTCCTCCCCCAGGAGAGCGAGAACCAGGCCGAGATGGCCGCCACCATGGGCATCGACGTCCGGAAGATCAAGGACACGGTCGCCAGCATGCACGAGTTCAACCCGATGCTGGGCTTGCGCGGGTGCCGGCTCGGCATCATCTACCCCGAGGTCTCCAGGATGCAGTTCCGGGCGATCATCGAGGCCGCGCTCAACGTCGCCGCGGAAGGCGTCAAGGTCGCGCCTGAGATCATGATCCCACTCGTCGGGAAGGCCGAGGAGCTCAAGCTCCAGAGAGAGCTCGCCGAAGAGGTCATCGCCGCCGTCGCGGGCGAACGGAAACTCAAGAGACTTCCGTTCCACGTGATGATCGGGACGATGATCGAGGTTCCGCGCGGGGCGGTCACCGCGGACGAGGTGGCCAGGTATGCCGAGTTCTTCTCCTTCGGCACGAACGACCTCACGCAGATGGGCTCGGGGTTCAGTCGGGACGACGCCGGGAAGTTCCTCGGCGACTACGTCCGCATGGGAATCTACGACTATGACCCGTTCCAGGTGCTCGACCGTAGCGGCGTCGGGAAGCTGATCGCCATCGCGTGTGAACTCGGACGCAAGACCCGTCCCGACATCGAGGTGGGCATCTGCGGGGAGCACGGGGGCGATCCCGTCAGCGTGGAGTTCTGCCACCAAGTGGGACTCACCTACGTCAGTTGCTCGCCGTTCCGCGTTCCCGTGGCGCGACTCGCCGCCGCACAGGCGGCCCTCAAGGAGAAGGCCGCGAAAAAATCCGCCGGAACGAAGCGCCGCAAGCCGGCCAAAAGACGCAAGAAGTGAAGCCTCCCTGCCGCGTCGTCCGCCGTAGTCCCGACTTATCGGGACGAAGGCGGAAAGCGGCAGGGCTTTCGGGCGAGGGCGGCTAGTCCGCCACCGGAGAAAGAGAGACTTGAAGAGCCGGGCCTCGCTGAGGGTCCGGCTCTTTTTTGGGCCGAGGAGCCCGACTTGCATGCGCCGCACACGCATGTCTGCTGCAAGATGGGGCAGCGTTCAAGACTTCATCACCCGAAAACCGTGACCTGTTCAGTAAATTCAACACCGAGGATGCGAAATCCGACCCGCCGTAACCAACGGCCCCACAATATGTTAGGCCCTCAAACATAAACCGTGTTCATAAATCCCAACACTCCCTCATCCGAGAGCACGAGCGCCCCACCCACAAGGCAAGAAAAATCCACGCCATAACTCTCCGTAAAGCAAAGCGTTATGTCGAGACGGACAACCGTGCCAATGGTTTGTCCCGCTTTTGGCACGCCGTTTGCTGTTTTCTTTCATGAGTTCAAGGTGAGCGCTGCTTGTCGCGGATCATTTTGGAGGATCGGATCATGAGGAAATTGGGACTGATGTGTGGCGTGCTGGCTATCTTGTTGATGGTGCAGGGCGCATACGCCGTGTCGGGTCCCGGCGGACGACTCTACGTGTGGTATGACAACGGCAAAGTGTTCAGTGGGAAGACCGACGCGGTTCCGGACAACCGGACGCTGATGTCGGTCGCCTTCACCCCCAGTTGGGACCTCGTAGACGGCGGTCATCAGGTCTACACGCCGGTCCTTGAGGACCACTGGTACTCTCCTGCAGAAAGCACAGGCTTGGCATGCGTTTACACGAGGCCTGCGAACAACGGTGAGTACGGCCAGATGCTCCTGGGGGCCTATTACAATCACACTTCCGGCAGCACCAACGACCCCACGACCTCGCAGGTCATGGACATCCTGCGCATCGCCCCGCACGCCGACAACACGTATTCCCTGACCCTCGTGCACGACGGGAGGAAGTGGACAAACAACAACGCTTTCCATACCCAGAACGCTCAACAGGTCCTGTACGACAAGAACGGGACGTTCACAGGGTCGGCCTACCCGTCGGTCATCACGGCGTGCATCGATGCCTACCTCAACGATCCAGGCGGGAAAGAAAGCCACACCGTCACGGGATGGGCCAGCGACGTGGACGGGGACGGGATCTTCGACGACACCGGCGACGGCGGGGCAACGGAGACCGGAAAGACGTTCTCCTGCTACCGCTACAGTGACTTGGCACTCAGCGACAGGTACCTCGTCAACACCGCCAATTACACGGGGAGCCAATGGTACACCAACCTCCGGACGACCTGGGACAGTCCGGTCGGCACGGACAACTACATTCAAAAGCTCTACTACGTTGACTGCGTGACGATGGGCGGCGGACTGTGGGGCAAGGGCCTGGCAGTGAACATCAACACTGTGCAATGGGTCACCATTGGTCCGGTGATCGCGGCTGCGGATACCAACCACAACGGCATCGCCGACGTCTACTGGACGAGCACGTCTTTCGACCACGACAACGACCCCGGAACGCCCGCCAAACCCGTCCTGCTCCACTCGGAGGACCTGAACCAGGATGGCGACGTGCTGAACGATCCGGGCGAGACGGAGCTCGTCTTCACCTTCGGCGTGAACGGCGAGCACGTGGAGGAACAGACCTACTGGACGTACGCCGCCACCCACCTCATGCTGGTCCCGGATAACGGCAGCGGCCTGACGTGGTCGCTTCTCATGACCCTCCCGGGTCCGTATGACAGGACAGAGCAACTTGGCGTCATCGGCCTCGGCTCCGACAACGGCGACTGGGACGGCACGAGCAAGTACATCACCTACTCCGAGGATACCAGCGGGGTGCACAACCTGTACCTGTGGAAGATCCTGAACAATGCGGACAGCCATATGTTCATGCCGAACGAGGTCTCGGCGATCATTCCCGAGCCCGCAACGCTGGTACTGGTCGGAACCGGACTCATCGGGCTCCTCGGTTACATCCGTCGACGTCGGATGAAATAGTCGCGGCTCGCGCCGAGTGCCTCCACAAGGGAGACAAGACCGGAGAGATCCGGTCGGCATAACGCAACGGGACGGCCCGCTTTTCGTGGTGTATCGGCCTTCACATTCCCTGAAAAGCCAAGAGCTTGCTGCAAAATGGGGAGTTGCTTAAGGTATTCTCCCCCAAAATCGCCCTCATGTTCACTAAATCCAACAGGACGTTCGAGAAATCCAACACGTCGTAACTTGTTGAGCGGCAAGCCCTTAACGAGAATCGCCCAATGCCTGTTGGGATTCCACAACACTCCGGGGGCGACCCCGGAGATGAGCCGAGAGCGGTAAGGAAAAAATAGGCGACCTAAGACTTTGGCTGGCATGTAGTTACGGCACGGCCTCTGAAAACTGGCAGGAATTACGGCCGATTTGGCATGGAATTTGCAGCTAGAAAGCACTGGTCTTTGACTCTTTATCGCTTTGCCAAAACTCATCTTGGGAGGATCGGGAAATGGGAAAAGGTCTGCTGATTGCTCTCACGATCGTCGCATTCTGCGTGGTGCTCGTCTTTGCGGGCGGTCCCGCCTACGCCCTCACCTACACCTACAAAGGTGCCAATGATGGCTTCTGGGACGACCCCAATAACTGGGATAACGGCACCGGTGCGTCCCTGGACTATCCGGACGCTGCCGACGCCGTCGTCTATGTCCTCAACGGCAACCGCGTGAAGATGGACTCAAGCCGTCCGGACACCAGTTTCCAGATGCAGTCGTTGAGGACGGACGGGACGAGCGCCCTCAGGACCAACTCCACCACGGCGGGCGGCATCAAGATCTATGTCGGCGACGTCTTTCTCCAAGGCCTGAGTGCCTTTACCTATACCGGTTCGTGGGGTATCGAAGGTGTGACAAAAGGCACTGAAATGTACGTGAGCGGCAACTACCAGAACAAGAGCACGTCCGGCGTCGCTACCGGCGCTACGGCCGGCAGACGTGCTCTCATCATCATGAGCGGGGCAAACAAGGCCTACAGGGAAGCCGGGTACACCACCGCTAACCGGTACTGTTACAACTACCTGACGGTGGACGGCGGGAGCGTCTCGGACAACGCTTCTAATATTAACACGTACGACGGTTCCTATCAGCACACCGAAATCACACTCAAGAACGGGGGGTACCTGAGAGGGAGCGGGTTGTTCGAGACCCGGGAACTCGTCCTGGGCGCCAGCCCCCCCGCCACCCCGCTCCAGGAAACGGTGAAGATCGATTACTGCATGAGCAAGAACAATGGCGGCGACGACGGGACGACGCGCCTCGCCCTGGGCGGCATCACCTACCCGGGTGACGTTCGGTTCGTTCAGGCGGACCAGACCACCTCGGGTTCCGGCCCAACTTACCTCTACAAGTTCAAGGGCGGCAACCCGACCACCACGACCTTCAACGGGAACGTGACGGTTGGTCACACGAAACGGGCCTCCGGCCTCGGACTGATGATGGTCGAGACGCGAGACAACGACACCGGCAACTCCATCAACATCCACGTGGTGGGCAACCTCTACGTCGGGCAGCAGGTCTACCGTATAGATGGTCCGACGAGTAACGCGGCGGTCAGCGGCGCCGGGCTCCGCGGGCTCCTCAAGTGCGGCTCCAGCCAGATCGACGTCGACTGTAACGTGGTCGTCGGGTTCTTTTACAACGACACGCACGCCACGCGCGCCAACGCCCCCGACGGGTCCATCAAGTTCGAGAGCTCTACGATCAAGGTCGGGAACAACTGGTCGGTCTACCGCGTCACCCAGCCGACCGGCTGGTTCTATGACAACGACTTCACGATCACGAACTGGGACACGGGCACGTCCACCGTCATCTTTGACGGGAACGGCGGCTCGGGCACCCAGACCATCCGGTCGCAGGGCACCTGGTTCAACAACCTCACGGTGAATACGCTCGGGACGGTGAAGCTCCTCGACTCCGCCACCCCCAGCATCGCCGCGGCCGGGAACATGATCCTCAAGGGGAACTTCCGGATCGAGGCAGGGACCTTCGACCCGAACAAGCGCACGATCACGTTCAAGGGCGGGGACAACAGCGAAACCGGCGCACAGCAGATCTACGACTTCAACAACAGCTACACCTCGGCCAGTATCGGCGACGTCTTCGTCACGCAGGGCTCGGGAGGCTCCGCCATCAAGCTGCTCACTAACCTGATGATGGACAACCTCGACCTCGGGCCGCTCTGCGCCGTCTATCTCAACGGCTGGAGACTCGGCGTCAAGGACGACTACACGTTCGTCTCGAGCGAGATCACCAGCATGACCTGGGACCAGGGAACCGTCTTCGGGACCCAGGAGCCGGTGATTCCTGAACCCGGGACACTGCTGCTGCTCGGCACGGGAATCCTGGGACTCCTGGGTTACATCCGCCGACGCCGGATGAAGTGAGCGCCTGACGCGCGGTCAAGCGGACTCAACACAAAACCCCTCCGATTTGCTCGGAGGGGTTTCTCTTTGTACTCCCTTTCCGGCTTGAGACCTGCGGCTTGAGACTTGAGGCCTGAGGTCTGGGTGAGGGGCGGTAGAACTTAACCGCAAAGTGCGCAAAGGTCGCAAAGGGAAGAGAACCCGTCTCGGGGTACCGAACAGAAAAGGCTGTTCTGCTCTTTGCGTCCTCTGCAGGGAGGTCTGGCTTCTTGCCGTTTTTGAACAGGGGACGGCCGCTGTTCTCTGCGTGCTCTGTGGTAAGGTTCCTCCGTCTCTTCGTGTCTTTGAAGTCTGATTCTCCTTTGCGTCCTTTGCGGTCAAACAAGGGATTCTTCTCAGGCGAGTGGCCCCCGTCACACCTTGAGGTGTTGTGCGTGGAAGCGGATCGCCTCCTGGATGCGGATATCCCAGTAAGCCCAGTTGTGTTCGCCCGGGAACTCCCGGTATTCGTGGCGAATCCCGAGCCCGAGGAGGTGCCTGTGGAAACGCCGATTGCTCTCGAGGAGTCCGTCGTTTTTTCCGCAGTCGAAGCGGACGGCCGGGGGCGGCCCCAAACGCGATTCACCGCCTCCGCGGGCCCCTCTGTGCGGGGAGACCCGCTCGGCGATCGCGTAGAGGTCGTCCTTTCCGCCCGGGACTTTGTCGCCGACGATGCGCCTGCGCTCGGCGTCGTCGAGCATCTTCGGGTCGTGGGCAAAGTCGAACGCGCTCGAGTGACTGACGACGCTCGCGAAGACGTGCGGGAACTTGAGTGCGAGCTTCATCGCCCCGTACCCGCCCATCGAGAGTCCCCCGATGGCGCGACCCGAGCGCTCGGCGCGAACCGGGAAAAACCGCTCCACGAACCCGATCACGTCCTTCATGACGTGCTTCTCGTAGGAGGCGCCGTCGACCGCGTCGCAGTAGAAGCTCCGCGCCCCGTCCGGCATCACCACGATCAGCGGAAGTCCCGAGACGTACCGGTCGATCGAGGTCCGACGCAGCCAGCCGGTGTGGTCGTCCGAGAGCCCGTGAAGCTGGTAAAGCACCGAGAGACGCTTCCGCGTCGGCGGGCGGTCCGGCAGGATCAGGTTCATCGAGCACTCTTTCTGAAGCGCTTCACCCCAGAAGCTCATCGTGCAGACGGCCATGTCGATTCCTCCTCACGAGACTGGAAATGTGCGAATCCGCCCCTCACCATGCTCCATCGGGACCCTCTCCCCCGTCGGGAAGGAGGGATGCGAGCCATAACGACGCCGGCGTGACCGCGGCATCATTATAGGGTCACCGTGCGGGAGACGCCAGAAGAAGAATGGGGGGTCGGCAAATCACGCGAAGGCGGAGGGGCTTTTCATGTTCAGGATATCGAGGAGTGCGTCGACGACCTCGGCGTCGAACTGCGTCCCGGTGTTGTCGTGGAGTTCCCTCTGGATCCGCTCATCGGAAAGGGCCGAACGGTACGACCGGCTGGAGCTCATCGCGTCGTAGGCGTCGGCCACGATGATGATCTTCTGTCCGAGCGAGAGCTTCTCGCCGGGGAGACCATCGGGGTAGCCTTTGCCGTCCATGCGCTCGTGGTGTCCGCGGATGACGGGACGCATCTCCTGGAGAAACAGGATGGGGGCCACCACGCGGTCGGCGACCACCGGGTGCTGACGGACGATGAGCCACTCCTTCTCGTCGAGAGGTCCGGTCTTGTTGAGGATGGACTCGTTGATGCCGATTTTTCCGATGTCGTGGAGTCGGGCCCCCACGCGGAGGATGTGGAGGTCGTGCCGGTCGATCCCCAGTGCCCGGCCGATCTCCTGGCAGAGTGCCGTCACGCGCTCGGTGTGTCCCTGGGTGCAGGGGTCCTTCGCTTCCAGGAGAAGCGCCATGGACCCGAAGGCGTTCATGTAGGTGTTTTCGAGGTCGTCGAGGAGTCGGGCGTTCTGGATGGCGACGGCGGCCTGGTTGGCGAGGATGCACAGCAGCCGGAAGTCGTTCTCGGTGAACGTCCCGCCGGTGCCCTTGCAGTGGACGTTCAGGACCCCGATGACGCTCTGCAGGACCTTGACGGGGACCGAGAGGACGCTTTCGTCGCATTCCAGGGGGACACTCATGAAGGACTTGTCATGGTAGTTCCGTGCGAGCTTGGAGAACACCGGGTGGTCGTCGATGTTGCCGACGAGGACGGGGAGACCGGTTTCGACGACCCGGCCGGCGATCCCCTCGCCGACCCGCACGCGCACCGACCGGACGATGTCCTCGTCGAGCCCGATGGCCGCGGCGATGGTCAGGAAGCGTCCGGTCTCGTCCTTGAGCAGGATGGACCCGCACGTGGCCCCCGTCTGGATCAGGGCCATCTTCAGGATCATGTTCAAGAGCTCGTCCCGCCCCACCGCCGAGCTGATGGCCTCGCTCACCTGAAAGAGAGCACCCAGCTCCTTCGACAGATCGTCGCCGGCGGAGTCGTTCCGATCGTTTGACACGCGTACACCCTTTCCTTGCCCAGGGGCGGAGCTGGACGGCTAGTATGCCTCGCAGGCAACCCCTAGTGTGCCTCGTAAGCAACCACGACGTTTCGGCCGGAGGCTTTCGCCTGATAGAGAGCCTGGTCGGCCTTCTCGATGAGATCACTCTTGGCGGAGGCGTCCTGCGGGTAGGCGGCCACCCCGATGCTCACCGTGAATTTGCCCCCGGGCATGACGTGCGAGTTCTCGAAATCGGCGCCCTCGATCTTCTTCCGCAGACGCTCGCCCAGCTCCAGGCCCCCTTGCTTCGGCGTCTCCGGCGCGATGATCGCAAATTCCTCGCCCCCGTACCGTGCCACACTGTCCACGTCACGACTCGTCTCCGACAGGATCCAGGAGACCTTCTGGAGTGCGGCGTCGCCCATCGGGTGACCGTTGTTGTCGTTGTAGGCCTTGAAGTGGTCCACGTCGATCATGAGAAGCGAGATCTCGCCGCCATACCGACGGGCCCGGGCGATCTCCGTCGCCAAGAGCTGGTGGAAGAACTTGTGGTTGTAGAGCTGTGTGAGGCCGTCGGTGCGACTCAGCTCCTTGTAGAAATCCACCTCCCTCGCCTTCTGCACCAGACGCTTCTTCTCGACCATCCGGGTGAGGATGATGCGGATCTCGTCGATGTTGATGGGCTTGTTGAGGTAGTCGGCGGCGCCCAGCTTCATGCACTCGATGGCCGTGTTGAGCGAGGCATAGCCGGTCATGACGATGACCTCGGTCTCCGGGTCGAGCTGCTTGACCGTCTCGAGCACCTGGATGCCGCTCATCCCGGGCATCATCAGGTCGGTGATGATGAAATCGTAGCGCACGTCCCTCAGCTTGAGGATCGCTTCCTCCCCGTTGGCCACGGTGTCCACGGTGTACCCGGCGTCACCGAGGACGTCGGTGAGAAGCTGCCGGATCATCGGCTCGTCGTCCACGACGAGCACCCGCACCGGAAGCGTGGGCTTCCCCGCGTCGTCCGGGTCAAACTTGCGGGTCATGTCGGCCTTGCCGGTTGTGTTCAAGCTCATGTCGTTCCCCGGGTCATGCTCTCCCGGCGCCTCCCACGGCCACCGAATAGGTCCTATCGGACGCCGAGTCCGATTCCTCTTCCTTCACCCGACGGACCACCGGCAGAGAAATGGTGAACGTGGTCCCCAGGCCCACGGTGCTTTCCACGCCGATCTCGCCCCCGTGGTTCTTGACGATGCCGTGACTCAAGGAGAGTCCCAGTCCCGTGCCTTCTCCGACGCGGCGGGTCGTGAAGAAGGGGTCGAAGATCCGGGTGAGGTTCTCGGGCGGAATCCCGCAGCCCGTGTCGGTGAACAGGATGTCGATGGTCGCCTCCGGTGTGTCCCGCTCGCCCCTCAGCCGCGTTTTCACGGTCAGCGTCCCGCCCTTGTCCATCGCCTTTTGCGCGTTGATGATGATGTTGGTGAAGACCTGCTCGAGCTGCGTCCGGTTGCCGAGGATGGTCGGCAGACCCTCCGCCAGCTCCCGCTTGATCTCGACCTTGTGCATCTGGAGCTGGTGCGCGGTGAAGGTGAACGTCTCCTCCAGCACCTCGTTCATGTCAAGTTTCTGCAGCTCCATCGTATTCTTCCTGGAGAAGTTCAGCAGGTTCTGTACGATGGACTTGCACCGCTGGGATTCGTGCTCGATGTACCCGATGTACTTGACGTAGTTTTCGAGGTCCTTGGGCGTGAGCTCCGCGGGACTCCGGTCCCTGATCTTCTCGAGGGCGTACTGGGCGTAGCCGAGGATGCCCACGATGGGGTTATTGAGTTCGTGGGCGACGCCTGCGGCGAGCTGGCCGACCGCGGCCATCTTGCTCGTCTGGATCATCTTGGCCTGGGTGTCCTTGAGTTCCGCGAGGCTCTGTTCCAGGTTCTGGAAGAGTCGTGCGTTCTCCAGTGCAATGGCGACCTGGTCGGCAAAGATGGCCAGGAGTTCCTTGTCGCGCTGGTCGAAGCTGTCCGCGTAGGTGAGGTTGCCCAGGCAGAAGAGTCCCGCGACGCGACCCTTGTGCTTGAGGGGCGCACAGATGGCCGAGCCGACCTTGCGCTCCGGACCCGCCAGACGCCCGAGCAGTTCGTCCCCGGAGGTGTCCCCGGCCACCACGATCGCCCCCTCCCGGTAGGCCCGCGAGAGAACACTGTCGCTCCCGTCGAGCGTCAGCTTCTCGGGCACGTCCCTGGAAAGGTTCCGCGAGATCAGAACGTGAAACTCACGACCGTCCTGGCCCGTCACAAGCACCACGCCCATCTCGGCCGCCATCAGCTTGAACGCACTGTCCATGATGACGTTCGTAGTCTTGTCCATGTCCAGCATAGAGTTAATGGCGGCACTGACGTCGTGAAGCACCGCCAGTTCCATCACCCGCTGGTTCAAGGTGTCGATGTTGACCTTCTTCTCCCAGAGTTCGCGCAGGAGCCGGCCGTTGTCCACTTCGCCGCGAATGATGTAAGCGGAAACGAGGATCAGCAGGACGAGGAGTGCGACCCGCAAGACCGGAAGTGTGCCGAAAAGGGGACGGAACTTCATCAGGTCCCCCGGCACCAGCGTCAGGTAGAACCCCACCCCCAGCGAGATCAGGAGAAGCGCCGTCATGATCCAGGTGCCTCGACGCCGCTTTTCCAGGTCTTCAAACCGGTAGATGACCTGTTTGCCCTTTTTCTGCTTGGAGAACACGTCCGGCCCCCTGTTCACCTGTCCTCGCGAGAGCCAAGAACCGGAAAATGAGACAACATCACCACGTTCAAATTCATCGGGTTATCGGGGGCGGTTTCTTCAGCAAAAGTCAATGCTCTGACAAAGATTTGCATGCTGTAAGCCATTATCGCATTTGAACTTGCGCCTGAATCGCCTGCCTTTCGGAAAGCGCCTCCGAAGAGCCCGCCCAGACGCCACCGCTAGCCCCTATATGCCTATTCCCGCAAGTTCCGAGAAGCCGATGGTTCAAGGCATGAATTATCTGGGCACATCCTGCTGGAGACCTCCACATGTCATGGGACGGGGAATCCAACCCGGCATGGGGATCGCCTGCGCCTTTCACCGGTAAGGATGTTGACTTTCTGATGTCTGAGGGAAAGAATGTAATGGGGTTTGCGCGCCCGGCACGGTTTAGTCCACCGTCTCGACGAGGACACCGGACCTGAGGGCGACCATGAAAGACGACCCGAATGCCTTTCCGCCCAGTCCGCTCAAGAAGGCGATTGTCCCGCCTCCGTACCCGCCGAGTTCCCTCGACAGGCCGCTCAACCTCGGCCCCCTCGACAAACCGCTCGACCTCGCCGCCTGCCGCCAGTTCCTCAGTCTCACCGGCGGCAGCATCCTCTACTGCCTCAGCGCGATGTGCGTCATCTACGGCATCGCGGCCGTTCCGGGACCGGACTTCGCCCGGTCGTACGGCCTCCCCGAGACCCTGTCCTGCATCGTCGCGCTCAACGCGTATGAAATCGCGCTCCTCGCGGTGCTTCTCGTGATCGTCGTCTGGCAGGACGTCACGGACGACGCGATCTCCCTCGTGGTGCTTGGGGCGATCTTCCTCGTCGTGAGCGGGATCGCGCTGACCACGACGTCGAACAGTGATCCCCGGTCGGTGCTGCTCATCGGAGCATGCTGTTTTGGTCTATCGATGGGAAAGGTGTTCGTGCTGCGGCGCTTCCTCGGCGTACGGATCAGCCCGGTGCTGTGGGCAGGGCTCGCCGTCGTGCTCGGCTGGAATTTCCTGGCGGGGGCGCGTCTTGCCGATGCGACTGCCGCGAAGACCATCGGCCGGGAGCAGTGGCTCGTCAGTTGGCTCGTGCTCCTCGCCGGAGGGGTCATCGTGCTGGTAGACGCAGTGCTTCGGCGCCCCGGGTCCGGCGACGCGTCGGGTGTTCGCGTTCCGTTTCTCCGCCGCCCGGCCATGGGCTGGACGTTCGCCCTCATCCTCCTCGTCGCGGCGGGGGTCCACCAGCGCGCGCTTGCCTATGTCTTCGACGTCCGTTCAGACTTCATCGACTACCTGCCCCTAGTCAGCGTCCTGTCGCTCTTCTCGCTCCAACTCGCATTGCGTCTTCGGTCCGAACCGGCCTATCTCGAGGCGGGAATCGCAGCGGCGCCGCTCGCCGCATTCCTCCTCGCACTGCTCGAAAAACCCGTCTTGGAGAAGCCCGCTCTCGCGATCCAGTTGCTCTGGTATCCCCCCGTCTTTCTCGGATTGACGGGCATCGCGGTTCTCCTCATGGGCATCCGGACGAGATGTCGAACACTCCTCGCGGTGGTTCCCTTCTACGCCCTCGGC
>Ga0315282_10002702_pt1 | contig 32284 bp, 24 predicted proteins | sample YL17G07_20_MG_FD_203693 | JGI IMG/M metagenome (GOLD analysis project Ga0315282, IMG submission 203693) | Sediment microbial communities from Yellowstone Lake, YNP, Wyoming, USA - YL17G07_20 | ecosystem: Environmental > Aquatic > Freshwater > Lake > Sediment | place: USA: Wyoming | collected...
CCCTACCCTCTCCCCTGGGGAGAGGGTGGCCCGCCAAAGGCGGGACGGGTGAGGGGGCACCTAGACAAGGGTGAGCGCCGCAGGCTGTCACCCTAATATGCAGCACTCAATAGAATCCAAAATCTAAAATCTTCGATCCTCGCGGCCGTGACGCGCGCAAAATGCAAAACCCTCTCCGTCACAGGACCTTGTTTCTGGCGTTCGCCTTGAGGAACGCCCGGAGGCCCGAGCGGGTCTCCTCTTGCCTGGACGGAGAGGGTCTAATGTTTATGAATCCTGGTCTGAACCGAACGTCCGACGACCGTCTTGCCGCGCCGGACGTTCCGCGATCAACCTATCAGGACCGTCTCAGTCCGCAGGCGCAGATCCAAGCGGCAGAAAATATTGCGTTCCCTTGACCGGCTGGTTGAGCCGGTGAAGCAGCTCCTGCAAATCCTCGTTCCGGTCGACGAAGTCGATCTCGGACGTCTGAATCACCAGCAGGTCAGTCGATTTGTAATGAAAGAAGAAGTGCTCGTAGGCGTTCACCACCGCCTCAAGGTACTCATCGGAAATGCGGTGTTCAAACGGCACATTCTTCTTCGCAATCCGTTTCTTGAGCGTCTCCGGCTTCGCTTGTAAGTATATCACCAAATCCGGGATGGGGACCTGCTCGACGAACAGCTCGTAATACTGGTCGTAGATCTGGAGTTCGGCGTCGCTCAGGTTGAGATAGGCAAAGATCTTGTCTTTCTCGAAGATGTAATCGCTGATGATCAGGCGGTTGGCGCGGGAGGCAAGGTCCAGAGCGCGAAGTTGTTTGTAGCGTTGCAGGAGGAAATAGAATTGCGCCTGAAAACCCGCCCCGGACTTGTCCCCGTAGAAGTTCTCGAGGAAGGGATTGTCTTCGACGTCGCGAATACGTTCGGCGTGCAGGCGGTCCGCGAGGATGTCGGCGAGGGTGGTCTTGCCCACCCGGATGGGCCCCTCCAGCGCGATGAAACGGGGCGGCTCGTAAGCGGGAAGGGGCGTCACCGGAACCTCGATGGAAAATTATGAATTATGCATGCTGAATTATGAAATGCGAAGAATAGGGATTGTAACTCCTGGTAATGTAGCGTTCGTAATTCAGAATTCACAATTCATAATTCCGACTTCGTTCGAACCACCTGGCTTACATCCTGAGTTTCCCGAAGCATTTCGAGAACCGTCCGCTGGGTCAGCGGGTGACGGGCGCCGGGCGCCAGTTCCCGCAGCGGAACCAGGACGAAGCGCCTTTCGCTCATCCGCGCGTGAGGAATGGTCAAAGCGGAAGACCGAACGATGACATTCTCGTAGAGCAGGATGTCGATGTCAATCGGGCGGGGGCCTTTGCAAGTACCCCCACGCCGGCCCAGCGCCCGTTCTACCGACTGCGTCGCGCGCAGGAGTTGCAGGGGCATGAGCTCGGTGGCGACTTCCGCCGCGCAATTCACGAACCAGGGCTGCGGCCGGAAATCCACCGGTTCGGTTTTATAGAAGGAGGAGATACGCAGAATCTCCACGCCGGCGCGCGCAAGCAGCTCGAGCGCCTTCCGAATGTTCTGGATGCGGTCGCCGAGGTTCGAACCCAGAGAAAGGTACGCACGCTTGGTCACAGTTGAGACTTGAGATCTGTGATTTGAGATTTCGAGTCCTCTCAATCTTCAATCGTCAATCAGCAATTGTCAATCACCGCGAGACACGTGGCGCCCCTACTCAAACAGGGAGGGGGCGCCGCTGGCGGGCGGTTTAAGCTTCAGGAGCGTGTAAGCGGGTTCATTGGCTTTGCGCCCGCGGCTGGTTCGGCTGATGAAGCCCTGTTGCAGGAGGTACGGTTCCACCATATCCACGAGGGTGTCCACTTCCTCGTTGAGGGTGGCGGAGAGCGCCTCGACGCCCACGGGCCCGCCGTTATAGTTGCGGATGATGACGGAGAGGAGATTGCGGTCGAGGTCGTCCAGGCCCTGTTCGTCCACGCCTTCCAGGGCCAGGGCTTCGCGCGCCACTTGGGTGGTGATGTCACCGGCGACCTTGACCTCGGCAAAGTCGCGCACGCGCCGCAGCAAGCGGTTGGCGATGCGCGGCGTGCCGCGGGCGCGGCGGGCGATTTCTGTTGCGCCTGCCTCGTCGATGCGCACGTCCAGGATCCCCGCCGAGCGCCGAATGATCTTGTGCAGTTCCTCGGGCGGGTAGAACTCCAGGTGGTAGAAGAGCCCGAAGCGGTTGCGCAGCGGCGCGGAGAGGCTTCCGGCGCGCGTGGTGGCGGCGATCAGGGTGAACTTCTTCAGGGGGACGTTGATGGTCTTGGCGAACATGCCCTTGTCCACCACGAAGTCAACTTTGAAGTCCTCCATCGCCGGGTAGAGGAACTCTTCGACATTCGCCGGGAGGCGATGGACCTCGTCGATGAAGAGGATGTCGCCGTGGCTGAGGTTGGTGAGGACTCCCATCAGGTCGCCGGTGCGCTCCAGGGCCGGTCCGGAGGTGGTGGTGATTTTGGACCCCATGGCGTTGGCGATGATGTAGGCGAGCGTGGTCTTGCCCAGTCCTGGGGGGCCGTGCAGGAGCGTGTGCTCCAGCGGTTCGCCGCGCTGCTTCGCCGCCTGCAAGGCGATGGTGAGTTTCTCCACAACCTTGACCTGCCCCACGTACTCGTCGAGCGTGGGCGGGCGGAGAGTGCGGTTGAAGCTCTCCTCTTCCGGCGAGATCAGATTGGGTGAAACGAGCCGTTCTCTTGGCATAAAGACAGGTGCCAGGTTTCAGGTATCAGGTGCCAGCTTTCAGCCTTCGCGGTGGCAAGTTCATGTTTCGAACTTTGTACAGTCCGTCGGTCCTTACCGTCATGCGGCTGCGGCGAGAGCGCACGGACATCAGGGTTCGCCGGTCTTGGGATGCTGTTGCTCAAAAACCTTGCGGAGGAAGTCTTCTACCGACTTCAGGTTCCTGTGCCGGGCGAAGATTTCTTGCACCATGCGCTCCGCCTCGCTGCGCGTGTACTCGAGCTGTTCGAGCACGGCGACCGCCTCCGATCTCAGTTCGGAAGCAGAAGATTCTTCAACGGACAACGGCTGGTCCGTCGGCGCCAGAGCGAATTTTGCCATCTTCCCCCGCAGCTCGATGACGATGCGTTCTGCGGACTTGGGGCCGATGAAGGGAAGACCCTTGAGGAATGCCGTATCGCCGCGCTCGATAGCCAGGGCGATCTCGTTGAGTGGCCGGACCAGGCACTTCAGAGCTTTCATAAATCCCACACCCGGCACCGTGGTGAACGCCTCAAAGAATTCGCGGTCGAGGGGATCAAGGAAGCCCACGAGCTTGGGCGTGAGGTGTCCGCCGCCCAGGCCGCCGTCGATATAGTAGATCGTGTAAAGCGTCAGGGGGTTATGCCGCTCGCCCTCGCGCAATCTGGACGCGACGCCCGAAGGAACAAGAACTTCGTAGCAGAGCGAGTTGACGCGCACCAGCAAGGAATTGCGCCGAATGCGGTCGTAGAGGACTTCGCCGGTGATTTCGGAGATCAGGGTGTTGCTCCTTTGTCCTGGTCGGAAAGAGCCTTCCTGGCCCTCCCGTTCACGCTTGGCGCGGGAGCCCGCCGCTACAATCGCCGCGAGGGGCGCTTGCCGCTCCCCGTATGGCGCGACCAATTCACATAACACAAGGCGGTAGCCAGCGCGTCCGCGACGTCGGGTGGATGCGGAATGCGGTCGAGCGCAAAGAACTGCTGGACGGCGCGCTGCACCTGCATCTTACTGGCGTTCCCGTTGCCGGTGACGGCTTGCTTGATACGCCTGGCGGAAAAGCTCACGACCGGGACTCTCGCCACCCGCGCCGCCAGGCAGATGACCCCGCGGGCGTGACCCATCAGGATGGAAGTCCGGGGATATCCCGCATGGGTGTAAACTTCCTCCAGGCACATCGTCTGGGGATGGAACTCCTCCATCAATTCCCGCAGTCCAGTGAAGAGTGACTCCAGTCGCAACGGCAGATTATCTCCCTGGCTGCGCGGCAAGCGGATCACCCCGGCTTCCAGCAGTTTCACGTCCGCCCCGTGGCATTCCACCACACCGTAGCCGGTAACATTCAGGCCGGGATCGATTCCGATGACGCGGCTGGAGACCGACGGGGCATTCGCCATGCAGAAGGATTTTAACATCCGGCGGGCAAATTGCGGAGAGAGTTTGGGAGAGAAAAGGCGGTAGATGGTAGACAGTAGACAGGAGGAACAACATGGACGATTACAGGCTGAAGGCTGACTGCTGAGGGCTTCTTATTTCCTTTTGACTTCCGACTTCTGGCTTCTGACTCCTGGAAGCTATCTTGGGGTGGCGTCGGGGAGGCCACCGTCCACGGGAAGGGTGGCGCCAGTGGTGGGAGTTTGGCGCGTGGCAAAGAAGAGCACGGCTTTGGCGACGTGGCGGGCGGTCACCTTCGCCTTGAGCAGGTTGCGCTGGCGATAATGTTCCTCGAGGCCTGCCTCGTCCAGGCCACGGGCGCGCATGCGGTCGGGGCCCACCTCAGCCCAAAGGCCTGACCGGCGCTTCCCGTGGCTGAACACCGCGTCGGGCGCCACCATGTTGACGCGCACGTCCAGCGGCGCCAGCTCTAAACTCGCGATCCGCGCCAACTGGTGGGCAGCAGCCTTGGTGGCACTGTAAGCGCCGAATTGGGCGCCGGGGGAAAAAACGTTCTTGGTGGAAATCAGCACGATATCGCCCCCGGTCCCCTGGAGTCTGAAGTGGCGCGCCGATTCGGCCAGCAGGAGCAGCGTTCCCTCCGTATTGACTCGCGCGAGTTTGCGGAAGGCTTCCAGACTTAAACTTTCGAGCGGGGCCGCCAGGGCGATGCCGGCATTCACCACTACCAGATTCACTCCGCCCCAGGTGCGGATGACGGCCTCGAAACCTCGGGCGACGGAATCCGGGTCTGTCACGTCGAGGGTCGCTGCCAGGACGCGGTTCCCGAAGGTGGTCTTCAGATCCTCCTCGAGGCTTTGAAGTCCTTCGCCCGCCAGGTCTGTGGCTGCCACGTGGCATCCCTGTGCCAGCAATTCTTCCGCGATGGCCGACCCGATCGCTCCCGCCGCGCCGGTGACCAGAGCGACGTGGCCCGCCAAAGGTAGTTCGTGATCTTTCTCGAGCTTGGCGTGCTGGAGACTCCGATATTCCATGTCGAAGAGAATAGGCTCGGGCAATCCCTGGTAAGCCCCCATCGCGGCCACCTGAGCCTTGACCTCCAGGGTGTGAGCGGCAATGTCGCGCGCGATTTCCGCGGCGGCGACGTCGTTCCCGGCGCACAAGGCTCCCAGGCCCGGCAGGAGAATGACGCGAGGCAGGGGATCGAAGCGAGCTACTCGCCCGCTTATGCGCGCTGCATGTCTCTCCACGTACGCGTCATAAGCGGCCACGTAATCTTGCATGGCCTTCGAGAGCTGGGCTCGCAGCTTCTCCCCATCGTCATAGGCGGGATGATCCACCCAAAGGGGCAGCGCCTTGGTTCGGATCAGATGATCGGAGGTGAGGGGAGGAGTGAGCGCCAGCTCCTTGCCTCCATCGGAATCCACAAAATCGAGAGCCTGGCGGGTGATCAGAGGCCGGAGAATCATGGGACGATGAGGCCGGTCCGGGTCACCGGTGGGTCGCGCCAGCAGTCCCCTCACCACGGGCGCGACGCGGGTCAGGCGCTCTTGGGCAGTTTCGAGTGGCGTCGATACCTGAACGACGAGAGGACGGCGGGCGTGCCGGGCCAGGTATTCTTCCGCCCTGGAGACGAGCTCGATCATCGCCTCATAGGACTCGCGAGCCGAGTCGCCCCAGGTGACCATGCCGTGGAGCATCCACACCATGCCCCTTCGGTTCGGGTCAGCGTCGTAAGCTGCCGCCGCTGCCTTGGCGAGCGTGAACCCGGGCTTGACGTAGTCCAGGACAATAACCTCGGGACCCAAAGCCTCCTGGACAAGTTTCTTGCCCTGGGGCTGATTCGTCAGGGCGAGGATGGCGTCGGCGTGCGTGTGGTCTATGAATTTCTTGGGGATGAAAGCGTGCCCCAAAGTCTCGATGGAGGGTATGGCGGAGCGGGCATTCAGGAGGTGGATGCAAAACTCATTCACCATCTCCTCGTCGGAAAGCTCGGAGAGCACGCGCAGCTTCTTCAACGGCTCCAGTTCCACCCCCGTGTGCCCTCCCGGCTCGAGGCTGGCCAGGTCGTGCCCCGAAGCTTTGACGAACAGTGTGGGGATAATCTCACCGAGGATATTAACCGAGATGCATTTAAGGGAAGTGTTGCCGCCGCCGTGAAGCACCAGTTTCGGCTCAGCGCCCAGCAGCCGGGAGGTGTAGGTCCGCAGGGCGAGGTCTTCTCCCCATTGCGGCGCGTATTGAGCCGAGTGCTGGCGGGCTTCGGCAGCGGACCAGCGGTTTTTCATGGGCGTTTCGCAGTCAGAAGCCAGAAGTCAGAAGACAGAATTATGAATTCAGAATTCATAATTTCACGGCTTCCAGCATGAACTTAGCATTCTCTTTCGGCGCTTTGCCGTCGAAGACGGCGCTGCCGGTCACGATGATGTCCGCGCCGGTGGCGGCGACCTCGGCGACGTTCTTTCGGGTGACACCGCCGTCAACCGCCACCAGAATCTTCCGGCCAGCCTCCGCGATCGTCTGCCGCAGGCGCGCAATCCTGCGCCCGGTAGAGGGGATAAAGCTCCCGCGCCAGCCGGGGTTCACGGCGAGGATAGAGACCAGATCCACTTCCTCGAGCAAGGGTTCTAACACTTCCAAGGGAGTCCCCGGGTTGAGCGCGATCCCGCGCATAATCCCTCTGGCAGGGTCGTTCGCATTGGTCATGTCCCGCATCTGTTGAAGCGCCCGATGGATATGGGCGCCTGACTCGACATGAATGGTGAGGATGTCGGCGCCGGCGGCCACGTATTCCGCGATCTTCTCCAGGGGATCGCACACCATCAGGTGAATGTCTTTGCGCAGGCTGGTTTTCAGGGCCTTGATGAAGGGTGGGCCGACGGTCATCATCGGGCAAAAACAGCCGTCCATGACGTCCACGTGGAGTAACCTCACGCCGGTTCCTTCCAGCAGGGCAAGCTCCGAGCCCAGGGACAGCAAGTTGGCCGTCAGGATTCCCACGCTGAGGGTGGGTGAGAGGTCGTGCAGGAGGTTCACGGTTGGTTGGTCAGGCATGGTCTCGGCCTCTTACCTGGCGAGAATTTCCTGCCGTGACCCGGCCCGCTTCGCTTGGTCGCTTTTGAGGTCCTGGTACACCTCCAGGGCTTGTTCAGGCTTCATCCTTTCATGGACCACTTTCCCCACCGCCTGGATCATGGCGACGGGCGCCTCCGCCTGGAAGATGTTCCGGCCCATGTCCACGCCCGCCGCGCCCTCGCTCACGGCGCGGTGAGCCATCGCTAGAGCTTCGAGTTCCGGAAGTTTCTTGCCTCCCGCCATGACGATGGGCACAGGGCAGGAAGCGGTGACGGTCTCAAAATCTTCCGGGCAAAAGTAGGTCTTCACAAAATGCGCGCCCAGCTCCGCGCAAATGCGGCAGGCCAGGCGCAGGTACTTGGCGTCGCGCACCAGGTTCTTGCCCACCGCCGTAACCCCCAGGATGGGGATTCCGTAGCGATTGCCCAGATCCACCAGCCGCGTCATGTTGTGAACCGACTGAGTTTCGAATTCGGCGCCAATGTAAACCTGCACGGCCAGCGCGGCGACGTTCAAGCGCACGGCGTCTTCGATGTCCACGGCGATCTGTTCGTTCGAGAGCTCCTTGAGGATGCTGGGACCGCCGCTGGCCCGTAACACAATGCCCCGGGGGAAAGTCGAGGGGATGGTAGTGCGCAGGATGCCGCGGGTAAGCATGAGCGCGTTGGTATAGGGAAGGAGAGGCAGGATGTTCACGTCCACTCGCTCCAAACCTGTGGTGGGGCCTTGAAAATATCCATGGTCGATGGCCAACATCACGGTGCGGCCCGAGGCGGGGTTGAAAATCCGCGCCAGACGGTTCTGCGTGCCCCAATCCAGGGACACCGAACCCTTCAAGAAGAAGGGGGTGCTCTTGGCAGGGATATCCAGGTAAAAATTCTTGGCTTCCTTCTCGGAGTCGATCTCAGCCATCGGTGCTTAATCCTTTCCGCCTTTTGCGGCGCTTCTGTTGAGGTGGGAGTGATTGTCCGTGCGCTGGCGTCTTTTGTCAACCCTCGGACGCAGTTGCAGTTCGCGGAGGAGTGCCCCGACGGGCTTGGGTGAAAACCCCGGTTTGCGACTTGTAGCCGCGCTCGGCGACCTCTCCCCGCAGAATCGGGGGGTCGTCGAGAATCGAAAACTTACGGCGGTCAGAGACCGCCGCTACAGAAGAGTCTCTCCACGTAGACTCTTTTGGTAAGGCGTGCTCCGCCCCAAAGCAAAAGAGCTTGTGAGCTTTCCCCGCCGGGCTGGCGTGCACTGGGACAGGGGATGTTGCCCCGAGCGGCGCACCGGATGAAGTGAGTCCTCAATGCCCCGCGGGTGAATCCTGCCTCGCCCGGCCCGCGCTACAAGGTGCCGGGCTGAAGCCTGGCGCTACGCGTAAATCCCGCGCAGCTTCAGGGTGAAGGCCACGCGATCGATGGCCAACATATAAGCCGCGATGCGATTGTTGACGTTGTGCTTCTCTCCGTAACCCACCACGTCGTTGAACGCCGCCACCATGATGTGCTTCAGGCGCTCGTTCACCATGCCTTCCGGCCAGAAGTAGCCTTGCCGGTCCTGCACCCATTCGAAATAGGAGACGGTCACGCCGCCGGCGTTGGCCAGGATGTCGGGGATGACGAAGACGCCGCGTTCAAACAGGATGTCGTCGGCAGGCGGGGTGGTAGGGCTGTTGGCGCCCTCCACCAGCACGCGCGCCTTGATGCGGCTGGCGTTCTTGCTGTGGATCACGCTCTCGACGGCGGCGGGCAGCAGGACATCGCAATCCTGCTCCAGGATTTCCTGGTTGCCGATAGCTTCTCCCCGCAGGAAGCCCTTGACGGCCTTGGCTTCCTTCGCGTGGTCGAGCAACTTGGGGATATCTAACCCCTGAGGGTTGAACACTCCCCCGTACATGTCGGCGACCCCGATGACCTTGTAACCTGCTTCATACATCAGTCGCGCCGCCTGCGAGCCCACGTTGCCGAACCCCTGCACGATCACCCGGGTGGATGCGCGTTGCCAGCCAAAGCGCTTCAGCGCCTGGTCGCAGACGATCATGCAGCCGCGCCCGGTGGCTTCTCGGCGGCCGCGCGAGCCGCCCAGGTCGAGCGGCTTGCCGGTCACGCTGGCCGTCACCGTATGGCGCACGTGCATGGAGTAGGTGTCCATGATCCAGGCCATGGTCTGTTCGTTGGTGTTCATGTCGGGCGCGGGAACATCGCGATCCGGCCCGATGTAATCCAGGATTTCCGCCGTGTAACGGCGGGTGATGCGCTCGAGTTCTCCCTGTGAGAGCTTGTCCGGGTCGCAAACGACGCCACCCTTGGCCCCGCCGAAGGGAATGTTCACCACGGCGCACTTCCAGGTCATCTCGGCGGCCAGCCCCCGAATCTCATCCAGGGTGACGGTGGGCCCGTAACGAAGTCCTCCCTTGCAGGGCCCGCGGGCGATACTGTGTTGCACGCGGTAGCCGTCAAAGACTTCCAACTGGCCGTTGTCCATGGCCACAGGAATGTGCACGATGATTTCGCGATTCGGCGTGCGCAGGTACTTCACCAGGCCTTCATCCAGGTTCAGCTTCTGGGCTGCCACATCAAAGCGCGCAGCCATGGATTCATAGACACTCAGCTCCTTCTCGGTTTCCACAACCTTCATAGCGCCCCCATTGGCCTTACTCGGATCCTCCTCCGGGCAGGAAGTATAACAGATGGAAACCGGAGGCACTAGGCGTGCCGGGAACACGCGGACACAAGGGACTAGCGACAAGTGTTTCGGGGATTTACCGGCGGAGAGGGGGGGTGAGGCCACTCGCGGCGCCGTCGCGAGGATCAGGAAGCCTGGCTGGCGGCCAGTGCTGCGGCAGGGGTGTGTAAAGGTCTGGCCTGCTCCAGTTCGGCGGAGTTCACCAGCTTCCAGGCGTTTCTCTCTTTCCAGAGGCGGGCCACGAGCGCGTAATGCATGGCGTGTCCGGCTCGCTCGGCCACCACATGGCCCACCAGGGGATGCCCCATCAGGGCGAGGTCGCCGAACACGTCCAGGATCTTGTGGCGACAGAACTCATCGCGGAAGCGCAGCCCCTCCGGGTTCAGCACGCCATCGCGCGTCAGCACCACGGCGTTTTCGAGCGACCCGCCGCGAATCAGCCCGCTTTTACGGAGCGTCTCGATTTCCTCGAAAAAGCCGAAAGTCCGCGCGGGAGCAATCTCCGCCTCGTAGTTAGCCCGGGCCGGAGTGAATTCCAGTTCCTGCTCGCCGATCAAGGGGTGGGGGAAAGCGATCCGATAGGTGATACGGAAGGCATCAGAGGGGTAGATGGCCATACGCTTCGAGCCGTCCACCACTTCCACCGGTTTGAGCACCTTGGCGTAAGTCCGCCAAGCCCGCTGCCGGCGCAGACCCGCCTGCGCGATCAGCCGCACGAAGGGAAGAGCGCTGCCATCGACGATCGGCACCTCCAGGTTGTCGAGCTCCACATGGACGTTGTCCAGGTTGGTCGCCGCCAGTGCGGAAAGCAGATGTTCCGTGGTGGAGATCAACACGCCTTTCTTCATCAGGCTGGTGGCATAGCTCACGCGTGCCACGTTGCGCATTTGCGCCTCGATGGTGAAGCCCTCCAAGTCAGTCCGCTTGAAGGTGATTCCAGTGTTGGCGGGAGCTGGCGTAAGGCGAAGGGTGACCTTGACGCCCGTATGTAGGCCTACCCCCGAAATACCGGCTGGTGATTTTATGGTGTGTTGGTAGTCCAAACGCCGCCCCTCATGCCAACTTACCCTATAAGCATTCGATATGCCATTGGTGGCTACACAAGCAAGGTTTCTATTTTCAAGGAATTGGGAGCAATTGCAAGTGCCAAAGATAACCAAAAGTGTGGTAATATTGCAACAGTTTGACCTGTTTTGGTGATTCCACCGAGCGCAATAGGCAGGAAGCTGCCCTGGAGCTTGCCAAAAGGCTTTTTTGCACGAAGAATCAATGGCTTGTATCTAATAGACGCTTCCAGAAGCGTAGTTTGGAGACAGCCATGCCGTAAAGAACTGATTCGGTCGCAGAGTTAAGTCGCCTTGTTTTCTTTGAGTTAGGCTCCTGGCGAGTCTTGCTCCAGGGGCGCTTGGGCGGGATTCTCTTCTGCTTGCCCATCCTGGGCCTTGTTCGGACTTTTTGTTGTTTTCTCTGGACACCCCTGCAATGGCCCTAGAAGGCCCGTAGACGCGTTTCCAGCCTCGGGTGGCACCCTGGGGCCCGTCCCGGCCCCCGCGAGGGCCTCTGCGCGCCTCCCGAGGCCCGCCGGGGGCATTCTAATAGGCTAGAGGCTAAAGCCATAGGCTACGTTTTGCCGGGAGGCACAGAATGTCCATTCTGGCGATCCCCACCGGTACTTCCCAAGATAGGTTAGAATAAGCGCTGATTCCATCCCCCGGGAGGAAAGCTTGGCTGAACCCGCCGTCGGCAAGAAGCTGGTCCTGATTGACGCCATGTCGCTGGTCTTCCGCGCCTTCTTTGCGCCCATGCAAATGGCCTTGGTCTCGCCCAGCGGTATACCCACGAAAGCAATCTACATCTTTATTCGCACCTTACGGAAGCTTCTGAAAGATCACCATCCGGATTATGTCGCCGTGGCCTTCGACCTCGCGGCGCCAACCTTCCGGGACAAACTCTTCGAGGAATACAAGGCGAACCGCCCGGCCTTTCCCGAGGAGCTCGCCGTCCAGCTTCCTTACGTGCGCCGCTTCTGCCGCGCGCTGGGACTCCCGCTGGTCGAAAAGGAAGGCTTCGAGGCCGACGACGTGATCGGAACGCTGGCCAGGGGAGGCGCGGCGCAAGGGGCTCAGGTCTTGATTGTGTCGGGAGACGAAGACCTCTTTCAACTCGTAAGCGATTGGGTGCGGGTAGTGAAACCCGCGCGCAGTGGAAGTGACGGGGAAACGATCTGCGACGCCGAGAAGGTGAAGGAGATCCTGGGGGTCGAACCCTCGCAGGTGGTGGACTGGCTGGCCCTGACCGGCGACCCGAGCGACAACATCCCCGGCGCCCGCCCCCTGCCGGGGCAGGAACCACCTTTGGCCGAAGGCGAGAAGAAACGAAGCTACATCGGGCCCAAGGGAGCTACCGAACTCATACAACGGTTCGGGACGCTCGAGAATGCGCTGGAAAACTTCGAGAAGGTCCCGAAGGCAAGTTATCGCGGCGCCTTGCGCGACTACCGAAAAGAAGCGCTGCTCAGCCGCGAATTGGCCACCATCCGCACTGACGTGCCGCTGGATACCGACATCAAGCAGCTCCAGCCTGCCGCGCCGAATCTGGAAGAATTAAGAACCCTTTGCCGAGAGCTAGACTTCTCGTCGCTCTTGCGCGAGTTCCTGGAGGAGGCTCCGGCGCCGGCGGAAGCCGCGGTGGAGGCGGCGGAACTCTCCACCCGCGCCGTGCTGGAAGACTGGTTTGGGTCCATCGCCGAAGCGCGCTCACCCCTCGCCATGGGGTTTGCGGTGGAGGGTGAGGAAAGTTTTGCGGGCCGCCTGGCGGGCCTGGGTTTGTCCGACGGCAAGCGACTCGCCACCGTCCCCGTTGTGTCGGCGCTCGATCTGCTGCTGGCTCTGAAGCCTGTCTTCAACGATCCCGCCCGGCCCAAGGCGGTTCACAATTCCAAGCTTCTGCGGCTGCTCTTGGCCAAGGAACAAGCGGAGCTGGCGGGTGTCGCCGACGACACCATGCTCTATTCCTACCTGCTCGAGCCGCTGGCCTCCAGCCACGCGCTCCAGGACGTGGTCCTGCGCCGGCAGGGTCGCAAGCTCTCGGGTTCGCTTGGCGAGGCGGCGGACGCGACCCGCCAGCTTGCTGCGCTGCTCCTCCCGGAGTTGGCTCGCGAGGGTTTGAAAAAACTATACGACCAGATTGAGTTGCCGCTGGCCGAGGTGCTCGCGGACATGGAAGCGGTCGGCGTGCGCATTGACCCTGCAATCCTGTCGCGCATGTCGGGAGAGTTCGAAAGGGAACTGACCACCCTCACGCAGGAAATCCACGGCCTGGCAGGAGAGGCGTTTGACGTCGACTCGCCCAGGCAACTCGGCGAAATCCTGTTTGAAAAGCTCAAGCTGCCGGGCGGCAAGCGGCTGAAGAAGAGCGGGCAGTATTCCACCGACGCCTCGGTGCTCGAATCGCTCGCCGAGCGGCACGAGCTGCCGCGCAAGATCCTCGAATACCGCACGCGCGCTAAACTCAAGTCCACCTACATCGACGCCTTGCCGAAATATATCGTCCCTGCCACCAGCCGCGTGCACACGAGCTTTAACCAGACCGTGGCGCGCACGGGAAGGCTCTCTTCATCGAACCCGAACTTGCAGAACATTCCTATCGGCGAGGAATTCGGCTTGCGCATCCGCTCGGCGTTTGTTGCCGAGCCGGGCTGGCGCCTGATCTCCGCCGACTACTCGCAGGTGGAACTGCGGGTGCTCGCTCACCTTGCGGACGATCCGTTGCTGATCGAGGCTTTCTCCCGTGACGAGGATATCCACGCGCGTACTGCGCAAGAGATTTTCAACGTCCCAGCGGGGCTGCAAACCCACGAGCACCGCCGCATGGCGAAAGCCATCAACTACGGTGTGGTCTACGGTCTGAGTTCGTTTGGTCTCGCCGGGCGCACCGGAACGAGCAAGACCGAGGCGCAGCAGTATATCGACGCGTACTTCAAGCGTTACACCAAGGTGAAGGAATTCCTCGACCGGATGGTGGAGGAGGCGCGCAGCACGGGCCGCGTGCGCACGCTCTTCGGCCGCCTGCGTCCGATTCCCGAAGTCAATAGCCAGGATGCGCCGGCGCGCAATCGCGCCGAGCGCGAGGCCATGAACACTCCGGTACAGGGCACCGCCGCGGACCTGATGAAGCTGGCGATGGTCAAGGTCCATGCGCGCCTGCGCCGCGAAAAGCTTCGGACCCGCATGATCCTCACCGTCCACGACGAGCTGGTCTTTGAGGCGCCGGAATCAGAATTGGACCAGGCGCGCGAGATTGTTAAAGCCGAAATGGAAGGCGCCTACGCACTGAAAGTTCCCTTGCGCGTCGACCTCGGCGTAGGGACAAATTGGAAAGAAGCAAAGTGATTTGCGTCATGTTCACCCGGGCTAGGGCTTATGGCGTCAGGGCACGGCTTGAGCCGTGCCGGAAGGAGCCGCCTGCCTTCAGGATTCATCGATGGCTTTAGCCACTGAGGTCATTTGACTTCAACGCCGCGTCCGATCTTGGCGCTTGCCGGCCTCAGCGGCTGAAGCCGGTTCAAGTTCTGCTTTTCCGACGGTACGACTAAAGTCGTGCCCTGACGCCTGGAGGGAGGACCGCGAGGCCCTAGCCGGGCGTGTCTCGTAACGGCTCAAGGAGGTGGCTGATGAAAGATCACACCGGAAGGCAACCGTTCCGCATCATCAACGGCGTGGCTCCCATCCGCATCTGTGACAACGGCGGCTGGACGGACACCTGGTTCGCCGAGCGTGGCAAGGTTTTCAACATCGGTGTGTATCCTTATGCCGAGGTACAGATCGAAGTCTTTCCACGCGAGAGCCGGGAGGAGAGGATCGAGATCTACGCGGAGAATTTCGGGGAGCGTTTTGCCGCGCACCCCGAGAAACCCGGTTGGGATCGGCACCCGCTGCTGGAAGCCGCGGTGGCGCGCATGCACGTCCCGGAAAACCTGGCCCTCCAGGTCTGCATCTTCTCGGAAGCGCCCAGCGGCGCCTCCACCGGCACCTCGGCGGCCGTGGCAGTGGCCCTCGTGGGCGCTCTCGACCGCCTCACCCATGGACACCTGACCCCCCACGAGGTGGCCTACACGGCGCACTCCATCGAGACCGACATGCTCAAGCTGCAGTGCGGCATTCAGGACCAGTTGTGCGCGGCCTATGGCGGGATCAATTATATTGAAATGTTCAAGTATCCATGGGCGGCCGTGTCTCCAATTCAAATTCCCAACTCGATCTGGTGGGAACTGGAGCGGCGGCTGGCGCTCATCTATCTGGGGAAGTCGCACAGCTCCTCGCAGGTTCATGAACAGGTCATTAAAGAACTGGAGGGCGCAGGGCCGGACTGCCAGAAACTTGTGGACCTGCGCGCCACAGCGGAACAGTCGCGGGACGCCGTGTATGCCGGAGATTTTGAGGCTCTGGGGCAAGCCATGAGCAACAACACGGAGGCTCAGGGCCGCCTGCATCCCGAGCTGATCAGCCGGGATGCCTGGCGAGTTATGGAGATTGCGCGTGAGCATGGGGCGTTGGGCTGGAAGGCGAACGGAGCCGGGGGTGAGGGAGGCTCCCTCACCCTTCTCTGCGGCTCCCTCTCCCATGCAAAACGCGCGATGCTCCAGGAGATCGAAGAGGAGAACCCGCTTTTCAGGACTATTCCCATCTATCTCAGTCGCTACGGGCTCCGCACCTGGGACTGGGAACCGCGCAAGGAGGGATAAGCGGCGGGCCCGGGCGTGGGTATCGACTTTGCCCCCGGCAAAACGCCTGGCCTATGGCGCCTTCCAGTTTGACTATCTTCCGATAAGACAGGAAATCGGTTTTCTCGCATGGCGACACAATTTTCGCTTGCAGACGGGCATGGTTCTCACCCTCGGGAAGAAATGAAAGCTTGTGCGAGGAAGTCGCGGTCCCTGGTTAGTGTGTGCGGACGAGGGCGACGGGGGTAGTGTCGTTGCCGGCGTGGTCGAAGCAAATCATGCCGGAGACGCCGGGGAAACCGGAGAGCTCAGCGAGGGAGTCGCGCAGGCGCGCCCGGTTGGGGCCGGAATAGCGCAGCGCGGCGGCGACGATGCGAACAGCGTCATAGGCCTGGGCAGCAGCGAGGCTGGGTGTACTGCCCGTGCGTTGCCGGTAGCGCCGCTCGAAACTTTCTCGATCTGCCGTCCCTCTTGCCGGCGAGGCGACGACCCAGATGCCGCCATCGTCCGCATTGGACCGAGGTGAAGCGGAACTGCCTGCCGGCCGCAAGGTCGCCGCGACACCATCTGCCGGCCGGGAGGTCGGCGCAACACCCGCTGCCACCCTGTCTGATGAGCAAGGCCGGCAGTGCCCGCCTGTGAAATCTTCAAAGGACTCCTGGGCGGCCTTTCGGCACAGGTAGATCGGCACCGACGGCGTCTCGTCGCGAACTCGCGCGACGAGCGTCGCGGCGGCTTCATGTCCCGTCCACAGGACAAGCGCTTCAGGTTTCTGCCTGGTAATTCCCTTCACGATAGCATCTAAATCTGCAAGCACTGACTCAATAACCATACGGACCGGCGCGGGCGCATTCGATTCGCGCGGCGCAAAGCCGCTCGTGTCTTCTGCTCCCGAGTCCCTCGCCGTGAAGTCCCTCGCTGCTTTTAGAAACTCCTCGCCGCCGACGCGCCCGTCGTGGTCGTTCTCCGTGACCAGAACAACGCTCTTCAACCCGCGCTCGCGATAAATGTTTTGGGTGAAGGCGCGCGCCTGTGCGGCGTCGGTAGGTCCCAGGCGGAAGATCCAAGGAAGGTTGATTTGGGTGGTTGTCTTGTCGCTGGAAAGGGTGAGGACCGGGACGCCGATCTTGTTGCCGATTTGCTCCGCGAGGTGGGCGGCGCCTCCCTCCAGGGAAGTGACCAGCGCCACCGCCTGATCGTCAAAGACCAGGCGCACGATTTCGCTCGAGGCGCGTCCCCAGGGCCCGCTTTCGTCGCGCGTGGCAAGCGCCAGCCGCCGGCCAGCGGGCAGGGGATTGGCGGCTGCGTCTTCGATGGCGAGTTGCGCGGCCTGAAGGAGTGCTTCGCCTTCCGCCTGCCGCGGTCCCTGCAGCGGTACCAGGAGGCCGATGCGGACCTCCGTCCCGGCAAGGTCATGCGCGGTCTCACGGCCCGGGCCGGCGTAATTCACGGCGTCGCGATTGATGGCGGCGTAAGGTTCAGGCGGCGCCTGGGCGGCCACACGGGCCGTGAACCAAAGGATGGCCAGGGCTGCAAGGAGCAGCCCTGGCAAGCGACGCTGGAAGGGAGAGAGCATCCTCAAAATCCTAAACTCGAAATTCGAAACTCGAAAAACGGAACCCGAAACCCGGAAATTTCGGATTGGTGATGTTCTTCTTGCGCCCCGCGACCGTAGGCCGAGGGCACGGCGCATCGCTCTCGCAGAGCTTCAGCGAGTCCCTCCGGCCGCTGCGCCTTCGTGACCACGTTGGCGCGGGGCAAGCCAGTATTCGAACTTGCCGTCCTTCACGCGTGCCAAGTTGACGGGCGAGATGTTGTTGAGCGTGTGGTCGAAGTAATCCGTGCCGGTTACGCCCTGGTAGGTTTTCATCTGGTAGTCGCGCAGCACATCCATGATGCGGCCCCGGTTGAGGCCGGCTTTTTCGATGGCCGCAATCAAAATATTCATACCATCGTAGGCATAAGCAGCGTAGTCGATGGGCTCCTCGTGGAACTTTTGGAGATAGGCCTCCCGGAAAGCCTGCCACTTTGGATCCTGCCGGGTGGGGTTGAGGGTGGTGGTGAGGACGACGCCCTCGGCGGCGGGCCCGGCAAGCTCGATGAGCTGGGGGTAAGCCAGGCGGCTGGCGCCGAACACCGGCTGTTTCATTCCCATCTCCCGCATCTGCTTCAGGATCAGGCCGGCGTCCGCCGCCTCTCCCCAGATGACCACGCCTTCAATCTTGGCGTCGCGCAGCATGCGGAGCTGGCGGGAGAAGTCCTTATCGCCGCGCTCGAATTTGACCTCCAGCACCGGCTGGCGTCCCATCCGCCGCGCCTCAGCGCTGAACTCTCCCACGCCGATGCGCGCGTAACGGGTCTGGGTGCGCAAGACGCCGATGCGCTTCAGCTTCAGGTTTTTGAAAACGTAGTCGGCGAGAGTGTACCCCTGCTGGCGGTCGTCGGGGAAGTTATGCAGCAGCCACTGGATGCGCGTCTCGGTGACGGTGCGGTCCGTGGTGCCGATGTCCACCATAGGCACTTCCAGTTTCAGCGTGGTACGCAGCACAATATGACAGTTCTGGCCGTCGATGCACCCCACCATGCCCCAGCAGTTTTCGTCGAAAAGCATCTTGACGAGTTCGGCGGAGGAAGCTCCCCAGAGGGCTGACTCGTTGTGGAGTTTGAGCGCGTAGGGTTTGCCCTTATACCCGCCGCGCGCGTTAGCTTCCTCAATGGCCAGTTGCGCGCCGTGGAGGGCCGGAATGCCGAAAATCATCTCGGGATTGTTCTCCACCGGTGAAAAGAAACCAATGGCGATTTCTTTCAACTGCGCGGGATCGCCGTCCGGGCGCTGGTCCGCGGCACCGTTATATTGGAGCGTGTCTTCTTGGACGAACCAGTCGTAATAGGGTTTCGTAAAGCGGCGGTACGGCACCGCCTCATCCGGCATGTTGGCGTAACGCTTCTCGGCGGGCGGCGCGGCGGGCTTTTCTTCCGACTTAGCGGACTGAGCCCACGCCGGCGCGGCCAGCAGGAGAAACAGGATCAGGAAAAGCGTTTTATGTTTCATGGCATCCCCGCAAGTTGCATGCTGTGCAATCGCCTGTAAGGGCGGTCCCGCTCAGCGGGACCCTTGCGCCCCTAGGCGGCGTGTTGTTCTTGCTCGATGCGCTCGGTGTGAGCGCGAGCGAAACTCACGATTCTCTTCAAGGTTTCCTCGTCAATGGCCTGCGCGGCGTCGCAGGTGGGTTCTCCCATGGAAAAGTCTGCGACCTCGATGATGAGTCCGTCGCTGCCAAACTCCAGAGCAGCGCGGCTGGCGGGCTCGACCATCGCGGCCACACCCGTGGCGTGGCTCGGGTCAACGATCACCGGAAGGAACGTTTCTGACTGCACTGCCGGGATGACGTTGAGGTCCAGGACGTAACGCGAGTACTCGCCGGAAGGGAAGGCCTTGATGCCGCGCTCGCACAAGACGATATCGAGATTACCTTGCTTGGCGATGTACTCGGCGGCGCCCAACCACTCGCAGAGGCTCGCCGCCATGCCGCGTTTCAGCAGGATAGGTTTGCGGGCGCGGCCCACTTCGGCGAGCAACGGATAATTCTGCATGTTGCGCGAGCCGACCTGGAGCATGTCCGCAACCTCTGCCACCTCGGCCACCAGGCGCGGATCCATCACTTCCGTGACCACGGGCAAGCCGGTCTCCTCCCGCGCGATGCTGAGGATGCAGAGGCCCTCTAGGCCTGATCCCTGGAAGTCGTGCGGCGACGTACGTGGCTTGTAGGCGCCGCCGCGGAGCATGTCTGCCCCTGCCCGTTTGACGGCGCGCGCCACCGCCAGCGTCTGTCCATGGCTCTCCACAGCGCAAGGCCCAGCAATCACCACCGGCCGGCTGTTGCCAAAGCGTATGCCCCGCACCTCCACCACGCGGGTCTCCTGATCTCCGTAACGCGGATTGGCCTTGCGGCTCAGGAGTGAGCAGATCCGCGGCAAGTCGTCCACGTTCACCTGTCCAGCGATTCTCATGGGACACCTTCCTTCGCTCGGCGCTAGAGGAAAGCAGCAACGGCGGAGGGCCTTGGGCCGACACCTGCCGACGCATGCTGCCACACGACACTGCTACCCAGCGATCCCCTGCTGCTCTCCGTTCCTGTCCGCCCGGCGATCTGACTCGAAGATGGCCACGGCCTCAATCTCAACCAGCAGGTCTGGGCGGCAGAGGATGGCCTGGATGCCGGTGGACGCGGGAAGGGGATCGAGCCCTTGCTCCTTCATGAACTGCGTGCGAATCTCGTTGAAGGCCTCGTAGTCGCGCTCGATATCCCGCAAATAGCAGGTGGTGCGCACGACGTCCTTCCACGTCGCGCCCTCCGCCTCGAGCAGCCCCGTAATATTCCGGTAAGTCCTCCACGTCTGGGCGCGGAAGTCTCCGGCGTGGACGGTCTGGCCGTTTCCGTCCACGCTGGCCGTGCCCGAAATCATGAGGATGGTGATCCCCTTGATATCCAGCCGCAGCCCGCGAGAAAAGGACGAAGGCTTGCGATAGCTGTAAGCTTCATTCAGGACTTGCGGCGCGCTAATCGCCTTTTTGGGAACGGGCTTGTGCGATTTCTCCGGTACTACGACGGTTTCTGGCAGAGGCATAAAGTTGAGTCTCCTTTTGGGGTTCGCGAATACCGTGGCTCAGCCCTTTGGCCGTGGCCACCCAGATATCCTCGCCCTGGAAATCCATGTTGAGGATGTAGTTATGGGCGAGGGAAGTTGGGGTTTCGAGTTTCGTTTTCTTCGTGTCCGGCCAGGTGATCTCAATCTCACCGTGGCCATTCTGTTTGTTGGGCCGGTAGGTGACCCAGGTATTGGTCTTATAGTCCAGATAGCTGAGACCTTTATCCGTGCAGGACCAGACCTCGTTGCGGCGAGACTTGGGAGCATTGATAAAGTCCGAGGCCAGGCCGCTGTCTTTGGTCAAGTAGTTGTGCCAGTCGCGGCCGTCATAACCGCTCAGGCCGAAATAGGTCGAAGCCCAAACCACTTTGGTGTCCGGGTTATAGGTGATGTTGCTGACAATGATGTGGATCAATCCCTGGTTTCGGAAAAGCACCATCTCCATTTCTTCGTCGGGGTCTGTATAGGCCTTCATGTAGCCCTTGGCGAGGTCGTACTCGATCATGCCCCCGCCCCACATGGCAAAGTAGATTTTGCCGAGGTCTTTGGCGACGGCCACACCGTAGGTCCATGGTTCGTGGAACGGAGCGTTCTTTTCGCTCCAGTTGGTCCACTCGCCCGTATAAGTGTTCAGGCGGCTGATGCCCGCCGTGGTGGCCACCCAAACGAACTGGTCCTGAACGGCGATGCCGTAACAGATGTCATTCAGCAGGCCGCTGGTGAGATTGGTGTAATTGTCGAAGTGCCCACCGGAGAAGCGACTGACACCTCCGAAGGTGGCAATCCAAAGGTCGCCGGTGTTCTTGTCCACGGCGATACCCATCACCACGCGGTGCACCAAGCCGTCCGCTGGCTTGAAGACCTTCTGCACCTTGCCGTTCTCGATGAGGGCGAGACCGTCCTCGGTCCCCGCCCAGACGCGGTCGCCGTCCACAGTCACACAGAAGACCTTGGCGTCCGGCATGCCGTTGGCGGTAGTGAAGTTTTCCCACCTCGTGATGAGGCGGGGTTTCTGGGCCATCGCCAACGCCGGGGCCGCCAGCAGCAAGATAGCGCTCAAGAGGATTCGTTTCATTGGCCTGCCATTCATCGTCGTCTCCATGCCTTTATCGAAATTCGAAACTCGAGAATCCAAAATGGAAAATCGAAGATTCAAAATCTAAGACCCAAAACCTAAAACCCAAGACCCAACGCCGTTACAGGGTTTTCAAAAACTCGATCAAGTCGTTCAATTGCTCCTTGGCCATATCCGAGGTCACGCCGTGCGTATCGTTGTTGTTGAACACCGTCCAGATCTCTTCGAGCGTCAAGGCCTGGGCGTTGTGCAAGTAGGGCGCATCCTCGTAAACCCGCTCAAGCTGCGGAGTGTCAAAAAGCGAAGACGTGTCGTACTTGTTTGCAGACGCGACGTCCGTACTGATCCGATTGGTGTAGTGCGTGTCGTGGGGATGACAGGTTTCACAACGATTCTGGATGGGGATCAGCCTGCCGTCGTTCGTCCGGGTTCGAAGGAAGATCGCCTGACCCCGTTCCTGGGCCTCAGTTAACTGCCCGTCGGGAGCCAGGTGCCGGTTGGGCGGCAGGGGGATGGCATTGAGATAGGTAATCAACGCTTCCAGTTCCTGGGTGTCGAAGCCCTCGGAACGGAAGAGGAACTTGGCGATGCGGGGGCCACATTGGGTGGCGAGGTCCGGGTTGTGTCCGTTCCACTTGTAAGGCGCGGTCTCGCGAATCCCGCGCATCGTGCGGTTGGCGACGCGGTCGCGTCCGAGCTGGGGCGTCTCCAGATTCCACGCCAGACCATCGAGGTGGCTGTTGGGGTGGCAGGTGGAGCACGCGAACTGCCCCTGGAAGCAATAGCTCGCATCGGAGAACAGTAGCTCGCCTCGACGCAAGCGAGTGATTACCTTCGGCCCTCCCAGGTCGAGGGTTGAAGCCACCTTGAGCTGCCTGAGATCCACAATGCTCACGGAATCGTCCAGGCGGTTGGCGACGTAGGCGAAGCGCCCGTCGGGGGAGACGGCGATGGCGCGCGGGTCGTGCCCGGTGGGGAGGCGGCCCACCACAAAAGTCTGGGCGGAATCGAGGCGGTCCGGCAGTTCCTCCGCAGGCACCTGGCGCAGGCGGCGCGCCAGCTTCGCGGTGTCGATCACTGAAAGGGCGTTCGCCTCCGCGGAAGTGACCAGCGCGTAGCGGCCGTCGGGCGTGAACGCCACGCCATACCCGCCCGCGTAGTAATAGTCGATGTCATCGAGCAGCACCTGAGTGACCTTGGAGCGCGCCTCCCCGGGCCGGGCGAACAAGTCCGGCTTGACGACCGCCATGCCATGCGTCAACACCCAGCCCTGCGCCACGGCGATGAGTGGTCCCAGGTTCTTCGGCCGCATAAAGGGAACCAGCAGGTAAGCGCCCAGGCTGCGCGGCGCCTCGGCTATGTGGCGTAGCTCGATGACGCCGGGAATCGAGATTCGTTCGGCAACAATCTGCTTGACCGCATCGATCACCAACAACTCGGAGATGGGCGGCTGGTCGTAGTGCCCCAGGCGCGGCAGGGTGTTCGAAACATAAATGCGACGACCGTCGCGGGAGAGGGCAATCTGTTGCGGGTACCGCTGCGTTCCAAACCGCTTGGATTCCTGGCCGGTTGAGAGGTCGAGCACGGAGACGCTGTTGCCGATGCCGTTCGCGACGTAGAGGAATTTGCCGGCGCGGTCGGTGGTCAACCCTACCGGGCCCCAACCGGTCTTGAGCGTGCGCCGGACCTGAAAGGAAGCGGCGTCCACTTCGCTGACCGTGTCGCTCCATTCATTGGAGACGTAAAGGGTCTTGCCGTCGGGTGAAAGCGCAATTCCCCACGGCCTCTGGCCGACTTTCACCTCTGAAATCACACGCTGTGTGCGCAGGTCAACCGCCAAGACTGATCCGGTGCCCTCGCAGACCACATAGAGCTTGCGACCGTCGAGGGAAAGCTTGAGTTCGCCGGGGGTCAGGTAGTCGGGTTCGGTGCCCCCGTTGGCTTGGACCACCGGCGTGGCGGCATAGGGCGCGGAGAGGCGGAAAGCCCCCAGCATCGCCAGGACGGGGAAGAAGGCCAAAAGAAGCCATCGGACTGCGCGGCCGTGGCCAAGTGGCGTGCTGGCGCTCAAGCCTCTCACTGAACTCTACCTCCTGCTGCCGAGGGTGGCCCATTGGGCTCGGTTACAGTCAAAATCTGGTCTGCCTTGACGTGCTCGAGGACTTGGCTGACGCCGCTCGGCCAATAAATCGTGAGCTTATCGACTTCGGTGTGTTGGCCCAAGCCGAAATGCGGGCGCGGATCACCTTGGGAGAGGTATCCATTTTCCGAGACGGCCTGGACGTATTGGTGAAGATCGCCCGCCACTGCCTCCAGGCGTGCGCCGTAACCGTCCCGGTTGCTCTTGGTCCCCACTAGCTTGACCGTCAGCCAGTGATTGCGTTTCCCCGGTGGCGGAGGATTGTTGTGGAGCAGGATGCCCTTGCCGCCCAAGACCATGATGAAGCCGTCGATGAAGCCGTCGTTGTCGTAGTCGGCGAAGCAGGCACCCCGTCCTATCTTTTTGAACTTGTAATAGCTGCCTGCCTGGTTTGATACGTCGGTGAATGTGGAATCTCCGTTGTTGCGCAGCAGGGAGTCCTCCATGGGGATGAGCCAATGCAGCCCGCCGTTGACTACGACAATGTCCTTCCACCCGTCGTTGTCGAAATCAAAGAAGCCGTCGCCCCAGGCCACATACTGGCCGGAGACTGCGGCTACGCCAGTTTCGACGGTGGTATCGAGCCAGAAACCCTCTTTGCCTGGATTGTGGAACAGGCGGTGGTAGCGCATGTCGGAGACGAACAGGTCCTGCCAGCCGTCGTTGTCGTAGTCGCCGAAGATGGGGTTCATGGCGGAAGTGGCTTCGCCATTGGAGCCGAAGGCGGTGTTCACGTCGGACGCCACGTTCGTGAAAGTCCCATCGTGGTTGTTGTGGTACATGTAACTTTCCATGGTGTCGTTGGCCACGTAGACGTCCGGCCAGCCGTCATTGTCGAAGTCGCCGGTGGTCACGCCCATGGCGCGGCCGGCGGGGTTGTCGATGCCCGCCTTATGCGAAACGTCGGTAAAGGTTCCGTCGCCGTTGTTATGAAACAGCCGGTCGGGAGTACCCTCGTAATCGAGCGGTCCCGGGAAGGCGTCGGCGGTGAAGTAAAGCATCTTGGCGTTAGGATCGAATTGCAGGTAGTTGCCGACGTAGAGATCGAGCTTGCCGTCGCGGTCGTAATCAAACCAGGCTGCGCCCACACCGAAGTGGGGGTTGTCAACGCCCGCCTTGGCCGTGACGTCGGTGAACGTCCCGTCGCCATTGTTGTGATAAAGGATGGAAGAGTTCCAGTTGGTGACGTACAGGTCCTCGAAACCGTCGTTGTCATAATCGCCGACAGTGACGCCCATGCCAAAGCCCTTGCCGCCCACGCCCGCCTGCGCGGTAACATCGGTGAAGGTCCCATCGCCGTTGTTGCGATAGAGGTGGTTTGTGGCGTCGATGCCGTCGGGCTTCGAGAACTTGGTGACGCCTTCGAGGTAGCGCCCGCTCACCACATAGAGGTCCAGGAGGCCGTCGTTGTTGTAGTCAATCCAGGCGCAGCCGGAGCCGGTGGCTTCCATGATCGAGCTCAGCTTCTTCTCGCCGAAGGAATGTCTGAAATTAATCCCGGCTTTCTCGGTGACGTCCTCAAAGGTGGGGAGGACAGTGGGAACGGAGCTCTTGGGCGTGGAATTCTGGCCCGAAACTCTGAGCCCTGCCCCGAGCAATCCTCCCGAGGCCAGGATGATGACGAACCATTGGGAGCGTGCGAACATAGATTCCTCAGTGCGCCGGCTGGGCCGCAGGCGGAACTCCCAGGCACGTGGGCGTGTCGAAGCGCCGCAAGGTTTCCGGCCAGCGATTCTCCGGAGCCAGGGTCTTATCTTCGTGACATCCCGCGCAACCGCGCTCCTCACCGGAGCGCGCCCAGATCCAGCTTCGCTGCGCCCGGATCAGACTGTTGTTCGAGTCCAACAGTTCGAATCGCACGGGGCGGTCGGGCGGGACGGCAATGTAAAACGAGCCGTCTTTTTCAACCGGCGCCTCGCCCAGCGCGCTCTCCTGATGGCTGGCAGGATCGAGAGCCAGCACCCGCACCTTGGCGATGGGTTTTGTAATGCGGCCCTTCGGCGCATCCAAGGCCCGGTAACTATCCAGGCAGATGAAATAACCGACCTTCAGATCGGGATTCAGGGTGCTCCAATACCACCGCGGGACGGGATGCGCCGCCAGCGGCACGGCCTGGACACTCGATAGCTCGGGGTCCTGATAGAAGGGCTCGCCGAACTTGCCGCTGGCGGAGTCGAAGGCGTAGAGGTCGAATTTTCCTTTGGCTGGTCGGGAGGCGAGCGCCTTGCGCGCAACGATCAGCTTTTCCCCTTCCAGGCACCGGGGCGACCAGGACACGACTTGCAAGGGGCTGATGATGGAATTATGCAAGGCGCCGCGCCGGATTTGCGCCAGCTCGCCGCCAACTTCGTGGTCGGCCCGCGCGTTCTTCACATAGACCACCGAGCCGTCCCCCAGTTCTTCCGCCTCGGCGCGAACCACCCGCTGCTGGTGGTCACACCGGAAGGAAGCGAGGCCGCTCCCGTCGGGTCTCAAGGTGTAAAGCTCGCGCGAACCGTCTGCCTCGGACCCGGGCAGCAAGGGCGACACCGCCGAGGCGAGGATTAATCCATTCTGCAATACCGTCTCGACCTGGAAGTTCCCTGGACCAAAGGTGATGGGGCGCGCCTCGGAACCATCGCGTGTGCTCACCACTAGTTGCGAGGTCGTCTGCCGTCCGGAGCCGCGGGTGACCGTGAAAACGACCTCTTCCCGGGGCAGGTAGGCAGGGCGCAGGCAGTCATCGGGGCCGCTCGATACCTGGCGTTCTTGAGAGCCGTCCGCGTTCATCTCCCAAATCTGCCAACGCGCGCCGGGCTCTTTCTGCCCGGCGAAGAGTACTCTGGCGCCGTCAAAGGAAACCTGGGGGTCGGCAGCCGCAAAGAATTCAGGAGTTAAGTTGACCAGGGACGCAGGCTGTGCTCCCGAAGCCAGGCGAACCAGGCGGCTCCCCTGCGGAAAGCGAGTAGCCAGCTCGCCCGCCGCAACCACCGGCGCCTGCACAAAGACAATCTCCGGGTGGTTAGCCTTTTGGGCTGGCCTGGGAAGTTCGGCTTTGGGTGTTGAGCTGACAAGGAGGAGGCCTAGAACCCAGAAGACTGTCGAGGATCTTGAGAGTAGGCTCATCGCGAGGTTCGATGTTGATCGGAGGGGACGGAAGCGGGCTGCTTTGGTTGCTTGCAATTCATCGTACTGGCCAGGTGTGAAAACGCAGCGAGAAGCTGCAAACTTTACCATCGCATAGCTCGCACACAAGACCCGCCGACGCGATGGACACTAACGCCACGATGAGGGCATGTCGATGAGCGACATCACGAATGTGAGTGATGTGCGTCAATCTCGCCAAATTACTGCTTTAATTTCAACGTAGTAGTACGACTCGCTATTAGGAGGGGAAGGACACTTGTTCTCTACGACATATTGTCCGTTTACGCACACTACTAATGTTGCTGGGTTTGCGGTCAGAGCACAGATCAAGCTTGCCTGTGGGCTGACCGAAACAGCAGGACTAAAGCTCTCGAATCCCCAGCTCAACGCCGGGCGGCTGCCTGGAGGCCCTCCATGTTGTGAATCACCAAATGGCGGCCTCGCGCGTCAATCAACTGCTCCCGTCGGAACGAACTCAAGGTTCGGCTGACGGTTTCCGGGGACAACTCCAGAATCTCGCTGATTTCCTGGCGGGAGACCGGCAGGGTGACGGTTTGCGTCTTGTTAGAGTTCGGGCTCGGCTCCGCCGTGGAAACCAGAGAAAGCAGGAGTGTGGCCACCTTCATGCGAGCGTCCTTGAAGCTCATGTCGGTGACCTGGATGCGCACGCGCGCCAGCTCTCCCACCAGGAACCGCACCATCCCCAGCGCGATATCGGCATTGGCTTGCAAGAAGCTCGTGAATTCGTCGCGGGACGCTGCGCAAATCTCGCAGTCGCCCAAGGTGACCGCCGTCAGCGGGTAGTTCTTTTCTGCGAGGGCCTCCAGGCCGAAAAGTTCTCCGGCAAACAGCACGCGCGTGATGCGGTCTTTGCCGTTTTCCAACGACTTGACCAGTTTGACCAGTCCCCGGTGCAGGGCAAAGAGGTGTTGGGTGGTGCCCCCTTCAAAGAAGAGGATCTGGTTCTTGCGGTAGCGCGTCGGCCGGAACACACAGCCCATTTTCAAGATCTGTTCTCTCGAGAGGCTCTGGAACAGTGTAGTGTTGAGGACAGGACAGTTACTGCATCCTGGTCCCATGTGATACCCCTCCTCGGGAAGTGGAGATCCAGCCAGATTAGGACGAATCGGAAGGTCGTTATGGGCGATCAATTGCACCTCACGCGGCTTTTTGAATCGAGCCGACGGTTGCTTTGACCCACTCGGTGCTGACGGACTTGGGCCGGGTGATGGGCGTGCCGATCCCGCGGTTGATGATGAGTTGCGAGCACATCCCCAACGCCCGCGAGACGCCGAACAGGACAGTGTAGTAATCAAACTCCGTCAGTCCAAAGTGGTAGAGCAGGGATCCCGAGATGGCATCGACGTTGGGCCAGGGATCCTTCGCCTTGCCTTGTTCCTTCAGGATGCCGGGGACCAGCGCAAAGATCCTGTCCACGATCCTGAAGACCTCGTCGCTGGCGCAGACCCGCTCGCCGAACTTGTGGAATGCCGAAAAGCGCGGGTCGGTGATCCGCAACACGGCGTGGCCATATCCCGGAATCACGTGGCCCTCTTTGAGGGTGTTCCAGGCGTGCTCGTGCAGTTGCTCGTCGCTCGGAACTCCATGGAATTTCTCGCGGAGGCCCAGGACGAAGTTCAAGCACTCCTGGTTGGCCAACCCGTGGAGCGGTCCCGCCAGGCCGTTCATGCCCGCCGAGACAGCATAGTAGGCATCGGAAAGCGCCGAGCCCACGGTGTGGCAAGTGAAGGCGCTGACGTTGCCGCCCTCGTGGTCGCAGTGCAAGGTCATGTACAGCCGCATGAGTTTGGCGAACTCGCCGGTGGGATCCTTGAGGCCCAGCATGTGGGCATAGTCCGCCGCCCAGTCTAACTTGGGGTTGGTGGCGATGCGTTTGCCCTTGCCGAAGCGCAGGCGGTAAATCCCTGCCGCCACAGCGGGAAGTTTAGCGATGAGCTGCAAGGAGTCTTCGAGCGTCGCCTCCCAGTATTCCTCCTTCGGCATGCCTTCCGAGTAGCGGCGAGTGAAGACCGAATCCCGCTGCATCACCAGGATTGCTGTGCTGTACATCGTCATGGGATGTGAATTCTTCGGCATGGCCTTCAGCACGTCCCAGACGTAACTGGGAACCTTGGCGCGCTTGCGCAGGTCTTCCTGGAGGGACTTGAGGGCCTCCTTGTCAGGCAGCTCGCCGGTGCAGAGCAGGTAAAAGATCTCCTCCGGGAGCCGGTCGGCAAGTTCAGCGATCGGGATGTTCCGGACTGCCAACCCCTTGTCGGGGTCCACCACCGAGGTATCACACACCATGCCCTTGACGCCTCGCATCCCGCCATAGGCTTGGCCGACCGTGACCTCGGAGATGACCTTATTCGCGTGTTCTTTCCCTAACGCATGCACCTCATTTCGCAGCGCCGGGATTTGTTGTGCCAATCTTTCTTTCAGTCCCATCATGAGATCCTCCTCGTGATTTATGAAAGAGCATTGTTTTTTCGAGTCTTACATTTAATCTGCCCTCGGCGCATTGCGAGCGCGAGGGTGTGAGTCGCGAGGGTGAACTGTCGCACCGTCTAACCAAGCCCCTCGGTCTTCCTTCCTCGCCGTTCGGAAGCTGTCTCACCACAGGCGGGAGAACGGCATCTTTCAGACTTCTTGAGCGTCCTCCAGACCCTCACCCGCCACAGGCACAAGGACAGCATCAAAGCCGCTGGGCTGATCCTTCGCCACTGATTGGGAAGCCCAGCGCTATAGGCAACCCGCTTAGGCTGCCTTAGACGACCAAACATCCGAAAAGCGCCCGATTTGCGATTTGGTCAGGTCTGCGAAATCGGAATAAGCCATGCGCACGCAGTCCACATGACTCCCCGCACAGAATACGATCTCTTCTGATTCGCTTACCGCGCGGTCCACCCATACTTCGATCCCATAGAGGTTTCCGAGTGGGGGAATGGCGCCGCGTTCGCAGTCAGGGAAAAGTTTCTCCAGTTCGCTTTCCGGAAGCATTTCCAGGCGCTTCACCTCGAGCACGGCCTGCAAATCTTGCGGGTTCAGACGGTGAGAAGCCGGTATGACCGCCATCACCAGCTTGCCGTCGCCTTCCAGCACCACCGTCTTGGCTAGGTGCTTGCCGGAGATGTGTAAGGAATGTGCAACCTCCTGTGAAGTAAAGGCCTGGGGGTGATGAAGCCACTCGTGGGTTACTTTTTGGGAATCCAGGTACTCGCGGATACGTTGGGGGATAGCCATCTTCCCCTCCTATCGCAGCGAAATACATCTTCCCCTGACAAACATTTTGCCGCAATCTCCCTGCCACAATTTGGCCTACCGCCAGATGCACTTTTTCCATCTTGCCAATCTGGAAGTACCTGAGGAAATAGGGGTTATCTTGACCCACCTCAAAAAACCAACCTACCTTGGGCGTTGTGTCCATGCGGCAACGGCTTATCACCCCTGATTAATGCGAAATTCAACGCATGACCTGAGCGCTTTTTTTCTCTGTTGTTAGTCAGGTGGCTGACCCCAGCGCCATAAAGTCCTCGTCTTACCCTGGGAATCTCCAAAACGAAACCTCGAAAACGGTCTGGAACTCCTTTTAGATGCGACATTTCACCCCGCAACCGCTTCCAGGCTGAGCCAGGGGTGCCGACACAACGACGCGCTTCACCAACGTTTGTCCTATAATAGCGTTTTCCACTTTCTTGCACCTTGAGGAGAGCACCGTGGAACCGTCCTTTCCTGGATTCGCCCCCGAATCGTTCGAGTTCTTCCGCGAGCTGGCCCGAAACAACCACAAGCTCTGGTTTGACCAGAACCGCGAACGCTACGAGGCGCATGTGACCGGAGCTTTTCGTGGCCTGCTGATGACGATTGAGCCATCCTTACTGAAGCTCGACCCCCACTTCGAGACGGCCGGCAAGACCAACCGCAATTTCTCCCGCATCAATCGCGACATCCGCTTCAGCAAGGACAAGAGCCCTTACAAGCCCAATTACTACCTCCACGTCTTCGATCACCGCCGCGACCGCGATCGAGACGGCCGGCTATACGTCGGGCTGAGCGCGGACTGTCTGACTGTGGGGTTTGCCATTTATGCGACCTGGGGGGCTGGCCCCAGGAGTGCCCTGGAAGCCATCTTCCGCAAGCGATTTCTAATCCATCGCAAACTCTTCGACCGCCTGCTGGAGGAAGTCGTGCGCGCGAAGCGCTTTGAGACTTACTGGCATCGGCAAGAGAAAGGTGAATGGGCGCAACACCCCGGGCTGCCTCGTCGCGACGAGGATTGGCAGACCCTCCAGGCCTGGGTGGTGCGCAAGGTCTTCCAGCCCAATGCGCGCGGCCTCGCCACACCAGCCTTCGCCCGGCAGGTGGAAAGGATCTTCTCCGACCTCTATCCGCTCTACGTCTTCACCTCAGTCTTCGGTGCGAGGTGGCAAGCTGAGTTGAAGAGGGCGCTCTCGTAGCGCCGCCGTCTCGGCGGCTGTAAGCCGGGGCGTCGGGCCCCGGCGGGGAAAGCGTGTGGGCAAGATGCCCACATCACAGCCAGCGAGGACGCTGGCGCTACAACGAGGTAGCGCCGCCGTCTCGGCGGCTGTACCCGGAGCGTCGGGCCCCGGCGGGGGTAGCGTGTGGGCAAGATGCCCACACCACGGCCAGCGAGGACGCTGGCGCTACAACGAGGTAGCGCCGCCGTCTCGGCGGCTGTAAGCCGGGGCGTCCCGCCCCGGCCCTGGAGAACGTCGAGGGCGAGCTAGTGCTCCCGCCCCGGCGCGCTAACGCCGAGCTCCGCCACAGAAGAGCCCCGATAAGAATCACGAACTGAAGGGATTTCCTGGTGAATCTAGCGTAGTGAGGTCTTGTGGTTGTCGTTCTTTTCCCGGCGCAGCAGGCGGTCGCGCGCGGCGAGGGCGGTCTTGTACTGTTCCAGCAGGTCGTACTCTTCGGCGGACGTGAGCACATCCATCTGAAGTTTTTCCCAGTCACGTGTCACGCTGCCGAGCACCGGCATCTGGTTCGACTTTCGGTAAAAAAAGTAATAGACCAGGCAGACGACCACCCAGGTGGGGCCGGCAATGCGGCCGATGGCGTGCGTGGCGATGACGGTGAAGAAAATGGTGCTCACGCCAAGCAGCCCCAGGAATCCCAGCAGCGGCACTTCAATGACTCGCTCGCCCTTTCTCCAATGGAGGTTGAGCGGCACCTTGTAGGGGCGCGGAGTATAAGGGTCCAGGAAGCGCAGCCGGATGAGGGAAATGAACACCAGGATGTAGCCGAGCGTCGCCCCGAAGGCATACATGTTGCCCAGCGTGTCCAGCAGTCGCGGCGTAAGGCCGGAGAGGAAAACCGCCAGCGCGCCGGCGGCGGAAAAGAAAACGATGGTGCGGACCGGCGTGCGGTAGCGCGGCTCGACGACCTTGAACCAGGGGCTGATGAGCTGGAGCTGGGACATGGAGAACGTCAGGCGCGAGGCGCTCATGATGCCGGAGTTGGCGGAGATCGCCAGAATGGTCATGCCGAGAAAGGCGGCAAAGGGCCCGGCGATGAACCCCAGGATGGGAATGTTATGCGCCAGCAGCGCCACGGGGTCGTCCATGTGAATCTCGAATTCTTTCCAGGGCAGAACGCCCAGCGCCAGATTCGAGAACGCTACCGCAAAGATGAAGACCGTGAAGATCAGCGTGATTGACGTACGGGGAATG
>Ga0315282_10002703_pt1 | contig 32281 bp, 28 predicted proteins | sample YL17G07_20_MG_FD_203693 | JGI IMG/M metagenome (GOLD analysis project Ga0315282, IMG submission 203693) | Sediment microbial communities from Yellowstone Lake, YNP, Wyoming, USA - YL17G07_20 | ecosystem: Environmental > Aquatic > Freshwater > Lake > Sediment | place: USA: Wyoming | collected...
TCATAGTGTATATTATATACACTACTTTCCATCTTGTCAAGATATTTTTTAATTTTTTCGCCCTATTTATTCGGTCCTCCTTGCAATCCTGCTTTGTAGTGTGCATAATTCAGGGTAAAGTCAGGTATATAGATTCCATAAATGAAATCTCGTGAAGGAGTGTAATCATGAAAAGAAGGATAACCCTAAATGTCAATAACGAGCTTTGGGAAGTTGAAGTGGAACCTCATCGGACGCTTTTAGAAGTGCTTCGAGAGGACCTTGGCCTTACCGGTACAAAGGAGGGCTGTGGATTAGGCGCTTGTGGCGCATGCACAGTTCTCATTGATGGAGCCCCAATACTCTCTTGTTTGACTCTTGCTGTAGACGTCCAAAACAAAAGCATCACAACCATCGAAGGTCTCGCGAAAGACGGTCAGCCTCATCCGATTCAGCTTGCCTTTGTTAATTATGGTGCAATTCAGTGTGGTTTTTGCACTCCAGGGGCAATCATTTCTGCTAAGGCCTTATTAGATAGAAACCCAAAACCTTCCTGTGAGGAGATCAAAGAGGCTATGTCAGGGAACCTATGTCGTTGCACGGGATATATTAAAATTATCAAGGCAGTGGATGAGGCAGCGGAATCCTTAACTAAAGGTTAAGTATTTCTTCTTAAGGATTAAACTTTTGAGGAGGACTAAATGAGGAATGAAAAATATTCAGTGATTGGTTCACGTCAACCAATGATAGATTCACTACCCAAGGCCACAGGTCATGCTCAATATACAGCGGACCTTGCACTGCCTGGCATGTTAATAGGCAAATTGTTGGGAAGTCCTTATCCTCATGCAAAGGTATTAAATGTTGATACTAAAAGGGCTCTTTCCTTATTAGGTGTAAAGGCAGTGGTGACAGGAGCGGATATCCTGGGTAAAAAATATGGTTTTTTCAAAAGTCGTCGCGATGAGACCGGTCTCGCCCGTAAAGCACGCTACATTGGGGATCCAGTGGTAGCTGTAGCAGCAGTGGACGAAGAGACCGCTTTGGAGGCCCTCCATTTGATCAGTGTGGATTATGAAGAATTGCCCGCGGTGTTCGATCCTGAGGAAGCCATGAAGCAAGGGGCGCCCTTGATTCATGATGAGTATGAAAGAAATATTGTGGCTTCTCGGGAGTTTAACTTCGGAGATGTGAACAGAGGTTTCAGAGAAAGCGATTATGTCCGAGAAGATCGATTTTCGAGCCAGGCGATCAGCCATGGGGTCTTAGAGCCAAGGGCGGCCTTAGCTCAATATGATGTATCTGGAAAGCTTACCTTATGGACTTCTACACAATCTCCTTACTTTGTGCGTCGTGATCTCTCTCTTGTTTTGAACATTCCCGAAAGCAAGATTCGTGTGATTAAACCTCATGTTGGCGGTGGCTTTGGTGGAAAAGTTGAGCTTGGGCCCCATGAAGTAGCAGCTTGTCTTTTAGCAATAAAAACTGGCAGACCTGTGAAGATCTGTCTGACTCGGGAAGAGGAAATCTCTACTACTCGTCTTCGTGTTCCCATGATCGTTCATGCAAAAACAGGGGTTAAAAAAGATGGGACTTTAATAGCTCAACATATAAAATGTATAGCAGACGGGGGGGCGTATGCAAGCAGTAGTGTATTGTTGATGTACAACTCGGGACTAACTTGCATGATTCCTTACCGCATCCCAAATTTTAGATATGAAGGCCATATGGTCTATACCAATAAAGCTGTTTCAGGGGCCATGCGTGGCCACGGAGCCAATCAACCCCGCTTTGCAATTGAATCTCAATTGGATATGATCGCTGAAGATCTGAGTATTGACCCTGCAGATCTGAGATTAAGGAATGCCACACAAGCGGGCGATACTTCTATCAGTGGGTTAGTGTTCAACAGCTGCGAGCTTTCAAAGGCTATTAAAGAAAGTATTAAGCAGACAGATTGGAGAAAAAAACGAATTCAACAAAAACCTTATCGAGGCATAGGCCTCGCTTGCGGTGGATTTGTGTGCGGTGCCCGCCTTGGCGGCCACGCTGCATCGGGTTCTTTCATTCAGGTGAATGAAGACGGAGGGGTGACATTGATGACCGGTTCTTCTGACATCGGTCAGGGATCCAGAACCATATTGGCTCATATTGTCGCTGAAGAATTAGGCCTCATCCCTTCGGATATTACTGTATTATCAGGCGATACAGAAACTACCCCGATTGATGCTGGTACTTTTTCAAGCCGTGTTACTTTTTATGCGGGGAACGCAACACTCATTGCTGCACAGGATGTCAAGACCCAGCTGTCTGAAATAGCCGCCTATCTTATGGAAACCAATCCGAATGACATTGTATTTAAAGACAGAAAAGTCTTCGTTGAGAGTAATCCAGAATCCTGCTTGTCTTTCGAAGAATTAGCAAAAAAGGCAGAAAGTCTGGGTCCTGGCCGATTGATTATTGGTAAGGGATATTGGGCACCAACCAATACCCAATTCCCTGATCGAAAAACTCAATATGGCAATGTCTCCGGGGCATACAGTTTTGCTGCTCAAGTTGCAGAGGTGGAAGTCGACCCTGAAACTGGTCAAGTCAATGTGTTCAAACTTACCATCGGGGATGATTGTGGGCAGGTCATTAACCTTTTAGGGGCAGAAGGACAGGCAGAAGGTTCTGCAGCCATGGGGATCGGACATGCTTTAATGGAGAATATTATTTTTGGGGATAATGGGCAGATCATGAATCCTTCTTTTTTGGAATATAAGATTCCTACAGCCCAGGATGTGGGTGATGTTTGTGTCCTCGAAGTTGGAAGTCCTGACCCCGTAGGCCCTTACGGAGCTAAGGAGATCGGGGAGGGACTTCTTATTTCAACGGTCCCTGCCATTGTGAATGCAATTTATGATGCGATAGGAGTGAGAATTACCGAACTTCCTGTTACACCTGAAAAAATTTTGGAAGCCTTAGAAAAGCAGAAAAGGAGAGAATACCATGCTTCGACTTCCTAAGATGGATCATATTTCCCCTTCCACTGTGAAGGAGGCCTGCTCTTTACTTGAACAAAACAAAGGAGAGGCTAAAGTTTTGGCTGGAGGAACTGATTTATTGGTGGCATGCAAATTACGAAATATCAAACCAACCCTGTTAGTCAGTTTGAAAAAGATTCCAGAATTGAAAGGGATCACTTATCAAGAAAAGACAGACCTTAGAATTGAAGCAATGGCCCACCTCAATCAAATTAGATATAATCCTTACATCATGAAATATTACCCTGCCTTGTCACAGGCAGCGGCGGCTATAGGAACCCCACAACTTAGGGAGATGGGCACGATAGGGGGAAATCTCTGTCTCAACACCCGTTGCATTTTCTATAATCAATCAGACAGTTGGAGGAAGAGTCGGTCGGTCTGCTTTAAAATGGGGGGTGATTTATGCCATGTGGTTCCTAAGGGGAAAAAATGCTATGCCACCTTTTCGGGCGATATAGCGCCGGTATTAATTGCCCTCAACGCTAAGGTAAAATTAATAAGCTGCTCTGGAGAGCGGGGGATACCTGTTAAGGATCTCTATTCAGGGAATGGTGTGGACCCATTATCTCTCAGGACAGATGAAGTATTAACTGAAATTATTGTACCTACCCCGATGGAGAAACAAAGTAGCGTCTACTTAAAGTATCGACTTAGGAAGGCTATCTGTTTTCCCTTAGTAGGGGTTGGAGTGAGTGTCCATTTGGGGTCTGACGGGATATGCACAGATTGCAGAGTAGTGCTGACTGGTGTAGGGTCGCAACCAATCATAGTCCCCGAGACTGAACCCCTTTTTAGGGGAAAAAGTTTTACACGGGAACTTATAGACCAGATTGCAGAAAAGGCAACTCATTCAGGGAATCCTGTAGCCAATACGTCAGGATCGACTCCATCTTATCGTCGGAGAATGGCAGGTATATTAACTCGGCGAGCTCTGCTCGCAGTTAAGAAAGATCTCGGTATAATTCAATAGAAAGGTTGATCACCTTCTCTAAAATAATCATTGACATCCAAATTGGGTGGGGAAAATGGCTGATTATCAACGGGTAGGATATGGAATCCCTCGAGTCGATTCATTGTCGAAAGCAATGGGGGCAGCAAAATTTACAAATGATATTTTCCTACCCAATATGCTGCATGGCAAGATTTTTCGAAGTCCCTATCCACATGCTCGTATCTTAAATATCGACACAAAGAAAGCAGAAAGGATGCGAGGAGTAAAGGGCATTATTACTGGTCGAGATACCCCTGGCGAGAAATACGGTATATTGCCTGAGAAAAGAGATCAGTACCTACTTGCAATGGATAAGGTTCGTTACATAGGAGAGGAAGTCGCTGCTGTGGCAGCGGTAGATGAGGAAACAGCTCTCGAGGCATTAGAACTCATCAAGGTAGACTATGAGCCTCTTCAGCCTGTTTTTGATCCTGTCGAGGCTTTAAAAGAAGGTGCCCCTCAGATCCATGAGCATGCGCCTAATAACATCAGTATGAAAGTGCTTATCGAGCATGGGGATATCATAAAGGGATTCAAAGAATCTTTTCGAATCGTGAACGAACATTTTGAAACAGCGACCCTTTCACATTGCCAATTAGAACCTTATGTTTCACTGGCCTCATATGACCCGGCTTCAGAAAAACTGATGATGTGGATCCCCCACCAAAGCCCTTTCGTAAAGCAGAAAGGTCTCTCCAATACGTTAAAGATTCCTTTCTCTAAGATAAGAATTTTGAAATCCTGTATCGGAGGGGCTTTCGGTGGACGATCTGAGCTTTCCCCAGCAGATTTTTGTGCCGCCCTCCTTTCCATGAAGTCAGGAAGGCCAGTTAAGATCCAATATCTAAGAGAGGAGACGTTCAGCTGCACGCGGCAGAAGCATCCCTGGATCATCGATATAGAGATGGGTGCCAAAGAGGATGGGACTCTTTCCGGAGTGAAGATTGGAATCATCGCTAATGGAGGTGCCTATAACAGCACAGGACATATTGCGATCTCGATTCCCTATGCCATGTTGGAATCCACATATCGAATTCCAAATGTCTGTTACAAAGCAATTCGAGCATACACAAATAATCCGATTCGGGGTGCAATGAAAGGCCATGGTGTCCAGCAATTATTTTTTGCCATGGAATGCTCGCTCGACAGGCTATCTGAAGAAATCGGCCTCGACCCTTTGGAGATCCGGCTGAAAAATATCGTTCAGGAAGGGGAGAAACTCAACAGCGGTTCCAGGTTGACAAGTTGCGGATTGGGAGATTGTCTGATTCAATCGGCCGAGTCCGGACAATTTAAGTCCAAGTTGAGAACTCACAGAAAAGGCCATGGTGTTGGGATTGGTTGTTGTTCCATGATTAATGGATATAATATGGGGTTTCGAACAGGCTCTACGGCCTATATAAAATTTAATGAAGAAGGTGAAGTTACCCTTTTCACGGGGACGACGGACAATGGGCAGGGAAATGACAGTATGATGGTTCAAATTGCAGCAGAAGAGCTTGGCCTGAAAATGGAGGATATTAATCTGGTCTCAGGCGATACAGACCTGACTCCTTTAGACCCTGGCAGTTACAGCATGTCCTCTACTTTTGTATCGGCCAATGCAGTAAGAGCGGCGGCTCTAGATGCGAGGCGGCAGATCGCGGATCTTGCTGGAGAGGCGTTGGAGGCAAACCCCATCGATATAGAATTGAAGGATAAAGTCGCTTTTGTTAAAGGGGATCCGACAAAGGCTATTCCGATTAGAGACCTCATCAGAAGGTCTTATCAAAAAGGAAACCCAGTTTTCGGTGCCGGTCATTTTCATCCAGATTTAGATTTCAAAGGAGGTTGGGTTGCGAGTGGCGAGCAGAGAGGGCAACTCACAGGGGCCTACTCCTTTGGAGCAGCGGTCGCTGAAGTTGAGGTTGATAGAGAAACAGGGGCTGTGAGGGTACTGAATGTTACTGCGGCTCAGGATTGTGGCTTTGCTATCAATCCCATTGCTGTGGAGGGACAGATCGAGGGTTCTGTTCTATTCAGTTTGGGACAATCGCTTTTTGAAGAACTGATGGTGAATAAGGGCCAGGTCCTGAATGCCAGTTTTCTTGATTACAAGCTTCCAGTGACGTTGGACATGCCCGACATCAATTCGATCATCATTGAAAGTAAAGATCCCCATGGCCCTTATGGAGCCAAGGAGGCAGCTGAGGCATTGGGTCCTGCGGTCATTCCTGCTATTGCTAATGCCATTGCGAATGCCACAGGTGTTCGGGTAAAAAGCTTGCCTATTACTCCAGAAAAAATGATGAAGTTGTTTAAGGATGAAGATTAAAGGTACATCAAAGATTCTGTATCAAAAGGCGAAGAGATGGTAGAAAAGACAGTGAAGAAAGGGCTATGCGGGATCTGCCCCGAGGGGTGTGGTGTTGAAATTATCATGGATGGAGAGAAGCTCCATAGGATAAAGCCCACGAAGGGTCATCCATTAGGGATTGTTTGTACTCGGGGGGTTCATTCGGAGGAGGTTATTTATTCGCCCGATCGACTCCAATTCCCGATGCGAAGGATCGGTGATCGGGGAAACGATAAACTGGAAAGGATTCCCTGGGAGAAGACCTTTGAACTTTCGGCTCGACTCATCAAGAAAGTGGTGGAGAAATATGGGCCCGAAGCAATGGCGATCTACTCAGGGAGGGGAGGATTTGAACAATCGTTGCTCGATTTATTCCCAACCGGTGGTTATGATGGTATCGCTTTAAATCTCCTCTTCCCACTGGGTTCTCCAAACACTTTCAGCGTTAGTTCCCTTTGTAACAATTCACACCGTGTGTTGGCTCCTATGACCACCTTTGGAACATCCTATGACCACCTCTTCCCAGATTTTGAGCAGAGCGATCAGGTCGTCGTCTGGGGTTCAAATCCTGCAACCGATTCTCCTCCGATCAACCTAAAAAAGATCTTAGAGGCAAAAGATCGGGGAGCAAAAGTTGTGGTGATTGATCCTCTTAGGACTTTCACTGCAGAGAAGGCTGATGAATGGATAGGTATCAGACCTGGGACGGATGGAGCCTTAGCTTTAGGGATAGCACATGTGATGATGGAAAAGGGTTCCTACGATTCTATCTTTGCTGAGGATTGGACCCATGGTCTGAGAGATTTTAGGGAATATGTAAAGAGATTTTCTCCTCACGAGGTGGAAAAAATCACCTGGGTTAAAGCCGAAAAAGTTGAACGGCTGGCTCAGGATTTTTACCGGTTAAAAACTGCCCCCCTTATGTACACTGGTCTCGAGTACACTAATAGTGGAGTCCAAAACATCCGGGCTCTTCTCATCCTTTTGGCGCTCTCTGGCAACCTTGATCGGCCTGGTGGGCTGGTCTTCCGTATGCGCCAGTTTTCTCCTATTCGAAGAAATCGAATTAAACTGCCTGAAGGGAAACAGGTTATTGGCTCGGACCGCCATCCTCTTTATTGTGATTTGAATAAAAGCGGGCAATTTATGGAATTACCGAGGGCCATTCTCGGAGCAGATCCCTATCCTGTAAAAGGATTGATCGTTCTCGGAGGTTCCATTCTGACGGCTTTTCCTAATCCAGAATTATGGAAGCGTTCGCTTAGGGCTCTTGAATGTTTGATTGTCATAGACCGTTTTCTTACCAATGAGGCTTTGTATGCCGATGTCATTCTTCCGGCCACAACCATGTTTGAGATCATGTCCTATAAGCGTTATCCGGAACATCTGTCTTTCCGGCAGCGCCTTATTGCTCCTTTAGGTGAGGCAAGGAATGACTGTTTGATTTTGGCAGAATTAGCAAAGTCCTTGGGGTATGGGGATCTGTATCCCCAATCCGAGGAGGAAATGTTGAAATTTGTATTCGAAAAGGCTCCCTTCTCTATTGAACAGATAAAATCGAACCCTGAAGGAATTTCAATCCCCTCGCCTCCAATGATCTATGAAAAATATAAAACTGGCCTTCTGCGAAAGGATGGAAAGCCGGGCTTTGAGACTCCTTCCGGAAAGTTCGAAATTTCTTCCGATTTATTAAAAAAGTACGGCTATCCACCGCTTCCTGTTTATCAAGAACCCTCCGAAGGTCCGATCGGCTCACCGAAATTAGCAAAAGAATATCCTCTTGTCCTGACGACCGGGACCCGGATTCAATCAGCCTTCAGAAGCCAGCACCTTAATATCCCCGGTCTGCTTAAACTACAGGAGAAGCCCAATATCCTCATCCACCCGGAGGATGCGAAGGCAAGAGGAATTCAAGATGGGGATAGGGTATGGGTGAGGACAAAGAGAGGAAGCGTTCCCTTCTATTCGAAAGTGACGGAAAGGATTCTTAGAGGTGTGATCGAAGCCAACATGGGCGGCGGAGGTCCTCTTCAACCAAAAGAATGGAGAGAGGCCAATGTCAACGAACTGACAGACCCAGAGAATCGAGATCCTATCTCAGGATTCCCGGTCTTTAAGGCACTACTGTGTGAAGTAGAAAAGGGATGAAAGTTTTAGAAAATGATGATCCTACAAAAAAGCCGATAGGCCAATCTAATGATCATTGATGCCCATAATCATATCTTGCCCCAGCGAAGACTGGATGGCCTCTCCATATGGCTTGGTCAGGTCTTCCCACATCATCCCTTGGCTGGAAAGCCTTTTACTGTAGATTTTGTAATAAAGGATTTATTGCGTAAGGGAGTGAACTATATCTTTAATCTTGTTTTCCCGATGAATCCTTCTGAGACAGAAGAATTGAACCTATTCAGTCATCATTTGAGCAAAAAATATCATGCTGTCATACCCTTTGGTTCTTTGCATATTGGAAACGAAGATAAGAAGGGTATTGTTCACCGATGTATCAAAGAGCTCGGCCTCTCCGGGTTCAAGTTGCATCCTTACGTACAGGGATTTTCTCCAGATGACGAAAAATTGTATCCCGCCTATGAAATGATGGAGGAATTTGGCACAATCATAAATATACATACTGGATTCGAAGTGGCTTACCCAAAGAGAAAAGTGACGATTACACTTGCAACTATAGAAAAGCTGGTTAAGAAATTTTCTTCACTTACATTCGTTGTTTCACACATGTTTTATCCAAGGCTGGATGAAGCCGTTTATCTTCTCGAGACCTACAGCAATGTTTATGTTGATATGACCAATATTTTTTCGGCAATTGTTCAGGATGAAAAAAATGGTATCAATCGGGATATAGGAAGAGAAATACTTATAGACACACTTCAAAAATGGAGCAAGAGATCGGTTTTCGGATCAGATCATCCTGCAGGGATGAGTGATTTGGATACGATCCTCTTAGATTTTAATTCGTTTAACTTAAATAATGATCTAAAAAGAGATTTACTTTTTGAAACCGCCGACAGCCTTGTACATCATGTATGTGGTGAGGCTCAAGCCGAGAAATTTGTCTGACCTGAGTTTATGATCTTAGGGTGGGGTGGGTCATTGTTTTTCATATCTTTATATAGCAGGGTTGCCCGAAATTGTTATGTGAAGTTTTTCTTCTTGACAAAAGTTTTGAAATTTGATTATATGCTGTCATTCAATTTTATATTGAATATTCGATATAATAGGGTCACTTAAAGATATCTTGGGTAATTTACACTGAGGACCAAAAATAAGTGGCATTGGTATTCCAGCCGCAATAAAGACAATACGTATCAAATTCGGTAATAATGGCTATGAGGACTAACTCGCAAAGTGCTTACCCAGGAAGAGCTAATTAGGTATGCCCGACAATTAATAATACCCCATATTGGGGAAGAAGGGCAGAAGAAATTGAAACAGTCTCATATTTTGGTAGCGGGTGTAGGGGGGTTAGGCAGTTTATCATCAATTTATTTAACATCTTTAGGGATAGGGCGTCTTAAAATCATCGATCATAGGTCCGTTCAGCTATCTGATCTAAACCAACAGATTCTTTATAACGAGGAAGACTTAGGGCTCAAGAAGGCAAAGGTTGCCTATGAAAAGTTGTCCTTATTGAACTCGGATATCTTTATCGAATCTATCTGTGAAGAAATAACCCGTGAAAACATCCTTAGGTTGATAAAAGAAGTGAAAATCGTGGTTGATGGAACGGACAATTTTGAGGCCCGTCTGCTTTTGAACCAAGCATGTTTTGAGAAAAGGATCCCTTATATATACGGAGGTGTCTTTGGCTTCAAGGGGAAAATGACCACTTTCATTCCTGGCAGAACACCATGTATTGAATGTCTCTATCAAGAGCAGGAAGAGTTAGTTCAAACGGTTCCTATCGTTGGTCCGATACCAGGACTGATTGCAACATTACAAGTATTAGAAGCGTTAAAATTGATCATCGAGTTTGGCCATCCCCTTGCAGGAAAGCTATTATCCTTTGATGGGGAGACCATGGAATTTAATTACTTTGATATAAAAAAGAGACCTGGATGTAAGATTTGTTCTGCATGAGGAGGATGAGTATTTAGGGATGAGAATTAGGATTGATTCAAATTTTATCCTCCCAGGGCTGGAAGGAGTAAATGAAATTGATCTAAATCACACTCATGTCACCTTGTGGGTGGTTTTAGAGGAGCTGTCGTTGAGGAGTTCAGGTCGAGTGAAATTTATTCGTCCCATGACTGACCTCGTCGACCCTATGGATTTTTTGATTGAAATCAATGGATTTCCAAATCCTGGTTCAAGGGAGGAATTGGAAACAAGGTTGAATGAAGGGGATCTCGTCACCATAAAGTTGTCACCTTTAGGTGGAGGATAAGAAGGAGGGAAATTATGGGTAGGACATTGGGTAGATTGAGAAGATTGCCTGAAATTGAATATTTCTTTCCGAAAACGGTTAAGGAAGCCTTCTCCTTATTAGAGAGATATGATGGGAAAGCAAAGGTATTTGCAGGGGGAACAGATTTATTATCCAAGATGAAGCGTCGGGAACTCGCTCCTAAGTACCTGATCGATTTGAACGGGATACCTGATCTTCGGCTAATTAAATATGAAAAAGAAAAGGGGTTAAGGATTGGAGCGGCGACGCCGTTGAATGAGATTATGGAATCCTCTGTCGTTAGCAAACATTATCCGATTCTGACCGAGGCAGTCTCAAAGATGGCATCCACTCAGGTTCGAAACATCGGAACGATCGGAGGGAATCTTTGCAATGCTGTTCCTTCTGCAGACACCGCTCCCCCACTAATCGTTTTGGGGGCCCAGTTGAAACTTATCAGTTTCCAAAAAGAGAGAATGGTCTTGGTCGAAGACTTTTTTAAGGGCCCTGACCGAACCATATTGAATCCCAGTGAATTGGTAAGTGAAATTCAGATACCACCTCCACTTTCTGGGGCACGTGGGACTTATCTGAAGCATACTCTTCGAAGAGAGATGGATTTGGCAATCGTCGGGGTGGCTGTCTATTTAGCTCTCGATTCAAAGAGACAGATCTGCAAGGATGTAAAGATTGCACTGGGAGCCGTGGCGCCCATTCCTTTGCGAGCCAAAAAAGCAGAGGAGACTTTAAGAGGGAAAGCATTAGACGACGATCTGATTGAAGGTGTAGCAAGAATGGCTGCGGAAGAGGCGAAACCGATTGATGATATAAGGAGTTCTGCTGAATACCGAAGAGAGATGGTAAGGGTCTTGATGAAGAGGGCTTTCAAACGATCTTTGGAAATGGTGTGAGAAGGAGAATTGTTCATGAAACCGGCGATTGTTGTGGTGGATATGCTTAAAGATGCCTTTAAAAGGAAAGACCTCCCGTCGACCCAGGAATATCTAAAGGTCATACCAAAGATTAAAAAGCTACTTGGAAAAGCCAGGAGGTTGAACATTCCGATCATATTTGCCTGTGATAGTTTTTTGGAGAATGATTTCATTTTTAAAGGGAAACGACCATATTCCGTTAGAGGCACTGAGGGGGCTGAAGTGGTCGAGGATTTAAAACCTAAGAAGAAAGATCAGATTCTTCCTAAGAGGCGCTTTAGTGCCTTTTTCAAGACCGATCTTGATCAAACTCTTAGATCGCTTATGGTCGATACGGTTGTCATTATCGGGATTAACACACACGTTTGTGTTTATGCGACAGCCATGGATTCGGTCTGCAATGATTTTTATACAATTGTTTTAGAGGATTGTTCAGCCTCTCGTAGCAGAGAGGTTCATCAGGGGGTTATTGAAGTTTTAAAACAAAGTGGTTTGTTCCCCCTGCTAAGGGTGATGTCATCGGAAGAATTCTTGAACGAGGCAGTGAGCTGGAATACCAAGATTCAAGGGGGGAATAAGTAACTCAACAACGGGGAAGAAGGGGGAAACAGAAATCGTGTTCTTTAATGACGCCCAAGGAGATATACTTCAAGGGATTGCGTATGCGAAGGGCTGACGGTTCATTGCTTTAATAAAGAATGAGACTAATAAATTTCTCAATAATATAAAGGGTGGTCTCAAAAGAGTGTATGATGTAATTGTGGTTGGAGCTGGTCCCTCTGGAAGTCTTGCTGCCAAGAAATGCGCTGAGTTGGGGTTAAAAACCTTGGTTTTAGAAAAGCGTCGACTACCCCGAGATAAGGTATGTTCTGGGATGATCATGGGTCCAGTTGCTCATGCCCTTATTCAACAAGAATTCGGTGATTTGCCAGAGACTGTGCTGGCGAAACCGAGCCATCTCTCTGGTTATATCTTCCATGTCCCAGGGATAGGTAGCAAGAATCTTGACCACTTCACTCTTTTGACATGGAGAAGGAACCTGGACTATTGGATGGCCCAGAAGGCTCAATCGAGTGGCGTTGAGGTGTGGCAGGGGACCAGGGTTATAGGCCTGAAAGAGAAGGGAAAAGGGTTTTCATTAATTATGGAAAAGGATGGCCGTAAACAGGAACTTGAGACCACTTTTGTCATTGGCGCTGACGGAGGCACCTCTGCCATCAGAAAGTTTCTATTCCCTGAGCTGGAGGTTCGGTATGGCCAGGTCTATCAGGAGCACTATCAGGGCGACATAAACCTGGATACGAACTACTTCCATTGGTTTTATCCAGTAGAGATCAGTCCTGCAAGTTTTACCGTCCATCAAAAAGATGGGCTTATTGTATTGGATGTTGGCTCCAGACCCGGTCAGACGAAGCCGATGATGGCATGGGCAAAGAAATATTTGTCCGAAAACCATAGGTTGGCTGTGATAGAAGAACCGGTTTGGAGAGGCGGCTGTCTGCAACCAACAATTTATCGGGAACTGGTCTCCCATACATTCAAACCCGGTTGTGGTAATGCCTTGCTGGTGGGTGATGCAGCGGGATTGGCATTGCCGATAAGCGGCGAGGGCATCGGGACTGGGATGAAAAGTGCTTTATTAGCCGCTCATTCCATTAAAAGAGCAATCAAGTCAGGTAAGCCAGCAGAGGTTACTTATTTATCAGAGGTAGAGAGTATTATCTCCCTTTTTGGTGAAATCTATCCTTGGTTCAGAAGAATGATTGAAGATGCCAAGGGTGGTGGTCATTCAATGCCTCAGATTCTACGAGACAGTTATCTCAGCACCTTAAAGGCCTTTTAAGCAGAGAAATAGATCAAAAAAATAATTGACAAAAAATTTTGGTAATGGTAAGAAATATTATAATTGTAACGAACGATAATTACAAAACCATACCATTTATCGCAAAAGTAAGTGAATATGGGAAAGCGTCACACATCAAAATATAAATATATTGTTGGTCCAGTGAATCGGTTTGATCAGAAATATGAGATGTACAAACGGGCGAGATGGGATGAGTCCGTCAAATGGATGGGGGATCTTCTCTATGGCATCATTCCTCCCAAGGAAAAAGAGGGACATACCCTTTTGGATAGGGCTCTTCAAAATGCGGGATGGTACTTAGAAATGGCCTTCGCGCATGGTATCGTTATCCACGGTACTGATTTATATTCATGGAAAAAGCAACCAGCAGATAACTTACGTCTGCCCAAAGGCTTGAAATATACTGTATCTAACCCTTTTGATATGACCAGGAAAATAAAAGGGGTGGCACAGTGGTTGGGGGCTGCTTTGGTTGGTGTCTGCGAATTGGATAGCCGATGGGTTTACAACCACTACTATAATTTAGCCAGCAGGGACTACGGCCCTTTAGAAATTCCTGAAGAATGCCGATTTGCTATCGCCTTAGCTGTAGAGGAGGAATATTTCGCTATTAAGACCTCCCCTCTCGAGCCAGGATCAGCGGCAACGGGGCTTGGCTATTCTCATATGGCTTTCGTCGCAGGCTCCTTGGCTCATTTCATTAGGGATTTGGGTTACACGGCTATCCCGAGCGGAAATGATACCGCTTTGAGCATACCGATCGCCATTGATGCTGGCTTGGGGGAGCTGGGGAGGAATGGTCTGCTGATCACAAAAAAATATGGACCGAGGGTTCGATTGTGCAAGGTCATTACCGACCTTCCACTGGTTCCTGACCACCCTATCGAATTTGGTGTATCCGATTTTTGCAAGGTCTGCAAAAAATGCGCAGAAAAGTGCCCGGGTCAAGCCATACAATACGGTGATCAAACGACTGAAGTCCTTAATGTATCCAATAATGCTGGCGTGCTCAAGTGGCCAGTTGATGCAGAAAAGTGTTTAGGTTACTGGAGTAGATCGAGTTCATGTACCAACTGCATTAGAGTCTGTTCTTTTAACAAGATTGAAGGATGGGCCCATGATAAAGTGAGATTTTTCATAAAAAATACCCCCTGGATGAATCGAGTTTTTGTAAAGATGGACAGTCTATTTGGATATGATAAACAGCTCTCAGCAGCCGAGTTTTGGAAGAAGATAGAAAACGATGCTGTGAATGAAAGATATGATTGAGTAGATCTTTAATAATCTGATCCGACATAAGATGAGAAAATGAGAAAGGGTAGATTATCAGCATAAGGGAAAAAGAACTCCTATGACCAATGCTTCGATATTATCTCAGTCTTCCATGGTATCACAAAAAGCGAACCTTTGGGACAAAACGATTCCGATGTTATTCCTTGAACGCGTGAATCAAAGACCAAAGAAAATAGCTTTTAGATTTAAAAACCTTGGAATTTACCAGGAAGTTTCTTGGGAGGAATATAGGAAACAAGTAGAAGAATTTTGTCTGGGACTCATAGAATTAGGATTGAAGCAGGGTGACCGTGTAGCTATCATGGGTGACCCCTGTCCAGAATGGTTCTACGCTGACTTAGCTGTTCAAAGCGCAGGCGCAATAAGCTTCGGGGTTTATGCTACATCGTCACCTGAGGAGACACGTTACACTGTTGAGAGAGTTGAGGCAAAATTTTTTATTGCTGAAGATCAGGAATATGTTGATAAAATCCTCCCTTTCATTGATCGATTTCCATATTTGCTCAAAATAATTGTGATCGATACTCGAGCTACTTTCATGTATCGACATCAAAAATTGATTAGTTTTTCAGATGTCCAAAAAATGGGGAGAAATAGGAAATTGGTAGAACCTGACAAATTCTTTCAGCTCATTCAACAAACGCACGTTGATTATCCTGCGTTTTTGGTTTTCACCTCAGGGACAACCGGTTTACCAAAAGCCGCCATTATTACCCATAAAGGTGTTCTCTTATCCCTTGTTCTCGCATTTTCCGAATTTTTTCCAGAAGTATGGACTCATGAACAACGGGCTGTCTCCCATCTGAGTCTGGCTCACATCGTTGAGAGATCTTTTTCTATATACTTTCCATTGGTTTATGACTGGATACCCCATATCGGCGAAGAGATCGAGTACTTGCAAGAAACTATTTTCGAGGTCCAGCCAACCTTCTTTCATGGAGTGCCCAGGATATGGGAGAAATTTGCGGGACAAATGTTTATGGGTATCGAAAGCAGTTCTTGGATCAAAAAAATGTCTTATGGCTTGGCCATGAAAATTAGTGCGCGATATATGAAAATGAAGTGGAACAAAGAAAAAATTTCTTTGGTATGGAAAGTGCTCCGCTGGATCGCATTTCAGATCTGTTTCCGACACATATTACATCAAGTAGGCCTTAAAAAGGCAAAATATGTGATTAGCACTGGAGCTCCTTTGCCCCCTAAGATACAAGAGCTATGGCAGTGTTGGGGATTGGATATGGTAAATCTTTATGGTTCGACAGAATCGTCAGGAATCCTTAGCAGCCAGCGCCCAGGATTTCCTAAACCGGGTGATATGGGGAAGCCACCATCTGTCAATAAAATTGCACTTGCGAATGATGGGGAACTTCTCGTCTCTGGACCCGGAGTTCTTAAAGGCTACTGGGGGGATGAGGAAAAAACTAAAGAGATAATAAAAAATGGCTGGCTTTATATGGGGGAAATTTTTGAGTTTACAGAAGATGGAAACTTGAAAATGATTGACCGGAAAAAGGACATCATGATTACTTCAGGAGGGAAAAACATCTCGCCAACACTTATAGAAAATGCTATTAAGGCGAGTCCTTATATAAGTGAATGTGTAGTATTTGCAGATGGAAGGAAATTTCCGTCAGCCCTGATTGAGATTGACTTTAACACTGTTGCGGAATGGGCAAGGAGAAATAAAGTCTTGTATGCTGGATTTACTAGTCTCGTCAATCAACCCGAGGTCATTAAACTCATTGAAGAGGAGGTGATGAAAGGAAACCAAGTCCTCGGTAGAGTGGAGCAGGTAAAAAAGTTCCGAATCATTCCCCAGGAGCTGGATCCTGAGGCAGGGGAGACTACTCCAACCCGGAAAATCAAAAGAGCGCTGATGTACAAGATGTTTGGCCACCTGGTTGAGGAAATGTATGAGGAGGATATAAGAATCAGGTGAAGGAGTAATGTTAGATAGCCAGATGCAAATTTAGCAAATAGGAGGGATTGTTATGAGAACGAAAATAATGATAATGGCTATAGTTGGAACGTTTGTTTCTCTTGCGTTATTAGGGCATGGTAATGTGTCAGGAGCCGCAGAGCCTTATGTAATTGGTTATTTAACTGACATTACCGGTGATGCCCGCCACAACTATGCTCCTGATTCAGAGGGTTTCAGGGTGTACATGGATGTGGTAAATGCCAAGGGGGGTATTAATGGTCACCCTGTTAAGGTAATTATTGAGGATGGTAAATCTGACCCCTCTCGATCGGCAGCAGTAGCCAAGAAGCTGATCATTGAGAATGAGGTATTAGCCATTTGCGGCCTCGGTTTCTCCAGGTCCCAACCACCTGTTCTGGCTTTAGCGGAGAAGGAGGGGGTGGCGGTAATAACTGGGTATACCAGCATTGTGGGTGATATATATAATACCAAGCCTGGCTCGATAAGTTTCGCTACTGGTCACAATATGCACCCAGATTTTCATACAAGTGCATATGCCTCTGCCAGCTTTATACAGGCAATTAAACCAAAAGGCTCCACTGTAGCCATAACTGGATTTGACACCCCTGGTGCCAGATTCTGGAAAACTTTACAGGAGAAATGGCTCAAAGACATGGGCTACAAGGTGGTATACGGTGAAGACATTCCGACAGATACAGTGGATTTTTCACCATGGGTCAACAAGATAGCAAAAATTAGCCCGGATATCTATTATGCCATTGAGGGATCAACACAAGTCATTCCCCAAATAATAGCTTTAGAGAAGTTGAGGTATACTAAGGATATAATGATACCTGATTTTACACCCGAGGGGGATTTTGTCAAAGGCATCGAGCGGCTTGTTGGTAAGGGAGAGTGGGTTCTATGGGGTGGTCGTTGGGCCTCGGTATATGAAGATCTTCCGGAGATGAGAAGAATTAAAGAGGCGATGGAGAAATTCGGTCATCAATACCCCTTATCTGCAAGACATTTCAATGGATGGGTTATTGGCCAAGTGATAGAGCAAGCTCTAACCAGAGCAGGATGGCCTTGTAGTCGATCAGGCTTAATCGCTGCATTAGAAAAGACAGACCTAGACACCCGAGGGCTGACCGGGGGGCCAATCCGTTTTACACCTACTGACCACCATGGTCCATCCTGGTGGAGGGTTTATAGGTGGAATGCTGCCAAAAAGGCCCTGGTGCCTGCTACGGATTGGTTTAAGATCGACCCCAAAATGATAGCAAAGAAGTATAGGTAAATCGATATGTACTAACAACTTGTCCGTAAATAAGCATTGTTTGTAAAATCTCCCTTTGCAAAGGGGGGGGGCTTAGGGGAGGTTGACAAGGGTTGACACTTTAAATCTCCCTTTCCCCCTTACGGAAGGAGGGAAGTTATTTCCTGGTAATCTTTAAGTGAAAATAGGGAGAGAAATCGCTTATTTCCCCTGAGGAAGAGAGATTCATTATGCAATTTTTAATCTCTGTTATTGTTTTGGCTTGTGCTTATGCCATGCTATCTGCAGGGTTTATTGTTATCTATAAATCAAGTAGGGTACTGAATTTTGGATATTCCGATATTGTAATAATGACCGCATATCTTGCTGTAACTTTGACTCAACTAATTACTGGTCCTCCCGTTATTGCTCTTTCCATTAGCGTTATCCTGAGCTTTATGTTCGGGCTGGTTATTTACGCCTTGTTGGTAAAACCAATGGCGTCGCAGCCCATTTTTTCTACTATCATTTTGACTGTCGCCTTAGGGATCGTGCTATATAGTGCTGCAGTTTTAATTTGGGGTGGTAAAGCGGAATATATCTCTTTTGGATGGCGCGCCTTTTATTTGCTTCCTGGAGGAAGCACGGTGGCAAGCACAGAGATTGTGATGATAGTGATCACTGTGCTGTTTTTTATAGCCCTTTTCAATTTCTATCGTTTTTCAGAGATAGGAAAGCAGATGCGTGCTACCGCAGAAAATACCCTTCTGGCATCGCAGAGAGGAATCAATATCTATTTTGTCACCTCCATAGCTTGGGGCATCGGCATTTTTGCTACTAGTGTGGCGGCCATTCTTCTTGGGGGGAATTATTCGGTAAGTTTGCATATGGGTCCCGTTGCTCTCAAGGCATTCGCAGTTGCTCTTGTTGGTGGACTGGACAGTATCAAGGGAGCTATTCCGGCGGCTTTTATTGTTGCCATGGCAGAACTGGTAGCTTCAAATTATGTCAATCCGAGATTGGCAAATGCCATCCCTTATGTGATTATGATCATCGTTCTTCTAATCCGTCCATGGGGACTTTTTGGAACTAAGGAAGAGATTGAACGCGTGTAGGAGAGAATTGGATAGTTGATATGAATACTAAAAAAGCACCAAAGAGTCCCTATTTAAAGACATCTTATTACAAAGATATGGTAATTGCCGCTTTCGACACACCCTTTCGAAGAAAATGGGTGTTAATAGGAATCCTGATTTTGATTTTTTTCCCGTTTATAGCAAATAAATATGTCATTCACGTAGCAAACTTAGTCGCCATTGCCTCTATAGGCGCATTAGCTTTGAACCTACTTATTGGCAATGCTGGTTTGCTTTCTCTTGGTCATGCGGGCTTTATGGCTTCAGGAGCCTTTACCGCAGCCATAATGGCCACTGATTTTAGCTTGCCGATTTGGACCGTTCTCCCCACGGCGGCTGTAGTAGGGGCAATTTTGGGGCTCATTGGTGGTTTACCTTCTCTAAAGCTAAAGGGTATGTATTTGGGTATCAGTACTTTGGGTCTTTACTATGTTATCATTTATATTCTCAGTGAATACCAATTTCACGGTGGATTTGGATTTGGTATTACGATTAAAAGTCCGCAAATTGGACCTTTTACCTTGTCCAACGAAAAAGAGTGGTATTTCCTACTCTGCTTTATGGTATGGGCGACAGCCCTTTTTATTAAAAACCTGCTCCGTTCGCGACCGGGTCGCGCCTGGATTGCCATTCATAACAGGGATATTGCTGCAGAGATCATGGGAATTAACATTGGATATTATAAAGTAATGGCATTCGTAATTAGCTCAAGCATTATTTCAATGGCAGGCAGCATATACGCTTATTACACCAATGTGGCCTCTGTCGAAGAATATTCTTTTGGGTTGACTATAAGCTATCTTGCCATGATCATTATAGGCGGATTGGGTTCGGTTTTAGGTTCGATTATGGGTGCCTTCTTGATAACGGTATTCCCTTTTTTCCTTATGAATATTGCTGACTTTTTCAAGATCACTGGTGTTATTAAAGATTACTTTTTTTCAGTACAAACAGGCTTATTCGGGGTGATAATTATTATTTTTCTACTGGTAGAGCCGCTTGGCCTTTCAGAAATTTGGAGACGAATAAGGGACTATTTCATGCTGTGGCCATTCAGATACAAGCCTTTGGCGGTAACCAAAAGGTAAAAGGTAATAGGATAAGTCATGGAAATAGAAAACGAGACTCTGCTGAAGATAAGCAAGTTAGAAGTGGTATATTACCATGTCAGCACTGCAATTCAGGGCGTGTCTTTCAATGTCTCTAATGGACAGATATTCGCCATTATTGGAGCGAATGGTGCCGGTAAAACAACTACGCTCAGGGCCATTTCTGGTTTTCTTGGATCAGATAACGCCTATATTACTGACGGGGATATTATTTTTATGGATCAAAGGCTCAATGGTTATCCTCCGCATAAGATCGCTAAAATGGGAGTTATTTTGGTTCCAGAACGTAACAAGGTATTTGAAACACTTTCAACAGAGGAGAATTTGAGGATTTTGTTCTCCTCAGGTAAGGATCAAAAAAAAAGAGAGGAAAAAATCTATGAATATTTTCCACGCCTCCAAGAGCGCAAACACCATTTGGCAGGGTTCTTAAGTGGAGGAGAAAGGCAAATGCTAGCAATAGGCCAAGCTCTTCTTTGCTCACCCAAACTACTCCTGTTGGACGAAGTATCTATGGGCCTCGCCCCTATTATAGTCTCCTTCCTTCTCAATACCTTAGTCAAAATGAAAAATGATCTTGGCTTGACTCTCTTGATCGTAGAACAAAACGTAGCCGCTGCATTAGAGATTTCCGATTATGCGGCGGTCATGGAAAACGGACGGATTGTCTTCGATGGAACACCCCAAAAACTCTTGGGCCATGAGGATGTACGGGAATTTTATCTTGGAATTCGAGAGATGGGCGAAAAAAGCTACAAGGATGTGAAACAATACAGAAGAACACGCCGATGGTGGGGTTAGGATGAATGATCAGGTTACATTATCCGTTAACAATATTTCTATCTCTTTTGGCGGTGTTCAAGCCCTGACGGACGTTTCGATCACCGTTAAGGGAGAGGAAATTTTGGGTCTCATCGGTCCAAACGGGGCCGGGAAAACAGTTCTCTTGAATTGCATTAACGGAGTTTATAAACCTGATAAAGGGTCTATTTTTTTTAGAGGCCAACAGATCAATGGGCTCCGAAGGCATGAGATTGCACCCCTGGGTATTGCTCGCACCTTTCAACAAATTGAGCTTTTTAAACAGTTGAGTGTTATTGAAAACACTTTAACAGGTAGCCATTTTAAATTAGAAACTAATATTTTGTCAGGTGGGCTTTATTGGGGACCTGGTAAAAAGCTGGAGATAAAGGCTCGTGAAGAAGCTGAAGAAATCTTGGATTTTTTGGAGCTCTATCCATACAGAAAATACAAAGTTGGAAGTCTTTCTTTCGGTATTCAAAAGTTGGTCGGTTTAGCCAGAGCTATGGCCATGGACCCGAAAATGCTACTTCTTGATGAAATTGGCTCAGGGTTGAACCGTGAAGAAAAAGAAAATCTTGCAAGGTTTCTACTAAGAATTCAGTATGAAAAGAAAATTCCGATGATTTGGGTCGAGCATGACTTGGAGATGATTACTCAATTAGCTGATCGAATAGTCTGTCTTAATTATGGTCAGGTAATAGCTGAGGGCAGCCCACATGAGGTCACTTCAGATCCGATAGTGATTGAGGCTTATATGGGAAAAACTAAGGAGACCTCAATGGGTCGGCATTCAGAGGTTAGATTTTGACTCTATTATTTGGATTACCGAATTTATGAACCAATATACTGTGTCTTAATAGGGGAAAGATGGATTATCAGACTATAAAGGTAATAAAGGAAGAAGGTGTAGCTACCATTTTATTGAATCGTCCAGAAAAGATGAACGCGCTGAACATGGAGGCGATTAAAGAATTATTGAGGGCGACTGAGGAGGTAGGCGCTGACGAGACAGTAAGAGTGGTGGTTCTAACTGGTGCGGGTTGTGCATTCTGTGCCGGTGGCGATCTCACCTCAAAAATGTATGACGTAATTAACCCCGCAGAGGTTAGGAAAATCATCATAGAATTTGGGAAAGTGCCCCTTAACTTGAGGAATATGCCTAAACCGGTTATTGCTGCGGTGAATGGACCAGCTGTAGGAGTTGGTCTTGGTTTTGCTTTAGCCGCTGATATTATTATTGCCTCTGAAGAGGCAAGATTTGGTCACGTCTATGCCAATATAGGCCTTATGAGTGACGGTGGCTCAATCTACTTTCTACCTCGACTAATAGGCGTAGCCAAGGCATGTGAGCTCATGTTCACTGGAAAGGTCATCGATGCTAAAGAAGCAGAGAAAATAGGGTTGGTAAATCAGGTTGTCCCCGCGGATCGGTTGGAAATTGTAGTTAAGGAACTTGCCCTTAGGTTAGCCAATGGTCCGGCAATGGCTATAGCCCTTCAAAAAATATCTCTATATCAAGGACTTACAATGGACTTACCAACAGCGATAGAGTGGGAGGCAAGAGCCATGTCCCTATGTATGCTTAGTGAAGATATGAAGGAGGGGGTTAAAGCATATCGGGAGAAAAGAGCCCCAGTTTTCAAAGGAAGATAGGGAGAGGCAAACCTGTGTCAAGTGTATCTAAATTTGAAATCGTGGCTGAACCAGCAAAATGTGTCGGTTGTTTGATTTGTTCTCTGCGTTGCTCTTTGAGGTTTGAGAAAGCTTTTAATCCAATGGAAGCTGCAATCAGAGTGATAACCTATTTTGATCGGGATAACGAGATCTCCTTCAGTGACCATTGCGATAGCTGCGGTATATGTGCCAGATATTGTCCTTATGGCGTGTTAAGCTTAAAAGAGAGGCAGGCTTAAGATGGGGCTAACTGGGTATGCAGGAAAAATTCTCTATGTTGATTTAACTAATAACTCAATAAAGAAAGCCCCTCTCGACGTTAAACTGGCTGAAGATTTCATCGGGGGTTTTGGGTTTTGTCTCAGATTAGGCTATGACGTCATCAAGCCTAATTTGGACCCTCTCTCTCCTGAAACCCCGATCGTAATTTGCCCTGGCTTTCTCAATGGCACACTATGCCCGGGGACACCGAAGGTATTTGCTTTATATAAATGTGCTGCCAGTGGTGCGGTCACCCTTGCCTCGGGCGGTAGTTCTTTAGGGTCAATGCTTAAATGGGCAGGCTATGATGGCATAATTATTACTGGGAAAGCTTTTAAGCCAGTCTACCTTAAGATTAGTGACGATGAAGTAGAAATCTGTGATGCTGAGAGGATATGGGGCAAGGGGGCTATTGCCACCCATGAGGAGTTCAGGAAAAGGAATGGAAAAGGATGTAGCACAGTCTCCATCGGCCCAGCAGGAGAAAATTTGGTGAAAATAGCTATTGTCTTGGTTGATGGCATTTCGCACCTTGGCAGGGGACTGGGAACCATTATGGGTTCAAAGAACCTCAAAGGTATGGTGGTTTACGGAACTAAAGGGATTAAAGTGGCTCATTTAGATAGATTTATGAAGTCAATAGACGGTCTGGTAGAGAGGGGGATGAATGATCCCCTGCGTGAAAACTGGGTAAAGTTATCATTAAACTTTGTCCAGGATGCGTGGCTGAGTGCAGGTCACAAGGTCTGGAAACATCAGTCAGAGACTGTCCCTGCTGACGAAGTTAAGCGGATATACGGACCAGAGGAATACCTGAAGGTAAAGACACACACTGTTTCTTGTCCGTCCTGTCTTGCCTGTGATAAAGCAGTAATTGGATTAAAGAAGGGAGAATATGCTGGGCTTATTCTCCCTCTATCTAGTCCGGTTTTAGATATGGCTATGCCCTTTGGAATAAAAGACCAGGGCAAGTCAGCCAAATTGCAATGGATGTTTAACCAGTATGGTATAGATTTTATTAATTTTATAGGTCTATTTGATTGGGCTGTTGACCTTTATGAACAGGGAATACTGACCAAAGAAGACACGGGCGGTTTAGAGCTGAGGTTTGGCGATTTTAATCTGATAGCCACACTAATTGAGATGACAGCTCGCAGAGAAGGGTTTGGTGATATCTTGGCTCAAGGAATTCTGGGAGCTGAAAAAAGGATTGGCCGGGGTTCAGACAAATATGCATATCACATAAAAGGATACTCTCCTGACTTTGACGCCAGAGTAAGCTTGGGTGTCGAAACGTTTGGCTCAGTGGTTAGTCCTCGACCTTCTTATGATATGCCTATCTCTGGGCTCAGTGTTGTCAAGGGGCGGAAACCAGACTTTATGAAGAAGGTGGCCCCGAAAATGGGATTCCCTCCTGAAGTGACCGAACAAATCATCACCCCTGAAGGATGGGACCTCGGCAGGTTTCAGGCTCACTACGAAGACTGGGGAATGGTGCTTAATTCCTTTGGTGTCTGTTTCCGAATGCAGAACTCGGTCCTGTATAATAACCCTCCTTTGCTCGCTGAACTTTATGCCGCAGCCACTGGCAGGGAAATAACCTCCAGTCAGATTGTAAAGGTAGGGGAAAGGATTTACAACCTATGGAGAGCAGTTAACGCGAGAGAGGGTTTTAGTCGAAAGGATGATAAGTTCCCAGAGAAATGGTTTCGGCCTTTAAAGCACGGGGGTAAGCAGCTTGTGCTTCGGGATTACTTTGATGTTGCCTCAGTTAGCCATGAAGATTTAGAAAAAATGCTCGATACTTTCTATGAGGAGAAAGGATGGGATATAAGGACGGGGATTCCAACGTCTCAAAAACTTAAAGAATTGGACCTTGACTATGTTGCCAAGGATTTGGAAAATTTAGGGTTATTTTAAGGGGGAAAAATGTTCGAAACGAGAGTAACAGACCTTCTTGGCATCAAATACCCTATAATTCAAGGCGGGATGCAATGGGTTGCCCGAGCTGAGTTAAGCTCAGCAGTATCCAACGCAGGAGGATTAGGCATTCTCAGTGCCCTTACCTTTCCTTCTCCCGAAGAGCTTGCTGTTGAGATAAGAAAGATAAAAGAGCTTACTGATAAGCCTTTTGGTGTGAATTTGACCTTTCTTCCAACGCTTCGCACAGTAAACTATGATGAATATGTGGGCGTTATTATCCGAGAAGGGGTAAGGGTTGTGGAAACAGCGGGGAGAAATCCTGAGCCTTACATTAATCGGCTTAAATCAACCGGCATCAAGGTAATACACAAATGCACGGCTGTTCGCTTTGCGAAGACTGCTGAAAGGATAGGGTGCGACGCTGTGAGTATAGACGGCTTTGAATGCGCGGGACACCCTGGTGAGGAGGATGTTACTTCTCTTATCCTGATCCCTTTGACTGTAGATGCTGTGACCATCCCAGTGATTGCCTCAGGTGGTTTCGGGGACGCAAGAGGCTTTGTTGCTGCCCTAACCTTAGGGGCTGAAGGAATAAACATGGGTACAAGATTCTTGGCGACACAAGAGGCTCCAGTCCATCCGAAAGTGAAGGAATGGCTAATCACAGCCTCAGAGCGTGATACCATCTTGATAATGAGATCCTTGCGCAATACAGAAAGAGTATTAAAGAACCCTGTAGCGGAAAGAGTTGCTGAGATGGAAAGACGGGGTGCTACTTTGGAAGAGCTGGCGCCACTTGTCGCTGGAGAAAGAGGGAAAGAGCTACTGGAAAGCGGTAACATTGATCAAGGGATACTAACCGCCGGTCAGATGGTCGGCCTCATCCACAATTTACCGACAGTGAAGGAACTTATTGACTCAATCATTAGCGAAGCCGCGGAAATCATTCAGAGACGACTGAATAAACTTACCCACCATTAAGTTTGAGAAAATGGGTAAGCTTCGCTTCTGGACGAGTCACAAAGAGAAGGCAGGGGAAAACCAGCGAATTAAGAAGAAGACTACTAAAGAGCTAAAGTCTTGCACTTTTTTATGCCCATAATTGTTTGTCTTAATTATGGTCAGGTGGTTGCTGTGGGTAGTTCCCAAGAGGTAACATCAAATCCATCAGTTATTGAAGCTTACCTTGGGACTTCAAGACAATCTTGACTAATGGGCAGATGTGATGTGAAAGATGTTTCGGAACTATATCACAGGCCGACTCCTGTGTAAAGATCGGTGATTCCGAATGGCGCAATCAAAATTTTACTACCGTATTAAATTATTATGGGAGGTTATATGAATGGTAAAGACTTGAACAGGATTTTTGATAATCCCCCCCCCTTACCAGGTATTCCCGACGAAACCAAATTTCCCCGTATCGTTCCTTCACAGATACCCTGTACGCAGGAAGTGCTAAAAGATCATCTCGCCAGATATGTTCAGATGCTCCTTGATGACGGCGCTGATGAAGCAAAGATTGTTCACGCCAAAGATATTCCTCAAGACCCACGGGTTATCTTAAAGTGTTCTCATCCCAAATGTCCTATGTATGGTAGGAGTGGAAGTTGTCCTCCTCATGTAACTGGAGATTATCAAAAAGCAAAGGAATATGTCAACGCCTACGAGTGGGCAATTGTTTATCGAGTAAATATCCCTGAGGTAGGGCTCAAGTATCTTACTGGTCCGTCTCATATTGAAGCTATAAGGAGTAAAGAATATAAACATATTAATGCCTCCATTGCGCGTTATGTGTTTGAAAAGGGAGATATGGTAGAACGGGCTGCCTTTTATGACGGTCATTATTTTGCCGTTAGTTGTCACTATGGTCCGTGTCTTTATGAATATTGTGAGACTTTTAAATTTTGTCAAGAAATTGAAAATGGTAGATGTCGATTCCCCTATAGGGCTAGGCCTAGCGTAGAACAATTTTTGTCAATCGATCTAATAAAATTGGGTTATCAGTTAGGTTGGAAAAATTATATGTTCGGCCCTTGTGCTTTCGCTCAGGATTTCCCTAAGGGCTATCAACCCTATTTCATTGGAATGGTCTTAATCACTTAGAGAGTTTGCACTTAGATTCATAAGTGAAGACCATTCTAATAGAGACAACGCCGATCAACTCCTCTGTGTGGATGGTGGATATGGGATGACCAATTAAAGAATTTAAATTTCAGAATTATAAATACAAAATGTTAGATTTAAATTTCTCAATACGTATTTCGAAATCTGAATCTTAGAAAGGGGGGATCCACTGATAGAGTTTATATTTAGTGCGTTTTATTCAAAATAGAAAGGGGTGAAATGAATGGCAACAATACCTGATAAGATTGAAACTTGGCAAATGGTTCAGCCAACCATGAGAAATAAGGATACGGGTGAAGTGAAACCTGGTAAGTTAGGAAAGACCTCTATTCCAGTTCCCACCTTAGCTCCAGATGAGGTTTTGGTCAAGGTCGCAGGATGTGGGGTCTGCCATACGGATCTGGGTTACTTTTATGATGGTGTTCCTACGGTTCAGAAACCACCCTTAACCCTGGGGCACGAAATCAGTGGTATAGTCATTGCTGGCGATGAGAAATGGATGGGGAAGGAGGTGATCGTTCCGGGAGTGATGCCTTGTCGTAAATGCATCCTATGTAAAACTGGCAGGGGAAATCGTTGTTTAGCACAGAAGATGCCCGGAAATAGTTTTGGGATTTATGGTGGATTTGCGAGCCACATTCCAGTGCCTACGATTGATCTCTGTGAGGTGAGGAATCGTGGGAGTATTCCATTGGAGCATTTGGCTGTGGTGGCGGATGCCGTGACCACGCCATATCAGGCGGCCAAAAAGGCAGATCTTCAGCCTGGGGATAATGTCATCGTGATTGGAGCTACTGGAGGAGTTGGTGTTTATATGACTCAGATGGCAAAGGCTCTGGGTGCGAAGACAGTCATTGGCATTGCGAGAAACCCTGAAAAATTACAGAGGGCTTTAAAGTATGGGGCTGATTTTGTGATCAATTCACAAGACAAGGCTATCAAGGATATCCGAAACGAATTTCGAGAAATCTGCAAGAAGAATGCTTTGGAGGCTGGTTTTGGCTGGAAGATTTTCGAGGTGACAGGGACCAAAGCAGGCCAGGATCTTGCCTTGGAACTTCTCTCCTTCACCGGGAAGCTCATTGTGGTGGGATTCGGGATGGCGAAAAGTGAATATATGTTATCCCGGCTTATGGCCTTTGATGCGGAGATTATCGGAACATGGGGGTGTTTGCCCGAGTATTATCCAATTGTGTTGGATATGGTTCTCAAAAAGAGGATCGACATCGGTCCCTTTGTGGAGACCAGACCGATGAGCCAAATTCAATCGGTCTTTGACGAGGTACATAAAGCAGGTTCTCCGGCGAAGAGGATCGTCCTAACGCCTGATTTTTGAGAAAACATTCATGACCCTAACGGGTCGCCAACAACCATGAAAATTGATTTATCAATTTCGTAGGGGCGGCCCTCTGCGGCCGCCTCCTGAGTTTGTCGAAGGATCGGGAGCCCCCAGAGAGGCTTCCCTACATTTTTTTGGATTGAAGATTTTATTTTCTAACCAAATTTCAAAAAATAAAAAGGAGGTGCTGTCATGTTAAAATGGTTGGCAAGGGATAACGAGCCAAAGGATCACAATATATTTGGAGAAGAGTGGTTTGGAACAGAGCCACCATGCACAATGTATGAAAAAAAGCCATTAGTTAATCCTGACACTAAAGAGGAGATTCAAGGCCTATATAGTGCGTGGATTACCCTTAATAATCCCGCTCAGTACAACTCCTATACAACCGAAATGATAAAAGGGGTGATTGCTGGAATGCATCGTGCGTCAATGGACCGGTCCATCCAGGCCATTATCTTCACTGCAGCGGGAGATAGATCTTTTTGCACAGGAGGGAATACCAAGGAATATGCCGAGTATTATTCCCAACGGCCTTATGAATATGCTCAATACGTTGAGCTCTTTGCAAGACAAGTTGATGCAATTTTGGGAGCCCTTAAACCTGTGATTTGCCGCTGCAATGGAATGAGGGTTGCTGGGGGTCAGGAGATTGGGCAAGCTTGTGACTTTACCGTAGCCGCTGATACAGCCAGTTTTGGTCAGGCTGGAACAAGACATGGTTCTTCGCCCACAGGTGGCTCAACCGATTTCCTTCCATGGAATCTCAGTATGGAACAAGCAATGTGGCAAGCAGTATCGAACGAGCTGTGGAGCGCTTATAAGATGGAGAGAGTGGGGCTTATTACGAAGGCTGTGCCAATCAAAAAGAATGAAAAAGGTGAATGGGTATGTGACCCAAGAGTGATTACTGATAAGTATGCGGACAAAGGTCAGATTGTATATGGGGAATTTAAGAAGGGAGAAGAAGCTAAAAAGGCATCTGATGAACTGAAGACCTTAAAGACTGATTTTAGTTTGCTGGACGGCTATATTAGCCGAATGGTCTGGACGCTAACTCAAACCTTTTCGTTGAATCAGATGAATACTATAGATAGCGTGAGGGTGAAGAAGAAATTCTTCTGGGATATGCAGAAAAGGTCACAAATTTGGGGCCTCGGTTTTGGAACAAATGTTGAATTTTATCTGGGTATGAGCGCTTTTAACACAGAAAAGGTGACAGGTAAGAGGGATATTGATTTCTTAGAATATCGAAGGCTTCTGGCTCAAGTTCATCCTATCGATGATGAGCTTGCTGAAAAGGTAATTGCCAAGCCCGGGGAACAAAAGAAGGGAAAATAAATAAAATTTGTCAGATTGGAAGTAAACTAACGCCCCTATATATCTTTAGATCCCAACATCTCACCTACCCCAAGGTTGAATAAGGATATATAGGGGCTATTCACATGAGATGAAAGAACAACCATGAAAACTTTTTTAAATGATAATAATATGAATACAAAAAGGCCAAGAAAGATACTTTGCAATCCTCCCTCAAGAGATTTATTAGATGAAGATCTTGAACGGTACCGTCAAATTGCCTTGGAATCGAAAGGAATAACTGATGTAGTGATTATCCGCCAGGAGAATATGATTATTGATATCCGTGTTCCTATGAAGTGCAGTATTCCAAAATGTCAATCTTACGGCACTTCTATTCATTGCCCACCATTGATCAACCTTCGGCCTGAGGAAATGAAGCAAGTTATCAAACTTTTTAATTATGGTATTTTGGTGAAGTCAGAGGTACCATCTGACATCGTAGCTGGAGAAGCGCTCACAAAAGCCATATTGACTCACCAGATAGATCCTGAGAAGAAAGTTATCCAGACAGGGAAGGCAGTGATCAATATTCTTCATGCGGTATCAAATGTCGAATCTATGGCCTTCTATGACGGGTATTATCTGTCAATGGGATTTGCTGCTGGATCTTGCAAACAGACTCTATGTTATAAATTTCCAAATTGCCAGGCATTAGAGGAAAAAGGATGCCGCCACCCCAATATAGCAAGACCATCCATGGAGGCTGTTGGGTTCGATGCATATCGAATGGCTGCCAAGGTGGGTTGGGCGATATACCCAGTTGGAGGAAATTGCGTTCCAGAAAGCATCCCCCATGGCCTTATGATGGGTTTAGTATTAGTAGCCTAAACTTTTTACTCCATCCATTTTATCCTAGAAATCCTCTACTTATTGTAATGAGACATAAAAGTCATCCAATATTTTGTTGTGAGTCTGAATGGACAAGCTCATTTGAACAAAAATATTTTTCTCCTTGACAAAAAAAAGGTTTTATGATAAGTGTATTGAACGTTAGTTACAATTAAATGTTCCAATTTTTTAAAGAGTAAAACAATACCATTTCCCTAAAAACGGAAGCGGGAAGAGATGATGGATTTTGAATTGAGCCCTCGACAAAAACAGATTCTTTTGGCAGCCAGAGAATTTTCAGAAGGTGAACTGGTGGGCATTGGTCAAGAATACGATATAAAAGAAGAATTTCCAAGAGAGCTTATCAAAAAGGCTGCCGGATTAGGTTTAATTGGGGTCTTCATTAAGAAAGAATATGGGGGCCTTGGCTTAGGTTTCCTTGACCATGCGATCATTTCGCAGGAATTTTGGAGGATCGATCCTGGACTTGGCCAAGTTTTATGTTCGGCAACGGTTGGGGCAGAAGAGTTGCAACTTTTTGGTTCAGAGGAACAAAAGAAAAAGTATCTGCCACCTTTAGTCAAAGGGGACTGGATCATGGGGTTTTCAATCACTGAGCCAGAGGCAGGGAGTGATACTACCTCAGCCACCACCACAGCGGAAAAAGTGGGAGATGAGTATGTGATCAATGGCAATAAGGTGATGATCACTAATGGCACTGTGGCTAATTTCCTTTTGGCCTATTGTTTAACCCGTCCTGAAGTGACAGCGAAATCAAAGCGCCATAGCATTTTGCTTGTGGAGACTGATCGGCCTGGATATAAGGCAGATAGGATTTATGGGAAAATGGGAATCCGTGCGTCTGATACAGCCAATATCTATTTCAATAATGTACGGGTGCCCGAAGAGAATCTGGTTGGAATTGAAGGAAATGGATTCATTCAGTTAATGAAATTCTTCGACCATTCCAGGGCATGGGTAGCTGCGAATGGAGTTGGCCTTGCTCAGGGGGCAATGGAGCAGGCAATCAACTATGTTAAAAAGAGGAAACAGTTTGGTCAGACCATTGGATCATTTCAGGTCACCCAATTCAAAATTGCTGAGATGGCCACCCTCGTTGAGACGGCCAGAGTATTGACCTATAAAGCTTGTTGGCAGATCGATCGAGGTAATATAGATACCCACTTATCCGCCATGGCAAAATGGTGGGCAGGCAACGTGGCGATCAAAGTTGTGGATGAGGCACTGCAATTGCATGGAGGATATGGTTATCTGAATGACTATCCGATTGAGCGATTCTACCGCGCGGCAAAGATTCTCGAAATTTATGAAGGAACGAAGGAAATTGAAAAGATGGCAATTGGTCGTCGCATTCTCAGATAAAGTCAAAAAATAGGGAAGGAGGAAAGGATGGTTGGTATCGTTTCTTACGGGGTATATATTCCCATTTGGAGGATACCTCTCAATTTGGTTACTAAGGGCATCCCCGGAGAAAGATCGGTAGCAGGGTATGACGAAGATAGCGTCACCATGGCTGTGTCAGCTGTTCTCGATTGTTTGAAGGGCGTGGACCGTAGAGAGATCGAAGGTTTATTTTCTTGACAAAAATATTTAGTTGCCTAAAATAGATACCATCCAGTCGGTATTTAGAAATTGGTTTTTTGGGGGTTGCTTAAATTCATGGAAAAGTATTGGACTCGATTTGACAAGAAAGACT
>Ga0315282_10002704_pt1 | contig 32278 bp, 36 predicted proteins | sample YL17G07_20_MG_FD_203693 | JGI IMG/M metagenome (GOLD analysis project Ga0315282, IMG submission 203693) | Sediment microbial communities from Yellowstone Lake, YNP, Wyoming, USA - YL17G07_20 | ecosystem: Environmental > Aquatic > Freshwater > Lake > Sediment | place: USA: Wyoming | collected...
GGGGGGGGATTTGTGAAGAAGACTGACAAGTACGCGTCTTGCCTTACGTCGATCTTCAAAACTCAGCAATAACAATATCGTACTCCCCGTCTGAATACTTTACCAAATCGATGGCTTCTCCGGCCCATTCTGCGAGCTTGGCCTTGACGAACTCCACTTCCAGGATTCCGTCATTCAGAGCGCTCAACAGTTCCCGCACCCGATAATCCGACGTGACTTCGGCCCTCGTCATCCTTCACCACCCAGCGCCACCGTGCCTTACGGCAATTCATTAGATGCGTGAAAGCAATAAAAGTTGCACGCCGACCCTGTCCAAAAAACAAGGCCCTCCCTAGGCTCCAGTCATCCACGGACAACTCGCCCCCTGGCGAGAGTACGGAATCGAGTTCAAATTAGAGTGATCAAGATCACCTTGATCGCGCCAAGCTCAAACGCTTAAACCCCGACGGCGTTCGGCTGGAAATCCCGAATCCCGGACATCCTTTTTCCACCTGAGCCAGTTTCTCCCTGTCTTTCGCATTAGTGATCGAGAACGAAATCGGAAGAGAGCTTCAGGCACAAAAACCTCGATGATCGAACCTCTCAATTCGCAGAAGGAGGACTATAGTGACACCAGGACAACCGCGACTCTTGCGATCTGCGACAACCTCGTTCTCATTTAGCCTCCCTGACCTGAATCGCCTGCGCAAGCGTCAGCTTCGGCAGCGGTTCCTGGTACGTGGCTGCAGCAGCAAGGGACGCAATCCACAGAAGACAAATCGCTATGTTGATTTTCACCTTTTCCCCCCATCCATTTTCATGATCTCTCGCAGGCCTCGTTGACTTGACATCGTCTTCGGAATCACGATCGCGGCATCAGGTGCCGCTTCGGTTGCGCTGCGGGGAGAGCGAGGCATACAGTGAACGTTTCGTCTGCGATGCGAGCGGAAACAGATCCGCCGAGTGTCCTGGCTGCCCGCTCGACCAAGGCCAGGCCCAGGCCGCAGTGGATGCCTGTGCCGGTGCGCGACGGATCGCCGCGCCAGAAGCGGTCAAACACGTGCTGCGCATCCGCCTCGGAAAGTGAGCAGCCCGTATTAGCGATTGTCAGCTCCACCGCTTCTCCGGTGTTCCGGCCTGCAATCTCGATGTGGCCGCGGTCGTTTGTGTATTCCGCGGCATTCGAGAGAAGAGCAGCGACGATCATTTCAGACACCTCGCGATCCACCATGCATGTAAGATACGTGAGCCCATGAGTGTCGAACGTGATGCCGCGCAACGCGGCCTTGGCAGCCAGGGGCCGCCACCCGGTCTCGATCAGTTCGCGGACATCGGCCGCTTCCGGACGGAGAGTTGTCTGCCCGGATTCGAACCGGGAGAGTGCGAGAAGGGTTTCGACAACCCCCTGCATGTGTCGAACGACATCAAGGCATTCGGTGATTGCCTCGCGGTAATCATCGCCGGTGCGCGGGTGCGACGACGCCACCTCCAGAGTGCACCGCAATCCGGCCAGAGGGGTGCGGAGTTCATGAGCCGCGTCCGCGGTGAAGGCTCGCTCCCGTCGAAACGCCTCCTCGAGGCGGCGTAGCAGATCGTTCAGCTTTGCAACAACCGGTACCATCTCTGCCGGCATTTGCGCGGCCGGGACTCGCGCAGAGAGATCGTCCTGCCGAACCGCGGCGATGCGCGCGGCCAGGGCATCTAAGGGCCTCAATCCCCGTCGGACCGCGATAGCACCCAGGAGAAGCGCCAGGACGAGAGTGCTGCCGGTAGTGATCGCGAGGAGCCACCGGATCAGTCCGATGGTTGCGTCAAGGGAAGCGGTCCCGCGTGCCACCACAAGAGTGACTTTCTGCACAGGGATGACGTCTTTTGCCTCTTCATCCGCCTTTGGTGTAAACAGCAAGCCGACTGCACGCCCCTCGCGGCCGTCAGGGAGACGCACGGGCCTGAATACGGGCGCATCGGGCAAACCGGCAAACCGCTCCAAGCCCCTTGTCTTGACCAACGGGGAACCCGCGAGGTTCTCGCCGTTTTCAAGCCAGAGCTGGAAGCAATCTGGCTCAAGGCTTCGGTAGAACTCGGGAGCTTCGTGCTCGTCCATCTCGAACTTGACTCTCGTACTGTCCCGCTCCACGGATCTGCTGATCGTTCGGGCAGAGGCAAGCAACACCTCGTCAAAGCCATCCAGGAGCGATCGGCTGAGTGCCTTGTATACCACGACGGCAAAAACCATGAACAGGATTGTCATCGCTCCCGCTATCCAAAGGAGCAAGCGCGCCCGGATCGACAAGGTCATCCCGAAGCTCCCAATGAGTACCCCCTGCCCCGCAGCGTGCGGATCAGGCGCGGCTTGTGAGGTCGTTCGATTTTCTTGCGCAGGTAGCCGATGTACACGTCCACGACGTTGGAGTCAGCTTCAGAGTTGAATTCGTAGACGTGCTCCCAAATGTCAGTTCTGCTGACCACTTCACCTCTGCGCATTGCCAGGTACTCAAGCAGTGCGTACTCGCGGGCCGTGAGGCGCACCTCTTCCGAGCCGCGCCACACCCGTTGCGCGTCGGTCTCTATACGCAGATCACCAATCTCGATACATGGATTCTTCACGCAATAGGCCCGCCGGGCCAGCGCCCGAACCCGCGCCAGAAGTTCTTCCAGCGCGAACGGCTTAACCAGGTAGTCATCGGCTCCGAGGTCAAGCCCCTTCACGCGGTCAGACACGGCATCCTTCGCCGTGAGAATAAGCACATGCGCCGCGCGTCCTTCCGCTCGCAAGCGGTTGAGGATCGTAAGACCATCGACGCCTGGAAGCATCAGGTCAAGGACCACAACGTCGTAGTCATTGCTGGTGGCGTACCAGAGCCCCTCCTCGCCATCGCCGGTCGCGTCCACCGCAAAGCCGGCTTCGCGCAGCCCTTTGGCGACGGCCTTTCGGATAGGGGGATAATCTTCGACCACAAGCACACGCATCGCATCGCCCGGCGTCCGATCAAATGCTTCGGTATCACATTCTACACCAACGCTATTGCTTGCCTCTTTCTACCTTCATCACTTCTTTTTGGCCCCAGGCTTTTCTGGTTTCTCTTCCGACTCCTTGCCCTCGGCCTCCCACTTAATCGCCTCGACGACTTTGCCGTCGGCGGCGACCTGGATTTCTCCAGTTTGATTGCCTTTCACGAGTTCCGCTTCATATACATACTTGGGTGTCGCGAGCTTGACAATCTTGCCCTTTTCCCCTTGTGTTTGAATCTCGGCGCGGATCTCGGATTTCTCCAATTGTGTGATTTTGGCTTTTGCGTCGGCGACGGCTTTCTGGATGGCGTCTGCAGCAGGTTTTGGAACATCCTTCATCTGGATGATTGTGGCGACATCAATAACGGTTCCGTCCTCCGCAACCTCGATCTCCCCTCTACCGGCCTTGAATTCGATGTCGTAGAGTTTGATGCCGGCCTCTTCTTCCACGTCCATAATGTCTATTTCGGCGTTGGGAACATTGTCCCTGACCGCTTTGGCAACGGCAGGAGGCAGCTCCACATTCGCCTTTTTCTGTTGCTGTTTGCTTTGGGCGTCAGCTCTCCACACCAACGCCGTCATCGTAAGGACTAAGACGGCAATCGAGCCCGTCAACATCCAGTTTGTCCGCTTCATCGCATGCTCCTTTCGGATAGTTTTCCTGCTTGGCTTCCAGCGATCCACTCTGAAAGCCAACTGTATCATCCCAAGGTTCTACAGCCGCAATGCTACGCGCTCGAAAATGAGAGGATAATGAGAACGGACCAGACTACCGAGTCTCGTTGTCCTATGTTTACTTGCCGCCATGAGAATCGAGAACGAATCCGGCACCTCTGGCGTCTGCCCGCACGTCCGCCCGCGCGCAGCGGTGTGGAAGACGGAGGCTTTGTTCGACCCGGTCATTACCGCCACAAAGTATTCAATTACGCCTGAATTGTTCTGTTCTATTAGGAGCGCCCGTCCTTCTGTGACAGGCGGATATTCGATGTCCTCAAAGGAACTTCTCCCCGAACCATGGAGTCTAATGAGTCAGCGCTGCTTTGCCGCGCGGGAAACGCGTCGGCTATTAATCAGGGAAGTTTCGAACATCAATCGGAGGAGTGTATGCGGCGGACGTCTGTCTTCTCTCGGATCGTTTGGCTCGGAGTTGTCTCCATCGCGTCTATAGCGATGTCTGGAAATCTTGATGCATTGCGGGCAGCTCAAACCGCGGAGACACCGGGAAGCCTGCTGGCGCGAGGTGCGGATGGAGAGTCCCTGGGTTTTTGTCCTCTCGTGCACACCGATGTAAAGGGTGAGATCAGCGGCATTCTGTCGCGCGTCACGGTGCGCCAGGACTTTCTGAACTCATTCAAAGGTCCTATCGAAGCGGTCTACACCTTTCCGCTCCCGGACAACGCTGTCGTTGACGACATGATGATCCACGTCGGCGGCAGGACGATCCGGGGCGTCATCAAGCGACGGGAAGAGGCCAGAGCGGCCTACGAGCAGGCGCGCGCCCAGGGAAAGCTGGCGGCGCTGCTCGACCAAGAGCGTCCGAACATCTTCAGCCAGCAGGTAGCCAACATACTGCCTGGACAAAGTATCGAGGTCACCATCAGTTATGTCGAAACCCTGAAATACGAAAACGGCGGTTATCGCTTCGTCTTCCCCATGGTTGTCGGTCCTCGCTACATCCCGGGCCAGCCAATTGGCAAGGAAGGTGGAGGCTGGGCTCCTGATACCAGCCGGGTTCCCGACGCATCCCGCATAACGCCGATTGTGATACCGAAGGGCACACGCGCGGGCCACGATATTTCGATCGAGGTCATCGTTGATTCGGGTGTTCCCCTCACCAACCTGCGGTCGACGCAGCACGAAATCGCCGCACTCCGGGGCAACAATCACAGCGCCCTGGTGCGGCTGGCCGACAGGGCGCTCATCCCGAATAAGGACTTCATCTTGTCCTATGACGTCGCGGGCGCAACCATGCAGGATGGGCTGGTCGCGCACCGGCTGGGTGAAGACGGCTACTTCATGCTCATTCTGCAGCCTCCGCTGCGTGTCGCCGCCGAACAGGTGGTGCCTAAAGAGCTGGTTTTCGTGCTCGACACTTCCGGCTCGATGCGGGGCTTCCCGATCGAAAAGGCGAAGGAAACAATGAAGCTGGCGCTGGATGGGCTCTACGCGAGCGACACCTTCAATCTGATCACCTTTTCGGGCGACACTCGGATTCTCTTTCCGCAGCCGGTGCCGGCAACGCCCGCAAATTTGGCCATGGCCCAGGCATTCCTGGCCTCAACCAGCGGCAGCGGCGGCACCGAAATGATGCGTGCGGTCCGCGCGGCGCTCGAGCCGTCGGACGCGCAGGGGCGCGTGCGGATCGTCTGCTTCATGACCGACGGTTTGGTCGGCAACGACATGGAGATCCTCTCGGAAATACAGAGGCATCCGAACGCGCGCGTGTTTGCTTTTGGCATCGGAACTTCCTCGAACCGGTTTCTGCTCGACAGAATGGCGGAGGAAGGCCGCGGCGCGGCTGAGTATGTCACGCTGGTTGATGATGCGGCGGCGGCCTCGCAACGCTTTCACGAGCGCATCCGCAGTCCTCTGTTGACCGATATTTCCCTCGATTGGAGCGGGCTGCCCTTGACCGAGATCTATCCCCGCCGAATTCCGGATCTCTTCAGCGCTGAGCCCGTTGTGGTCTGCGGCCGCTACTCCCACGGCGGGCGCGCAATCTTGCGGCTGAGCGGCAGAGCCGGCACAGGTGCATACATGCGCGACATCAGCGTGCCGCTGCCGGAGCAGGAGTCGCGCCACGAAGTGCTGGCTAAGCTGTGGGAAACGGGGGACGCTCTCCGTTTTTGCCTACTGTCCATCAATCCTCTTTCGAGATATCGACTGCATCAGGGCCGAAACCCAAACAGCGGGTGCTGTCCGTCTTAGTCGCCACCTATCACTTAGCCCCGACCGGCGACGAGAGATTCGTTGCCGAACTGGAATGGCAGCCCGGGCGCAGAGTTGCACACCTGGCCTGTCGGCGCCGACCTAAGAAATGAGAGTCCGCGGAACCATGAAAACGAAATCCCCTCCTTGGTGACTGAAAACAGGGAGCGTCCCTGGTTTCACTTCCTGCCTCTGATATAATAATCGATCGTCGCATGGATCGAGGAGAGGCTCCCATAGCAACCCCGGGGTCCGAGGTGCAAAACCATGCGGGCCGCCAGCTTAATTTGCCTGTGACGAAGATCGGGCGTCGGGACCTCTGCTTCGCTATAACGGCTTGAGCAGTTGGCCGGCTTTGCTCAGGTGCAGGCTCGCGACTTTTACTCTACGATCATGGTTGAATTCAATGTCCACAGCCTTGAAGCGATTGCCGCTCGCCTCCGGCAGCACGCGGAAGCCGACGCGATGCGAATCACAGTGCACTGCCATCAAGAGATGGTGGAAGAAGATGTCTCTCTTGATGAGGTCCGGGAGGTCCTGCTCAATGCCGCCGTCCTGGAAAACTATCCTGATCACAAGCGCGGACCCTGCTGCCTGGCCTGTGGAAAGACCTTGCGGGGAAGATATGTGCACGTAGTCTGCACCACCGCGCTCGAGCTGACGATCATCATTACCGTCTACGAGCCCAAACCACCCGGGTGGGCGGATCCATTTATGAGAGGGAAACCAAAATGAAATGCAGCATTCTTGGCTGTCCTGGGCAATATCGGCCCCGACTGATTGTTCAGACCGTAAAACGCGGAGACAAGATTCTCGTGTTCGAGAATGTTCCGGCGGAAGCCTGTGACGTCTGCTCGGATCTGCTTCTCACACCGGACACCATCCGGCACCTGGAGGAGATGATGCGACGGGACGAAAAGCCCGAGAAACAGGCGCCGGTATACGCCTATACCTGAGGAACGGATTGCAGCCCTGGTTCATCTTGCGGCAAGACCCATCATTTTCCCCACACAAGCTCTTCGGGTCCAGCCTTGCGAAAGCCCTGACGACTCTGGCCCATTTCCGGCTCAGGCCTACGAGCCAAGAGCGGAACCGGACCGGGTCCCATAGATCGATGTCGACTAGCATGACCAGCACAGTTCTTCCCGTCTGCACCATCTGCAATGACGGATGTTATCCTAAATGATCAACAGCCCAAAAAGGACCGGACTCTGCATCTTTCTTATTCCCAATTTGCACGCTTTTTGCTGTGAGTACGTTACGCTGGCCCAGATGATCTGGACCTGGAAGGGGCATCATGACACGCCTTCAAGCGAGCAAGGCTCGCGAGGAGTTCTCCGACACGCTGAAACGGGTGGCTTACAGTCACGAGCGGATTGTGCTGCGACGCCGGGGCAAGGACGTCGCAGCTTTGGTCCCGCTAGAGGATCTCGCTCTCCTCGAACAGCTTGAGGACCGGATCGATATCGAAGAGGCCAAGCGCATCTTGGCAGACCCAGACGATGTGCCGATACCCTACAGTAGAGTACGCAAGGAGTTGCAGCTGAAATAAAAACCAACCCCCAAGCTCGGCATCGCATCGCTTCACCGCGATCGACACCACGCCGTTTCGGCTGGCCCCGTGTCATCACGAAAGCCGCGCGACTTGTCCAGAAGGGTTGGCGCGAACCGTTGCTGTGCGACACCTGTGAGCAGCGCATCGGCCGCCTTGAACGAAGCTTCTCTCAAGCGTGGTATCACCGGGGATTGATTCCCAAAACGGCACCGCCAGACTTCCTTGACGTCCACGGGCTCGATTATTCGCAGTTCAAGCTCTTCCATCTGTCGCTTCTGTGGCGGGCCGGCGTTGCCTCCACCCGTCCCTTCGGTCAGGTGCGACTTGGGCCGTACGAAGAGCCGCTCCGTCGTTCGATCCTAGACGTAAACGTCCCTCCGGCGCATGAGTACCCGATTTACGCGTTCGTGCTGCGCGACCCAAACACCCATGAAGTCGAACACGCGATCGTAATGCCACCGAGCAGCAGGCGGATTGAAGGAGTCCGCTGCTACAGCGCGATCTTTGCGGGCTGCGAGTGGTTCTACTTCGTGGCCCAAGCAATGCCGCCATTACCCCGTAGCCTCATGTTGTCCGACGCTGGCATGCTTCGCATGCCCGTGATCAATTACACTGATCACAAGTCGGTGACGGACTTCATTAAAAAATGGAATCAATCCACTCGACGTTCGCTCGGTCGTGGTTCAACTTGAGGTGCCGCAGCTGAAGCGCATTGCGGCACCCGCAAAGGGTATCGAGGCAATTGCTGCATTGAGGACTTCTTCGGTAACGTTAAGCTGACATTCTCTTGACACGTCCTCGCGAATTCTCGTCAGCTTGTCATCTATAGCCACGGGCCACCTCTACCAACTTCTAAAGAGTTGTGCCGAGGACACATCAACTGTTCTTTTGGTGAGCCAATTCGATTCTAATTCAGATCGGCACGTCGTGCGAGGCGCTCTCTGAGGTGCTCCGTCGGAGCTTGGCGTAGATCTGTGTCGTGGTGATGCGCCGGCGGGCTTCACAACCCAGTCCCTGAGGGAACAGGCGGTGCGCTTGACTTTAGCGCTGCCTCGGTGTTTATTGACCTTTGCTGACAATAGAGCGCCGGTCACTTCGTCCAGTTCTGGGACGGCCGCGCTCCCGATGTCGAGGAACAGGCGAAGGGGCCTGTGACGAACCCGGTGGAAATGGCCATGCCGTCTGAAAAGCAGGTCGTCGCGGTCCTCAAGTCTGTGCCCGAGTATGTTGAAGCCTTCAAGCGTGCGTTCCCGGAAGCCAAGGACCCGGTCACCTACGACAACATGGCCAAGGCAATCGGCGCGTTTGAACGCAAGCTCGTGACACCGTCGCGTTGGGATAGGTTTCTGCGCGGCGATCAGAATGCATTGACCAACGAAGAGAAGGCCGGGTTTAACACTTACATGGAGACCGGCTGCCAGGCCTGCCATTCAGGCGCTTATCTGGGCGGAGACTTCTACCAGAGGTTGGGACTGGTGAAGACGTGGCCCGACACCTCCGACCTGGGGCGCGAGAAGGTGACCAAGAACGAGGCCGACCGCATGGTCTTTAAGGTGCCTTCGTTGCGCAACATCGAGAGGACCGCGCCGTACTATCACAACGGCAAGGTGGAAACTCTGGAGCAGGCCGTGTCCAGAATGGCTGAATATCAGTTGGGAAAGATTCTTTCCGAGGTGCAGGTAAGGTCCATCGTGACCTGGCTCAGGACCTTCACCGGGGATGTCCCGGCTGAATACATCAAACCGCCGGTTCTGCCGAAAAGCACTGCCAAAACCCCGAAACCCGACAAGGGCTAGAAACGGCCGCTTCCCAACATTCCGAGATATAACGTAGCGAGGTGCAGCTCGTCGTTAGAGCAGTGCGCGCCGTCGTCGAGCAGGCACTCACCAGCTTCTTAGACTCCGCTGCAGCGCACCAAATCCATGAGGAAACAGGCTCTTGATGGTTGAAAGGTTTGAGGCGAGGCGTGTGGCCGCCCTTTTCATAGCTTCGGTTTCGATAGCCAGCGAGGGATGCGATGTGCCATAAAGCTCGTGCTTCAAGCTTTCCTTGGCAAACGGCGTCCGGCCCTCCTTCAGGCCATTAATCCAGGCGGCTTCGGTAATATGTGGGTCGACGCCACAAAGGAGCCATGCCTCGATCGTGGGCACAGCCAAACCAAAAGCGATTTTCAAAGGCCGGAGATCCTGTCGTGGGCGGATTTGCTGCTGGACCTCGTCAGCGATATGACGCAGTTGGCAAAGTCGGCACTTCGGCTCGGGCGCCTCCGGTCGCTCGTGTTCCAGGAGGTGCGGAGAAGAATTGTTCGAGTCGACGATACACACGAAGCCCTCAGCGTCTGTGTGATAGTGCAATTCCTTGAGCACCGTTCGCAAAACACTTCTGACGGCTGGCCAGCCACGATGGCGAAGGCCCGCATGCTCCACAGTCTCCGTTGTCGTTCCGAGAATTGCTTCAGTCAGAATGGTCAGTGCCGCCAGAATGGTCAGTGCCGCCTGGTCTGCCGGCGATTCTGCGAAGCACGCGACTTTCATGTTCCCGTCGGCACACCACCGAGGACGCCGCTGTACCAGACTTCGCTCAATGGGGCGTCAGCCAGGATTTCCTCCAGATCAGCACGGTCGGAGAGACGCGAGAATTTGGCCTCCAGACCTACCTTTTCGGCGATGACGATTTCATCAGGATGATCGCGGAAAAGATCGAGGAAGTAAGGATTGTGCGTCGCAACATTTGTCGTAGTCGCGTTCGTCGAGAAGCAAGGTCTCCTGACGGCTATTCCCGTCATTTCAGGAAACGCTCCGGGCGTGCCAAACTAACCTCGAGCGAGCATATTGTGATCGAAGAGCTATCCTCAAGAATTCGTGAGGCAAGTCCGGAAACGGTCCAGGCTCGCCTCAAAAACCGCTAAATACCTATCCTAAACAGACAACAAGAGGCTGTGGGCACATCTTACATGCCTCGCGCTGGCTCAGGACCGCTACGAGTAGACCAAGTCCGGGAACTAAAAAGGAGAGTTGACAGGGCTCGACAGTGGAGTGTGGTGTTTTTCGCACCGGAGCATAGGTAGAGGGCTTTGAAATCACAAATTGTGACTTCAAAGAGTTTGAGGTGCCAAAACGGAACCTCAAAGCTATTTCTTCTCTTCAAGAGGGGCAAAGCCGATTTGCCGCTTCGGGGGAAGCGGCGCTGGCGCCATGAGCTTGTGGATTGCCTCAAAAACCACTCTGAACTGCGCGTCGTACTTCTTCTCCATGGCCGTAAGCTTGCGCGCGAGGTCCTTGTGGGTCGCCAAAATCTCCCGCAGCCGCACGAAGGCGCGCATGATGGCGATGTTGACCTGCACGGCGCGTTTGCTCTTCAGGACGCTGGACAGCATCGCCACGCCCTGCTCGGTGAAAGCGTAGGGTCGGTACTTAAGGTGTTGTCCACGCTTTAAGGTCACAAATTGTGATCTTAAAAGTCCCTTGGCTTCATCCCAGCTCAACTGAAACATGAAGTCCTCCGGGAAGCGCTCGACATTTCGGCTCACCGCCTGGTTGAGTGTTCTGGTGGGTACACCGTAGAGGCCCGCTAGATCAGCGTCGAGCATGACCTTCTGACTGCGGATCAAAAAAATCTTGTCCGCGATCGCCTCGACGGGGATGAGCTGCTGGGATGAGCTTGTTTGAGATCTTCGCATAGGCACGGGTCGGGATTTTAGATCAAGAAAGACCGATCCCGTGAAAGTAAAAGATAAGAGGGTACCAGGATAAGGGTCGGGTCGAGATTCGCGGCGGGCTCGTTGTTGAGCACCGAGAGCGCGGAAATCGGATTCGGAGGACCTGACACGGTGCAGGCGGTTACTTGCGCCCCAGGTTGAAGAAGAAATGGATCAGCGCATCGATGCCGCGATAGAACGCGGGGAGGTGCAGCTTTTCATTGGGGCTATGGGCGCCGTCGTCGAGCAGGCTGAAGCCGGTGTTGACGGAATCCACGCCCAGATGCTGCTGGAACTGCGCGACCACAGGAACGCTTCCGCCCTCGCGCACAAAGACCGGACGCTTGCCCCATACCGACTCAATCGCGCGGCTGAGGGATTGCACTGCCGCCGAGTGGCGGTCGGACAGGGAAGCCGGGCCTCCGACGAGCTCTTCGAGTTCCCAGCGCACGGTCTTCGGAGCATGAGCTTCCAGGAAGCGCTCAAGCTGCCCATGGACCTCTTTCGGGTCCTGGTCGGGCACCAGGCGCGTTGAAATCTTCGCCTCATGAGAAATTGCGAAAGTGGTCGAAACCGCGCGGGGCCAGCGGGCGCAGAGGCAGGTCCGGGCTGGGCGCCCAGACGACATCGCGCTCCCGGCGCAAGCGTCCGATGCGGCTGATGGGAGGGTACTTGGAAGGATACGCCTTCTCAAGACGCGCTGCCTTCCGCTCCGGGACAGCAAAGAGAAGCTCGAAATCCTCGCCGCCATTCAACGCCAGGTCCACAGGATCGCACTGCCACCTGCGTGCTTCCGCGAAGACGGGAAGCTGCGCGCCATGTATTTCCGCACCCACGCCGGAAGCCTCGCACAGGCGCGGCAAATCCGTCGACAGCCCGTCACTGAGATCCATCATACAACTGATGAAGCGATTCCCGACCAGCCACAAGCCCGCATCGCACCGGGGCTCAGGGGCTCGGTGAGATCGAAGAGCCAGACGCTCGGCGGCGCTCCTCCCGGATGTACGGCCCTGCCGCAAGAGGGCCAGGCCGGCAGCGGCTTTACCCAAGATCCCGGTCACGAAAAGTAAGTCGCCGGGACGGCCGCCGGATCGGCAGGCAACTCTTCTGCCGGAGGTTTCCCCGATCGCCGTGATGGTGACTTGTATGCCGGAAGAGGAACGTGAGAGGTCTCCGCCGATCAACATCGCCCCCTGGCGCTTGGCAAGGATCGACATCCCTCCATAGAAATCCTGGATCCATCCCTCACTGACATCCGCGGGCAAAGCGAGAGCAACCGTGAAGAAACGCGGTCGCGCGCCCATGGCTGCCAGATCGCTCAGATTGACGGCGAGGGATTTGTGTCCGAGCTCGGGCGGCGCAATCCAGCTCCTGCGGAAATCCACTCCTTCCAGGAGCATGTCGGTGGTGACGACCAGGTGCTCGCGCGCGCCCCGCAGGCGCAGCACTGCTGCGTCATCGCCTATCCCTTGGATGAGTGACGGGCTCCTTGCTCCGAAGCGCCCCCGGAGCAAGCGCACGATCTGGTTTTCGTCGATCCGCAACATTAGTCGGCAGCCGGCAGGTCAGCGAGGGCCTATAGCAGGCGGTGTCATATCCTGCTGCCTCCCGCTCAGACAAGAGCGCGCTCGAGCACGTCGGTCAATCGATCCACGAATATGACCTTGAGGTCTCGTCGCAACTCGCGGGGGATCTCCTCGAGGTCTTTCTTGTTTGGACGGGGAAGAATCAGAATGGGCACCTGCTCCCGATGTGCAGCCAAAACTTTCTCCTTGATTCCTCCGACCGGCAGCACGTTTCCGTTCAACGTGATCTCTCCGGTCATGGCGATGGATTTGTTCAGCGGGCGCCCGGTACAGGCCGAAACCAGAGCGGAAGTCATGGTAACACCCGCCGACGGCCCGTCCTTCGGGATCGAGCCCTCCGGGATATGAATGTGGAAATCGTGGGACGAGAAAAAGTCCTTTGGGATGCCGTACCTGGCCGCATGCGCTCGGGTGTAACTCAAGGCAGCCTGGGCCGACTCTTTCATCACGTCCCCCATCTGGCCGGTCAGAATCAGCGCGCCCTTGCCCTCCATCGCCTGGGCCTCGACGTACAGGACGTCGCCCCCTACCGGAGTCCAGGCCAGCCCCGTTGCAACGCCAACCTGGTTGCGTGTCAAATGCTCGCCAGGCAGGATCCGCTGCGGGCCCAAATAGCGGTAGAGGCTGGCGGGACGCAGGACCACGCGCTGACGGTTTCCCATGGCAAACCTCATGGCCACCTTGCGACAGACGGCCGCGATCTCGCGCTCGAGATTGCGAAGGCCGGCCTCCCGCGTATAACCCCGTATGATCTTGACGATCACCTCGTCGGGAAATTGGACGTCGTCAGGGGTCAGGCCATGCGCATCCACCTGCTTGGGGATCAAGTGCCGCTTGGCGATCTCGAGCTTCTCTTGCTCTGTATAGCCCGATAGTGCAATGACCTCCATGCGGTCTCGGAACGCGGGCTGGATCGTGTCCAGGACGTTGGCCGTCGTGATAAACAGCACGTCTGAGAGATCGAAGGGAACACCCAGGTAGTTATCCCGAAACGTGTCGTTCTGCTCCGGGTCAAGGACCTCGAGCAGGGCCGAAGACGGGTCGCCCCGAAAATCGGCGCCGATCTTATCGACTTCGTCCATCATGCAGACAGGGTTCTTGGTTCCGGCCTGGCGCATGCTCTGGATGATTCTGCCCGGCAAAGCGCCCACGTACGTGCGCCGGTGACCCCGGATTTCGGCTTCGTCGTGCATCCCGCCGAGGCTCAAGCGCACGAACTTTCTTCCCAATGCGCGCGCGATTGATTTGCCCAGGGATGTCTTTCCCGTTCCAGGAGGCCCCACGAAGCACAAGATTGGGCCTTTGGCGGTCTGCTTGAGCTTGCGCACGGCCAAGTGCTCGAGAATCCGCGCCTTGATCTTCTCGAGGCCGTAGTGGTCCTGGTCCAGAATCTTTCGCGCCTTGCGGAGATCAAGGTTATCTTCCGTTCGAAAGCTCCAAGGCAGGCTCACCATCCAGTCCAGATAGGTGCGCAGTGTAGCCGTCTCGGCCGATTCCGGGTTCATGCGCTCGAGCCTGTGCACCTGGACATCGAATTCTTCGCGCGCTTCCTTAGGCATCTTGATTTCATCGGCTTTCTTCAAGTAGCGCGCGACCTCCTCCACCAGCTCATTGCCTTCGCCCAGCTCACTCTGGATCGCCTTGAGCTGCTGGCGCAGGAAATATTCCCGCTGGCCCTTCTCGATCTCGTCTTTCGCCTGGATGTTAATCTGCTGCTGGACCGTGAGCAGCTCGACCTCGCGCGTGAGCAGTTCGTTGATCCGGCGCAGCCTCCTGGCCGGATCGAGGGTGGCGAGGATGTCCTGGGCGTCTTCGATCTTGAGCGCCAGATTGGAGGCGGCCAAATCCGCCAAGCGTCCCGGATCGGTCATGTTTGAAGCAATGACCAGAATCTCAGGCGCAATGTTTCTCCCCAATGAGGCCACCTTCTCCAGGGCCTCTCTCACGTTGCGTATGAGCGCTTCGACCTCGATGCCGACAGCTTCGGGTCTTGCTTCCTCAAGCACTCTGACCTTCGCTTGCAGATAGGGCAGGCCGTCCAGCCAGTCTTCCACCTGCGCCCTTGCGATTCCCTGGACCAGGACGCGGACTCCCTGATCCGGCATCTTGAGCATGCGAATCACCATGCCGACTGTGCCGACATCATACATTTCCCCCGGAGTCGGGCTCTCGACCTCCTGATTGCGCTGAGCCAGAAGGAGGATCATGCGATTCTGCGCCAGCGCCTGATCGACCGCATGGATGGCTTTCTCGACCGACACCACGAGCGGCAGGATCATATACGGAAACGTGACAACGTCCCGCAGAGGCAGCACCGGAAGCTGCTCCGGTATCTGGATCTGCTCGTCCTGCCCCGCGCCCGCCTCTTTCCTCGCCGCGTCTTGTTTCAAATCCGCTGCCGGCATACCCGCTTTGACATCCTTTCGCCTAATGTCGATCCGGATTCACTCGCCAGAGTTTCATTTTTGTTTTTTTGTGATTGGAATCTCAAACATCACGCCGCGCCGATCCTCCATCCTCGGAATCTCAATCGAAAGGACCCCATTGTTCAGAGTGGCGCGCGAGTGACCGGCGTCGATGACCTGGTCGATGTCGATCTGCCGGTCGAACTTGCCGTATCTCCTTTCCAGGCAATGGTAAGAAAGGCGCTCGAGAGCGATCGCCGGTTCTCGCTTTACGCCCTGAACCCGCAGCGTGCCGTCTTGGATCGTAACCCGGATGTCGGAAGGTTCGATGCCCGGCAACTCAACGCGAACCGTCACGGCGTCTGCCCTCTCGCAGATGTCGACGTTGGGGATCCAGGTGCCCACAGCGAGACGGTCCAGGATTTCTTCCGCTTCAAAAATCAGAGTGGATCGGACCTGTGCGCAGGGGGTTCGCTTGCGCGATTTCGACATCGGTTGCCCAAGAAGCCAGCCGCGCAACCTCCGGTCTTGCGCCAGCAGGCGAAGTGCGGGGTTTACGATGGCTTCTTTTCAAACAATTCATTGATTTCGGTCACGAATTCCGCCACTTCCTCGAACTCCAAGTAGACCGAGGCAAAGCGCAGATAGGCGACCTTATCCAAGCGCCTCAGCTCAGAGAGCAGAATCTTGCCGACGGCGGCCGTCTCAAGCTCCCGTTCGGGGCTCTCCTGGACCCGCTGCTCGACCAAATCAACGATTTTCTCAAGCTGCGTGAGGCTGACCGGCCTCTTCTCGCACGCTTTCAGCAGACCCGTCAATATTTTACCACGATCGAACTTCTCCCTGCCGCCGTCCTTTTTCACGACCATGTAGGGAATCTCGTCGATCCGCTCGTAGCTGGTGAATCGCCGGGAGCATTGCAGGCACTGGCGGCGACGACGGATTGAGTCACCGTCACGGCTCTCTCGCGAGTCCACCACGCGATCTTTGGTGTGTCCGCAGTATGGGCACTTCATCGGTTCGTATCCCGGCCGGCGCCTGACCGGCTCAGAACAGAAGCCTTCCTCTTGTTCTGCGAAGCCTTCAAGTTAGCCAATTCAAAGACGTTACAGATATAAATATGAAATCTCCTAAAAGGTCAAGCAGGAAAATCGGCAGCAGGCGCCAATGGAACTCAGTCAGGGTTTTCATAATGACCTGCTACCTCCTCCAAATCAAGCAGTTAAGCCCCAAGGGGTCCGCATTAGCAAAGCCCAGAGCTCGCGCCCTGGGCTTTGCTGCCGGATCCCTTCAGGGTCCTCGTTGAAACCGCATCTAGGCGCCGAACTGCCGGACAAGGAGCGGGGGCAGGACATCTCTCGAGGCAATTCGCTGACTGTCCTGCCTCTCTACGATGTTGCAGAAACGCGCGGAACATAAGAAAATGTACCGTCGCATGCCGGGGCCCGCTGCAGTTTCTTGTCCGGCCGAGATGTTCGATCAAGCTTGAGAACTCGACGCCGGGATTCAGAGGCCGAACCTGAATTTTTGAACTTTGCGCCTTCCAGCTTCGTTTTCGGGACAGGAGATAAGGAGTCACGATTGCTCCCAGGCGACGAAAAAGTGGTTGAGCGCTGTCTCCGGGGAGATGACGCCGCCTGGGAGACAGTTGTGAATCAGTATGCGAAACGGATTTACAACCTTACGTATCGTTACACGTCTCGACGGGACGAGGCGGAGGACTTGACTCAGGAAATATTCATCCGGGTTTATCAGAACCTCAAGAGTTTTCGTTCTGAATCGGGCAGCTTCCAGAGCTGGATCATGAAAGTCGGGCGCAACTTGGTCATCGATCATTATCGGCGGACGCGACGCTACCAGCAGGCTGCAGGGAGTGAAGAGATGGAGACCATGAACCTGAGGGACGACAAGATACCGAGTCCCCAACGGGTCTCCGAGCAATCGGAAACTTCCAGGTTTGTCGCGGCAGGTCTCCAAGCTCTATCTCCGGAACTGAAGGAAGCAATTATCCTGCGCGACCTGGAGGGAATGGCCTATATGGAGATCGCGGAACTCCTGGGAATCCCGGAAGGAACGGTCAAGAGCCGGATCAATCGGGCGCGTCTGGAGCTGGCCAAGCTGTTGACCAAGCGACGCGCACAGGCCGGGCTGCAGGTCTAGGGGGTGGTTATGCAGTGCGGATTGGTTGAAGATCGCTTGAGCGGATACGTCGAGCGCACGTTATCGCACGAGGAAATGGTGGAGGTGGCCGAACACCTCCAGGTATGTCCCCGTTGTTTGAGCCTGATGGAGGCAATCGGATCCATACTGGTCGCTTGTCAGGCGTTTCCTTCTTACGAGGTGGACACGGAACTGCTCGACAGAATCTTGCTCCGTACCTCGGGAAGGCCACGGACCCGTAGCATCCGGGAACGACTCCGGACGTACTTCTTGCAGCCCGTGCTCACGCCGCGCTTCGCTGCAGGCGTCGGATTGGCCCTGCTCACGCTTGCTTTTCTTGTAAACATGGTGGCGCCCCGCATGAACGTGCTGGCCTCGGCTTTTTCTCCCAGAGAGCTGTTCCGGCAGATGGACCGCGGCGCGCAGCAGCTCTACAGCGAGGGCCTTAAACTCTACGATACCAAGAATGAGTGGCAGGCCTGGTTCGTGTTTCACAAAAACATCGTGTTGCACAAGCTTGGCTTCATGATCGAGCAGATGGACGTGCCGATTGAAGGCAACAAGAAACCGGCCGAGCAAAAGCAGCCGGAAAAAGCTCCTGGGCAAAGAGGGAGCATTGTCTGGCTGCTGACCGCCTAGCGGGGTGATACGTTCAGCCCCGGAAGGAGATGACCATGAAATGTTCATACCATCCCGCGGTGGAATCCAAGGAGTTCTGCAGCACGTGCAGCAGAGCGCTGTGCGCCGAGTGCTCGCATCAGATCAAGGGCAAGATCTACTGCCAGGACTGTCTGGTGCGCGGCACTGAATGGGCGGCGGCCGTCAAGGGCCTCCGTATTCCCACCGATGCTCCCAAGCGCGCGGCCAGTCTCTCGCTGATCCCCGGCATGGGCGCCGTCTACAACGGCGAATACCGGAAGGCGCTTGCCCAGTTTGCCGTTTTCGCCGGGCTCATCATCATGGGCGATCAAGTCCACGGCGTGTTCGGATTCGGGGCCGTCGTCTTCCTCATTTTCACGATGTTCGACTCCTATCACACCGCGGAAGCCCGCCTCCGGACGCGTATGGAACCGAAACTCGGGACAGAGAGTCCTGCGAAGGACAGGACGGCAGCCGCATGGGGAATCATCTTGATTGGCCTGGGATTCCTTTTCCTGCTGCAAAACTTCATTCATTACAACTTCCTCAACCGTCTGTGGCCGCTTGTCTTTGTCGCGCTTGGTGTGTACCTCGTCGTCGCCTCGCTGCGCGATCGCGAAGAAGGACCGGCAGCTGGAAACAAGACTGCGCTGGGCCAACATAAGGAATAGGTTCAGGAGGGTCTCATGTCTGCTCGTAGCCGGAAGGGCACATTGTTTTTCGGGCTGATCCTGATCGGCATCGGTCTGGCCTTTTTCCTCGCAAACTGGTACTCGACCCTTACGGCGTGGCAGTTGCTCGCCCGTTATTGGCCTGTCCTGCTGATCCTGATTGGGGCGAGGAAGCTCTACTATTATTTCACCTTCTCCGAAGAGCCCCCACCTGCCGAACCCACAGCCAAGCGCCCCCGCAGGCGGCGCCAATCGTTGCTGGGAGGGCTGCTATGGGTCGGAGTCGGAACCATGTTCCTGCTCAAGAACTTCGGCATTGGACCTGACTTATGGTCGATGGCGCGGCGCTATTGGCCGATTCTCCTCATCCTCCTTGGGCTGGCCAAGCTGGTCGACTACTTCAGGCAGAAGGAGGGGGTTTCCCTCAGAGTGGGGGAGGTCTTTTGGATACTGATCGTCCTTATCATCGGTCTGGCGATCTCGCAAATTCCCGGCAGCGCCGTAAGGGATCTCCTGTCGACATCCGTGAACATCGGCGGCACCGACGTATTCCTCGGAACTTCGCACGAATACACCCAGGATTTCACATATCCTCTTACTGCTCCGATACCTGTGCGCATTGAGAATTCCAACGGCCTCGTGACGGTTTCCGCCGGCAGCGACAGCGAGGTCCGCATTCACGCGCGCACGAGGGTTTACGAGGACGATGAGGCGCGCGCGCGGCAGATCGCCGACGAGATCAAGATCCAGGGAGGAGTAGAGGGTCCCGCCGGATCTTCTACTCTCGTGGTCAAAACCAACCGGGACGATCTGTTTGCAAAGAGCTATCACTTCAGCATAGACATGGACGTCTACGTCCCGAAGCACGTGCAGCTGGATATTCTCAATCCCTTCGGCGGCGTAAATGTCTCTGGCCTGGACTGCAAGCTCAACGTTCGATCCAGCCAGCAGTTGCTGGAAGTGCGCGAATGCAGCGGCAGCTTCGGGGTCGAGAACCAATACGGCGAGTCTCGCTTGACAAGTCTGACCGGAAACCTATCGGTCCGCGCCCGAGGTCGGGTCACAATCGAGACCGTCAAAGGCGATGTCGAAGTCCGCGACGAGTATGAACCCGTAGTGATCAACGACGTTGAAGGAGGAGTCACAATCTCGAACGAGGAGGGCAGCATCTCTGTCAATCATGTTTCCAAAGCGGTGACCATCGTTGCGCGCGGCTGCTCGGTGACCGCGAGCAATCTGGGAGACAGCCTGAATGTCACCAGCAGCCACCGGCGTGTTCAGATAACCGACGTGGCCGCCAACGTCGTGCTCTCGAGCGAATACGCCACGGCAACGCTCAAGAGAATCAAAGGCAACGTGAATCTCAACTCCACAGCCGACCGGATCACTCTCGACGGCATCGGCGGATACCTCAAAGCCGCAGCACAAGGGTCATCCCTGAATGTGAACGCCGTGGGCGGCCCGGTGGAAATCAGCACGACCATGAGAGACGTGATCGTGAACGACTTCAGCAAAGGCTGCAAAGTGACAAACGAGTACGGCGATGTCACCTTGTCCACGGAGACCCTGGGCAAAGATGAGATCAGCATCAAGAACCGCAACGGTGACATCACGGTATTCCTGCCGCCGGCGGCAGCTTTCCAGCTCGACGCCACGGCGCGCAACGGCAGAATCTCTTCAGACTTCGCCGGCCTGGAACCACTTTCAGGAAGCGGCGATACCACGACGATCAAAGGAAGAACGAATGCCGGTGGGCCCAGGATCGTTCTCGAGACCGAGAACAAAGACATTTATGTGCGAACCCGCAGGGGCGAGCATGCAAGCAGGCGTGACCGATAGCTGTTGGCCAGGAGGAATCCGATGAGAAACATCGTCTGGATGTCGGGCATAACGACCGTACTTCTACTGTCCGGCTGCGGTTTTGAGGAGCGGGTTCCCGTGCAAATGGCTAAGACCGAGAAAAGCTCCCCCGTCGGCAATGCCTCCTCTCTCCAGGCAGACATCAGCCTCGACATCGGCTCGCTCGAGATTTCCGGGGAGAAGTCGCCAAACGTGTACTCGCTCGATCTCGAATACGACAGAGCCAGCTATCAGCCCGAAATCAACTACGACCAAGGAAGCGGAGGCGAGGGGAAGCTCTCCTTCAAGCTCGAGAGCATTCACAAGAGGGGCATTCGAAATGAACGGCACAACAACCGGCTGCTTCTCAACCTCACGGACGCCCTGCCAGTCAGCCTCAAGGTCAACACCGGCGTGGGTGACGCCCGCCTCGCATTGTCGCGTTTGCGCCTGACCCGGCTCGACCTCCAGTCCGGGGTCAGCGACGTCAGGCTTAGCGCTTACGATCCAAACCCCGCGGTTTGCGATGAAATCCGTTTGCGCAGCGGCGTCGGCAACCTGAATGCCGTCGGCTTGGGCAACCTCAATTTCCGCCGGTTTGACTTCGAGGGAGGGGTCGGAGGCGCAACTCTCGATTTCTCCGGCCAGTTGAAGCATGACGCCGACGTCCGGGTTGTGGTCGGTGTGGGAGGCGTGACCGCGCGCATGCCCCGTGACGTGGGCGTCAGGGTCACCGCCGAGAGACACTTCCTGAGCGGCCTTCGGCTCGACGGCTTTCACAAAGAAGGCACCGGCAGCGACTACTTCAGCGAAAACTACAACCGAGCCAAAGTGCGAATCTACGTGGTTGTCAAGACGGGCGTCGGCGGTTTCCGGATCTCCTGGATCTGACGCCTCAAAGGGCTACAGCAAGCGGCTAACCTTCGCCGGGGCTGACCTCCATGTTGAAATCCTCAGGGGAGATTACAACAACACCGCTGTCGGTCACGTAAAAACGCTTCCGGTCCTCTTCGGGGTCGAATCCGATTTCAGTCCTTGCCGGCAGGCGGACGCCCCGGTCGATAATGGCCCTCGAGATCCGTGAATGGCGCCCCACTTCTACATTCGGGAAAAGAATGCACCCGTCTACCTCGCAGTAGCTGTTGATACGCACTCCGGGCGAGAGCACGGAGTTCACCACTTTGCCGCCGCTGACGATGCACCCTCCCGACACAATCGAGTCGATCGCAACGCCCATGCGCTGGTCCTTCTGCGCGAAGACGAACTTGGCCGGGGGCTGTTGAGGAAGATAGGTACGGATGGGCCACTCCTTGTCGTAGAGGTTGAATTGCGGGGTGACTGCAACGAGGTCCATGTTGGCCTGGTAGTAAGCGTCGATCGTTCCCACATCCATCCAATACTGGGAGTCCTTCTTGTTTTCGTCAACAAAGGGGAACGCGTAGATGTTGTAACGCTCGATCAGCGAGGGGATGATGTCGCGGCCGAAGTCGTGTGTGGAATCCGGGTTTCGGGAATCTTCCTCAACCGCTTCGAAAAGCAACGACTTGTTGAAAACGTAGATGCCCATGGAGGCGAGGACCTTCCCGGAAGCTGTGGCGCTCGGGTCAAGCGCCGACGGTTTCTCCTGGAATCCCCGGATCCGGCCCGAGCCGTCGACCTGGATCACGCCGAACAGATGCGCATCCTCCGCCGGCACTTCAATGGCGCAAACCGTCGCGTCCGCTTCCTTGTCGATGTGCTGCCTCAGCATGCGGTAGTAGTTCATTTTGTAAATGTGATCGCCTGCGAGGATCATGACGAAGTTGACCTGATCGACCCCCTTGATCGAGTAAAGGTTCTGCCAGACGGAGTCAGCCGTACCCATGTACCAGCTGTCGCTGACCCTCATCTGCGGCGGGATGACCTCGATGAATTCATCCAGATCCTTGGCGACTACGTTGTACCAGCCGTTCCGAATGTGGCGGTGCAGCGACAGGGACTTGTATTGGGTCAGGATGAAAAGCTTGCGCAGGCCGGAGTTGATGCAATTGCTGAGCGTAACGTCCACAATCCGATAGCATCCGCCAAAGGGGACGGCCGGCTTGGCCCGGTGCCGTGTGAGCGGGTAGAGGCGCTCGCCCGCGCCCCCGGCGAGGAGAACGCCCAGAGTCTTTTGCATCAGGATGCTCATCTCTCTTCAGTCCTCGTTCTGAATCCCCGCTCTTGGCTGCGGTATCGGTACGTCCGCTCTCTTATTTTAGAACTCCGGGAAGATACTTTGAATGAAGATTTTCAGCAGTCGCTGTCCGGTCAAGACCGACCGGAGCGATCTTTCTGCGACCAAGAGCGCCAATTTGACTTCGCAGTGAACACAAAAGCTGTACAATGGCATGCGCTGAGAACGGTTATCAGTGCTGTCCTAGTCTTCTGTTTCGTATGCATCAACGCCGCTAACGGGAGGTGAACATGTGGGGATCTTATTCCTCGTCTCTGTCCGCCGGACTTGGGCTTGCAATCTCGTTGTTCGCGCTCTGCCCGCAAGCTGCGGCCCAAAAGAGAGCGCGTGAGCTGGGCATCATACCGGGGGTGCTGCAACCCGGACCGTTGAACGCGATCACGGACGTGGCCGGAGTAGCGGTGGGCCACGTCACGCTCTGGCAAGGGGACAGCGTCCGCACCGGCGTCACAGCAATCCTGCCCCACTCGGGCAACCTCTTCCAGCAGAAAGTCCCTGCCGCGGTCTTCGTAGGCAACGCCTTCGGCAAGCTGGCAGGCAGCACTCAGGTGAACGAGTTGGGAAATCTCGAAACCCCCATCGTCCTGACCAACACCCTCAACGTGGCCGAAGGAATCGCAGGGGTCATCGAGTACACATTGGCGCAGCCCGGGAACGAGCGAGTGCGGTCGGTCAACGCCGTCGTGGGTGAAACCAACGACGGATCGCTCAACGACATCCGCGGCCGCCACGTAACCAAGGAAAACGTGATTGAAGCAATTCGCTCCGCCAAAGGCGGACCGGTTCCCGAAGGCGCCGTGGGCGCCGGCACGGGCACGGTCTGCTTCGGCTACAAGGGAGGCATCGGCACGTCTTCACGCCAGCTCTCACCCTCGCAGGGGAACTATATCGTGGGCGTGCTGGTTCAAACTAATTTTGGCGGCGTGCTTGAAATCAACGGCGCGCCGGTGGCCCAGGAACTCGGGAGGTCCCGCAAGGGGAATGAGTATGGTTCGCCCGACGGCTCCTGCATGGTGGTCGTGGCCACGGATGCTCCCCTGGATGCACGCAATCTGAAGCGCCTGGCGGCGCGCGCCATCATGGGCCTGGCTAAAACGGGATCGTACAGCAGCAACGGCAGCGGCGACTTCGTGATCGCCTTCTCCGCTGCACCCGACGCGCGTGTCCCGGACAATCCCAGGACGCCCACGCTCTCGCCGCCCGCGCTCAGTAACGATGCCGTGTCGCCTCTGTTTCAGGCCGTAAAGGAAGCCACGGAGGAGGCGGTGTACAATTCCCTCTTCATGGCCAAGACGACCACGGGATACAACGGGCGCACGGTCGAGGCGCTGCCCATCGACAAAGTCCTGGAGATCTGCCGCAAGTACAACGCGATTCGGGAAGTGAAATGAAGGTTTACGGCTGGCTGGGACTTCTGCTTCTCCTCGTCTCCGAGTACTGCCTGTTCCGGAAGATCGAGCCCTTCTGCTCCTGGTTCTACTGCTTCGCCTGGTGGTCCTACATCCTGTTGGCCGATAACCTCCTGCTTAAGTTGCGCGGGCGCTCGCTGTTCTCGGGCCGGCGCCGGGAACTCTGGCGCATGCTCCCGATCTCGGTCTTCATTTGGCTTATCTTCGAAGGCTACAACCTGGCAATAGCCAATTGGGCTTACGTCGACGTCCCGGCCGACATCTGGATCCGCTGGCCCGGATACTGTGCGGCCTTCGCCACGGTGCTGCCTGGCGTGTTCATAACAACAGACCTGATCGAGCATCTGCTGTTCGGCAGTCGCGAGCGGCCTTTCGCTTCGGAGAGCGAAAAGCTGAGTGCGCTCCCACGCGGGGTTCCCTCGCCCGCCTTCCTGGTGCTGGGCCTCGTTTTCAGCGCCGCTCCGCTGATCTCGCCCCGCTGGTTTTTCCCCACGGTCTGGCTGGGCCCGATCTTCTTGTTCGACCCTCTGCTGGAGCAGCTCGGGCTTGAGAGTCTCTCGCTGCGGATCGCCGCCGGCGACCGGCGCAGGATCTTCAGTCTGCTCCTGGGAGGGCTCGCCTGCGGATTTTTGTGGGAATTCTGGAATTTTTGGGCTTCTTCCCGATGGGTTTATTCCATCCCCTATTTCGGGAGGTGGAGGATATTTGAAATGCCTCTTCTCGGCTTCCTTGGCTTTCCACCCTTCGCCCTGGAGTGCTGGATCCTCTATCACCTGCTCGCCCAAATACAGCGCCGTCTCATCTCGATGCCGGCACGCATGGCTTTCTGGCTCGGCATCGGTCTCTTCTGCCTGCTCATGTTTCGGGCGATTGACAATCACTCGGTTCTCCGCTTCGTTTCAAACCTACACAGGAGCCTGCAGCCATGGCCCTACGTTTGATGCTTGCTTTCCTCCTTGTCGTTGCCCAAGGGCAGCAGAGCGATCCGGCAGGGCAAAAAGGGTCCGGATCAAAGAATCCTTACGTGGAAAGGAGCGAGAAGCAGTTCGCATTTTATCCAGGCGGGAAACTCGAGATCAGCGCCGCGGCTGCCGGCAACGTCAAGATTGTGGGCTGGCAGAACGCTTCAATTCGTGCGGAGGTTGAGAAGGTCTTTTTCTATCTCGCTCCCGACCAGGCGCAGGCCCTCTCCAGGCGCTTCCCGGTGCGTGTCACCAACACCCAGACCTTAGCCCGAATCAGCACCTCCGGCTCGGATAAGCCCGGGGCCACAATGGAAGTAAACTTGCTGGTCTATGTTCCCAGGGAAAAGACCGATCTCGACGTCAAGATGATCAAAGGCGACCTGTCTGTGGCCTCAGTGAGCGGCTGGGCGGAAGCGACCCTCGAGGAGGGAAATGTCGAGGCACGGGATCTGGCGGGATATTTCTCAGCCATCACCAAACTGGGCGATCTGACTGTCGGGCTGGACGGGCCGCGCTGGACGGGCCATTCATTCACGGCGGCAACGCGCCGGGGCTCCGTCGAGCTGAAGCTGCCCGTCGATTACTCTGCCCAGCTTCAGTTGGAAACCCGGGACGGCAAGATCTCAGTCGATTATCCCGATCAGATGGTTCAAGGAGAGCCCGTGCCGTTGCTGGTAGTGGCGAATAAGAAGATTCGCTCCCTCAATGCCCGCATCGGCGAGGGCGGCGCGCCGATTCGATTGACCACCCTCCTGGGTGACATCGCTTTGAAGGGCTCTGGGCGAGAACGCTGAATTCACTCGGCTCCGCCCGTCGACTCGATCGACGGAAAGTCCCTGCTAAGGGCCTCCGCCAACAGACCACAGTCCACGATCTCATCTCTGGTGCGGCTCAAATGCGATGATCGGGCGTGCCTTCAACATTGCATCACTCCTCGTTCTCGTCTTCTGCTCGGCGCTGTCGCGCCAGAAAAGCCACTCCGATCGCAAGAAAGGCAACGCCGACGCCGAACAAGGCGCGTTGGCCCAAAGCGCCGATCCCGAGAAGAACGATGCCCAGTATCAGGAACACAATACCCGGCTTCCTTTTCATGTAGCCCTCAAGCTTTACCCGCGTGCCCCAAACAACCCACCACCCAACACATAATGCCCTATCATCGCAGTCATTGAAACCTCGATCCACATGCGTGCATTCGAGCGCCCGAGGCCGGTCGGTTGTACGCGCGGCACAGGCCCGCTAGTTGCCCCGATAGCGCGCAAATCGATCGGTTCGTCGTGCCAGTTCACTCGTATAGTGTCTCCCCAGCGTTGCTGAGTGGTGCCTGATCCAGTCGCTGAGTTTGGCTTTGCCGCTGAAGTACTCCAGCGGCGAACTCTCTGAAGGGTTGGTGATGCTGATGTGGACAATGCGCCTGACGCCGGCTTTGCGTGCGGCTTCGAACATGACGAGTGAGTTCTGAACGGCATCGGCGTGCTTGAACATGCGGTGATTGAACCTGACCCAATAGGTGTTGTAAAGCACTTCGACGTCACGGAGAGAGTGCATCAGTTCGGCTGGCTTATCGAAGTTGAAAGGGAACGCCTTTACTCGCCCGGCAAATTCGTTGGGCCTGTCCGCAGAGCTAGTAAGGGTGATAACCGAATGTCCCTTCGCCAGCAGCCTCTGAGCGATGTACCTGCCTGAGAAACCAAAAGCGCCTGTCACCGCGTGCATAGAGGAATCATCATTAGGAAGATGGACTTCCGGCAGGCGATGGAACTTAGCCGCAAGGTCGTTACCAAACACTGGTGGTCCATGCTTGCGTTCCTGATCGTAGTTGGATTGTTGCCGCTGCTGGGCCTGCTCGCCTGCTGCCTGGGCGTTTTTGTCACAACCACCATCGCTGAGGCCGCCCTCATGTATGCCTACGAGGACATCTTTGGCGCTCAGCGCGCATCGATTGCCACCCGGCCAGTGTCAATACCCTGACCGTCCAAAATCGGCGCCTGGAACGTGTGAAAAAATGAAAGGTGGCCCCGGCAGGGGCGACGGAATTGGATCTATCCAAAGATCTTCCGTTGCCGCTTCAGGGCCCTCATAATTGTCGCCCACCCACGCCGGGCTGCGCTCCGCGGCACTTTTGTCGATCTTTTCACAGCTTCCAGGCACCGTTTTTCCGTACAGCGGATTTCTTGACTTAGACGGAATATCCATTGTACTGATAAGTGGATTTACCGATTATCAGTCAGGAGACAACCGAATTATGAGCAATACCTTTCAAGTTCAGGTGGTCCGCCGTGGCGTAATTACCCTCCCCAAGCAACTGCGCGACCAGAACAGGATTGAAAAAGGGGACACACTCACCCTGATTGACCTGGGCGATGGCGTTGTCGTCATGAGTCCGCGCCGCTCGCGAGTGGATGAAATTGCCGACAAACTAGCCAAAGAATGGCGCTCCTCCGGTGGATCGCTGGAGTCGATGCTGACCACCTTGCGGGAGGTTCGGGCAGAATATGGCGCCAAGAAGCGGCCTTAGGATCTTTCTCGACTCCAGCGTCATCTTTGCAGCGGTTCTCTCGCCTACGGGAGTGGCGCGCAAGCTATTCCACCTTGCGGAGGCAGGGCTCCTAAAGCTGATCGTAAGCCCGAATGTGTTGCGCGAATGTGACGAGGTAGTGCGGCGCAAATCGCCGTCGTCTCTGCCGCCGCTGGCCCAACTGCTTGCCACCGCAGCGGTGGAAACATGTCCGACGCCGACCAGCCGACAGCTTGCGACGGCGAAAGTGTACGTCAAGTATTTGCCCGACGCTCATGTTCTGGCGGGTGCCATTCATGCCAGCCCCGATTGGCTGGTAACGCACGACAAAGAACATTTCCTGAAAGTGCGCGCCGAAAGCAAATTGCCTTTTCGGATCGGAACGCCGGGAGACCTGATCCAAGCCCTCAAGGACGAGTTTGTATCGTAATCAGCCGGTCCTTCGTCACTCGACAATGCGCAGATGCAGCTCTTTCAGGTGATTGGGATCGATCGCCGAAGGGGCGTCGAACATCAGGTCGCTGGCGCTGGCGGTCTTCGGAAACGCAATCACCTCCCGGATGTCCGGCTCGTCAGCCAGCAGCATCACCAGGCGGTCGATTCCCGGCGCCATGCCGCCGTGCGGCGGCGCGCCGTACTCAAAAGCCTCCAGCATGTGCCCGAACCGCCGCCGGATCTCCTCGTCACTGTAACCGAGCCGCTTGAAGATGCGCGCCTGAACGTCGCGGCGGTGAATACGGATGCTCCCGCTCGAGAGTTCGTACCCATTGCAGACCAGGTCGTACGCTTTGCTCATCACCGATCCCGGGTCGCTCTCGAGCTTGTCCAGATCATCTTCCTTGGGCATGGTAAACGGGTGATGTGAAGGGCTCCACGTTTTCGTCTCCTCGTCCCATTCGAACATGGGGAAGTCGACCACCCACGTAAAGGCCAGCAGGTCAGGCGCCGCGAGCTTCAGCCGATCGCGAAACTCGAGGCGCAGGCTTCCGAGGGCCTTGTTGGCCGTCGCCGCCTTCTCTGCAACGATACAGATTAGATCGCCTTCGGCTGCGTCCATTCTGCGGGCCACTTCCCTGGCACTCTCCTCGCCCAGCGCCTGAGCAATGCTCCCTCTCAAACCTGCGGCGGTCCAGGCGATCGTAGCCAGCCGTTTCGCTCCGGAAGCTCTGGCAAGTTCCGCAAGCGCATCCAGCTCTTTGCGCGAATACGAGGCGCACCCCGGCACCTTGATCGCCTTGACCGCTTGTCCCGCGCCGGCGGCTTCAGCGAACAGCTTGAAATCGGAGTCACGGAACATGTCCGTAAGATCGGCCAGCTCCATGCCGAAACGCAGGTCCGGCTTATCGCTGCCGAACCGGGCCGTTGCCTCCTCGTAGGTCAGCTTCGGGAACGGATCAAGAAAACGCTTCTGCGGCGCGACCGCGGCCACCAATCCCTTAATGAGCCCCTCGACTACGGCGAGAACATCCTCGCGGTCGACAAACGACATCTCCAGGTCGAGCTGGGTGAACTCCGGTTGGCGGTCGCCGCGCAGGTCTTCGTCCCTCATGCAGCGCGCGATCTGGAAATAGCGTTCGTACCCGGCTACCATGAGCAGTTGCTTGAGCTGCTGCGGGCTCTGTGGGAGCGCATAGAACTTGCCCGGCTGCAAACGGCTGGGCACGACGTAGTCGCGCGCGCCCTCGGGCGTCGCCTTGATCATCATCGGTGTCTCTATTTCGTAGAAACCTTCCCGATCCAGATAATCGCGGATGAATTTGATGGTCTTGTGCCGCAGGGCAATGTTTTTCTGCAACCTCGCCCTCCTCAGATCAAGATACCGGTACTTGAGGCGCAGGCTTTCATCGGTCTTGTAGCCGTCGTCGTCCACCTGAATGGGCAGCGGCTTGCAAGGATTCAGGATCTCAAGCGATCGGGCCAGCACCTCGACTTCGCCGGTCGGCAGATTCGGATTCGCGGTCCCTTCGGGCCGGGAACGAACTGCGCCGCAGACCTTCAGAACGAACTCGTTGCGCAGACGCTCGGCCACACCGTAGCAATCGCCGCTCTCCTGATCCACCTTGATCTGAACCAAGCCCGAACGGTCTCGCAGGTCGATGAAAATCAAGCTGCCGTGGTCCCGTCGCCTGTGCACCCAGCCGGCCAACGTCACGGCCTTCCCGATGTCAGACGCCCGCAGTTCCCCGCAATTGTGGGTTTTGAGCATAGCGTTTCCGTTCCCAGAAATCGGTCTGTCTGGAGATAACAACACCCCCGCAGCTCGAGACGGGTTCCCCGGCGCCGGCACTGGGCATTCGGCGCTCAGGGACGATCGTCTGAAACGGCGGCGGCGTAATGCGAATCAACGTAACGATTCAAAATGTCGATGAACTCAGCGACGATGGTGTCTCCGCGCAAGGTAGTCGCCAAGCGGCCGTCAATGTACACCGGAGCCTTCGGTTCTTCTCCTGTCCCGGGCAGGGAGATTCCGATATTGGCATGCTTGGATTCGCCGGGTCCGTTCACCACGCACCCCATCACGGCCACCCTCAGCTCTTCCACTCCATGAAAGCGCTTCCGCCACACCGGCATCTGCTCGAGCAAGTAGGCGCCGATTCTGCCGGCCATTTCCTGGAAAAAAGTGGAGGTCGTCCTGCCGCAGCCCGGACAGGCGGAAACCTGAGGCGTGAAACTCCTGATCTCGAGCGACTGGAGGATCTGTTGCGCCACGCGCACCTCTTCCGTCCGGTCCCCGCCGGGAGCAGGCGTGAGCGAAACGCGGATCGTGTCCCCGATGCCTTCCTGCAGCAGAACCGCGAGCGCCGCAGTAGAGGCTACGATCCCCTTTGCTCCCATGCCGGCTTCGGTCAACCCGACGTGGAGCGCATAGTCGCACTGTGCCGCCAGCGATCGGTACACCAGAATCAGATCCTGAACCCCGGAGACCTTCGCGCTCAGGATAATCCGATCGTGCGCCAGCCCGCAGTCCTCGGCCATGCGCGCCGACTCGAGTGCGCTCGCGGTCATGGCTTCGATCGTGATGTCGCGGGCCGGGCGCGGCGCCGGGCTCAGGCGGTTCTGGTCCATGAGCCGCGCCAACAGCGCCTGGTCGAGAGAGCCCCAGTTCACGCCGATGCGCACGGGCTTATCGTTTTCGATCGCCACCTCGATCATCCTGCGGAAGTTCTCGTCGCGATGCTTGCCGGCGCCCACATTTCCAGGATTGATGCGATACTTGGCCAGCGCCCGGGCGCACGCCGGGTATTGAGAGAGCAACAGATGCCCGTTGTAGTGGAAGTCTCCGATGACCGGGACGTCCACGCCCCGATCCGACAGCTGCTCCATGATCTCCGGGACGGCGCGCGCCGCCCCGCGCGTGTTGACCGTGATCCGGACCAGCTCAGATCCAGCTCCTGCCAGCGCGGCCACCTGCTGGGCCGTCGCCTGCGCGTCCGCGGTGTCGGTGTTGGTCATCGATTGCACGACAATCGGAGCGCCGCCGCCCACCTGGATCTGGCCCACCCGCACGGGCACGGACTTTCGTTTCATTTCCATCGCGATCTCACCCGGAGCTTCCCGCTTCCTTCGCTGTCCTGTGGAAGGAAACTCTAGTCCATCGCGCCCGCCTCATCAAGCGCTATTGCTGCTCGTTCCCATTGCGCGTCCTTTGTGATAAGGACTACACTGCTTTGCGCGCAGACAAGATCGGCGACGGATGTCTCTTTCGGCAGCCCTTTGATCCATTGATCGAAATGTCCCGGGCGAAAAAGGGCGCCAGTTTTGAAAATAGACGCGGCGGCTGACTGGACGGACGGGCTGAGGCCCTCCCCCGCTGCGCGTTACTTTCAGAGATCGCGCGTGGGCACGGGCTTCAGCCCGCGCACTTTTTCAAGCGCTTCGGTCCCGCTGTGCGGGATGAAATACTTACGCCAGCTCCGCCGTGGAGAGGAGGTTTTGTGGCTGTCGATTGGTTTCGTCATTTGAATGAAGCGCTCGGTCCGGTCCTGCTCGATCCCGAGACGATTCAAAATCGTGTCGCCGAGCTTGCTCGTCAGATCACTGCAGATTATCAAGGGAGGACCCCGCATTTGATCGGCGTTCTCAAAGGCGCGACCATTTTCCACGCCGACCTGATACGCGCTATCGGCGTGGGCGTCTCTGTCGATTTTATAGCGGTCGCCAGCTACGGTTCCGGCATCAAGACGAGCGGCGAAGTGCGCATATTGAAAGACCTCGATGAGAGCGTGGAAGGAAAGGACGTCCTGCTCGTCGAGGACATCCTCGACACGGGACTTACACTCCATTACCTGCTCGAAAACCTGCAGTCGCGCAACCCGCGGTCTCTGCGGGTCGTAACGCTGCTCAGCAAACCTTCCCGGCGGCAGATCGACGTGCACGCGGACTATGTGGGGTTTGAGGTACCCGACAAGTTTGTCGTGGGCTATGGACTGGACTTCGACCAGCGTTACCGGAACCTGCCCTACATCTGCGAGCTGATTCTTCCGCCCGGCACTATCGCAGATCCCTGAGAAAAGACTTGCCCACAGGCAGGGCCAGCCCAAAATTCTCGGCGACGGTTTGCCCGATATCGGCCAGAGAACTGCGCGTGCCCAGATTCACACCTCCGGCGAGCTTGCGGCCAAATACCAGGATCGGAACATACTCACGGGTGTGATCGGTGCCCGGAGTCGTGGGATCGCACCCATGGTCGGCCGTGAGAATCA
>Ga0315282_10002705_pt1 | contig 32275 bp, 31 predicted proteins | sample YL17G07_20_MG_FD_203693 | JGI IMG/M metagenome (GOLD analysis project Ga0315282, IMG submission 203693) | Sediment microbial communities from Yellowstone Lake, YNP, Wyoming, USA - YL17G07_20 | ecosystem: Environmental > Aquatic > Freshwater > Lake > Sediment | place: USA: Wyoming | collected...
AAGTTCGTGCCCGGCCCGGTGTTCACCAACGTCTTGCTGGCGGACGAGATCAACCGCACGCCGCCGAAGACCCAATCCGCGCTGCTGAAGGGCCGGTTTCACGTGAGTTGTTTCGACATCCGGGCCGTTGCCCTGTCGGCGCTCCGCCATCGCATTCTGACCAATTTCCGCGCCGAGGCCGATCGCATCAACGCCGAGAACATCATCGCGCAGCTTCTGGAGGCCGTCCCGGAGCCGAAGTCGGGGCTTGTTTGAGGGACTTGGAGAACTGAAATCAGGCTGGTCAGACACGTCGGACAGGTCAGACTGGTCAGACACGTCGGACAAGTCAGACTGGTCAGACACGTCGGACAAGTCAGACTGGTCAGACACCTCGGACAGGTCAGACTGGTCAGACACGATCTGGGCAAGCTGGCAGCCCGCGTCACCGTGTGGTTGAGGTAAGTCATGTCGCAGCAGCTCCAGTTTATTGATCCCGGACAGCTGGCCCAGGTCGCCGACCTGTCGCTGCTGGCACGAACCGTGGTCGAAGGGTTCCTGGCCGGCGTGCATCGCAGCCCTCACTCGGGGTCCTCCATCGAATTCGCGCAATATCGCCCCTACACGCAGGGGGATGATCCGCGGCGCATTGACTGGAAACTCTACGCGCGCGCCGACCGCCTTCAGATCAAGCAACACAAGGAAGAAACGAACCTGCGCTGCACCATGCTGTTGGATTGCAGCGCCTCGATGGACTACGCCTCCGGCGCCGTCAGCAAGTTCGATTACGCGCGCATGCTGGCGGCGTGTCTGGCGATGACCCTGCACCACCAGCGCGACGCGGTGGGACTCATTGCCTACCGCGACCGGATTCTGGCCCACCTTCCCCCGCGGAATGAACCACGGCACCTGCAACGGACGCTGGTGGAATTGCAGAACCTGCGGCCGTCCGGAGAAACGAACACCGCCGGCGTGCTGTGCGAGCTCGCTGAACTTCTGCCGCCGCGCGGCATGGTGGCACTGATCTCCGATCTGCTTTATCCGGCGGAAGAAGTGCTGGATCACCTCAAGTCCTTGCGCGCCATGCGCCACGATGTGATGGTCTTGCAGATCTCCGATCCCGCGGAGCAGACCTTCCCCTTCGACAAGGCCACGACCTTTGTGGACTCTGAGGACGAAAGCGAACGATTCACCATTCCCGAACAGGCACGCGCGGAATACCTGGAAAACCGGCGGCGGCATTTTTCCATGATTCGGCGCGAATGCCTCTCGGCCGAAATTGACGTCGAGGAGTTCGTGGTTTCCGAACCGCTGGATCGCGCGCTGCATTTCTTTCTCCACCGGCGCAACGCTTCGCTGCTCACCGCGAGCCGCCGACGGCAACCCGGCGCGGCCGCCCCGATGGGAGGACGACGCTGATGCCCCTCGCCTTTCTTGCGCCGTTGTTTCTCGGCGGGCTCGCGCTGCTGGTGGCGCCCTGGCTGATCCATCAGATCCGGCGGCCCGAGCGCCAGACCACGCGCTTCAGCAGCCTGATGTTCATCCCGCCGACGCGCAAGGAGGTCATCGAACGGCGTCGGCTCCAACACATCCTACTGATGCTCTTGCGCATGGCCATGCTGGTTTTCCTGGCGCTGGCCTTTGCGCGGCCCGCAGTTCAATGATTTCTCGAGTGTGCATTTCTACAATCACCAGCGGCTGTCCATTCCGACGCCGCAGGCGAAGTCAGAGACCGAAGAGAATCCCCGCGTGATCGCCCGCTTTGAACCGGACGCCGATGGCCAAGAATGGCCGGCCCTGCTCGAAGTCCGCCGGGGGGAGGGGCGGGCGGTGATCTGGGCGTTTGGCATGGATCTCGAATGGTCCAATCTTCCCCGATCGGTGAAGTTCATTCCGCTCCTGTACGAAACACTGACTTATCTCGGAAGCGATGTTGAGGGTCGGCGCGCCTGGCTGGTTGGCGAACCGCTCCGGCCGCCGAAGGAGACGGGAAACGAAAAGGAGCTGGCGATTGTGAGACTGCCGGGAGAGACGGCGGAACTCGATTTGCGGGCCGCCGGCGGCACGGCAAGCGCCGCGTCCGGGCCCGCCATGCCGGCTTCGTTCGGTGGCGGGAAACACTCGAGTCCGTCGGGGAGAGAGCGCGGTCGTGCGCGTCTTGTCGAAGCAAACCGCCGAGACGGCTTCCATTCTCTGGCGGGAGGCGGATGGCGCGTGGCAAACGGCGCGGATGAAAGAGGGCGCATCGCCGAAGATCCACTATCATCCCTTTGCCGATCTGCGGGCCGATGTCTCTTACCAGGTTCGGCTCGGGTCGCTGGTTCCGAGGTTTACCGCATTGCCGTGTGGACGCCGCCCGAAGTTGATTCAATTGATCTGACCTACCGCTATCCTGACTATTTGCATCCGCCGCCCACGGAGACCTCTTACGGGGGCGACATCACAGCCGTGGAAGGGACACGCGTAAGACGTCGCCGTTCACGTCAACAAACCCCTGAAGAGCGCCCAACTCACGTTCGAAAACAGCCCGGAGGTCGCGTTGCGAGAAACGCAGCCGAATCTGTGGCAGGGAACGCTGCAGGTCGCGAAGAACGACGTGTACCGCGTCAGGCTCACGGATCACGAGAATGCGGCCAACGAGTTTGTCCCTGAGTACCGCATCACGGCCAAACCCGACAACCCTCCAGAGGGCAAGATCGCCTTTCCACGCGACGATCTGGAGGTGACCTCGCTCGACGAGATTCCGTTTGCGTTCACGGTTGACGACGATTTTGGCCTGACCACCTACGGCCTCCAGATCGAAGTCGCCGGTCGGGAACCGGTTCGCCTGCCTCTGGGGCCACAGGGATCGGAAGCGCTGCGGACCGCCCAAGGCCGTCACACGTTTATGCTCGAAACCTTGAACCTGAAGCCGGGAGACCTGATTACGTGAGCCGTCTGGGCCAAAGACGGAAAACCCGGCCGTGCGGAATTCGAAACGCTTGGCTATCCGTATTTCCTGGAGATTCGCCCGTTCCGTCGCGAATTCGAAGAGGCCGTCTCCGACCAGTCCAGCCAAGACCGGCAGCAGCAACAGCAGCAAGGCGACCGCAATCAACCGGCTTCGAATCAGAAGGACGTGTTGATCGCGGCCTGGAATCTGCGCCGCGACGCAAAGAATCTCACTCAGCAAGAGTTTCGAGGAACGGCTGTCGAAGATCAAGGAGGCCCAGCGCGGCGTCAAACAACAGCTGGCCGAACGGGGCCTCGGGTCGTCGCCGCCGTCGTCTTTTTCCCGACGCTCGAAGATCGGCTCGAACCGTCCAAATACTTCCGCGCGCGGACGGCGCTGGAAAATGCCGGGCGCAAACTCTACATCGCCAACGGATGTCAGTATTGCCATTCGCAATATGTCCGGCCCCAGGACTGGGACTATGGCAACGAGCGCGTGGCCGAAGCGGGCGACTATGTCGAGGACACGCCGCCGCTGCTGGGCTCCGAGGCGCCAGGCTCCCGATCTGTCGCAGGAAAGCGGGCCGCGCGGACGCATCGCGCCTCGCTCTTCCCCAGCCACGAAGCTTACCGCGAAGGCTGCACCGCCCGCGCCACGAGATGACTGGAGCCGCTATGGATAAAGTTGCCAGGTTTTGTCGGCCGCGGTGGCAAGGACTCTCACGCTGCCTGCAACCGTGCTGGGTGAGACGGCGGCGCCTGTGACGCCGACCAAATCCGCCGCCGGCAAAGAGGGCGTTCCAATCGTTGTGAAGGTGATGGGAGAGACGCCCGACGGCGCGTTGGACTTCACGCGAAAGCTCAGATTGAACACCGTCCCCGTTTTTGCCTTGAACGAAGGCATCCCCAACGGCGCATAGACTGCGACGTCAAATCGTCCCGCCGCCGGAGAGTATGAATCAAGCGCGTGGCCGTTGGACATCAGCGGCCCCGACATCGCCGCCACGTTCTCCAACACCGCCGTGTTGTATTGCACGCGCACCAACGCCGCCGTGTGCGAACTCACGGATGTCAGCGTCACCGGCACCGAGACCGTCTGGCCCTTGATGCCCGACACCGCGCCGATGCGGATGGTCTGCGCGAGCAAATTCCCGCCGAAAGCGAAGACGAACAACAAAGAAAGGGTTGAGACAACATACTGGCTCTTCACGGCGAATTCCTCCCGCTTCGCGATGGTTTTCTTTTCAGGTCCGGCGCGACCGAATCCTTGCGATCATATAGTCATCTCCACTTCGACGGCCATCGCTTCCGACACCGGGTCAGGGATTGACTCGCCATACTCGCGCATGACGGCAAGGTGGCCTTCGATGGCTTCGCGGATATTTGCCATCGTTTCCTCGAGTGTTTTCCCAGCGCTTGTGCAGCCAGGAAGATCGGGAACATAGGCCGAAAGGTTCTCCGGGCCTTTTTCGATGATGACGAGATATTTCACTTTTCCTCCTCCTTTCGGAGTCCGGCTTACTTGAATATGCTTGCGAGCGTCTTGAGATGCAAGTCGTAATTCGGATTGCCGGGCACGGTGACGGTCCCCGGTTTCGTTGGATGGCGGAAATGGTGGTGGCTGCCGCGTGTGCGGACCAGGCTCCACCCGTCATCGCGCAACAGACGAATGACATCACGAACTTTCACGTCTCTCGCCCTCTCTCACATTGGCTCGCTTCGCTCGCTAAAGGGTAAAGAACAAAGAGTACAAATCACTCACTGAGTCCGCACCAACCGGAACCCGAGATCGTTGAACCGAGCGCCCGGATCGTTGTAGTCGCGAGCCGCTGAGCGACAGCGGAACGCATGGTCGTTCCAACCGCCGCCGCGACGCACCCGCTAACTGCCCGTCGGACTCTCCCATGCGCTCCCATCTGTCGGCGCGCCAGTATAACTGCTATCCCACCAATCCTGACACCATTCCCAGACATTTCCGCTCATGTCATACAAGCCAAACTGGTTTGGCAGCTTTGTTCCCACAGGCTTGTTGCCGTATGCCCCATTGGCGTTCCCCTGGCAATTGAACCACCACCACATGTAGTCCGCGACCGATTGCCGGCCAAACCTTCAGCCGGGCCGTCGGCTCCCCCGTCATCCACCGACAACGAATTGCCGAAGAAGAACCGCGTTTGGGTTCCAGCGCGGCAGGCATATTCCCACTCGGCCTCGCTGGGAAGGCGAAACGTCGCCGGCCCCTGACCCGTGTTCGTGATATGGGTATTCAATGCGGCGATGAACTTCTGCGCGTCGTTCCAGGAGACAAAGTAGCCGGGTAATTGTCCCCCAAGCCATATTGCGGATAATTGGGAGGATTGTATGTCGTATCGAGCCAACTGCCCATTACCGCCAACCATTGCTTCTGCGTCAACTCATACTTGCCCATGTAGAAATTGTAGGCGATGTTGACCGTATGCACCGGTCCTTCGTTGCTATAGCGGCTGCGTTCGGTGTCGGGCGAACCCATCTGGAAGTTTCCCGCCGGAACCCTCCCCAACACCAGCGGCACGTTGCCGGGGAGATTGACCGTAATCGTTGTGGAAGGGGACTGATGGTTGAGAACCCACACCACGTCCGCCATGCGGACCTTGCCGTCGGCGTCAGTGTCGGCGCGAGTCAATGCGCTTCCAGTAAGTGGTTTCCGTTCCAGGAGATGATCCTTGATCATGGCGGCATCAATCAGGTTGACGATCCCGTCGGCGTTGACATCGCCCTTAACCTGGCCGAAGGCCGCGCCGGAGAATGAAACGGCCAATGCGCATGCAATGACCTTGAAAGACATCCGAGCAAAAGGACTTTTTCTCATCGCCGTTGCTCTTTTTTTTGGGGGACGCGCCTGGCGGGAGAATTGCAGACCGACGTTGCTCCGGAGAAAAGCACAACGACCACCGTCGCCACGGCCGATCTGTCGGATGGCGCCCAGGCCGCGCAGCGTTTTCTCAGAGACTTTACGTTTCCTCCCACCGTTCCGCGCGACTTGGCCGACCGGTATCGTTCCCTGCTGAACCGAATTGAGGAACTCAAGCGCAAGAAATCCTCGATGGAAAGCGGGGCCTACTACGCCACTCTCGAAAAGCTGCTTGTCGAAGCCGCCCGAACCCATCGCGAAATCCGTCGTGCCGGCTCTCGCTGATCGCTCTGCCGCCCCAACGTCGCGCTCGTCGCGTGGAAGATCGCGATCAGTTATCGCTCGCCCCTCATTTTGAGGTTGCGAAGAGCGCGTAAGCCGAGTGTTGGAAGTGGTGGCGACAGGGGGAATTGAACCCCCGACCTGCGGGTTATGAATCCGCCGCTCTCACCAACTGAGCTACATCGCCACCGTTTGGGGTGAAACGAAAACGGTCGGCCGGGCATTGAGCTGACCAACCGACCGTGAAAGATCTGGTTGCGGGGGCCGGATTCGAACCGACGACCTCTGGGTTATGAGCCCAACGAGCTACCACTGCTCCACCCCGCGCCATCTAGAGACTATGATCCTCGCCCCCGGCGGAGGGTGTCAACAACTTTCTGCGCCTTTTTCCGCTGCCATAGTGGCGCAGCCTGTTAGGCTGTGATTGCTGTTTCGCAGGCTGTCAGTCTATGCCACTTTTCGCAGGCTGTCAGCTTGCGCCACTCTTATTTCGTAGCTCGTTTAGCCGCCGTCGTGCCGCTGGTCTTGCTCTCTTCCGGGACCAGCAAAATCATCCGTTCGCCCGGCCGAAGCAATCGGTAGGATTCGCGAACCGACTTCTCGTTTTCAAACATCCCCAGTTCGAGCGACCGCTTCTGGCGTTCCAGCTCCCGGAGGCTTTCCTTTTTCGACTCGACCACCTCGGCGATTCGATTGCGCTGCTGGCGCGCCGTCACGTAGCGGCGCAGACTCCCGACGTTGAGGAGAACCAGGAGCAGAACGCCCCCGAGCATGAGCATGATCGTTCGCAAACCGGGAAGGCGGTGCTTGAACAGCGAGCGGACGGGCTGGGCAGTCTGCGGCATGGCTCTACGGCTTCTACGATCACGGTTCGTTTGGGCCGCGGCAGCCGTCTTCTTCACGCGGCCTCATTCCACAATCACGCCCTCCGTATGGCACCATGCCCGCGCGAATACAAGAAAAAAAGAAACGAAAAAGGGACCACGGATTTCCCCGGTGGGAAACAGAAATCCGTTGATCTTCTTTCCGGAATCTCGGCATACCTCACGCGGAACCGGATTTTGCCCCGGCGTCAAGAAGGCGAGGACGCGGACCGCGTGAGGAATGCCGCCACTGAGTCGCGAGAGGCCCGGTCGGCGGCGATCCTCGTCATCGCCGGGCGATTGTCTTCAACCTGCGGCGAGTGCAGATCATCGAGCAAACGACGAATTCTCTGGAATAGGAGGAGGATGAAATGAGCGCGCTGTGGTTTGGTCGAACACTTCGACTTCTGGCGACGGTGCTAGTCTTGGCCATTGGCCTTTGCTCCGTCGGACAGGCGGCGGAAAGCAAGAACGCCAAGGTCTTTCGCGCCGGAGCGGCGAAATCCAATATCACCCCGCCTCTCGGCATTTCGATGCCCGGAGGAATGTCGGATCGCAAGGCCACCAACATCCATGACGAACTGCACGTGCGCTGTCTGGTTCTCGACAACGGCGAGGAGAAAATCGCGTTGGCCATTTGCGACGCGGTGGCTTTGGATCGGACCGTCATTCTGCGCGCAAAAGAGCTGATCGAGAAACACACGGGCATTCCACCCGATCACGTCGTCGTCGCGGCCACCCACAGCCACTCCGCCGGCGCCACGGTTTCCGTTTTTCAAAGCGATGCCGACCCCGCTTACCTTGATTTTGTCGCGGTCCGCGTCGCCGATGGGGTCCGCCGCGCGGTGAACAATCTTCGCACCGCGCGGGTCGGATGGGGCGTCGGGAGCGAAGATCGCGTGGTTTTCAATCGGCGCTACTTCATGAAGCCGCATACCCCGCCGCCGGACCCTTGGGGAAAAACCGACGACCAGGTCAAGATGAACCCGGGCGTCGAGAATCCCAATGTCGTCAAGCCCGCCGGACCGACCGATCCCGCGTTGCCCGTCCTCGCCGTTCAGGATCTCGACGGCGACCCTATTGCCGTTCTGGCCAGCTACACGCTTCACTACGTCGGCGGCGAAAAGTCGGGCGACATCAGCGCCGACTACTACGGCATCTGGACCGCCATGATCGAACACGACTGGCCGACCTCGACGAGCATCACCAAGCCGCCTTGCGTCGCGATCCTCACCAACGGCTGCTCGGGCAACATCAACAATGTGGATGTGCGGAAACGGCTCACCCCGCCCTATCCTTATCATCAGATGAACAAAGTGGCGCGCATGGTGGCTGACGACGCGCTGCAAGTTCTGAAGGGGATCAAATATCAGGAGTGGGTCCCGCTGGCCGGTCGCCTGGCGACCGTCGAGCTGGGCGTTCGCAAACCATCGGCCGAAGAGGTCCAGTCCGCGCGCGGCATCGTCGAAAAAGCCGGGCCGCAGATGAAATCATTGTCCGAAATCTATGCGCGCGAAACCGCTCTCATGGCCGACTGGCCGGAGAAGGTCAAAGTGCCGATTCAAGCGCTGCGCATCGGCGACGTCGGCATCGTGGCGTTTCCGGGCGAGGCGTTTGTCGAACTGGGGCTTGAAGTCAAAGAGAAAAGCCCGTTCCGCACGACTTTCGTCATTGATCTGGCCAACGACTACCTGGGCTATGTTCCCACCGTCGCCGCCCACGAGCAAGGCGGCTACGAAACCTGGCGCGCCCGGTCCTCTTTTCTCGAACGCGGCGCCGCACCCGTCTGGGTCTCCACCGCGCTGGATCTGTTGAAACAACAACACTCTCCGGAGGCTTTTGCAGAACTCCTGTGGCGCAGGCTGTTAGCCTGTGAATAGCGCTCCAAATGAGGCATTGTTGCCAAATCGCCACCTTTCGCGGGCTAACAGCCCACGCCACGTCGAGTTTTGCAAAAGCCTCATCAATCCAAAATCGTAAATCCTCAGATTCTCACCGGCATGAAGCATTGCTTGCAGTGATTCGGCATCTCCGGCGTGTTGACCGTCCGGCGCAGCTCGCGATAGCCGGGGCCGTTCCAGACGTCGCCGAAGGAGCCTTCGAGGAGGTTCCCGATCGGCGGGAAAATGCAGCAGGGCCGAACCGATCCGTCCGTCTCGATGTAGGTGTTCCACCACGGCAGCGGGCACTGCCGGATCCGGCCGCTCGGGCCATACAGTGTCGGCTGCCACTTCTGCTGTTCGGCTTCGGGACGGTCGCGGCAGTCGAAGACCATCGGCGGGACGTTGATGCCCAGCTCCAGGCCGCGCCGGCGGGCGCGTTCCCAGTGGGGGAGGACTTGCTCGGGCTGGTTCATCAGTGACTCCTCGACGGCGAACTCATCGGTCCGCCCGCCCGTCAGGAAACTTGAAAACGCCACCGTCCGCACGCCATAGCGATGAGCCAGCTCGACGCAATCGGTCAATTGCCCCACGTTGGATCGCGTGACCACGAAGCTGATCTGGAATTCGAAGGCGGGATGAACCGACCGATCCATCATCTCTTTCACGGTCTTCATAAAGTCCAGGACGCGGTCGAGACGCGCGCCCGGACGGATTCGATCCATCACGTCGGCCGTGGTCCCGTCTATGCTGATCATGACCACCCCGGGCGATCGCACCATGCGTTCGAGATACTCGGGCCGGCTGATCGTCCCGTTGGTCACGACCGTGATGCGCTTGCCCAGCTCGAACATGTCGGAGAGCATTTCGTAGAAGATCGGCGCCAGGAACGGCTCGCCCGCGCCGCCAAGGTGGACTTCCTGAAGAGACGGAAGCAGCTCGCGCCTCACCCGCTCATAGACTTCGGGCTTCATGTCCTCGTGGCTGTAGTTGGTGCCGGGAGTGTGAACGTAGCAGGTGCGACAGCGGAGGTTGCAGCGCGAGGTGGGGGCAATCCACGCGCGGATGGGGAACGCCGGCGCCCAAGTCCATCCCGCCCGCCGCGAGAAGCTGTTCACTTTGCGCCGAATCGTATAGCGATCCCACCTCACCTACAAAATCCTCGTTCGTCACGGATGCTTCGCGACCCAAAAACCCATTCTAGTCGTTTTGGCTCGCCGGTCAATCGAAACCCGATTTCGGAACCACAGATTTATGGAACCACAGATTCATAGGGAACCGGAGATTTCAAAGATTCTCACAGATCAAGCAAAAGCCCTGTCATCCACGAAGAGACACGAAGGAACACCAAGAAGGCACGTTTGGGCTGCTTTGTGCGCCTCCGTATCTCTTCGTGGATAAAGTTACTTTTGCTTTCCACTTTAATCTGTGGTTCCCATCAGTCGGACCAACCTTGACAGCGGCCGGGTTTTCGTGACAGAAGCCCCAACCATTGCCTGGGGAGAAAGCAGGCCGCGGTATGACAGAGCGGGCAAAAGTTCTTCTTACCGGCCGTCCGGGGATCGGCAAGACGACGGCCATTCAACGACTTCTCGCTGCCGCGCACATCGAGGCGGGAGGATTCTACACCGGTGAGATTCGGCGCGGAGGACAACGGCTTGGCTTTTCGCTCAACCTGCTCAGCGGCAAGAGCCTGGTTTTGGCGTCGGTCGAAATCGCCGGTCGCTGGCGCGTAGGGAAATACGGTGTGGACGTTCGAACCTTCGAAGCCGCCGTCGTGCCCGAGATCGAAGAGGCTATCGCCGCCGCGCGGCTGGTCGTGATGGACGAGATCGGCAAGATGGAACTTTTCTCCGAACGGTTCCGCGAGGTGGCGAGGCGAGCCTTGGATTCACCGGTACCCGTTCTTGGCACAATTCTGAGCCGTCCCCATCCGTTTGCCGATGAAATCCGGAAGCGCCGCGATGTGAGAATCATCGAGGTGACCCTGGCCAATCGCGACAGTCTGCCTGCCGAGCTCATGAAGATATTTGCCTGAGGAGACTGAACTTGCGCCGTTCGAGCTCGATGTTGGCCTATGGACTGTTGCTGGCGGGGATTGTCATTCTCTGCGGCGACTTCCTGTGGCGCGGCCGGGTGTTCTCGGGCGTTGACCTGGTGAACTATTTTCTCCCCACGGCCGACTTCGGCCGCATCTGGTTGAAGCAAGGCGTTCTTCCGCTCTGGAATCCCACGACATTTTGCGGTTGGCCTCTGGTGGGCGATCCCCAATTGCGCTGGCTCTATCCGCCCAATCTGCTGCTTCTGGCGATGGACCCGCGCTACGCGTTTTCGTTGTTGATGTTTGTGGATATTGCTTTTGGCGCAACGGGAATGTGGTTTTACCTCAGGCGCGCGGCGGGTGTCGGTCCGTGGCCGGCGCTTTGCGGGGCAGCGACGCTCGGGCTGGCGGGCTTCTTCGCAAATCACCTGATGAGCGGGATCGTTGTCTTTCCGGCAACCGCCGCCTGGGTACCTTGGATACTCTTGTTCGGCTGGCGAGTCGGTCAGCGCGACGCGACTGCGCGGTCCGTTGCCTTGCTCGCTTTGGCCATTGGGGCACAGGTTTTGTCCGGTTCCCCACAGATCGTTTTCTACACATGGATTGCTTTGATTTTACAGGCGATATGGTGCGTTGTTGCAGGAATCACTTTAAGCTATGGGGCGGACCGGTCGGACCGGTCTGAGAGGTCTGACTTGCCCGACAGATTCGGCCACGTTGGAGCCGTGATGTTGAGGTATTTTGTCGCCGGGGCGCTCGGTGTTGCGTTGAGTGCATCGAGCATCATTCCCTCGAGCGAGTTTGGAGCGCTTTCCTTCCAACGCGGCGAAAAACCAAGCTGGGAATCGGTCACGGACTGCTCGATTGCTCCGCGCTACTTCTGGCTGACCGTCGCGCCCAGATTCTTCGGCGATCCTCGAAACGAGCGCACCTACTGGGGTGGAATCGAAGGCTATTGGGACATTTGCGGTTACGATGGAATCGGTCCGCTCGTGGGACTCCTCATCGTCATCTTCTCGTGGCGGTTTCTCTTTGGCGGGCGAGCGGCCAGTCAGAAAGAACGAGATGGACGCGTTTTTGCGACATACCATCTCGTTTTGGCCGGACTGGCGTTCTTTCTGGCGCTCGGACGCTACAACCCCGTCTTTCGGTTGCTCTACGAATGGGTGCCGGGTTTCGACCGATTTCGGGTACCCGGGCGCTGGCTGCTTTTCTGGCAGTTTGGCCTGGCGACCCTTTTGGCGATGGTCTTGGAGAAGTCTTTTGGTGGAAAAGAGGGAAACGCGTTGGCGAACAGGCGAGTCGCTCTGGTTGCGGGCGTTTTTTCTCTCCTATTGATTTTGGCTGCCTTATCGAGCGCCGAAGCGATGCGCTGGGCGGGAATCGCGAGATACTATCCCCAGTTCGACCCGGCCAGCGGTCGCTATCTCGATTTGCAGCTGCGAAACTGGGCAGCCGGATCGTTTTCGCGGGCGGCCGCTTTCGCTGCGGCGTGGACGATCCTTTTTATCGTCGGCGCGCGAATCAATCTTCGTTGGCGACGGGGCGCTCTTGTCCTCGCTGCGTTGCTGGTTCTGACTGATACCCTGACGTACGGCAGATGGGTCGTCTCGACCCGAACGCTTCAAGGCCAAGTGGACGAATTCTATCCCCGCTCGCCGTTGATACAGTTTTTGTCGGCGGGATTGGATGGGAACCGGCGCTTTCTGGCCACCGACAGTGTGGGCGATTGGCGAAACGATCAGAACCAACCGGAACTGTGGGCCAACCGTGCCGCGATTTATGGCCTGCACGATGCTCGCGGCTATTATCCGCTATGTCTGCGGTGGTTTGGGCATCTCATCAATGCCTTGAGCCACCGCGCAGTGCAATATTCGATGGGTGGCCTGCTCAGCGTCGGCGAGAATCTCAACCCCGCTTTGCTTTCGATGCTCAATGTCAAGTTTCTCCTTTCGTATGAAGATTTGAAGATACAGGGTTTGCGCCTTGCTCAGCAAACCGATTTTGGGCTTCGGATCTATGGTGTTCAAACCACGCGCGGCCCCGTATTCCTGGCAAAGGCGCGTCCGACCGATGGCATGACCGACGAACAGGAAATCGTGTTACTCACAAGCCCGATCTTTGACCCGCAAAAGTACGCGTTGGCGACCGGGCCGAAGCCCGAAAGGGTCGGCGACAAGGGACAAGCCGGACCATCGTCTGTCGAGTATGTCCGCCCCACACCCGACCGGATCGAATTGGGGGTCGAAGCGGGGGACAATGATCTGGTCGTTGTCTCGGAGGCCTACCATCCGGGCTGGAAGGCGAGAGTAGACGGAGCGCCCTCGCACGTTGTGCGTGCAAATCATGCACTGATAGGCGTCTATGTTCCGCCCGGTCGCCACAGAATCGTTTTCGTTTTCCGTCCTTCAAGTTTCCGCATCGGGCTTTATTTGTCGTTTATCGCGTGTGGTATTATTGCAGGACTGAGAGTGGCGACGCGTCGAAGAGCGAGGCTGTAAGGACGATCGTCTTTGCGCAATGACGGGAGATGTGGAATGTGTGCGGCTTGCTGCCACTGTTTCGGAACGATCCGCTGTCAACCGGCTGCGGTTTTTGGCGTAGGGTCGTTCGAGAGCAGCGGCAGCAAGCTGCACGCACTCCACGTATAAGGAACACGACAAAGAATGAATGTTTGGGTGAAATATGCGATGGGGCCGGTGGTCGGCGCGGTGATCGGCTGGGCGACCAACTGGGTGGCGGTGAGGATGCTCTTCCGGCCGCGTCGCGAGGTCCGAATTCTCGGCATCCCGTTCCACGGCCTGATCCCCAAACGCCGGATTGAACTGACGCGTCGCGTCGGCGAGGTCATCGAGGAAGAGCTGATCAGCCGCGACGATCTGCGCAAGATCATCGAGTCGGCCAATCTCGAGCCGCCGATCCTCAAGATTGTCGAGGAGCGAGTGGACCAGTTTCTCGCCGACCAACTAAAATCCCTGCCCAAGCTGGTGCGCCGATTCATTTCCCGTGAGCTGCTCGACCGCATCAAGGGGAGTTTCATGTTCGAAATGCAGCGCGCCCTGCCCCAGATGACCGACGACGTGATCCGGGCGGTCAACGAGAAGGTGGACTTCAAACAGCTGGTGATCGAGAAACTCGATGCCGTGGAAATCGAGAAGTTCGAGTCGCTGGTTTATCGCCTGGCGCGAACCGAGTTGCGCTCGATCGAGCTGGTCGGCGGCGTGCTGGGCTTCGCCATCGGCGCGATCCAGAGCTTGTGGCTGTGGCTTGTCGGGTAAAAAGGACGTCGTCGGCTTCCTTGTTGCGAGGATGCATGATCTACCCGTTGACAGGCGCCGCGCGGAGGCGTATCAATAACAACCTATGCGACGCCAGGGCCGTGAACGGTGACCTTTCAATCCGATGTAATGGGATCAGTTCAGCCAGACACACCTGCGAATAAGATCGCTCAAGGAAGAACTCTTTGAATCTCTCGGAACTTTTCAACGAACGCGTACTTGCCCTGCCGGTCCTGCTCTTCTCGATCGTGGTGCACGAGTATTCGCATGCTCTGGTGGCCTATCGGGCGGGTGACATGACGGCGGCCCGGGCAGGGCGGTTGACTCTCAACCCGCTGGTCCATCTCGACCCGATTGGAACAGTGCTGATCCCCATCATTCAGTTTTTTGGGCCATCGGGTCTGCCGCTGATCGGGTGGGCCAAGCCCGTGCCGGTCAATCCGCTCCGGTTTCGCAGCTCGGAGTGGGACATCTTTGTGTCGCTCGCGGGTCCGGCGTCCAACTTTCTGCTGGTGGTGATCGCGGCGGTGTTGATGAAGCTGGCGGTCGTGACGGGCATGCTTACGCCCGCGATGAAGCCACTGATCATGATCCTGGTCTTTTTCATCACCATCAACGTCTGCCTGGGCATTTTCAACCTGCTCCCCATCCCACCGCTGGACGGTTCACACGTGCTGCTTCGGCTTCTGGTGTCGGCCCGTTCGCCGCTGGCTGAGCGCTACGAGGCTCTTGCGCCTTATGGCTACGTCATTTTGATGTTGATTCTGATTTCACCGGCTTCGAGATTCTTCCTCTGGATCGTGGGCTTCTGCCGGGACCTCGTCTTCCGCTTCATCTTCTAGCAAAGGAGTTTGGAATGGGCAAGAAGCGCATTTTGAGTGGGATGCGCCCAACGGGTCGTCTTCATCTGGGACACTATTTCGGCGCGCTGCAGAACTGGGTGCGCCTTCAAGACGAATACGAATGCTTCTTCATGGTGGCCGATTGGCATGCCTTGACCTCGGAGTGGCAGGATACCTCGCTGATCCGCGAGAACACGCGGGAGATGGTCATGGACTGGCTGGCGGTGGGGCTCGACCCGAAACGCAGTGCGCTTTTTGTTCAATCGCAGGTCAAGCAGCACGCCGAGCTGGCACTGATCCTCGGAATGTTCACGCCGGTGCCCTGGCTCGAACGCTGTCCCACGTACAAGGAGCAGATCGAGCAGGTCAAGAACCGCGATCTTTCGAATTTTGGGTTTCTGGGCTATCCCGTGCTCCAGGCGGCCGACATCACGCTTTACGACGCGGTGGCGGTGCCGATCGGCGAGGACCAGGTGCCTCACCTCGAGATGACGCGCGAGATGGTTCGGCGGATCAACAATATCTATGGCGAAGTGCTGGTCGAGCCACAGCCGATCCTCAGCGTGGCGCCGCGCATGCTGGGGATTGACAACCGCAAGATGAGCAAGAGCTACGGCAACGCGATCAACCTGTCGGATTCGCCCGACGAGGTCGCCCAGAAGGTCAGGATCATGGTGACCGACCCGGCGCGAGTCCGGCGCCGGGATCCGGGGAATCCGGATATCTGCAATGTCTTCTCGTATCAGAAGCTGTTCAGCCCGGACAAACTCGAGTGGATTGACAAGGGGTGTCGCACCGCCATGATCGGTTGCATGGACGACAAGAAAGTCCTGATCGAGCGGCTGAACGTGATGCTGGAGCCGATCCGCGCGAAACGCCGCGAGATCGAAGCCGACGTGGGGATGGTGGATCGCGTTCTGGAAGAGGGCAACGTGCGGGCGCGCGAGGTCGCCGAGCAGACCATGCGCCGGCTGCGCAAGGCCTTGCATCTGTTTGAGGGGTGAGTTGCTGGACGATTGTGGGGCGGGCGAAGAGAAAGACCTTTTTGACGGGGTGGGGGTTATAAGTGTAGCCATACTGCTGCTCCGATTATACAGAGCGTTATTACTCGCGCAGAATGTGAAGGGCGCGGGTCGCACGTCTCGGACGGTATGGCGAGCCGGTTTTGCCGGACGGGTATCCTGCGTCTTCCTGGCCGGAAGCAAGAAAGAGCCAACCACGGATGAACACCGATGGACACGGATTATGAGGAGAGGCGACCGGGGATGGGCAGGGACCAGGCAGAGGACAAATCCGTGTTGATCGGTGTCTATCCGTGGTTCTCTTATGCGTGGCGGACGCACAGCTCCGAAAGTCTCGAGAAACCACGATGACGTATCGGATCAAACTGCCGGTTTTCGAAGGTCCTTTCGATCTCCTTCTCCATCTGGTGAAAGAGCACCAGATGGACATCTACGACATTGAGATCGCCAAGATCACCGAACAATATCTGGAGTACGTCGAAGCGGCCGAGAAGTTGAACATCGAGCTGGCGGGCGAGTTTCTGGTGATGGCGGCCACGCTGATTATGCTCAAAGCCCGCGCGCTCATGCCCGCGCCGACGTTCGAGGAGGAGGCCGAAGCCCAGGAGGACGAGATCACGAGCACCCGCGCCCTGATCCGCCAGCTGGTCGAGTATCGCCGCTTCAAGGAGGCCGCCCAGACTCTGTCGGAACGCGCAGAGGAGCACTCGCGCGTCTTCTATCGCACGCACGTCATTCCGATTGTAGCCCCCGAGGCCGACGGCCAGGTCATGGAGAATCTCGAGGCGCTGTTCGCCGCGTTCGGCCGGGTCTTGCGCTATGCGACCTCCAAGGATTTTCACCGCGTCCTCGAAGAGCGGTTCCGCGTCGAGGACAAGATGGTGGATATTGAACATCGGATTCGCCGCGGTGGCCGGCTCAGCCTGAAGGAGATGTTCGACCGGTGCCTCAACAAGCTCGAAAGCATCGTGACGTTTCTGGCCTTGCTGGAGCTTTGCCGCCGCCGGCGAATCCGGCTCGCTCAAAACACTCTGTTTGGTGACGTCATCGCTACGGCAGTGGAGGAACAGATCGAGAATGTCTTCCCCGAAAACCAGCAAGAAACAAATCCCAGCTGAGACCGACCCGGGCGCGGCGGAACGGAACGAGGTCGAGCGCACGGTGAATCCACGCGGCGAAAGCGCCGCCGAAATGAACGCGGGCGAGAACGCCACGCCGTCGGGCGAGGAGCAGGCTTCGAAGCGGGTGAAAACGCCGCGCGTGAAGAGTCCCGCCGAAGCCAAAGCGGTGCTTGAGTGTCTGTTGTATGCCACCGTCGAGCCGCTCAGCCTCAAGCAGCTTCGGGAGTTCGTGCGGCCGATGGACGAGAAGCGTCTGCGCGTTCTGCTGGTCGAACTTCAGAACGACTATGACAGCCGCGGCAGCGGACTGCAGCTCGTCGAGGTGGCGGGCGGCTACCAGATGGCCACGCGCCCGCGTTACGCCGACTGGGTGGCGCCGTTCCGCAAGCGCAAGCGCCGGACCGGTCTGTCGGTCGCGATGCTCGAGACCCTGGCGATCATCGCTTACAAGCAGCCGATCATTCGCGCCGAGGTGGATGCCATTCGCGGCGTGGATTCCAGCGGCACCATGCACGCTCTCCTGGAACTGGATCTGATCGAAACGGTGGGACAGAAGCAGGTTCCCGGCCGGCCGTTTCTCTACGCCACCACGAAGACGTTCCTCAAATACTTCGGCCTGAAGGGGCTGTCCGATCTGCCCTCGATCGAAAGCCTGCGCGAACGATTTGAGTTGAGCCAGGGGTGAGCGAGAAGTCCTGAGTCCTGAGGGCTGAGTTGCGCGGGATGAAGCGAGAGGAAACTGTGGGGAGTGTTGGGTTCTGACTGGTGGAAAAGTGCCTGCTCCAGAAATGGCTCGCCGCCTGTGGGGTCGCTTCGCGCCGCCATGCCGAGCAGTTGGTCCGCGCCGGACGGGTGACGGTCAGCGGTGAGCGCGTCACGCGCCTTCCCGCGTTCTGCGATCCCGAACACGACATTGTGGCGGTGGACGGCCGGCGAGTTCGCCCGCCCGAAGCTCACGTCTATCTGGCGGTCAACAAGCCGCGCGGCTACACCAGTACCGTGTGGGATCGGCATGCCGAACGGCGGGTGGTGGAACTGGCTCCGCGCGAACTGGCCGCCCGGGTCAAGCCGGTCGGCCGGCTCGACAAGGATAGCGAGGGCCTCCTCCTTCTGACGGATGATGGGGAGCTGATCAACCGCCTGACTCATCCCCGCTATCACGTCGAGAAGGAGTATCACGTCGGGGTCAGGGGCGGCGTCAGTGAACGTATGGCGAGGGCGCTGGTGAAAGGCGTGGCTTTGGAGGAGGGCCTGGCGCGCGCGCGGCAAGCCACGATCCTGCGTCGCGAACGAGAGGCCGTGGTTCTGCGAATTGTTCTGGGCGAGGGGAGAAAGAGGCAAATTCGCCGGATGCTCGCGGCGTTGGGCTGCCGCGTGGGGTTTCTGCGGCGAGTGCGCATCGGCCCGATTTCGCTGGACCGGTTGGCGAGCGGAGATTGCCGCCACTTGACAAAAGCCGAGGTTCAGCTGCTTTATGAGGCAACGGAGTCCGGCGTTCGTCGCAAGCTCGAGCACGCGCAATGATGCGGCAGGCGGATTGGGCCGAGCGAGCGGGCGGGCGGAGAAAGCGGGTGGAGGGGCATGAGCGCAGTCCACAGATGTACGTTGTTGTCACGGTCTATGCCTTTTCTTTTCAGGAGGAGACTCGGCAATGAAGATCACCTATGATCCGGAATCCGATGCGCTCAGCATCCGGTTGCGCGAGGGACGTTTCGAATGCCGAACCGTCCGGTTGACCGAAGACATCGCCTTGGACTTCGCCGAGGGCGAACAGTTGGTGGCTATCGAAGTCCTCGGCGCCAGCCAATTGGGCGTGACACCAGAGCATCCCGAGGTGATTCTTGAACGGCTGAAGGCCATTGTGGTTCGGGCGGCTTGAATCTACGGCCAATCGTTGCAGAAGGGTGAACCGAATGAGCAAACTCGACCGACTCCGAAAACAGATTGATTCGATTGACCGCCGGATGGTGGGGCTGCTGGATCGCCGGGCCAGGCTCGCCCGAGAGGTCGGCGAGTACAAGCGGCAACGCGGTCTGGACTACTACGACCCGGCCCGCCAGAAGACCATCCTCAATCGGGTGATGGACAGCGGCAGCGGGCTCTTCCCGCGTACGGCCATCAAGGCGCTCTTCACCGAAATCATGTCCCATTGCCGGGCGCTCGAGCAAGCGGTGAGGGTCGGTTACTTCGGAGCGCCCGCGACGTTCACCCACATTGCCGCGATCACCGAGTTCGGCTCGGCGGCGGAATATGTCTCGCGCGACACGATCAACGACCTGTTCCTGGCGGTCGAAAAGGAAGAGGTCGAGTATGCGGTGGTGCCCGTCGAAAACTCCACGGGCGGTGTGGTTCACACCACCCTGGACATGTTCCTGGATTTCGACGTGCGGATTTGCTCGGAAATCCTGATGGCGATCACGCACAACCTGCTGGCGCGCTGTCGGCTGGGCCAGATCCGTCGCATCTATTCCGGCCCACAGCCGTTCGCGCAGTGCGCGGCATGGCTCACGCGCCACCTGCCCAACGCCGAGCGGATCGAGACCGTGACCACCGTCCAGGGGGTTCAGCAGGCGGCGCGCGAGAAGTATGCGGCGGCGGTCGCGAGCGAATTGGCCGCACGCATGTACAAACTGAGGATTGTGGCCGGCGGCATCGAGGATACCCATTGGAACTCCACGCGTTTTTGGGTCATCGGCAAGAAAGTCTGCCAGCCCACGGGCAACGACAAGACCTCCCTGATGTTTTCGGTCAAAGACCGTCCGGGCGCGCTGTTCCATCTGCTCAAACCGTTCTCGGAGGAAGGGATCAACCTGACCAAGATCGAGTCGCGCCCCACGCGCCGCAAAGCCTGGGAATATGTCTTCTTCGTGGATCTGATAGGCCACATCCATGATGCCGCGGTGCAGGCGGCGCTGAAGAAAATCGAGCCCCATTGCGTGTTTGTACGCGTGCTGGGTTCCTATCCGCGCGAAATTCGCCCGCGCTCGGAAAGCGAATATGGGTAGATGGATTTTGGATTTTCGATTTTGGATTAACGGATCACGAGCGCTGTCACGCAAAAGGCTGCGGGAATGGCTAAGCGGAACCGGGGAACGAACCAGCGGACGGAGCAATCCGCCGAAGATTCTGCCAGGAGGCCGATCATCGCCTGTCGCGCTCACCTCAAGGCGCTTGCGCCCTATCCGCCGGGGCGACCGATTGAAGAGGTTCAGCGCGAGTACGGCCTCCGGCGCGTCATCAAGCTGGCGTCGAACGAAAATCCCCTGGGTCCGTCGCCCAAAGCGATGGCGGCCCTGCGACGACACATCAGGGAGGCGCATCTCTATCCCGACGGCAATGTCTTTTATCTGCGCGAGGCCCTGAGTCGCCACCTCCGGGTTCGGCCCGAACGGCTGATGTTCGGCAACGGCTCGGATGAGCTGATCATCTGGTTGGCGCTGACCTATCTCGGACCGCGCGACTCGATCATCATCTCACAGTATTCGTTCGTGCGCTACCAGATGGCGGCCCAGTTGGTCGGGGTGCGGTGGAAAACGATTCCGCTGGTCGAATGGCGGCACGACTTGCGGGCGATGGCACGGGCGGTCGTTTCTCATACGCGAATCATTTTCTTGGCCAACCCCGAGAATCCCGTGGGCAGGATGGTGGGGCGGGCGGAGTTCGAGCGTTTCCTGAAGGCCGTTCCGCGCAACGTGCTGATCGTGCTGGACCAGGCCTATTACGAATACGTGCAGGCCAAGGACTACTTCAACGGCATTGACTACATCGGGCGATATCCGAACCTGGTCGTGCTGCGCACGTTCTCGAAAGTGTACGGCCTGGCGGGGCTGAGAATCGGCTATGGGGTGGCCCACCCGCAAATCGTCCGCGACGTGAATCGCGTCCGGCCGCCCTTCAACGTCAATCGCCTGGCGCAGGAGGCGGCCATCGCGGCGCTCGACGACAAGGCGTTTGTTCGCCGCAGCATCCAGCTCAACGAAGCCGGGCGCCGCTATCTCTCCGGCGAGATGGATCGGCTCGGCCTGGAATATGTCCCCAGCCAGACGAACTTCATTCTGGTGCGTGTGGGATGCGAAGGAGTGGACGCCGCGGCGATCGCCCAGGGCATGATGCGCCGGGGAGTGATTGTGCGGCCGATGACGGGATTCGGGCTGTCGGACTACGTGCGAATCACGATCGGGCTGCCGGCCGAAAACCGGTTGGCGGTGAGGGTGTTGAAGAAGGTGCTGGGAAAATAAGTATGTGGGGATCAACGGGACGGAGATCCAGCCATGATTTCCCGAGTGACAGTCAAATACCTCAAATGCTTCGAGAGCCAGATTTTTGACTTGTCGGAGCACGTCGTGCTTGCCGGATCGAACAACTCCGGCAAGACAACGCTTCTTCAGGCAATTGCGCTCTGGAATCTGGCGTTGCGGATGTGGACGACTGAACGCGCCGGCTCAAGAGCGATAGAGCGCACGGGGGTTCCGGTTGGAAGAAAAGACCTTACCGTTCTGCCGCTGCGTGATTTCAAGCTGTTGTGGACCGATACCGTAACTGGGCTTCAGAAGAAAGAACGTGGGCCCGGTCAGCGGCCGGGTCATCCCCGTTTCCTGACCATTGCGTTGGATGGCAAGAGTGCCAACGAAGGCCGGGAAGAGACATGGAGTCTTGCCTTCGAGTTTCGGTGTCAGGGCAGCGAGCTCATGTATATTCGCCCCGTTCTAGCCGACGGCGGGGAGGTGCCCAAAGGGGCCAAAGACCTGACGGTCGTGCACGTTCCGCCTTTTTCCGGGATCGGGGCGGAAGAGACCAAGTATGATCGGCCGTATCAGGATTTGCTCATTGGGCAGGGGAAGCCGGGCGACATTCTCCGCAATCTCCTGTGGGAGGTGTATACCAAGAAAGGTGAGACGGAGTGGCGAAGTCTGTGCGCGGAGATCGAGGCGATCTTCCATTATCGCCTTCAAGAACCGCAATACGGGGACCGGCCGTTCATTCTCTGCGAATACTTGGCCGGTGCCCCAAGAGGGCAAGGTTCGTTGCCGCGCTTGGACATCGCCAGCGCCGGGAGCGGCTTTCATCAAGTGCTTCTGCTCATGGCCTTCCTTTACGCTCGGCCCTCGAGCGTGCTGCTTCTCGACGAGCCGGACGCCCACCTCCACGTGATTCTGCAAAAGCAGATTTACGACCGGTTGCGTAGTATTGCCTCCGAAAGACGATGCCAATTGATTATTGCCACGCACTCGGAAGTATTGGTGGACGCGACGAGTCCGGATCAGATCTTGTCCTTCTACGAGAAGCCCCATCGCCTCGTGACCGACACCGAAAAGGAGCAGGTTCGCGAGGCTCTCAAGAGACTAACGGCCATGGACATCCTGCTGGCCGAACAGTCGAAGGGGGTTTTGTATGTGGAGGGGGAAACGGATTTCAATCTCTTGCGCGTCTGGGCCAGAATCCTGAACCACCCGCTTTCAAAGTGGTTCAGTTGCAGTCCCTTCTGGCGCGGCAATCAGGGAAGACGCCCGCACGAGGCGCGCGCCCATTTCTTCGCTCTTCGAGCCGTGAATCCGAGCCAGAAGGGCTATCTTCTCTTGGACGGCGACAACCGAGGGCTGCCCGATCACGAGGTTGACGCAGAGGGACTGGTCGTCAGTCGCTGGAGACGTTATGAGTCCGAGGGCTACTTGGTTCATCCGGAAGTGTTACGGCGATTCGTCGAGAAAGTGGGCTTGGGGCCTCTCTTCACGGAGACTGCGCTACGGCATTTGAAGGAGGATCTTCTGCCTGGAGAGGTTTTCCGAGACCCCCTGGGCGATCATGACTATCTGAATCGAACGCCAGCCAGCAAAACCCTGCTTCCGGGTTTCCTCCGAGCGGCACAGGTGATGTTGCCGAAGAACGACTATTACCTAATCGCTGAGCAAATGAAGCCTGAGGAAATCGCGCCCGAAGTGAAGCAAAAGCTGGACGAAATCGCAAGCGCCTTCGAAATCCATGACTGAGTAATGTTGGAGGTTGTTGTGAAAATCGGGACTCTCGCCATCTACGGCGTAGGATTGTTGGGCGGCTCGGTCGGCTTGGCGGTGCGGGCGCGCGGGATGGCCGACCGCATCATCGGCATTGGCCGCTCGACCGAGCGCCTGGCGCAAGCCGTCGAGCAGGGCGCGATTGACGAAATGACGACCGATCTTCGGGAGGGGTGCGCCGAGGCCGACCTGGTCATCCTGGCTTCGACCGTCTCGCACATTGTGGAGTTGTTGCCCCACGTGGCCGCGGCGTGCAAAGCGTCGGCCCTCGTGACCGACGTGGGCAGCACCAAGGCGACCATCGTTGAGCAGGCGGATCGCTTGTTCGGTCGTCGCGGACCGCATTTCGTCGGTTCCCACCCCATGGCCGGGAGCGAACGGAGCGGCGTGGCCCACGCCTCGGCCGATCTGTTTGAGAAGGCTTGCTGCGTCGTGACACCCACCCCGACCACGTCGCGCGCCGCCACCGAACGCCTCGAGGAGTTTTGGCGCCTGTTGGGTGGGCGCGTGGTGCGGCTCGATCCGGAGCGACACGACCGGTTGGTCGCCGTGATCAGCCACCTGCCCCACGTGGCGGCCGTGGCGGTGCTGCTGGTGGCGGCGGAGCTGGGCGAAGATGCCGATGTGCTGGCCACGCTGCTGGGGAACGGTTTCCGGGATTCGACGCGCGTGGCGGCCGGTCCCGCCGAGGTGTGGCGTGACATTTGTCTGGAGAACCGCGCGGCCATCGCGGAAAATCTCGAACGCTTGGGTGAGCAGTTGCTCCTGATTGCCGAGGAGGTCCGTGAGGGCGAAGGCGAAGCGCTGCTGGAGCGGCTTCAGAAGGCGCGCGAGTTCCGAAAACGCCTCATTCCGTGAAAAATTGCGGATTGCGGAATCCTCGTGCGTGGAATCGGGCAACCTCGTATGAACGCGGCTCGTCCACATGAATAGAATCTCCGAATGACAACCTCTGATCGCAAAATCCTCTATCTGCTTCTCGCATTGAGTCTGGTTCTGCGACTGGCCTGCCTCAACCTCAACAGCGCCGAATACACGGACGGCATTCTCCAGCTCACGGCGTTCGAGCGCGGATTCACCTTCTGGCCGCCGGTCTACTCGATCGCTGTGAAGCTCGTCGCGCTGGCGGTCGGCGATCCGGAGCGGGCGGGCAAGTTGGTTTCGATCCTTTCCAGCACGCTTCTCCTGATCCCCTTATTTGGCCTCACGCAGCGCCTGGTGAGCCGTCGGGCGGCGATTTATGCCGCGCTGTTTTATCTCACCGATCCCATTGCTGTGCGCTGGGGCATCCGGGTGATGAGCGATGCGTTGTTCATGCTTCTGTTTTTCTGGGCGGCCGCACTGTTCCTGCGCGTATCCACGGTCGAGCAAACCAGTGAGGGGAGCGGTTTCGAAGAGGAGCCAAGCCGCGGGGTTCTCATTTCCTTTGTGATCGCGTGTGTTCTGGCGCCGGTCGCGACCCTGACGCGCTACCAGGGCCTTCTTCTCCTGCCGGTGGAATTACTGGCGCTCAATGCGTTGCTGGCGCAACGGCGACGCGCGAGCAAATCGGGCGGAATCGCGGTCGGCATTGTGGTCTTGTTGCCGTGGCTATTCGTTGTCGCATGGCTCCGCGCGCATGCCGGTGGCCACGAGCAGCAAATCGCCGAACGCGCCGGACAGTCGTTTGCCCGGGCACTGGTGAATTACTGGAATCTGGCGGAGAGTTTTCTCTTTCTCTTTCCCTATTTCATCACGGTTGCCGTCTTCGTTTTGTTCGCCGCAGGGTTGGGTTTGTTCATTGCGGGCGACCGGCCGAAACGGCGGTTCGCGTGGAGTTTTGTCTTTTTTGCGGTAGTCATCATCGCCATGCAGTCGGTCTTCTCCTCGTTTCAAGAACGCTACCTGTTGCCGCTGGTTCCCTTCATGATGGTTCTCGCAGGCGCCGCCGCCGCCCGCTGGGAAGAACGGGCCGGCCCGCGACTGGCGCCGGCGAGGACGGTGCTCGTTCTGGCCCTCATTTACGGCTTGGCATTCTCGGCGGGCGTGCTCATTCTCCAACGAGAGGCGTTCGGCGACCTCAAGCAAGCCGCGCGCTATTGTGCCACCGAGGTTCCTCGCGAAGCGCGCATCTTCTCGAACGAGTGGTTCAAGGATTTGCCCGCCGTCAAGATGTCCTTCTGGGCCGGCCGCACGATCGAAGGGTACAACGGAATGCAGCGATTGGCGAAAGGGGATTACCTCTGCCTCCATAGCGGATACGGCGGGTTGAGCCCCTATCCGGCCCTGGTGCCGGCGCAACGGTTTCCCGGCCAGCTCGAGCAAATCCGCTCGCAATACGACTGCCAGGAGATGGCGTGGTTTTCGGCGCGCCTCATTCCGCTCCTGCCCGACATCATGGAGAATCCCGACACTCATCAAAACCCCGTCGCGTGGTTCTACCGCTATTATCCGCAGCAATTCCGCACCGTGGTGTTGCGCATCGAAGGACCGAGGGCCACGCGATGACCGAGCAACGCGCCGTCAAGTGGATCATCGCCCTGGTGCCGCTCGTCGCCCTGCTGACCTATTTCACGACGATGTGTCGAAGCGTCTATTGGGGCGACGGGATCGAACTGACCTGCGTCGCGGTGGTTCTGGGTGTGGGGCATCCAACCGGCTATCCGTTGTTCTCGCTTCTCGGCAAGCTCTTCACGCAACTGCCGCTGGGGACGATCGCCTTTCGGATGAACCTGATGTCGGCGGTCACGGCCTCGGTGCTCGCGACGCTGGTCGCCTGGACGGTCTGGCACCTTTTTCCGTTGGTGGGATTGACAGGACCCGAACATTACGCGGGCCGGAGGCACTCGCCGGCCCACGTGCGGATTCACCATCCCGACCGCGTCCTGATCCGCGCGGCGTTTGCGGCGGCGGCAGGGTGGACGGTCGCCTTTTCACAGGACTTGTGGTATGAAGCGGGGTTGACCGAAGTCTATCTGCTCAACGCCGCCATTTTCGCGGGCGCTTTTGCCCTCGTGGTTCAGGCGATCGCCGGGCAGCAGTCGCGCTACTTGCTGGCCGCCTGGCTGATCTGCGCCGTGGGAATCGGCAATCACACGATGGCCGCGATGCTGCTCGTCCCGCCGCTGGTCGTCCTCACGGTCTGGTTCGCGGTCAAGGCGAAAGGGAAAGCGGAATCTCGAAGGCATCACTCACCCTGGATCGGAAAAGCGCTGCTGAGGCAATTGCTGCGGATCGGCGGGCCGGCGCTTTCGCTGGGGATCGTGGGCGTGGCGATCTATGCCTACGTGCCGCTGCGGGCGCTCAAGAACCCGCCGCTGAACTGGGGCGATCCTTCGTCGGCGAGCCGCTTTCTCTGGTCGGTGCGCGCCGGCGAATTCCGCCGATTCCACTTGCTCAAAGTCCCCCAGTGGCTTTACCCCTCCCGCCCCATCGCTCCGGGGACACCTTTCGACAGCCGCACGTATGCCGCTTTTCTGAACTATCGCATCGGCGAGTGGCTCGAATGGACCGGTGATCAAGTCATTGCCTTGCCCCATGAACAGGTCCGCCTGTGCACGATCATGGGGATCATCATTCTGTTCGTGGCGGTGATGGGATTGCGGCTGATCGCGCGGAAACAGCTGATGTTGGCGGTGTTCCTGGCGATGGTCGTCGCTCTGAATCTGATCGCCGTGTGCATCTATACGATCCCCGACATCGGGGGCTATTTCTTTCCCGCCCACGTCATCGTGGTGATCTGTTCCATCGTGGTGTTGGCCCGCGCGCATCGCTGGGTCGAGTACCGTTTGCTGGTCCACCGCTCCGACCTTTTGGCCTACCTGGTCGTGGCGTTTCTGATCGCGGCGTGTTCGCGCGCGCGGGCCTTCTGCAACCATTCGCACTATGATCTGCCCGAACGTTACGGCCGCGAGGTCCTCGATCAGTTGCCGCCCAACGCGATGATCCTGACGCGGGGCGATTATGACATTCATCCGCTGTGGTATCAGCAGATCGTCGAACGTCGCCGGCGCGACGTCGTGGTCTGCGGGGCCAATTTCCTTGCGACGCCGGGCTATGCCAAGTACTTTGACGATCGCTATCAACCGCCGGTGGTGCTGAAGTTCTTCGAGCAAACGCCGCTCGAGGAGGAGTACTTCAAAGTTCTGGCCCAGGATATCATTGCGCCCAACCTGCGCCTGCGCCCCGTGTACTCGACCTGGTACGATCCGCGCATGGGCGTAGCGGCCGACCCGATCGAGATCGCCGTGCTGGGCAACGAGAAGGAACGGATCGTGTCCGCTCGTCTCCAGGGCGAGGTGGCGGCCGGCGCCGAAGAAAGCGAGTATTTTCCGCAACCGTTCATCTACCGCCTGCATGCGCCGGGAGTCCGCCCGTGAAGCTCTCCGTCATCGTACCGGTCTACAACGAACGTCGCACCATTGATCTTCTGTTGCAAAAGGTGCGCGCCGTTGCCATCGAGAAGGAGATCATTGTCGTGGATGGCCACTCGATTGACGGCACGGTGGAGATCCTGCGCGAACAGGAAAAGTATCCCGACACGCGCGTCATCTATCAGAGTCGGCGCAACGGGCGGGGGAGCGCCATCAAAGAGGGCCTGGCGGTGGCGCAGGGAGAGTACGTCATTTTCCAGGACGCCGACCTGGAGCTCGACCCCAACGACTATCCGGCGCTGCTCGATCCCCTCGCGCGGGGCGAGGCCGACGTGATGTTCGGCTCGCGTTTCCTTCAGGGCCGGCCGCGCATGAGTTTTCCTCAGTACTGGGGCAATCGCGTCATCAACGGGGCGGTCAATTTATTGTACGGAACGAAGCTGACCGACGTGGAGACCTGCTACCAGGTCTTTCGCCGCCAACTGATTGCCGGACTGAAAATCCACAATAACGATTTCGCCTTCACGGTCGAGCTGACGGTGAAACTCATCAAGGCGGGCCACCGCATTCGCGAAATCCCCATCACCTACATCCCGCGCGGACGAGCCGAAGGGAAGAAGATCTATTGGATGGATGGCTTCGTTTCACTCTGGACACTGGTCAAGTATCGCTTCCTTTAGCAGTCTCTGGATGCACATCCCCAGCCTCGGCTTCTCGCAACAACGCAGGGCATGTACTCATCCAATACTGTCTGATAGACGACCAGCAGTATCAAGATGCGCTTCAAACGCAACGACGCCCACAAAGGACCGGACTACCTCAACCCGCTCCAGACATCGCAGGAGCGTAGTCCAACTCTTTGTGGGCGTCGTCATTATCTGAAGCCCGCACGGTCTCCAATGCCTGGGCGAGCGAAATCCGCCCCGAGGCTCAGAAACCGTAAATCGGCCGTAGCTGCTCTTCCGTCGGCAACGCGGTGTACGTTTCGCCGCGCGGTCCCACCCAGAGATTGCCCTGTCGCACCAGCCGCACCGGCGTGATGCTGCCGTTGCTGTTGCGGACGTTGATGAACTGGGTGTTGGCGTCTTGCTGCGCCTGGTTGATCGCGGCGTCCTGCTGGCGGTTTTTGTCAATGTTCGATCCGACGACGTAGCCCGCGCCCGCTCCGGTTGCGCCACCCACTACGCTTCCGATGGCGACTCCCGCACCCGTGTGGCCGCTTTGATGTCCGATGATTCCGCCCAGCAGGGCACCCAGGCCGGCGCCTGTGCCCGCTCCGACGGCCGTACCCGTGCCCGCCGCTGTCGTACAACCGGACACATACAGCCCCATGGCGACGGCCACTGTCAGAAAGAACGACAGCCGCAGGGCCGCCCTCCAACCGCTTGATCGGATAATCGCTTCGTTCCTCACCATGCTCACATCCCTTCTTTGCCCGTCTTAACGCGGAATCTATCCCTCCCGATCCACCTGTTCAATATGAATCGTTCGCATGACTCCTGCATGATTTCGCTGCCCGCCCGGGCATATCCGCGTTGTTTTCGCAAGAAACGTACCCGGAAAGCCCGGCTTCTCGGTTTAGAGGGACAATAGATACTCGACCAAGGCGTCGAGATCGTTCGGCGAGAGGCGCGAGGTCACGCCGTGTTGGTCGCCCTTGTTGAATTTCGTCAGGACTTCCTGAAGCGTCGCGCCTTCGCCCGTGCTGAGGTAAGGAGCGGTGCGCCACAGCTCGATCAAGGTGGGGGTGTCGAATTTCTTGCCCTTGTCCGGCTCGCCGGCGGTCCCCACGTCGTACATCTGCAAATCGGTGAACAGCGCCCCGGAATGACAAGACGCGCATTTTGTTTTTGAACTCTCGAAGATGGCCTTGCCCCGCTTGGCCTTGGGCGAAAGTTTGCCACCGGCGAGCAGATAGGGGCTGCGTTCCGGCTGCATCGAGCGGAGGTAAGCCTGCACGGCCTGAACTTCTGCCGTCTCGGGCTCGTGAAAAAGAATGAAGCGGAACCCGGCGACCGCCGCAACCTCCATGTTCGCCCGAACGCCCAGCGACATCGCCGGAGGCGTTCGGTGGGACAGCAGAAGCGACTTGGTGTTTTTGGGATTGCCGATGCCGTCGTTCAGGAGGTCCCAATTCAGGCCGTCGGCGCGCCCCTCCGGATGGCAGGTCGCGCAACTCAGCCAGTGCTGGAAGCAATAGGTGGCATCGTGGAAAATGGCCTCGCCGCGCCGCACCGGATCGGCCTTGCGGGCAGGACCCAGCGGAACGGTCGCGGTGATCTTGGCCGTCTCCGGATCGGCCAGCAGCACCTCGCCCGAATAGTAGGCGGCCGTCGCCAACTGCTTGCCGTTGGGCGAGAGGGCGACGCCGCGCGGGCCGTTGCCGGGAATGGGGGATCGCTTGATGAGGTCGGCGGCATAGAGGGCGGCGAGGTCGTAAGCGAGAAGATCGCGTTTCTTGGGGTCTTTGCGGATTTCGTGCCACACGCTAGTCCCGCCTTGTTCCGGCAGCTCGCGCGAAATCTTTTCGCCGGCCAGGAGCGTGTGAATCTCGCCGAGGTTCAGGCGCGCGATCTGGTGAACGCCGGCCAACGTCGCCCAGAGCGTCTGGCCGTCCTTCGAAAGCACAACCCCCCAGGGATCGGCCCCGCCTTCGGAAATGTAGTCGAGCAAAAACGTCGCGTAAACCTGTCGCGCGCCGAGATCAATGATGCTCAGCGCGTTGGTGTTGATCCAACCGCGCTCCAGTTGGGTGGCCGGCAGATTGAAATGGCCCAGCGTGTGGACCACGTAAGCCCAGCGGCCGTCGGGTGAGATCGCGGCCCCGCGCAATGTTGTTGATCCCACGGGCAACCGGATATCGGTGACGCGCGTGAGCTTGTCGAGATCAATCAGGCTGACCGCCGATGCGACCTGCGGGTCGGTTGCGGCGCACGCAGGCAGAAGGTTTCCCACCACCGCCAGCGACTCGTCCGGGGTGACGGCGACGAAGAAGGGCTCGCGGGCAACGGCGATGCGGGCGCGCTCCTTGCCCTCGGCGAGCGCGAGGGCCGACACGTTGTGAGTTGCGGAGTTGGCGACGAGGAGGAGTTGCCGTTTCGGGGCAAGAGCCAGACCCATCGGGCGGGCGCCAACGTCAAAGCGGCGGGCAATTTTTTCCTTCGCGACATCAATTTCAGCCACGGCGTTTTTTGCATATTCGGAAACGAACACCTTTGCTCCGTCAGCCGACCACACAACACCCGTCGGTTCGTCGTTCAACGCGATCGCGTGCGAGACCTTGCCCGTGGCCACATCAATGAAGGCGAGCAATCCGGCGGTGCGATCCGAGACCGCAAGGGTTTTTCCGTCGGGCGAAAACGCCAGGTCGAACGGCGAGTGATAGGGGAGAGGGGTCTTGGCGCGCCAGGCGCCGAACGCCCGCAGCGTGCCCGCGGTGCTCGCAACGATGACCACGAAAACCAGCGCCGTCCGAATCACGGGAGAGAGGTTGCCCGTCTTCGTCATCATGTCCCCTCTGGCCGATCTGACTCGAAGCCGAAACCACCCGCACACTGCGGCGGCTCACCGCTCACGCTGGGCAGGGCAACTGTTCCTGTCAACAGCGGAATCGAGCCGGAAGAAAGCGTGGGTGCATGTCGGTTTTGTTGGCGCGGCCGAAGAATCGGGACAGGCCTTCCTTTATGGCTGAGGCTTGGTTTCAGCTTGGAGTTGTCTTCCTGCGGCAGGAAGGATCCAAATGCACGCCGCTTCTCGAAGGTGAATCGGTAAGTCTGTCAGCCTCTGCCTTGTTTTGGGCCGCGTTCAGGCTGCGTGGCTTGTTCACCCGTGGACATGCCGGCGGTCAGAGCGAAGCGCATGGCCTCCTGGAAGGGCATGTTGATTTTCTGCACGGCCGAGCGCGGGACCATGGCGGTATACCCGCCCATGGCATAGCTCATCGGGAAAAACACCGCCACCGTCTCGCTCGATCCGAGCCCTTCGGGGTAGGCGCTGAAATCCTCGCGCGTCACAAATCCGATCAGGCGCAGGCTGCTGTTGCCCAGCGTGACCATCACGACCTGATTCATGGATCGGCCGTCGGACTTGAAGAAGCCGATGAGAGCGCGCGCGGAGCTGTAAATCACGCTCACGAGCGGCACGTGCTGCATCAGCCTTTCGCCATAAGCAAACAGCCTTCGGAACGCCCACGCGTGGAGCGACAGTCCAATCAGGAAGACGATGAGGATTCCCAGCAGCAGTCCCATCCCGGGATAGTACAATTTGCCGGGGAGCAGATTGCCCAGGGCTCTCTCCAAGCCCGTGACCAGCTTGTACAGAATGTAGATCGTGATCGCGACCGGAAGGAGCGCCATCAATCCCGTGAGAAAGACCCTGCTAACCTTGCGCATGGCTGAATTCTCCCTGTTTGGTCATTTGGCCTGTCTGCCGATCAGGAGGCGAAAGAGCCGTCCGTTCAACGGTCTTGCTTTCAAATCAACAATGGACATTTGGTTTGCAAGCAGAATATGACTGATTTGTCCTCGGCCTTCGGGCTACATGCCCCTAAGGTAGAGAAGTGTTCATCGTTCATCATTCAGCGTTAAGGAGGATGATCATGCCGCAACACACGATTTCGCGCCGCAAGTTCCTCGCCCACGCTTCGGTCGGCGCGACCGCCGTTGGCGGCGGCGCGGGGTGACCGAACGATCAACCAGGTGGCCTCGCGGTATGAAGTGCATCCGCACCGGGTGAGTGCCTGGAAGACCCCGGCCGAGGCTTATTGGGGTGGTGAACGAGAGGGAGC
>Ga0315282_10002706_pt1 | contig 32265 bp, 20 predicted proteins | sample YL17G07_20_MG_FD_203693 | JGI IMG/M metagenome (GOLD analysis project Ga0315282, IMG submission 203693) | Sediment microbial communities from Yellowstone Lake, YNP, Wyoming, USA - YL17G07_20 | ecosystem: Environmental > Aquatic > Freshwater > Lake > Sediment | place: USA: Wyoming | collected...
GTGGATCTCCTTTTCGTGTGCTTTGGCGGCTCACGTTAAGGAGTTTCCGCGATGGATTCCCGGATTTGTCAAACTTCTACTGCCACCCCGGCAAAGCCGGGGGGCCTCCTAAGATGCGCTAGAGTGGGAACGTTACCAGCAATGGTTGACCACCGACTTCCTAAATTGGCAGGCCGCCATCGTGAATGAGTACAAGCGGCCCGACCAGTTTGTTACGCAGGACTTTGCAGGCCCGCCGCGCCCATACGCCAATGAAGAAGATGCCTCCAGAGCCCTCGATATTGTTGCGGCCAATCCCTATCACGCTACGCAGGATGGCTACGACGGGGAATCGTCAAGTTTTGCCGGCGATTACGCCCGCTCGCTCAAGCGGACCAACTACCTGGTGACGGAGACCAACGCGCAAACCATCGGCTGGGACTCGAAGGGTCAGTACCCTCCCTACGACGGTCAGCTCCGCTTGGATGTGTATACGCATATCGCATCGGGCGCGAACATGGTGGAGTACTGGCATTGGCACTCGATCCACTATGGCCAGGAGACATACTGGAAGGGCGTTCTTTCCCACGACCTCGAACCCAATCGCGCCTACGCAGAGGTCAGCCGCATCGCGCATGAATTGCAGCGCGTCGGGCTGGAAATCGTGAACACCCAGCGCCCCAACAGGGTTGCCATTCTTTACAGCAACGACTCCTATCAGGGCGTCGAATTCATGCCCTTCAGCGACCGCGCTAACTACCGCACAGTCCTGACCGATATGTATCGGGCTCTGTACAAACTGAATGTCGGGACCGATTTCATCTTCCCGGATAGCAGCAATCTTTCCGGCTACAAAGTTCTCGTGGTTCCTCCGCTTTACGTCGCGAGCAATGAGGTGCTAAGTAGACTTGCCGACTACGTTCACGCAGGGGGCCACATCGTCATGGCTTTCAAGAGCGGATTCTGCAATGAGCACTCAACCGTGCGTTGGTCGATGGCCCCCGGACCTCTGCGAAACGCGGCAGGATTTCGCTACCAGGAGTTCTCGAACCTGCGTGAGCCGCTGGCGCTCAAGGGCGATCCCTTCCACGCCGGGGCTGACAACAGGGTTTCCGACTGGGCGGAAATGCTGATATTGGAAGGGGCGCAACCGCTGGCGTATTACGAACATCCATTCTTTGGGAAATATCCGGCTATCACCCGAAACCAGTTCGGGAACGGCACGCTCACGTATCAAGGCACGGTCCTCTCGGAAAAGCTGCAGGAAGGCGTATTACTGCAGGTGACGAAACTGGCAGGTTTGACCGGGCCGGATCAGCAACTGCCATCGGGCGTCCGGGTGAAGCACGGCGCGAATCGCAACGGGAAAGCGCTCCACTATTACTTGAACTACTCCGGTGCTCCCCAGACGTTCCAATACCCTTATGGCGCTGGGATCGATTTGCTCACGCAGGCGGCAGTGTCTCAATCACAATCCATCACCCTCAAGCCGTGGGACCTCGTAATCATCGAGGAGAAGTGAACGGTGCCCTGATCCAAGACCGGTGCCGCCTAACTCGGTGTACTTCCTGACCGCGCGTATTGACCGGTGTCGCCGGCGCTGCAGATCGTGTTCATTGCGGCTTCGATTGCGGCCGCTAAAGGTGATACAACCCATAAAAGGAATGCGTGTTCCGAAGCTTCCCCAATCTGCTGTTCGATTGTTCCTAAAGACTTCTGCATAAATAGGTTGGCAGGCTCGTTTTCTGGGGTAGGGTCGGCATATGGCCGGCCACTCGGTACGTCCCCGACGAGACGCGAGCGCCCCGGTGGCGCGGCGATTCGCTCGCTGCAATTGCCCGGCAACTCGGCGTGAGCCGCCAAGCGGTGTTTGTCTGGGCCGCGCAGTGGCGACGGCACGGCGAGGCAGGCTTGCACCGCCGCCCACGCCCCGGACGACCGCCCAAGCTGGCCCGCCGACAGATGCTCCGGCTGCCGCGTCTGCTCGCGCAGGGAGCCGAAGCCTACGGATTCTCGTCGCCAATCTGGACCTCCCAGCGCATCGCCGATCTGATCTGGCGTCGCTTCCGGGTGCGTTTTGACCGTGACCATGTCTGCCGCCTGCTGCACCGCTTCGGCTGGAGTTGGCAGAAGCCGGCCCGCCGCGAACGCGACGAGGCGGCCATCCAGCATTGGGTTCAGTCCACCTGGCCACGCTTGAAAAAAAGCCCAAACCCTGAAGGCCCCACTGGTCTTCCTCGATGAGAGCGGTTTCTCGCTCCTGCCCGCCCCCTGCAAAACGTGGGCCCCGCGCGGCCAGACGCCGTTTCTCTACCACTGCTTCAACTGGCCCAAGCTGTCGGCCATCTCGGCCGTCACCCCCAACCCGCACGCCTATCTCCGTCTGCTGCGGGGCACCATCGCCAGCCCGCAAGTCATCGCCTTCGTCCGCCACTTGCTGCGCCGGATTCCGGGCACAATCTTCCTGTTCTGGGACGGGTTGAACGCCCATCGCTCCCAAATGACCCGGGCGGCGCTGGCCGAACACCACGCACGCCGGCGGCTGTACCGTCTGCCCGCTTACGCCCCAGAACTCAATCCCGAGGAGGGGTTGTGGGCATGGATGAAACAGCATGCCCTCGCCGGACAGTGCCCCCCAACCTGAAAGTCCTCGAGCAGAGTATCCGTCTGGCCCTGCGCCGCCTCCGACGCCGGGAGGAGTCGCCCGGGGGAGGGGGCTGGGTTTCGGTCGCACGGCAAAGGAAAAGCCCTGGCCGCCTTTCCGTGGCAGCCAGGGCTCAAATCACAAGGAACAAGGTCCAGTCTAGAAGAAGAACTTCATCCCCAGTTGGATCTGACGCGGACTCCAGGTACCGGAAACTTCCCCATTGCCCGCGTTGAACTCATCCCCCCCACAGCTGCGGCCAAAAGCCGGGCTGCCGTCGGCATTGGGATTGCCGTTGCAGCCCATGTTGACCCCTAGCCACTGCGTATGGTTAAAGGAGTTGAAGGTTTCCAAGCGGAACTGGAGCGTGGAGTGCTCTCCCCTAAACCAGGGGAACTGAACCTCTTTAAAGAGAGCCAGATCCCAGTTGTTGCGGCCGGGACCGGTTAGCGTATTGCGCCCTATGTTGCCGAACATGCCGGGCTGGCCGTTGGCATAGAGCTGATCCAACGTAGGCTGCGCCATGGTGGAGGGGTCAAACCACCTCACCATGGGACCATACGTAGGATCGTTGTAGATGCTCTTGTGGATCTTGACTGGGCCAGCCGAATTGCACATGACGTCGCCGCCGATGCCAGTATGGTAGCCCGAGATGCCACAGTTACCCCAGGGGTTGGGGCCGACGGGTTCTCCCGTAAACATAGCCGCGATGCCACTGACCCGCCACCCTCCAAGAGACTGCTTTACGAAAGCATTGGTGGAGTTCTTGAAGAACGGTAGATCGTAGACGAAGTTCATCATCAGGACCTGGGTACGATTGAGGTCCGAATTTCCCCTCCACCGGCTCATGTTGTAGTTTTCATCCACCGCGCCCATCGAGTAAGCAGAGGTGGAATTGTCGATCATGTGCGACCAGGTGTAAGCAGCTTGGAAGATCAGGCCGTGGCCCGTGGTGTGCCGGAAGTTCGCCTGCAAGGCGCTATAGTTCGACACGGCCGTAAACTGCTTTTGATGAATATTTCCGAACCCTTGAAAGTAGCGGAAATAGTCCGTCATGCCGGCGTCACGCATCAGGATACTCTGAACATCGCAGTTGCCCGCTGCGTCGCAACCGGTAGTTCCCGCCAGTACCGGAACATTCATCGTCCCGACGGGAACTGCGACCTGGTTCAAGTTACGGTTTGTATCCAAATGCCGTCCCAGCGTGCCGACGTACGCCACCGTCAACAGGTTATTCCCGCGGAACTCATGTTGAACATTGAGGTTGAATTGTTGCACGGAGGGGTGTGGATTGAAATAGGGAATGGACTGGATACTAGCCGGGCCGACGCCCGCGAAACCGCCGGCGCTGAAGTTGTAGCCAAGGATATTGTACTTTACTGGAGCAAGCGTCGTGGGAGCATTGCCTTCCAGACCGATGGTGTTGGCATCGTTGCCGTTTCCGGGTTCATAGTAGATGCCATATCCGCCCCGGATCGCGGTCTTTCCGGAACCGGTGGGATCCCAGGCAAACCCGAAGCGCGGACCGATGTTCATCTTCTCAGTCACTTGGCACCCTTTGTTAATCGTTCCAACGCCGCATTCCACCAGGCCATTGCCAAAGCCCGAGAAGTCGTAAATGTGGCCGGTGGCAGGGTCTTTGTGCAAGAGTCCGTCGGCGCCGAGCACCGAGGCGAAAGCGGGATTGTAAAGGGAGGGAATGAAGCTGGAGTCCACGGTCGGCTTGGTGACGTCATGTGGAGGGATCAACAGGTAATAACGGACCCCGAAGTTGAGCGTCAGCTTGCGGTTGACTTTCCAGTCGTCCTGGATGTAGGGCTCGAAGTCGGTACGCCGCCAGTGTCCCACGCCGTAACCGCCGGTGTACACACCGTGAGCGTTGTAGGTGCCCTCCGTATAGTTGGAGATCCTGCCGAGGAACATGTCAGCGAGAGCATTGCCAGTGGTAATCGGATTGCTGTTGTCGAAGGTGTAGTCCCCTTGCGTCTCGGCGCCGAATTGCTCCGTCAACTGGAATTTCTCCAGGAAGAAACCGAACTTGACGGTGTGCTTCCCATGGATCCATGCCACGTTGTCCCGATACGTATAAACAGGTTCGGCGTCATATTTTCCCACGTAGTTTCCGTTGGTGACCCACCAGCTGAAGGGGGTTCCACCGTCAACGCCGATTCCCGGAAGTAGAGTATTGCTCGCGTTAGCCGGGAAGAACGTGCTGGCGCTCCAATCCGCAGGTTTCATGATGGACTTCGCGATGCTTCCCGGACCTGCCTTCACTTTGATCCAATGGGGCGTATCGGTATAGCTGAAGATAAACTCGTTCATGAGCGTGGGTTTGATGTTGTTGTTGAGGTGGAGAACAACCTGCCGGGCGGGAACGTCATAGTCCGTGGCCGTGGTATCGTAGCTTGATCCCGTCCAGAGAGCGGGCACACTCGTCTTGACCCAGGTATCACTGGAAAAGCGCACGAACATGGAGGCCTTGTCACTGATGTTCTGGTCCACCCGAATGATGGTGTCGCTGAAATTGGTCGGCACCTTGTGAGCGCCGATGTATCCAACAGGACCGTTGTTGGGCAGGGGAACATAAGCGTTGAGCCACGCCGCCCCGTTGTTGTTCACGGGGGTGATGGTATCCACTGTTACGCCACCGACCGTCGGCAGGGTGCAGTTCTCTGGGGAGAAGTATTGCGGGTAGGTGTTCCCCAAATAGTTCCCCGACGCCGGGTCGCATTCACTGAAGTCGCCTTGCCTCATAAGCGCCGTGGGAACCGATCCGCGGCGAACTGTGGCAGCGCGGTACTTGGCCCATTCCTGCGACCAGAAGAAGAATGTTTTCGTCTTGCTGGTGTTGTAGTGGCCGGGAATGTAGAAGGGCCCGCCCACAGTGTAACCAAAGATATTCCATTGGAGGGGTGACTTGGGCGCTTTCCCGCCCTCGGGAGCAATCTGCTGGTTGGTGAAGAAATCGTTCGCATCGAGCGCCTGGTTGCGGACGAATTCGTGGGCGCTGGCGTGGAAGTCCTTGGTGCCGCCTTTGGTCACCATCTCGACCAGGGCTCCGGCGTGCTGGCCCACGTCCGCGCCGTAGTTGGAGGTTGACACGCGGAATTCCGCGATGGAATCAAGCGCCGGAGTAACGGCGCCACCGATGCCGAGTGAGCTTTCCTGGGCGTTGTTTCCTCCATCGTATTCCAGTTGGCTGTACTCGATCCGGTTGCCGTTGAAAGAAACGCTGACCTCGCCGCCCGCGTGGCCCAGTTGCATGGCGTCCTCTTGACCATCAGCAATGGCGGCGCCGGGAACGAGGAACTCCAAACCCATAACATTCTGGCCGTTCAGGGCCAGGTTGTCGATTTGCCGAGAAGTCACGACGTCGGAGATCGTCCCGGTTTCAGTTTCCACTTTCGCGATGTTCCCCACGACCTCGATCTGCTGGGCCACTTGCCCCACCGTCAAGGTGAGATCCACACGCTGAGTCTGACCGGCGGTGAGGGTGATTCCCGAGCGCACAAGCTTCTGAAACCCGGAGACCTCAGCGGTGATGACGTAGTTGCCGATGGGGATTCTCGCCGCCGTGTACTCTCCAGCCGTATTCGAGGCCACTTCGCGGACGAATCCCCTTTCGGGGTTCGATACAGTGACTTTCGCTGCCGGCACAACGGCGCCGCTCGAGTCCATCACCGTACCCACGATCGTAGCCGTGTCTTGAGCCCAACCCGAAATGCCTGCTAACGAGAGAAGGCAGATCAGAACAAGAAGTCTTCTTCTCACGGTCATTCTCCCTTCACTGTAAATGTAAGTGTCCTTTCCCAAGATCCGACCCACCAAGCGAAACCCTTGCGGGCACCCCAAAAGGGAACGAGGCGACCGTGCGAAGGTGTCCTAAGCCTTAATGCTGCGGACTTCCCTCGACGGCGGTTTCTTCCATGGTTGTAGTGGAAGACCTCTTGCGAAAGCCTGGTCTCCCCTCGAGTACTTCCGGACGCGAAACCGAAAGCTCTTCTTCCGCGAAGACGTCCTCAATGTAACGGGAATGAACATGATGATTCCAATGCTCGTCGCGTAGGAAGGCCGCCAAGGGGGGACCGTCCTTCGCTGCAGCGAGCCGTATGATCTCCTCGTGCTCCTGGACACACTTCGCAATCCATCGCGGCAATGAGTCCTTGCGCACAGGGAAAACATAAAGGAGGCGACGTACGGTATTGCACATCTCACGCAGGCTGCGGTTCGGATATTTGGAGATGAATACGTCATGGAACTTCTCGTTCCAGGCCCCGTAGTTATGGAAGTCGCCGCGCCGCCCCGCCTCAGCCATGTTCTGGTTGTACTCTCGCAGGAGATCCAGATCGGATTCCGTGATGCGTTGCACCGCGCAACCTGCAACTGCCCCTTCCAAGACGCCTAGGATCTCGAAGGCTTCTTTTACGTCGGCTACAACGAGGGCTCGGACGTTGTAACTCTTGCGGGCATTGCAGACGATGACGCCCGCCATCTCGAGCTTGAGTAGCGCTTCGCGGATAGGTGTCCGGCTGACGCCGAGGCGAAGAGACAGCTCTTTTTCCCTAATCCTCTCCCTGGGCTTGAGGCGGCCTTCGACAATTTCCTCTTGGAGGAAACGAAACACTTGCTCCGCTAACGAATCTGCCAGAATGTCGTTTTCTGCCATAGAGAATGCATGGCGTATATCGTATATCTTCGGACGTGTCAACAACAATCTTTTCCTAAGCCATTTGACCCACTCGTGTCTGCCAAAGACTCGATGTCACCACGAAAACAACTCGCAAATCTACTGGAGACACTCCGGCCCTGCTCCTTCGTTGACCATGGACAGCTCCCAGTCCCCGAGCGCTAAGAATGATCGGAAGTGGTACCAGGCGGAATGGTCCTTTCAGAGGGAACTAAGATGAGAAACGGGCGTAAGGCTAGCCTGAAGTGTTTGTTGCCAAGACATGCTTTGCACGGGGTGCCAGGACATCCTTTACACTTCGGGTCCGGTTCTGGGGGCAGGGGGACCCGAAGGGAGCCCCGAGGGCGACCGGAGGGTTCCCCTGCCCGGCGGCGACTCGTTCCTGCGGCACCCCCACCAAGGGCCGAGTGCAACCGCGCTGCTTGTCGATCTCGCGGATGTACTTATGCCGGTAGCTCATCAGCACCTTCGTCTCGAGGCGCTCGATCCGCACTGCGCGGGCCCCGAGTGCGCCGTCATCCAAGCACAATCGTCAAAGACGACAGGGCAGACCACATCTGCAGTTAACTGGATTGACCCCGAGCGCGCGATGACTGGTACGTCAGTGCAGCGGACGGGACACCTATTCAAAGATGGCGTGCCTCGCTTCGCAAGCAGAGTGTCTTCGGCTGGGGCGCTTCTAATCCCTCCTTACTGTGCGGCAGCGGAATAAACGCGCACCGGGCCAAGAAGTCCTGAAGGAAGCAGTGGCGAATTCGCCTTGTACGGCTTCACGTCTGCAAAGGTATACTTCGTTGTCACGCCCGGTTGTTGATCGCCGATCAGGCGGTTGACCCACGCGTTGATCACCTTGACTGTCACTTCGTTAGCGCCAGGCTTCAGGGCGCCGGTGGCATCCACGCGGTACGGAGTGTGCCACACGATGCCAAGCGTCTTGCCGTTCACCGTCACCTCCGCCAGGTTCTTCACGTCGCCCAGATCGAGCCACAGCTTCGCGCCCGGTCTGAACCAGTCGGGCGATGCCTGAATCGTCTGGGTGTAAGTGCCCGCGCCGGAGAAGTATTTCACCCCAGCGTCCGGGCTATCGCTCCACGACACGAGCTTGTCGAGCGTAATGGAGGCCGGCGCGCCCCGGCCCGGTTGGAAGGCCACATTCCACGAGCCGTCCAGCGTCGCCAGTTGCGTCTCCACCACTTTGGGCAGAGTGCGTGATGTTGCCCTCGTCGCTTTGCGGAACACCACGAACACCGTCCCCCAGGGCTCCAGGTGCAGTGGCACTGTGGAGCGACCGTCAGCGATGGTGTAGGAAGCGGGCTCCGACTCGCCCGTCTCGGCACGCCAGAGTTCCGGCGCCTTGCCGGTTACGCGGAAGCTCGCATCCACCGTCTCGTCGCGATCGTTGCGATTATCCACGAAGTAGAGATCGCCATCCGCAAGCTTGCGATGCACAAAGAGAATGCGCGTGTCGCTGTCCGGCTTGGTGTAGTCGAAGTCCGGCGCCACCTTCAACGTGTTGAGGACATCCGTCAGACTCTGGCCTGCGTACACCGTGCCCTTGCCAACCTTGTGCACGCCCGTGCCGTCGCCGAACAATTCATCGTTCAGCTTCTTGAACTCAGCGGGATCGTCCGCCAGGCTTGGTGTGTCCGTCGGCTTTTGCCCGGCAACCACGGCGCCATCCTCCACCAACTTGTGAATGGCGCGCAGCACGGGTAACGACATGTGTTTGCTGTACGGATCAAGCCCCAGCACGCGGTAGCTCATGCCGCTCTTGGTCGTGATGCGGCCGTCGGCGACGTTCAGCTCGTGGATCAGGCCGTCGGCGTTGATATAGTCGAAGCCATAGCCCGCCGGCACATCCGGTGACTTATCCGAAAAGATCGCGGTCAGGTTGGAATCTTCGCCGTAGAAGTAAACCAAGTCCGCGCCGAAGTGGCCCTGCTGCAGCAGATAGCTGCTACGCGCAATGTAGTTCACCCATGGACCAGCTTCTTCCGCCCAGGTTTCGTTGCGGTTGAACCACTGCCCGAAGGGCCCCAGCGTCATTCCCGGCGCTTTATCCACCAGCGGTTGGTGTGCCGACTCGTGAATCACAAAGCGGTTAATCCCGTTCAGAAACTCCTGATCGGCCGTCGGCTTCAGCGTCGCGGGTGACCACGCCCAAGGCGCATAATAGGCCGTCAGTGACTCTGCCGCAGCGAGGTTCTGTCCATAGATGTGGGCGACCGACGCGGATTCGCGATCGTCTGCGTTGTACCCGTATTGCTCCTTGTTCACGCCCGGACGCTGCGTCCACATTGCGCTCATGGGCACTTCGTTGAACTTCTTGACTTCCATGCCATCAGCAACAAAGGCTCGTCCGCCCTCGTGAGATTCACCGTAATGGCCCATGCCCCGCTCATGCAGCGATGCCTCCACCTGGCCGTAATGCTCGTCCGCGATTAAGTCGGAGATGGTCTTGCGGAAGTCCCACAGGAACTGATCGCTGGCTTGGGCGCTTTCCACGACCTTCCCGGCGAGAACCGGCATCCAGGGCAGCGGATCATAGCCACGCCGCTTCTTGAACTGCGTGATCATGTCGTCGGTCCAGTTCTGCGAACCGGCCTCCCAACTATCGTTAATCACGTACCGGATGCCACGCTTGCCCATGTAGTCCGCGCCCACCGTCTCCTTGTAGCTGTCCAGGTAGCCGTTCATGTAGTTCTTCACATAGCTGCGATTCAGCTTGTCGACTTCAAGCCCCGTCGCCTCTGGGGTCGCCGGATGGTTGGTGATTCCTAGAAGTGAATACCCGAACCGGAGGATGACCCAATTGCCGGCTGGAGGTGTCCAGTCGAGCGTACCGTCCGCGCCCAGCTTCGAAGTCAGGTCGATGACATCGGACCTCTTCACGGCATCGGCGGCGGCGACCGGGGGGGTCGCAAACTCATAGAGGTCGGGTATGGGAGTGAAAGCAGCCTTGTCTTCGAACCTGTCGACACGCGCTCCAGAATGCAGCACCAACTCCGCGATGGAGTACTCCGTCGCAGGCTTCGGCATGCTGGAGTCCGTCGACTCCGGATCGAAATCGTCAGGCAAGGGCGGTGGGGACGGCGTCTTGAACGTGACCCGGAAGAACTTCGCGGTCGCCGGCTCGAAGGAAATGGTGTGCTCCGTCGTCCCACCCTTCGGAATCGATGCAACCACATGGTAGGTCTGGCCGTCATCGCTGGCTTCCAAGGCCTGGCCGGTTTCTCCGTTTGGAGGTATGTAATCGTCGAACGGCCCCCTACCACCCAGAACGATGGTCAGCGCACGTATCGTCTGCGGCTGCGGAAATTCATACTGAATCCAGGCCTTCTCGCCCTCGGGCAGCCTGGGCAGCGTCGTCGTCTTCACCAGGTCGCCGTCGCTCAGCAGTGCCGTGTCGATGCTGCCGCCGCTCGATGTAATCTTCGGCTGCAGATCCTCGATAGGCACATCGCTGGCCGGCACTTTATAGGCGATGACTGCGCAGTCGGCATAGAACTGCGGCGCTTTGAAGTGCTGGGAGTCTTCGTCTTCAATGCCCAGGTTCTGGAACGCCCCCGTATTCGACGGCGGATGAGCCAGCGTGCCCGTGAACGGCTTGCCGCCTTCCACGCGCGTCTCGCTCCAGACGTACTTCTTCATTCCCTGCGACCCCGGGACCCATGGGCCGCCGGACTCGCTCCAGCCCGGCGAACCCGCAATCGCCTCTTCCAGGCCCAGTTGATCGGCGAGGATCGTCGCGTACTTGAAGGCATCCTTCCACTCTGGCGTCATGTACGCCAAGCGCTTGGCCACCACCTGCGGCGTCGACAAGGCGGCGTCAAAATTCTGGAAGCCGCCCAGACCCACCCGGTGCATCCACTCCAGGTCCAGCTTGATGCCTTCCTTGGTGATGTTGCCGTTCATCCAGTGCCACCACACCCGCGGACGCGCACCCTCTGGCGGATTCTCAAATCCACTCTTGAGTGGGTCACGTTTGCTCTGCGCTGCGGCTGTGCTGACGCCGAGTAACAGCGCCATGCTTGCGGAGATCAGCTTCTTTGATCGAGGGTTCGTTGCGTGACCTTTTTTCTCACTCATTTGTTCTTCGCTCTCCTAGGCCAGAGATGGGCATTCGCTCAACGCAGCTGAATGCCCGTCACGAGTCATCTTCGCAGCGTCACGGATCGTCGCGTGCGGGCGATAGTATCCGAAAGACAAATGATTTGCCATTCGGATTACGCGCTTTGAACCCTACGCTGAGCTCTCGGAGCCGAATAAGTGATTCTCGGATTCTGGAGCCGAGATTCCCGGCGACAGTGTGAAGATCTCATAACTCGCGATTGAGGTTCAGGTCGCCCATCGGGCAATGTGCACAGCGCCGAGGGCTGGGATGCGCTTCTGTTACCTGAGATCGAACGGCAACAGGACCAAGGCAAAGAAGCGGTGTTTCGGGCCGATGCCGCCTTTGCCAAGCCAGAAATTTATGAGGCGCTGGAGGAGCACGGTGTGAAGTATGCCATCTGCATCCCAGCCAACGACAGCCTGGAGAGAGACATCGAGGAGTTGCTGACCAGGCCAGTTAGGACGCCCCAGTCATAAGACGGTGGTCTGGTACAAGAACTTTCTCTACCAGGCAGCGAGTTGGAAGACGGCACGGCGGGTGGGGGCGAAGGTGGAGTTCCACTGCGGGGAGTTGTTCCCTCGGGTCGGATTCATCGTGACCAACCTGGAAGCTGACAGCCGGCCAGTGGTGCGGTTCTACAATAAACGGGGCACGGCGGAGCAATGGATCAAAGAAGGCAAACAAGCTCGGTCGAACGAAGTACGGCTGTGGTTGAGTCTAATCGCTTACAGCTTCGGGAACCTGTGGCGGCGTTTGGCGCTGCCCAGCAGAATCGAAAACTGATCGCTGACAAGTCAACAGAAGCGGCTGGTGAAGACGGGCGGACAGCTCATTAAGCAGGCGCGGTACTATCGGCTCCTGCTGGCAGAGAGCCATCTGACAAGACGTTTATTTGCCCGCATGCTGGGGCGGATAATTGGGCTGCCGCTTCCGTCAGGATAGCCCAGGCTGCGGCACCCAAGAAGACGATTCCGCTATCTCCCAGGAATGGAGAGTTGTTTGAAAAAGCTGGTGTTGGAGGCCGCATTGACTGGTTTTTCAGGACCCGCGGAAGGACGTTTGGGAGCCAGGGGGACCACAGCGGAGAAACAATTGTGTTCGGTGGGCGCGGCTGCAGGCAAACAGGTGTTTACTCGCCGCCGCCGGAGGGCCAAAAAGTCAATTCCAGCTAAGGAGGCAACTCATTGTAAAATCTAAAGGTCATGAATCGTCAAATCGTCCTTGCGGCGAGACCCATGGGATTCCCGAAAGAGTCGGATTTCCAGTTGGTGGAGACACCCATTCCTTCGCCCGGCCCGGGCGAATTCCTGGTTCGCGGGAGATATCTTTCCGTTGATCCCTACATGCGGCCGCGCATCGCGGGAGGAAAGTCGTACGCGCGTGGCGTGGAAGTCGGGGAGGTGATGGTAGGCGGCGTGGTCGGCGAAGTCATGGAATCGAAACACGCCGATTATGCGCCGGGCGAAATCGTCGAGGGCATGTTCGGCTGGCGGCAACACGCGGTCACGAATGGCGACGGGGTTCGCAAGGTGGATCCTGCGCTCGCACCGATTTCAACTGCCCTGGGCGTGCTCGGCATGCCAGGCTTGTCTGCCTATTTCGGATTGCTGGAAGTGGGCAAGCCGCAGGAGGGTGAGACCGTCGTGGTTTCTGGCGCAGCAGGAGCCGTAGGCTCGATCGCAGGCCAAATCGCAAAGATCAAAGGCTGCCGAGTTGTGGGCATCGCCGGCTCTGATGAGAAAATCCGTCATCTGACTGAGGAACTGGGCTTCGATGCGGCTTTCAATTACAAGAATACGCCCAACTATTACCGCAAGCTCATCGGGCTTTGCCCGAACGGAATTGACGTTTACTTCGACAACGTGGGTGGGGAAATTACGGACGCCGTGATCCGCCACATCAATGTACAGGCGCGGCTGGTAATCTGCGGACAGATTTCCCAATACAACCTCGAGAAGCCGGAAATGGGCCCGCGCTGGCTCTGGGCGCTGATCGTCAAGCAGGCTCGCGCCGAGGGTTTCCTGGTTTTCCAGTTTGCCGACCGCTACCGTGAGGGGTTGCGGGAACTCGCCAGTTGGCTCAAAGAAGGGAAGCTCAAGTACCGCGAGAACATCGTTGAGGGTCTTGAAAACGCCCCGCGCGCCTTCATCGGCATGCTGAAGGGTGAAAACATCGGGAAGCAATTGGTGAAGATTTCCAGTTAATTTGTGAAAGACCAAAGGCGTGCCTCGAGGACAGTATTGGTTTCCATATGATGCAATCATGAGTTAAGTCGTCACCGCAGTCTTTATCACCAGGGAGAGGTCATTGCGATGAGGATTCTGAAAGCAATCCTTGGGGGATTGTTATGCCTGGCCGGAACCGCATTGGCGCAGACAACCGGCCAAGGGCCAGCGCCACTGCGCCCGCCCGCTGCGCCCCTCATAGCCTGCGATCCGTATTTCAGCGTGTGGTCAGCTGCTGACCACCTCACTTACGAAGATACCAAGCACTGGACCGGTACTCGCCAGGCGATGCACAGCATGATTCGCGTGGACGGCTCGCCGTTCCGCCTGATGGGCTGGGACCCCCGAGATTATCCCGCCCTGCAGCAGACGGGCCTCCAGGTGCTTCCCACCCGCACTATCTATATGTTCAAGGGTGCAGGCGTTTCCGTCACTCTCACTTTCATGACGCCGCGTCTGCCGCACGATCTCGTTCTGATGTCCTGGCCCGTCACTTTTCTCACCTGGGACGTGCGCTCGAGCGATGGCAAGGGGCATGCCGTCGCCTTGTACTTTGACCATTCGGGCGAGTTCGTGGTCAACACTCCGGACCAGGCTGTCACGTGGTCCCAGGAAGAGATCAGTGATCTGGCAGCTCTGCGCATGGGAAGCCAGGACCAGCCAGTCCTCGCAAAGAAGGGCGACGATCTGCGCATCGACTGGGGTTACCTTTACACCGCGACTCCCAACGGAACCGATGTGACGCGCGTTGTGGGGCCAGGTCAGGACGTGCTGTGGAACTTCGCCCGGAGCGGTGCGCTACCCGTGCCGAAAGATTTCACGTCGCCACGCGCGGCCAACAACTATTGGCCCGTCGCCGCTTTTGCTTTTGATCTGGGTAAAGTCGGGGCCAAGACAGTCTCGCGGCACGTGATCCTGGCCTATGACGACATCTACTCGCTTGAATACCTCGGTCGCCGGCTCCGCCCCTACTGGCGGCGGAATGGCGCTGAGGCGGCCGACCTGCTGCAAGAGGCCGCGAAACGCTACGAATTACTGAAGATTCAATGCCAAGCCTTCGATAAAGATCTGATAGCTGACCTCACTCTCGCCGGGGGCTTGAAATACGCGCGTCTCGCGGGCCTCGCCTACCGGCAAAGCGTGGCCGCGCACAAGCTGGTCGCAGATGAGAAGGGTAGGCCGTTCTATTTCCCCAAAGAAAACTTCAGCAACGGCTGCATCGGAACGGTGGATGTGTTTTATCCCTCTGCTCCGATTCTTTTGTTCTTAAGCCCCGAATTGATGAAAGCGTCCGTGGTGCCTCTGCTCGATTATGCTGGGATGGATCGCTGGAAGTTTCCTTTTGCGCCGCATGATCTGGGAACCTACCCGCTCGCCAATGGGCAGGTCTATGGCGGCGGCGAGCTAACCGAAGACAACCAGATGCCCGTGGAGGAATCCGGAAATATGCTCCTGCTGATGGCGGCGATTGCGAGGGTGGACGGCAATCCGGAGTTCTCGCGACCCTACTGGCCGCTTCTTGCCAAGTGGGCGCAGTATCTGAAGGAGAAAGGACTCGATCCCGAGAATCAACTCTGCACCGACGATTTCGCCGGGCACTTGGCGCACAACGCCAACCTTTCGCTTAAGGCCATCCTGGCCCTGCGCGCTTACGCGCAGCTTACCGAGGCGCTCGGAAACAAGGAGGAAGCTGCCCAATATCGCAAGACGAGCGAAGAGTTCGCGCGCCAGTGGATCAAGATGGCCGACGACGGCGACCACTATCGCCTTGCCTTCGACAAGCCCGGCACGTGGAGCCAGAAATACAACCTGATGTGGGACGGCATTCTCAGCCTGAATCTTTTCCCCAAAGAAGTGGCGCAAAAAGAGATGGCCTTCTACCTGAAAAAGCAGAACCGCTACGGGCTGCCCCTCGACAATCGCCGGCCTTACACCAAGCTCGATTGGATTGTTTGGACCGCCGCCGTGGCCGAAACGCCCGAGCAATTCCAGGCGCTGATTTCGCCCGCTTATGACTTCGCAGACCGAACGCCTACTCGTGTTCCTCTGAGCGACTGGTATTGGACGACGGACGCAACCCAGGTCGGCTTTCAGGCTCGTTCCGTTGTGGGCGGCGTTTTTGCTAAGATGCTCACCGACAGCCGCGCCTGGAAGAAGTGGGCGGCCAAGGCAAAACCAAGTTCCAAGCAATAGTCTGTCAGGTCCGCTCCTGAACTGATTTCGCGGAGGATATCCACGTGAAAAAGCATTCGTGTGCTCATGCGGGGGCAACCGCCGTGAATTCTTGAAGACTGCGGCTGCTATTCCACCTTAAGTTGACCGTCAGGAAGGGCTACATAGTGAAGATTGCATTTCTAGGTCTGGGCAATATGGGGTCGGGGATGGCAAGCCGCCTGCTTGCAGCCGGGCATCCGCTGCATGTCCGGAATCGATCGCCTGAAAAAGCGGAGCCGCTGGTTCCCTTGGGCGCGACTGTGGCCAGTACTCCCGAAGCCGCAGTTGCCGCTGCCTGAGTGACGCGCGCTTGACATGTAGTCGACTCTGGACAGCTGCGTCCCCTCCAAACCGCCTCACTTCGCCCATGGGCGTACCCGGGGCAACCATCGGCGGACGTTCCTACAATATTCTTCATACTCCGCGCCGAATATCCTTCGTAGCGTGGGCTCCTCGTACAACAGCACAAACAAAACCACCCCCAGGACAACTACGGAAGCCGCCGCGATCACGACCACATTCGCCCGTCCGAAGACCACCCACAGCCCGACCCATCCCACGAAGAACCCCAAGTACATCGGGTTCCGCACGTATCGATAGAACCCCACCACGACCAGCCTTTTCGGCGGAGCAATTGGCGCCGGCGTTCCGTGTCCTGTCCATCCGAAGTCCCACACGCACCGTAGTGCCACCGCGAAACCAATCACCGAGGGTACGCCCGCAATCCAGCGCCATCGCGCCGCGCCCGCCGTATCCACGTGAAAGCCCAGCCAGGACGGTAGTAACCAGAACCAGAGCGCAAAGAATGCCGCGCCCACAGCTAGCGAGGCGACCGTTGTCGGCCATTGCTCGCCACAGTCTGTACGTGCCGAAGTCCCAGCCTCGCGACTCGTCATCAAGACCTCTACAACGCCCAAGTATGAGCCCGTAGCTCAACAGCCGCAACACCAGGGGCCCTCCAAAAGAGCAACCGACATCAGGCCTTCCTGGAGTCCGCCCGTCCAGATGGGCGTGAAGTCGGCCATCTCGGACTTGCGGCCCAGCGACCTCAAGATCCACAAACGGCCTTTTGGGAAGTCCCGGCTCGCCATGTGGCTGTAAAACGCCCTATCCCGAAAGTGAGATCCGAGAGCCAGCGAAGGGTAAGCGTTCTACTTGGCGAATTGTTGGTGTGAAGATCCCCATCGCACCAATAACGCGTGAGTTCATGTGAGAATGCGCCGCTCCCGAAAAGTCCCTCTCGCCTCAATTAAGCCCGCATGCTCAACCGAACCACAGCGCCGGGTTGCCTTTCTAGGGGCTCACGGCCAAACCCAGCCTGGAAATCCTGGGCGGCTACTGGAGGTCCAAATTCTGGGCCGCTGGGCGCGAGAAAATACTTCAGTTTAACTTGAGTTGGCCATTTCGCGCTGGAGGCGGGGGCGACAGAATCTAGAGGAACTATTTGGATTTCATAGAGTTAAAGTGGTAGGCTTGGGGGGATTCGAACCCCCGGCCCACGGTTTAGGAAACCTAGGAGCCTTGTTGACCGGTTATGAAAATTTCTGACTCTACTATATTCATCAACCAGTTACAACCGCCGTGAGTCTGGGTAGTGTCCCCGATTTGAACCGAAATCCACTACAGTTTTACTACAGTCCCGTCCGAGCCGATTGGGCTGTGTGGCCAGAAGAGTCGCCTGTACCGCTAGCCAGCCGCTCGGATACGGCTGATTTGCACAAATGGTCGACCCACGCCGTGCAACATAAGACAAGCCGTGTAGTGCATCCCCCAAAACTGAACACGCGACTTTAGTGTGGATCAGGGCCCCTCCAAAGGACGCTGAGATGGGCAGAAGCGCGCGTGCGGATCGAACCCCAGAGGAGAAGCTGGAGATTGTACTGCAGGGTTTTAAGAGTGGGAACACAGCGGAGACTTGCCGGCGACACGAGGTGGCTCCGAATCTGTACTAGGGTTGGAGGGATGAAACCCGGCAGGGAACGACCGCGGCGCTTGGGGGGAGGCCTTCTTTTCCATTCCGTGGGCCGCGAAGTTCAAAGGGATCAGCGTCGGTCAGGACGCTGTTCCGGTACGGGATTTCCCCAGCACCGACGGAACGGAAGAGTTTTCCTCTGGCCGACGTAGAAGGGACCGTAAGCAGGGCGGAGCACGGAGGGTCCCTACAGCGAGCAGCGCAACGAATGGAATCGCAGCGGAGCCGGAAATGTCAGAACAGGAATTGACCAACGGGAAGCGAGGGGCCCAGGAAGAGTTAGGAGCCAGCGGGCTACGCTGGCTCCCCACTCCGGACCTTCGCGTCAGTCTTCAGAACCGGAAGTGCAGGCCGAACTGCATCTGCCGCATGTCGGTCGCTTCGGAGAAGATCATGCCGGGGTCCGAACCGTCGATATAGTTATTGGGCAACCCCAGATTGGTGTGATTGAAGGCGTTGAAGTTCTCCCAGCGAAACTCCAGGGTCTTGCCTTCGCGGATTTCAAACTCCTTGTCGAGTGCCAAGTTGAATACATACTGCCCTGGCCCACGCAGCGAACCCTTGGACGCCGTGCCGTTGCGGTAGAGCCCTTGGGGTGATGTGTAGGCGCTGGGGTCAAACCACAATTCGCGGGTGGGGTTGGAAACGTGGGGATTCCCAATGATATCGGGCCGCACGCTGTTGAAATCGGCGTAGAGCAAGGGGGCGTTGACGACATACGGAGTGAACGCCGTGCCCGAGAGCAAGGTTGTTACGCCGCTGAAACGCCAGCCTCCAATGACCGCGTCGGCCGCCTTGCTGGTCTTGGAAGCCCAGTGGCGTCCTTTGCCGAAGGGGAGTTCCCAGGTATGCATCAGAGTCAGGGCGTGGGTGTGGTCCCAGCTCGCCGGCCCGTGGTCGCCGCGAATATTGTAGTTGTCGGAGAAGCTGTATCCCCCCTCCGAGTTTGTCATCGCTTTGGACCATGTGTAGGTCAGGAGGAAGTCCAGTCCACGCGAGGTTCGCTTCTGGAGCTTGGCCTGCAACGAGTTATAACTGGAGTTGTCGCAGTTGCAGACGTCGTATACGCCCTGCGTCAGGCCAAACTTGTAAAAGGGCCGGCGCACATTGAAGTCGTCATGGGGTTCCCCCGGTATGGCCTGGTTGGTATTCCGGTTCGCGAAGAGGTGCCGACCTACGTTGCCAACATAAGCGACCTCGGCAGTGAGCGTGGGCCTGATTTCATGCTGGACGGAGAGATTCCAGAAATCCGCCAGCGGAATCCGATAGGAATCGAGCGGGTAAAAATAGAAGTACAGACCCACCCCATCCGGCAAAGGGAAGCGTCCATTGGAACCGATGGGTGGAATCACCGGTAGAGGGGGACCGGTCGTCAAGAAAGTTGGGACGTCGGTCGAGTAGTCATTGGGCGCATTCAAGTTCTGAAAATCGTACACGGGTGGACTGTATTCCGGGTTCTGGGCGAACACTGCACCTACGCCCGCACCGTTGAAGCTCCGTCCGTATCCGGCCCGCACCACAGTGGCAGGTCGCAGCTGATAGGCGAGCCCGATGCGCGGAGCAAACCCCAGGTTGTAAGCTTTGATGCCGAAGTTTCGTGGCACCGAGCCCATCCCAGCCACCAGGACATCGCCCGTCGTGGGATCGAAAGACCCCGCGCTCCCCGGTTTGGTCCCTGTCTGCGGCAGGTAGTTCTCGTAGCGAAGACCGATGTTCACGGTGAGTTTCCGAGTGGCCCGCCAAGAGTCCTGCCCGAAGAAGTAGAGGCGAGTCTGCCGCAAGCTGGGGTAAAAGCCGGCTCCCGTGAAAGCCCTCGCCAGAAAGTTCGGCTCACCGAGGAGATACGAGCCAAGGCCCGCTCCCGTCGTTGCGAGTCCGGCGGCAAGCGCGTCCACATCCGCGTTGCCCGTGGTGGCATCGACGAAGGTCACTTCTCCCGAGCGATGGCTGTCGCTGGGGATGCGTTTCTGCTGGGCGCGGCGGATGTCGGCGCCCCACTTGATCGTGTGATTACCTTTCTGTTTGGTCCAATTGTTGACCCACTGGAAGTGGTTTTCGGTCTCGTCCAATGGGCAATTGCACTGGTTCACTCCCAGCGAGTAGCCAAATTGAAATCCGCCGTTGCCGTTGATGTTGAACGCCGGCATGCTGCTGGTATCCAACGTCCCTCGGTTAAGCCCCACCAGACCGGCGTCCGCGGCGGGGTAGAGGCCGTAACCGCCCGGCAGGACCTGTGGACGATAACGGTAAGCTCCAAAGCGAACGTCAGTAATCAGGGTGGGACTGAGGGAGTAAGTCCATCCGAGCGCCCCACTTTGATTGCGGGCTACCGACTTACCAGAGAAATTGAAGGCGGAAGGTCCTCCGGCCACCTCTCCATAGGCACCTGGTGACTGCCGATTGAAATTGGCAATGCTATAACGGCCAAATAAGCGCGCCTTCTGCGAAATATTGTAGTCAACACGCGAATCGTACTGGTCCGTGTTGAATTTCAGCACCAACGACGCCGCGTAGTTACTGCCGATGTCGCCGGGGGCACCAAAGTTGGGCATGGGAAGATAGTCCAACAACTTTGTCATGGGGGTCGCAGGCGTGATCACGTTAACCTGTCCACCCGTGGAGATGGCTTCCCGGCCCGTCCCGTCGGGGTTACCCGTGTTAGGGTCAAAGATCATTCCCGCCTGCGCCGGCACAGTGGCGCCCTCGGTCGTGGTCACGTTATAAGGAACGGCGCAGGGACTGGATGAAACCGTTCCGTCCGCGCAAACGTAATCGCCCAGCATCGCGCGTAGATCCCCCGACCGTTCGTCAATCGTAGGCACAGTTGTAATCAGGGAAGCGCCCGTGTGCTGTCGGCTGCCCTGGTACCCGAAGAAGCCGAAAAGCTTATCCTTTAGGATCGGGCCTCCCAAAGTTGCGCCAAACTGGTTCCACCGAATAGGAGGTTTGAGGTGGGTGAAAGGATCGGCGGCGTTGGTCTTGTCGTTGCGCAAGTATTCGAACGCGGAGCCGTGAAGGCTATTGGTGCCGGACTTGGTGGTTCCCTGCAGCATGGCGCCGGAGACGTTGCCGAATTCCGCGTCGTAATTGCTGGTGGTTACCTTGAATTCCTGGAGGGCATCGGGATTGGGGTTGACGACGGCGATACCCAGGACGTTGCTATGATTTTCCGTTCCGTCCAGCTGAAACCCATTGGAGTAGAAGAGCTGCCCGTTGACATTGATGTTTAGGCCGCCCTGGGGGTTCTCGCTGGCCGCGTGCTGCCAGCTCAGCTGGGCTCCCGGAAGCGCCAGCACGAGGGTCGTCAAGTTCCGGTTCAGGATAGGTAACTGGCTGAGTTCGGTGGCCGTCAGGGTGTTGCTGACCTCGGCGCGGTCGGTAGTGAGCAGAGGCGTCTCCGCCGTAACGGTCACTTTGGCCTCGGCTCTGCCCAGCACGAGCTGGGCATCGACACGCGTAGTGGCATCAACTTGCACCTCCGCGGGGGTCACCGACTCCGCAAAGCCCGACGCGGTAACTTTCACCTCGTACCGCCCTGCCAGCAGATGGGTCTTCGTGTAGTTGCCGTCAACGTTGGTGGTGGTCTGGAAGATCGTGCCTCGGTCGAGGTCGGTAATCACAACTTCCGCCTTGGGGACGGCCGCCCCGGTGGGATCGGTTACGGTACCCGTAATATTTCCGAATACGGCCTGGCCAAACGCCGCGCGAGTGAGCAGCACGGAAAAAAGGGACGCCAGTAGAAACGCGCCGAGCTTTCTGCCTGGGGGAAGCATAGGACAAACCTCCTGCTGGGGCTGCGGGGGGCGGACCTTGAACAGGAATTCCCCCCTTCGACTCTATCTCTGCGCAAAACCTTACTCCCGCCGCCCTTTCGTGTCAAATTCACTTCGCGGTTCAGCGGCGGAAGCCACGCACCCCATGAAACCAGGAGGCCGGCACCTTCAGCTTTTTGGCTTCTTCAACTCTCCTGCTCGTCCTACCGCCCTGTCTCGTCCTCGATGGTCTGTCTCGAGACTTCCGCCACCCCCGTACCGGGCAGTCTCCCCGTGGGGCCACCGCCGGCAGCGTGGAGCGTTTGGTACAAAGCCATTTCCTTTTGCGCGCGCTCACCATCGCCCAGGGCCCGCGCGACCGACGCCAGCAGGAAATGAGGAACATCGTTCTGCGGGGCGAGGCGAATGGCTGCTTTGAGATGGGGGGCGGCCTCGCCCGCCCTTCCCAGGCTGAGCAGTGTGCGCGCCAGGCCGATATGGGCTTCCGCGAAGTCCCGATGATACGTGACCGCTTTAGAGAAGTGCGCAAGCGCCGATTCCAGATTCCCGCGGTGGCGCTCGATCTCACCGATTTCGTACTCGGCGTCTGCATCTTGAGGAGCGATGACCAGTTCCGCCTGAAATTCCTTAAGCGCCTGATCCACCATTTGCAGGTCCCATGACCCGGCAAGGAGAGCGCGCCCGATGCGGAAGTGGATTCCTGGCAGGCGCGGCTCGAGTTTTAGCACCTTCCGGTATTCCGCGATGGCGAGGTCGTAGCGCGCGAGGCTCTCGTGGACTTCCGCCGTGGCGTAGTGCGCCCAGGGCGAGTTGGGCGAGAACTGGAGCAGGCGCGACATTAGGTCGTAGGACCGCCCAGCGTAGAAGCGCGAGGCCTGGAAAAGAATTTCCGCGTCGTTCGGATACCGCCGCAGCAGTTTGCCCCACACCCCCGCGGCGTTGGCGTCCTGCCGGAGCCCGGCGTATGCGCGCGCCAGATCAAGGCCGACCAGCCGGGCTGTCTCATTCTCGATGGGGCGGCGGAAGGCGGGTTCGAGAATGGCAATGGCTTCTTCGTAGTGGCCCAGTTCGGCCTTGCAAAGTCCCAGCATCAGCCGGGCGCGCGCCATGCGGGGATTCAGTTTCAGCGCGCCCTCGAAGGCTTTGGAGGCGTCCAGGATTCGTCCCTGCGAATAGTAAACCAGGCCCAGGTTTCCCTGCACCTCGGGGACGTCGGGAGCCAGCTGTAAGAGCCTATCGAGCGCCTTCGCGGCTTCCTCCCAGTTCTTCGCCGCCATTGCCCGTTGTGCTTGCCGGGAATATTGCTCGACTTCCACCTGTTTCGACTGGCCTCCATACATCGCAGGCGCCGGCATCAGCACCCGAGTGGCGAAGACGAGAAGAACCTCGGGGCTCACTAAATTCCAAAGGTGACTCCCCCTTCGCGGCCTTCGGCATGTTCCCGTATACTTTCCCATGTGTACAGCCTACAACCCGGGTTTAAACCCGCACAAGCGGTTTTCTGTTGGATTTACTTGCGCGAAGGTGAGCTTCACAAGCCTAATCGAGCTATTACACCCGCGACCATCGGGAGCAAGCGCAGAGCCCATGTCTACGAGCCCGTGTAGTTGTACCCCGACACACAGTGGAAACTCGGCGTGACTGAGCCCCGCTGCCGGGAAGCGACTATTGTGGTAACCCAGGGCTGTCCGTCATAACGCGCAAAGTGATTGTCCCTGCGGCCTGCCCATTGGCTTCCGCTTTCCACGTAAGCGTTTGCCATTCCGGCTTTGCGGTCGACGCAGCGTCGTACCACGCTTCGACCGGGTAGGTTTCGTGCGGCCTCACCGGGTACCGTCCGGGGCCGGAGTGTTCCTTCCAACCGGCGGGCAGGGTGGACGTGATCGTCACTTCCACCGCTTGGTCCGTGTCATTGTGGATCAGGATCGGCACGTTCATGGGCTCACCATTGCCCACAGCAACTTCCGGAGTCTGGATGAGGTCTCGCAGGTGCTCAATGTCATGTGCCTTCCAAAAGAGCCTGTAAAACGCCCATGGCCCGCCCAGTTCCACGGATAATCCTTGGCGAGCTTCTGGGCGGTAACCTGCCACGGGCGCGAAAGGCACTGGGCCAGGCTTAACGTCCTCTAAAATGTCACCCGTCGTGGTGCCCCCCACCAGGGATTTCCCTAAGACTAACCGCACAGGCTCCTTCGCATAGAAGAACTCCGGCCCTCCAGCCAGCGCCCTTTTGGCTGCCTGGCCCGAGTCGCCTTGGGTAAGATGGTACGCGGCCTCCTCCACAGCTAGTTGGTAATAACTTTTTTGCTGGCTGGGCGAAACCTCCTCGTTGTTGTAGACAGGTCCTCGGCCCTCGAGAAAGTCCGTATGGAGGGCATCCGAGAAGTAATAAATCTTCTTGGGCTGCCATGGCAGGAGACCTTCGGTCAAGTTCGAGATGCTATTACGATTGCGAGGATGGGAGATCTGCTCGGGGAAAACAGTCGGGTCACCTGCCAGGTCGAACGCCTCCGTGGCGATCACACCTGCTGCCTGATGATCGTCGTGATTCTCCCCGGCCACGTAGGCGGGAAGCCAGGTCAAGATCACCTCAGGGCGTGTTAGGCGCACCAAGCGCACAGTATCTCCCAAAGCTTTGCCGTGGTCCCATGTTTCGAGCGAATGCAGCACGTTTTGCCCCGGAGTGTCGGTTCCGCCCAGGAACCACACGTGGAGCACACCGAAGGTTGCCAGGGCTTCACGCGCCTCAGTGGCGCGGACGGCGCCCAGAGAAGCCGCCTGCTCATTTCCTTCGGCATTACCCCCGCCATTGCCGGGTGTGCCGAAGATCACGGCGACACGCTTGTGTTGGTCGTAGATGGCGCGGGCGAGGTAGCCACCCGGTTCGTCGTCGGGGTGAGCGACGATCAGGAGAATGTCCGCCTTGAAGCGGCTATCCGGCTCAGGATTGGGTTCGGCATTCTTGATCAGGGAACTGGCGGTTTGCGCTCCGTCGTCACCTGCCGCCCACGCTCCGCCTCCGTTCGCGAACATTCCTGCGATGGCACCCATCAAAAAGAGTGCGCTCCAACAACCGCGATGAAACCCGGTCTGAAATCGGATCATGGTGATCCCCCCTCCTGTTGGCCGCCGAGATTTTCCTTCAGCCACTCAACCATCTTCTGCTTATAGAACATCCACTCCGGATGCCCCTCCCAGTTCTCCATTCCGTGCGGAGCATTCTCCAGCAAGATCAGATCGTGCCGGGCGTGGACTTCGTTCAGGCGTGCCTGGTACTCCATCGTCCCTTTGTACAACTCATCCGCCGTGCCCTGGATCAGGAGTGTGGGCGGCAGGCTGGAGCTCGCGTGGAAGAGAGGAGAATACTCGCGCAGCGTGGCCTCCGATGGATCGGTGAAAAGGCGCTTCAGAAACACACTCATTTCCGGATCCTGGGCCCACGGCGTGAAGTTGTAGACACCGTAAAATAATACCGCGGCCTGCACCAAGCATCCGTCACGAGGTATGGATTGTGCCTGCGCCACGAGGTGGCCACTTGCCGACTCGCCCAGCAGTGCCATCCGGGTGGGGTCAACATGGAACCAGCCTGCGTGCTGGCGCACGAACCGCACCGCGTTGCACAAGTCCTCGAGTTGCTCCTGGATGTGCACGTCAGGGGTCAGGCGATAATCAATGGAGAACCATGCGAAACCCGCGCGCGCCAAAGGGGCAAAGACGGGGGAGACATAAGTGATCTTGTCCCCGGCTTCCCAGCCTCCTCCGTGGAGGATGACGACGGCGGGGAATGGGCCCTTGCCCTCCGGGACGTAAGCGTCCAGCAGTAGGTCGCGCCCACCCGGACGAGAGTAAGCAAGGTCTTTCCAAAGCCCGCGACTGTCCCCACGCAGCCACGCTATGAATTCTTCCTTCCAGTACCATTGGTCGGGATGCCAGTTCTCGAAATTGTGAATGGCGCCCTGGACTGGGATGTATGTGCAGCCTGCCGTTGCACTGCAGAAGCTTTCAACTTGAGGAGCAGGGACTGCTTCATCGGCCGTCCCCTCGATCATGAGGAGTCTGGTGCCCGGCGGAAGGTGCGCTTTGAATCCCCGCGGCAACTTCGCGCCGACGGTCACAACCCTTTCGATGTCCCCCTGCTCGGCCACGGAGAGTACAACCTCCGCGCCTGTGTCTTCTCCGATCAAAACCATCTGGCGGGTGATATTGAATCGGCCTGGGCAGCGCACATAGTCCAGCGCCGCGCGGACGTCTTCGACCGAACCGTAATCCACGGAGAACCACGCATAACCCGCGCGGGCGAGCAAAGGAAAAAGCTGGTTCACATGCGTACCTCGGCTGCCCGAGCTCCCGTGGACAATCAAAGCAGGGGGACGAGGCTCACCTGCCGGTGCGAAGGCATCAAGCTGGTAGTGTTCGCTATACGCGATTCCGCTTTGAACTCCAGGGAGATTCAGATTCTCCCCTAGCCCCTGAGCCGGAGCTGGGGAACACGCCGGACGGGATGTGGTTAGAAAGGCGAGCAGAGCAATGGTTGAGATCATGGGGTTTTGTGCAGACCGGGAGAAGTGCCGGGGCGATCGGAAATCCGCCCCCCTGAAGAGGAGTGCCTTCCGGCGCCGCCGGATGGAACCCCCACACCACTTCTCTCGTGCTACCCTTCATCGCCTCCGTCCAACTCCAATTTGAGACGGAAGGCCGCGCGATCCGCCGCCTATTTCACTCTAGCCAGAGGTGGGAAAGTGGGTGGCAGCAACAAATCGCTTGGCTCGCTCGGAGCACGACACCCACTCGACATTGCTGCCGAAGACACTCCGGATCCGCTCGGCCAATGTCGTAAGCCCTTCCAGTCCCAACCCCGTGCCCTGAGTATAAAGCGACTGCCAATGGGTCACGAGGACGACGGGATGGTCCGAATCAATCAATTGCCTGATTCTCCCCGTGCGCCCGTCAGCCGATAGCAGGCGGTCGATACCATGGTTGATGAACTGCACCCGCTCCGCAGGAGTCGGCAACTCCATGCTCCAGAAGATATCTGGAGTATTGGCAGGCACGCTCACGGCGAGCAGGTGCCGGCTGGGGTCATTGTATTCGATCGAGCACTGGCGCGGCTCCCCAAAGTCTGTGGCGTGCAGGAAATACCACGTCAATTCTCGCCCGAATACCTTGTACTGCGCCTCAGCCAAGGCCTGTGCGTATTTCTTCTCCACATCGATCCCGGATACCCAGGGCGAGGTAATCCCCGTAGCATTCAGCCCGACGTTCTTGAGAATCGTAAAGGCCAGGACAAAGTAATCGACGACCTCGGTCAATGGCGCCTGGGAGATCCAGACGTCTTCGTATATGTGCTGGTATTCCCCGTTTTTGAGATTGTAGGCCTTGAGGTGGGTCAGGAACTCTGGCGTGATGTCAAAGCGGGGAGCGATCCTCTCACGCACGATTTTGAGGAATCCCTGCAAGTGGTCCGTCGGCACCCGTTTTAGAGACTGGTCGATTCGCCCCAGGCAACTCGGCATAGGGATGATGGTGATTTTCCCACGTAGGTCAAACCGCTCAAAAGTCTCCGCGACCCGTGTCGTGAACTCGTGAGGAATGAGAAAGGGAGTCTCGTAGCCGGGGATCTCATAGAACAGTGGATCCACGGGCGATCCGTCATCGATGATCAAGGATATCGGTGTCTTCCCGGACATGCTTGCCGTCGTCGACGGCGGCGAAGTGGGGGTTAGCCCCGTGCCCGCGGGTGACGCACCTGCAAAACCCTCCCCCATGGCGGCGGAGAATATCCCCGCTGCAACACCTCCGCCGGCACGTCTCAGTACGTCGCGCCTAGAAATACATTGGTGTGCAGCCGTCCCCCGGTCACCCCGCGGCAGAGCCCCGGGATCTTGGGGATTCGGCTCAATCGGGATACAACATGCATGATCTTTTGGCATGGACTTCTCCCAGCGGACACGTAATGGCTGGCGTGCGCCCCTGAAGCGAGACAACCAGTCAGGACACTACTGACCGCCAAATGGTAAATCCATCCTTATGTTCCCTGCAAGCGATCCACTCTCGTAGGCGCTCTCAACGAATCGTGACGCGCTCCCCTCCGTGAACTCACTCGGGAATCTCCAACCTAATGAACTTCGCAAAATAGAGTAACAGTGTCTCCCTTGATTATGCTAGTCTTGGGGGCATGGATACAACACTTCGGCCTCGGCGGGACTTCGCGGCCCTGGAGGCCCGCCGGCTGGAGGCGGCCAAGCTGTTTGCTCAGGGCCATCCGCAAGCGGAAATTGTTCGGCGGCTCAAAGTCAGTCGCCCCGCTGCGCATCGCTGGTATCGGGCCTGGCGCCGGCGTGGGCGCCAAGGTCTGAAGGGCGCGGGGCGAGCCGGCCGTAAGCCGCGCTTGGCGCCGCTGGCACGCCAGCGACTGGAAGCTGCCCTGCTTGAAGGCCCTACCCGCTGGGGTTTTGCCACTCACCTGTGGACCTTGGAGCGCGTGACGGCGGTGATTGGGAAGCTTTGCCGGGTGCGCTATCACCCCCGGCACGTCTGGCGCGTCCTGCGCAGCCTGGGTTGGAGTCGGCAGCGGCCCGCCCGCCGGGCTCGCGAACGGGATGAGCAAGCCATCGCCCACTGGGTCCGGGTTAGCTGGCCCGAGACTAAAAAAAAGCCCGCCAGTTGAAGGCCTGGCTGGGATTCCTGGACGAGAGCGCCTTTTCACAGCGGCCTCCGGTTCGCGCCACTTGGGCTCCCCAGGGTCGGACGCCCTGCCTGCGCGAGCCCTTCAATTGGCAGCGCCTTTCGGGCATCGGACTCGTGCTTACCACCCCCACCGCACGGCGTCTCCGGTGGTTCTTGACGTTCTAGGCGGGAGGCATCCGCAGTGCCCACCTCGTGCGCTTCTTCGCCGCCCTCCGACGTCATCGGCGACGTCGAGTTCTCCTCCTCTGGGATCGCCTCCCAGCCCACCGCAGCCGCCTCACTCAGAGCGCTTTGGAGCAGCACCGTCGGTGGTTGAGGGTCGAGTGGTTCCCGTCGTATGCTCCCGAACTCAATCCGATCGAACCGTTCTGGGCTTACCTGGACACCACCGTGTTGGCCAATGCGCCCCATGACAACCTGCAGCATTTGCGCCGTCGAGTGCGTGGTGGCCTCGCCCACGTCCGGAGTCACGCCCACGTGGGCCGCGGCTTCCTCAAGTACACCAAACTTTTTTGACCTCATATGTTACTCTATCATGCGAACATCATTAGGAAGCGAACCTGCGAAGCGGTGTCGAAGATTCTCCATGAAGCGGAACGCGAGGCGGCGAGCATCCTAAGCGAGAATGGAATCGAGGTCACCTGGGTGGAATGCCGCGGAACTGGCTTGCCGTCGGAAATATCGCACGCACAGCTTCTCCGTCCTAATGACCCCGCCTTGAGAATCCTGCCGCGGGCGATGGCGGCATAGGCTTCGCTGAACGGTGACGCCTTCGGTTTGACAGCAGCCTCAAGCGATGACCGCCCAAGCGTGGTCGTCAGCGCTCTTCACAATCGTGTAGATGTCGCCCGGACCCTCGGCCACTCTCGGGCCGCCATGTTGGGTTACGTCATGGCGCGTGAGATCGGCTCGCTGCTCCTCGGCACAGGCAGCCACTCACCGCGCGGAATCATGCGCGCCTGATCTTGATAAGGTCCCCCGATGAAAAGGAGGGTCTGGATGACCATTAATAGGGCCTGAGATGGCGCGGATATCCACTGCACTTCCACTTCAACTAACCATGCCGTGCTTGCCAGATCTGGAGAAGCATCCAGTGGAACTACTTGGATTCATAAGGTTGCATTGGTAGGCCTGGAGGGATTCGAACCCCCGACCCACGGTTTAGGAAACCGTTGCTCTATCCGTCTGAGCTACAGGCCCATTGCTCTGAGTTTACTGCACTTGTGAGCCAGCCGCCATAGTTTTGGGCATATCTGCTATGCCTGAACTATGCCCGTCCCGGTCCTGACCTTCCTCCGACCCCGTACTCACCTCGGCCTGACCTTGAGGCTGAGGCTGTTGCGACCCTTCCTTGGGCTGAGACGCAGGCTGTTGAGTTGCCACAGGCTGTTCCAGCATGGCGGCAGCCTTGCGGCGGGTCTCCATGTTGACGATGTTGTATCGCTCGGAGCAGGAGCGGGTCTTGTGCCCCATGAGGTCCATCGCCCACCGCTCGTCCATGTTCCTGTCCGCCATGGCGACCCGAGCCGTGCGCCTGAGGTCGTGGAAGTGAAGCTCGGGGCTCAGCCCGGCAGCCTTCAATACCCTTGCCCACGCCTTCCGGTAGCCCTTCACCCGTGAGCCGTCGGCGTGCGTGAAGAGCCAGTCCTCGGGACCTTTGCCCCTCATGCAAGGAACGAGAGCAGCCTTAAGGCTCGCCAGCAGGGGCACCGTGTTGGGGTCGCCGTTCTTTGACACCGAACAGTAGAAGGTTTCACGCAGCAGGTCCACGTTCCTGACCTTCATGCTGAACAGCGAGCCACGACGCCAGCCGTAGGTCAGCCCTATCTCGACCAGCCCGAGCATGTACGGGCCTTCCTTGGCGGCAGCCTCACGGAGCTTCTTCTTGCCCTCCTCGGTCTCGACGAACACCTGCCGCACGTCGTCCTCGCCGGTCATGGGGAAGTGGGGCATGAACCTCACGAGCGGAGGGGTGATTTTCATGCCGTAGCTGAACGCACCACGGACGACCTGTATCTCCTTGTCGATGGTCGAGCCGTCCGCACCCTCGCCCTTCCTCTTCTCAATGTACTGGAGGGTCAGGTCGCTGGAGTAGTCCTTGACCTTCACGTTGCCGAAGAACGGCTCAAGGTGCAGCTTCCAGCGAGCCTCAGGGTTGTAGAGGTCCTTCAGCCCCCTGACTCGGTTGCTACGCAGCTTCATCTGGACAAGCTGGCGGATGGTCAACGTTTGGGAACCGGTGTCGCCGTTCACGGCAATCTCGGCGAGCCTGAGCTTCAGGACGTTGCCAGCCTCGAACCAGTCACGCTTGTGGGTGGACTCCCGACGTGGCTTGCCATTCACGTAGAACTTCATCCACCAGACGTCGCTGCCCTTCTGCTTATACAGTGAACCGGTGCCTCTTTGCCGCATTGTGTTCCTCCATAATACACACAGGGCCGCACGAAAAGAATCAGATTTTTGCCAAGCTGCCGCACTTTTTGCACCGAGGTTCCCACGGTGTCTGCCGATGGCTCCTCGACCCGCACGCATGGCATGTGCCGTCGAACCATCCGTTCCTGTCAATGGCGGAGCAGGTCTCATGAATTATCGTGGCATCGGGACGGCGGTGACGCTCGTGTCCGCCGACGGCTCTAGGCCTGAGACGGGCGGTGCTGCCTGACGCTCCGGGACACCCAGTCTCCGGTTACGTCGCCCACGTTCTTGTAGGGAAGCCCGAACCGGTAGCGCCAGAAGCCCCCCATGTCCTCGCTCCCCAGATAGGTTGCGGTCAGGGCGATGTCGTTATAGTTCTTGTAGAGGTATTCCCTGCCAACCACGAGGTCGCTGGCGGTCAGGGGGGGCAAGGAGTTGAAGTGCTCCAGCGCCTTCTCCTCCTCGGTCATGACCCCGGCTGCAAAGTCGTCCAGCGTCAAGTGGATGGCGCCTATGAGGTCCAGCGCCTCCTGCGGGGTCATATAGGCGGTCCATTGCAGCCCGTTCTTGCCTCCTCGAAACTCCAGCATCACCGGGCTGGAGAATCTGCGCTTGAAGAGCACGTCAATGAACTTCGTGTGCGCCTCGTGGTCCGACAGTTTTATGCGCCTTGCGTCCATATCATCCTCCTTGGTGCGGCATTCTAGGCTGCCGCTGCCCTTAATCCGTGGGTGTAGAACGCTTCCCAGTTGCCCTCCGCCAGCCGTGGGTCGCCCTCCTTGCAGCAGAGGAGCATCGCCTTCTCCTCGGTCAGGCTCTTCCTCTCCATCAAGGCGGACGCAACCTTCTCCACCATGTCCCAGTGCTTCAGGAGCATCTCTCGGGCGAAGTCCATCACGTTGCGGAGGTATGTCCTGAGGTTCTTGCAATCAAAGCTCTGCCGTGCGCAGTGCTCAGCCTGCTGCCAGTCCGTCCAGCAGCCGCCGAGCATCTTGACCATCACGAGGCTTTCCTTGGGATAGACCATCCGGGTGAAGGCGACCGAGGCGACGGCGGTCAACACGCGGTTGCGTATCTCATAGCCGTTGACAATCCTGTCACGGTAGAGCACCTCGCCTCCCGCCTTCTCCATCCTGTCCAAGACCTCCACGTCCTCGCCGTCCGGGTAGAGGCTGACCGACACGAACCTGACCCCGGCGTAGAGGGCGGCGACGGCGTGGCTTGCCTCGTGGTAGCACACGAGCCACTTGTGGTCGCTGCGCAGGCGCTTAAGGTCGAGCTTTCGGGATGGTTCCAGCCAAGGGTTATTTGCCATACTCTCCTCTATTGCCAAGAACATCCCGTTCGTAAGCCTGCTCAAGCTCCAGCCCGATGCGACCGTCCTTGATGACCCAAAACCAGTTGCCTTCGCTGTCCCGCACGCAGCCGCCGTTCTCGCTCTGGGCGACGATGCGGCTGGCCATATGAACCCCAGTCCATCCGCAGACCCCGTGTATCTTCCCGCCGACGACCTTCTTGACTTTGAATGCGCCCACGTTTTCCTCTCCTATTTTGC
>Ga0315282_10002707_pt1 | contig 32264 bp, 24 predicted proteins | sample YL17G07_20_MG_FD_203693 | JGI IMG/M metagenome (GOLD analysis project Ga0315282, IMG submission 203693) | Sediment microbial communities from Yellowstone Lake, YNP, Wyoming, USA - YL17G07_20 | ecosystem: Environmental > Aquatic > Freshwater > Lake > Sediment | place: USA: Wyoming | collected...
AAGCGCGACACCGAGCCTCCAATATTCAAGACGCGGTCTCGAACCCCTTTCTCGGAGTTCATTCCCACTCAATAGTTGAAGGAGGCTTGGACGAAATGTCGTATGCCACCCGGTTCACGCCCGTCACGTTGTTGATTATCCTGCTGGAAACCCGCGCCAGGAGGTCCGCCGGCAGCTTGCTCCAATCGGCCGTCATCCCGTCCTTGCTGTCCACCGAGCGCAGGGCCACGACGTTCGCGTAGGTGCGCTCGTCCCCCATCACCCCCACGGTGCGAACCGGGAGGAGCACCGCGAAGGCCTGCCAGACCCGGTCATACCAGCCGCTTGCCTTCAGCTCCCCGATGAAAACGGCGTCCGCTTCGCGGAGGATGCGCAGGCGCGGCTCCGTCACCTCGCCCAGGACCCGCACGGCGAGCCCCGGCCCGGGGAACGGATGCCGCCACAGGATGCGCCTGGGCAGTCCCAGCTCGAGGCCGAGCGCCCGCACCTCGTCCTTGAAGAGTTCCCGGAGCGGCTCGATAAGCCTGAACTGCATGCGGCTCGGCAGTCCGCCGACGTTGTGGTGGGACTTGATGACCGCCGAGGGGCCCTTCGTGGAAACCGACTCGATGACGTCCGGATAGAGCGTTCCCTGCGCCAGCCACTTGATGCCGGGAACGTGCCTGACCGCGTCCTCGAAAACCCGGATGAATTCGGTGCCGATGCGCTTCCGCTTTATCTCGGGGTCGACGACGCCCTTCAGTTTCCGCAGGAACCGCGCGCTCGCGTCCACCATCCGGACGTTCACCCCGACATGCTTCTTGAGGAAGGTTATGACCTCATGACCCTCGCCCTTGCGCAGGAGCCCGTTGTCCACGAACACGCCCACCAGCCGACCACCCACCGCCCGCGACACCAGCGTGGCGGTGACCGAGGAGTCCACGCCGCCGGAAAGGGCCACCAGTATCCGGCCCCCCGCCGCCTGCGCCCGGATGCGCTCCACGGCCTCCTTCGCGAAGGCCTTCATGGTCCAGGACGGGCGGCATCCGCACGCCCCGAAGACGAAATTCCGGAGGATGCGCGTCCCGTGGGTGGTATGCACGACCTCGGGATGGAACTGGACGCCAAAGACGCGCTTGCGGGGGTCCTCCATCACGGCGTGCCGACAGGTTACCGTGCGGCCGGTCGCGCGGAAACCCGGGGGGATGCGCTCCACCGAATCGCCGTGGCTCATCCAGACCTGCGAGCGGCGCGGAACGCCCCGGAGGAGGAGTGAGGGGCCGGAGTGGACCAGCGTGGCGGGGCCGTATTCCCGGGAGCCGGCCAGGCGGGCCACCTTCCCACCCGTTTCGTGCGACAGCAGCTGCATTCCGTAGCAGATGCCGAGGAGCGGCCAGGGTGAATCGTGCAGGTAGGGGGGCAGGACCGGGGCGCCATCGCCATAGACCGAGGCCGGCCCGCCGGAAAGGACCACGCCCTTCGGGGCAAGGTCTTCCAGCCTTTCCAGGGACACCGTGGGGGGGAAAATCTCGCAGTAGACGTGCATCTCCCGGATGCGGCGCGCTATCAACTGGGTCACCTGCGACCCGAAATCGATGACGGCTATGCCGCCCGAATGAACGCCTGATGCCGGACCTGAAACGCCTTCAGCCATTGGAGACGAATATCATAGCCCAGAAGGCCACGGATGAGCGGCCCCTAGGGGCCTTGACGGACCCGCTTATCTATCTGGAAAATCAGCCATTTCGCCTTCCCTTCCTGCGGGAATAGCCGCAACGCCTCCACGGCGTCAGCCCGGGCCTCGTCGAGCCGCCCCAGCGAAAAGAGCATCACGGCGAGATTCTCGTAAATCCAGGGCACCTTCATTCCGCGCCTGACCGCCTCATGGCATTCCTCCACGGCCCGCCTCCCAACGCCATCACGGAATACAAGTTGCAGGGCCTTCTGGTAGTGGGCCACGCCGAAATCGCCCATCACCGCCTGCTGGAGAGCCAACACCTTCGGATCCGCGTCTCCCCGGGCGAAGGTGTCCTCGTCGTAAAGAATCCGCTCCAGCCCCGGAACCCACGGCCTGGGCGCGTTGCCGCGGGAGCCGGACGGGCTCCGGAGGCCGTAGACGTACCACCCCCCTGTCCCGTCAAACCTCTCCGGCGCCCTGGCGAGTGCCATGCGGTCGCGCCACATTTTCGCGTATTCGGACATCCATTTATCGGAGAGGGCATAACCGGACGACCACCGGGAACGGTGCAGGGCGGACACCGGATTATAAAGGACAATGCTTACCCCCTTCTGCCTGAGCCCCGTCCAAATCCGGCCTTCATCCGTCCCGGCTCCGGTCGCCAGGAGGAATGCGGGCACGCTCGCGTCATCAGCCCACAGCCAGGGAAGGCTGAGTCCGTAGCCGGAGGAGCCGCCTATTATGAGGGCGCGCCCGCGGGATGGCCGGTGCGCATTAACCCATCCGACGGCATCCCGGAAACTTCCGATGGCGGCCCGGCCGTAGGCGTTCCGGTCCGCCGCGCCAACCAACACCTTCTCTGGCGGAAGGGCATTGCCGCGGACACCCGAAACAAACGAAGCGCCGCCAAGAAAAACCATCAGAGCCAGGAACAGACTCCGGCCTGCTCCGGAATCCCCCAGAACGAACAGGAATATCGCCAGCGGCATCAGCAACTCCGGCATGAGGTACCTGCCGAACTTCGGGACGGGGAACATCCACATGATGGCGAATATCACCCCCTGAACGGCAACCACCCGGGCAAGGCGCGGAAGCCCCCGCATGAAGCCAAGCGGCAATAGGCAAAAAAGGCATGTCAGCGGACTGAACCAGACGTTCTTAACCGCCTTCCATAAAACCTGCGGCAATTCGCGCAGAGCCTCGTCGGGGAAAGAACCGGCGTTTATCGAAGCATCCTTCATGCACCCCCACAACACGGCTGAATTCCACGCGTTCCAGTTCAGCGAGGGAAACAGGCCGCGCAGGAAGGGATAAACCGGATTCCCGGTCTCCAGCCAGTTTCGGGCCATCCAACAAGACGCCGAAACGGCGCATATGACTCCCCCCCCAAGGACAAACCGCAGGTTCCGCTCCGTCCCCTTGCCCAAAAGAAGCCCCGCCGAAAGGAAAGCCGCCGCCATGGACAATCCGGTGTACTTGCACATCGCCGCAACCGCGCAGACGGCCCCCATGCCGGGAACGCTCCCTTCTGCCAGCGCCAAAACGCCCAGCGCGGCGGCGAAGACCAGGACCGCGTCAGGATGCCCCTCCCACGCGAGCGACAGGAAATAACCGCAGCTAAAGACAAGCCAGCCGCCGACTCCGGCAAGCCGGCAACCGGCCTTTTTCAAGGCGGCCGAATATGCCAGCCCGGATATCGCCAGCAGAATCATATGAAACGAAGGGACGCCTCCCTCCAGCCCGAGGCCGAGGAAGAAAGCGGAAAGCCGCTCGAATCCCATTGGATAGCTGAAATGCGGGTTGCCCGGCACGGAAAATATGCGGTGGCACATGCCCCACAACGCCGGAAGTCCCAGGTGCGCGGAAAGCGTGTCGATGTTTGTCGGGGGAAGCAGGGGCGCCGTGGCAATCCAGGGAATGGCTGGAAGAAGCGGGAGGCCGTATCCCGCCTTGCGCCAATCCACCCTCCGAACTTCCCCCCACAACCCGGTGAGCGCCGCACGGGGCCGGGAGACCAGCGCAAACAGGGCGAGCGGGACCCACGCGGCGCGCAGATAGAAGAGGCCCGGAAGCCCCGCCCCGAAAAGAAACAGCGAGAAAACGGCCAGGCCGCACCCCAGCGCGAAACATCCCCCGGCAACGCCCCCTTCCCCTCCTCCCAGCCACCGCCAAACGCTTTTCCCGGGCAGCCAGAGGAGGAAAAGGTAAAGGGAGGCCACCAGGAAAATGCCGGCGGAAACCGCAAGGTTCCCGGCGAACTTCAGGGGCGCCCACCCGGACAGGTCAAGCGGAACGCCGAGGAGGCCCCCTAATACCGGGCTATTTAAATAGGACAGGAAGACAAAAAGGAGCGCCGCCACCGCAGGAATCCGCTTCAGTGGGACGCCCCTTCCGGCCATTCGCCTATTGTTGCAGTATTTCCGGCGCCCCGCCGCGCTGCAACATCCGCGGCGACTGCTTCCCCTACCTCGCCATCCCCACCTTCTGGGTCTTCTGGAGGAGTTTCCCCTCGTGCTGGATGGAGGGCGCGATGACCATCTCGGTCCGGTGCATCTCCCGGATGCGGCGGGCTATTAGCCGGATCACCCGGGAAACGAATCGGAATCCGGCTGTCCGTTAGGCGTTGCGGAATTTCTCCCATTCAACGCCGAGCTGGCGAATTATGGCTCGGACGGTGCCGGTCTTCAAGTCCTTGCCTCCCCAATCCGGGGCCACGGATGACCGATTTGCCGCGGGATTGCGCCATTTCCTGTGCGAGCCATCCCCTCGGCGCGGAATCTCCACGCACCCCAGTTTCCGGAGTTTTTCGGCGAGTTCGCGGTATCTCAAGAGCCCGGGATCAGGTATTCAAACGCAATCGGCTTCCCACCCTTTTGCGGATGCACGCCCGCGGGCAGTCTCCTGCCAAGGTCGGAATACAGTTCAATGGACGCCTCCAGGGCGTCACGCACATTGGCCAGCGCATCCTGAACCGTATCGCCTTCCGTTATCAATTCAGGAAACACACTGCTCGTGACCGTATATCCCCCTTCCGGCTGGGGGGTGAGCGTCAATGGAATTTTGTAAACGGTTTCCGGTATCCTGGCCCTCGTTCTCGTCGCCATAAATTAATTATATCGCCTTCCTTCGTCCTTTCATAATCCTTCCCACCTACCTCGCCATCCCCACCTTCTGGGACTTCTGGAGGAGCTTCCCCTCGTGCTGGATGGATGGCGCGATGACCATCTCGGTCCGGTGCATTTCCCGGATGTTGTGCGCGCCGCAGACGCCCATCGAGTTGCGGAGCGCGCCCACGAGGTTGTGCGAGCCGTCGTCCTGCGTGGCGGGCCCGACCAGGATTTCCTCCAGCGAGCCGCTTACGCCGACCTGCACGCGCGTCCCGCGCGGCAGGTTCCGGTTGGAGGTCGCCATGCCCCAGTGGAAACCGCGGCCAGGCGCCTCCTTGGAACGGGCGAAAGGCGAACCGATCATGACGGCGTCGGCCCCGGCGGCGAAGGCCTTGCAAACGTCCCCGCCGACCCGCATTCCGCCGTCCGAGATTATCGCCACGTACTTCCCGGTCTGCTTGTAATACGCGTCCCGCGCGGCGGCCGCGTCGCAGGTCGTCGTTACCATCGGGACGCCCACGCCGATGACGCCCCGGGTCGTGCAGGCCGCCCCGGGCCCCACCCCGACCAAAAGGCCGTCCGCGCCGGTCTCGAAGAGGTCCAGGCACCCCTCGTAGGAGACGGTATTCCCCACGATGAGCGGAACCTTCAGGGTTTTGCGCAACTTCCCGAAGTCGAGCATCGCCCCCTTGGAGGAGGAATACTTCCGCGTCACGACGGTGGCCTGCACCACGAATACGTCCACGCCTGCCTCCTGCGCCAGCTCGGCAAAACGCTCGGCCCGCTGGGGGATGGCGGACACGGCCGCAAGCGACCCGCCTTTCTTGATTTCCTGGATGCGCTGGCCCACCAGCTTCTCCTTAATGGGCTCCTGGTAGAACTTCTGGAGGAGCGAGGTCGCCTCCTCGGGGCTTGCATGGGAAATCCTGTCGAGCACCTCGTCGGGATTCTCGTAGCGCGTCTGGATGCCCTCGAGGTTGAGGACCGCGAGGCCGCCCATTTTCCCCATGGCGACGGCGAACTTCACGTCCACCACGCCGTCCATGGCCGAGGCCATGATGGGGACGGGCACCTTGAGGCTTCCCAGCTGGAACGATATGTCCACGTCGTCCTGGTCCACCGCCACCAGCCCGGGAACCAGCGCGACCTCGTCGAAACCGTAGGCCCGGCGGGCCTTCCTTTCTATTCCTATGTATTCAGCCATCGAAGTCCTCCTTGTCGATTTGTATCAAGACGGATACAAGCATGAGACCCTGCTATTTCCCCCCTCACCCATTCGACTCCCGAGCTTCGCTCGGTCGCTCATGGCGCGCTTCGCTTGCCTCCCCTCGGGCCTCGCAAGGCTCGGCGATGCTAGCGGTTTGGGATTATTTACAACCGCTTCGCGGATGGCATAACCCCCCACAAAGCGGGGGGCGAGGGAATAAAATTGGTAGCGGCCTGCCTTAATCGTGTTCTTAAAAACATTGCGGGGCGAGCGGGTGGACTTCGGAGACCCTCTGCCGACCGCTTCGGAGTCGCCGCCCAGTCCTCTGGGCGCGCGACGGAGAATTCGCGGCCACGGTGCGCCATCCGCTCCTGCGGATGGCGCGAGCGAAAGGTCGGCAGCGGAGCCGTCCGCACCTCGGTGGGGTGCGGACGGCGTGTCGGAGAAGTCCACCCCGAGCCCCATCATCGAAATAGACAATCGCCTTGGCATTGCGCTACTCAAAGCGGCGGCCGCCCATGACATGCAGGTGCAGGTGGAAGACCACCTGCCCGGCGCCGCGGTTCACGTTTATCGTCACCCGGTATCCCTCCTCGGCTATCCCCCGGTCGCGCGCGATGCGGTTGGCCACGGAAAGGAGGTGCCCCAGCAGGCCCTCTTCGGATTCCACCGCGTCCATCAGCCGCGGGATGTGCTTCCGCGGCAGGACGAGGACGTGGACCGGCGCCTTGGGGTGGATGTCGTCGAAGGCGACGCACCTGTCGTCCTCATAGACGAACTTCGAGGGAATCTCGCCGACGATAATTTTGCAGAAAATGCAGTCGTCCATCTTCCTTTCCTCCGTCACGCGGGAATCCCGCGCAGCTCTCCGCCTGAAAGCGCCGTTATCCTGAGCCTCGCCAGCGCGCCGGACCCGCCGGCCGGGCCGCGGAACATGACCGTGTGATAGGTGTCCGTCAGCCCCCTTTTCCAGCCGCCGCGCTGGCGCGATTCCACCACCACTTCCGCCTCCCGCCCGACCTCGCGCTCCTGGGCGGCGCGCTTGAGCCGGTTTCCCAGCACGGCAAGCCGCGCCAGCCGCCTCTTCACTTCCTCCCGGGACACCGGGGGGAGCGCCGCCGCCGGCGTCCCCGGGCGCGCCGAAAACGGGAACAGGTGCAGGCGGTGGAAGCCGCAATCCTCCAGCAGGCGCTCCGTCTCCCGGACGTCCTCTTCCGTCTCGCCCGGGAAACCCGCAATCACGTCGGCCGTCAGCCCCATGCCGGGACAGCGCTTTCGCAGGGCTTCCGCCAAATCGCGGACCTGGCGCGCGGAATACCCGCGCCTCATCGCCCGCAGGACCCGGTCGGACCCGCTCTGCACGGGAAGGTGGGCGTGCCGGCACACCTTCGGGTGCGCGGCGAGGAGTCCGATGAGTTCCGGCTCGACATCCCCCGGATAAAGCGAGGACAGCCGGAGCCGGGCGAGCCCGGGAATGCGGACCAGCCTTTCAACCAGATGAGCGAGCCCTTGGCGAGCACTGAGCGACCCGTTCGACGGTCCTCTGGAGAGGACGCGGGCAGGAGCCCGAACGCTACGCTCGCTCAGGGGAGTCGAAGGGTTACGGTAGGCGTTCAGCCGGACCCCGCACAACACCACCTCGGGCACGCCGCCGTCCGCGAGGCGGCGGGCCTCCTCCTCGATTTCCTTCACCGGACGGCTGACGGAGGAGCCGCGCACGAGCGGGACGACGCAGAAGGAACAGCGGCGGTCGCACCCGTCCTGGACCTTCAGGAAAGCCCGCGTGTGCCCGGCGAAACGGGAGATGCCTTTCGGACGGGACGAAGGCAGGCCCAGCACGGCAATGAGCGATTCGGGGCAAGCGCCGTCCGCGACCGCGTCGGCCAGGCCCTCCGCCACCAGTTCGGCGGCCGCCCGGCGTGCGTAGCACCCCGCCGCCACCACCCGCGCCCCCGGATTCCGCACGCGGGCGCGGCGCAGGGCCTGCCGCGCCTGCCGGTCCGCCTCGGCGGTCACGGTGCAGGTGTTTACGATGACGACATCGGCCTTCTCGCCCCGGCCTGACTCCTCCCAGTGCGCGCCCAGCAATTCACGCGCGGCCTGGGAATCATACTGGTTGACCTTGCATCCGAAAGTGAGGAAGGAGAATTTCATGACGGGAAACCTCGCACGCACACGGCTCCGGCGGGACCGTCGGCGGCCCCGGGTGTGCCCTTCGACTCCGGCACAAGGTGCCGTCGCTCAGGGCTGACGCAGGGCCCGGCCCCGGGTGTGGCTAGAAAATCGGCCCCGGAAGCCTTTTCCATTTTCAGCACTATAGAAGGAAGCGGCGCGGCCTGCAACCCCCGGCATTTGATTGAAGCAAATACGGCCTGAAAGCATCGGGAATCTGGCAAAGAACGGATTTTTCCCTTGTACTCGGGTTCCCTCACCCTCCCCTCTCCCACAATGTGGGAGAGGGTTGGAATTCGATTGTATTTCTAGAACACATGGGCCGCCGCCACTATCCCAATCCCGTGGAAGCGCGCCCAGACCGCCACCCCCAGCAGGGCGGCCGCCCCGGCCAGCACCGCCCAGTCCCGGGCCCGCATCCGCAGGGCGATGTAAGGGACGCGCCCGGACGAGGAGCCGGCGCTCCCAGCCCTGAGCGAGTCCGGTTCCTCCGGGCGAGTCGAAGGGCCGAAACCCTTCGCCTCCAGCGCCCACGACATCTGCCGCGCCGTGCGCAGGGAACAGGCGAGGATGGGGACGAGCAAGGGAACGTATCTCCGCGCGCGCGTCACGAGCCCGCCCTCATCGAACTTGAGCCCCCGGAGCCGCTGGGCCTCCACCACGTGGCCGGCCGTCACGAGCAGGGAGGGAAGGAGGCGGAAGGTGAGGCCGAACGAGAATACGATGGGGAAGGGCAGGCCCATCCGCGCCAGCGCGGCGAGAACCTCCTCGTTGCCCGTCGTCAGCATGAGCAGGAATCCCGCCAGCAGTATCTCGGTGAGGCGCATCCCGATTCCGGCCCCGTAAATCCAGGCGGCCGGCCCCCCCTGCCCCCGCAGGGTCAGGAAGAGCGGCCAAAGGAGGAAAGCCAGCATGCCGAACGCCCCCAGCACCAGGAATCCCGCCAGGAACCTCCGGAAGACGCGGCCCAGCGCCGATGCCACGAGCAATCCCAGCGCGGGCCACAGGAGCAGGAGGGGGTCGTCGAACAGGAGGAGCCCCGTACAGGCGATCGCCAGCGCCAGCAATTTCGTCCGCGGGTCCAGCGAGTGGAGGAACGAGGAACGCGGGACGAAGAGGGATGTCCTCATTTCACCAATCCCAATCCGGCCATAAGGCCGGAAGTGGAGACGGCCCGGAGCCCCAGCCGGTTGGCCAGCGCCGCCGCGGGAGGCGGGGCGAGCGACAGCTTCGCCAGCTCGGCCTCGCGCGCGAACACCTCCCCGACCGGCCCGTCCATGACTATCTTCCCGGCGCTCATCACGACGGCCCGCTTCGCGTATTCCGCCGCGACCCACATCGCGTGGGTGATGAACAGCACCGTGGTTCCCGCGGCGTTGAGTCCCGCGATGAACTTCACCATGCCTTCCGCCTCGGCCGCGTCCAGCGCCGTGGTCGGTTCGTCGAAGATAATCATCTCCGGCCGGTAGGCAAGAAGGGAGGCGACCGCGAGCCTCTGCCGTTCGCCGCGCGTCAGCGCGAACGGGTCCTCGCCCTCGTGGCCCGCCAGTCCGGTCGCGCGCAGCGCCTCGCTGGCGCGCGCCGCGATTTCATCTTCCGCAAGTCCGAGGTTATGCAGGCCGAACGACACCTCCTCGATGACCGTGGCCGAGAATATCTGGTGGTCGGGATTCTGGAACACGTAACCGACCAGCCGGGACAGCTCCGCCTGCGCATAACCCCTGACTTGCTTCCCGCGGACCAGCAGTTCCCCCCGCCGCGGCTTCAGGAGGCCCGTGAAGTGCTTCGCCAGCGTCGTCTTCCCCGAGCCGTTCTGGCCAAGAAGCGCCACGCACTCGCCCGCACGGATGGTGAGGTCGATTCCATGCAGAACCTCGGGGCCGCCGGAATATCCCGAGGAGAGCCCCGTGGCTGAAACCATGAAACCCCCTGAGCCAGCCTCCGCCATCCGGACCGGGGCCGCCGCGGACTCATGGTGCGCGCGGCCCCGCAGGCCATCCGCGACCTCCTCTACCGTCACCATCCCCTCCGGCAGGCCCGCCGCGCGGGCCACCTCGGCGGGAGCCCATACCGGCAGGCCCAGCGCGCGGCACTCTTCCGGCCGCGCCAGCATGCCCGCGGGCTTCCCCTTCCAGGCCAGCTTCCCGGCATCCAGCACCAGGAGCGTGTCCGCGGCGAGCAGGGCCTGCGGGTCGTGCTCGACCATGAGAATCGTGACGCCGCGTCCCCGCAGGCGCCCAACCGTTTCAAGGACCTGCAGTTTCCCGAGCGGGTCCAAATCGGTCAGCGGCTCGTCCAATACGAGGAGCGCCGGTTCCGGCGCCATGGCCGCCGCGATGGCCAGCCTCTGCTTCTCACCGCCCGACAGCTCCGAGGGCACCCGGTCGCCGAATCCGGACAGCCCCACCAGTTCGAGGAGCTCGGCGACCCGGCGGACCTGCCGGGGCTGTTCCCAGCCGGCGTTCTCCAGCGGAAACGCGGCCTCGAGCGTGACGCTGGAGGATACGAGGTGCGCCTCGAAGTCCTGGAAAACCACCCCCACCCGGGAGGCGAGCTCCCGCGGCGTCCCCGCGGGTTCCCCATCCACGAAGACCCCCCCGGAGGCCGCGCCATGCAGGAGGTGGGGGATGGTGCCGTTGGCGGCCAGCGCCAGGGTGGACTTGCCGGCGCCGTTCCGGCCGCTCACCACCGCCATTTCCCCGGGGGAAAGCGGGAAGGAAACGCCCCTGAGCGAGGGCGCGGGCCGCCCGGGGTAGGTAAAGGTGAAATCCCGGAATTCCAGCCGGGGCGGAACCGGTTTGCCGTCCATGGGGTGTATCATTATAAATATATGGACGGCCTGGACGGGGAAAGCCGCGTTGACGCGATAATCCATACGAGATATGCTTTTTTTGGAATGAGGAAGCTCTTAATGCCGGCCGCAGTGGTCCTCCTCTTGACGGCCTCCGCCGCCCTTGCCCTAGGCCCCACCTCCACGGACTGGGTTGACTACCCTACCGACGGGGATACCCAGGCGGAGTGCAAGGGCTGCGGTGTATACAAGCTCAACGCCGTCCACGGCCGCTCCCGGCCCGACCTCACCAATCCCGCCGTCAACGACGTGTGGGCCGTCGGCGACGCCGGCGTCATCCTCCATTTCGACGGCACGAACTGGACGCCCTATGCCCCCAAACCCACGCTCCAGGACCTGAACGACGTTTACATCAACGCGGACGGAACCGGGTGGGCCTGCGGCGACCAGGGAACGGTCCTCCAGCTGATAGCGGGCGCGTGGTCCTGCTACAACTGTCCGGCCTCCTGCATCGCGGGCGGCGGAGGCATACTGCACACATGCTCCAACCTATACGACATCTTCCCGGCCGACGCCCACGGCGACAGCACGTCGCTCTTCATATCAGGCGAAGGAGAATGCAACCCGCCAGATTCAACCCTTCTTTACAACATGCCCACCCTTCTATTCTGGAACGGCTCCTCCTGGCAGAAGCTGACCGACACCCCAACGGGATGCGGGGTGAACCAGTACAAAGGGAATCCCGGGGGAGCCTGCCTGCCCTACGGGTTCGTGAACCCGGTCGCCTCGCCTATGTGGACCTGCCCCGTTCCCTCGAAATCTTTCTACACCGGCGTTATGGCGGGCTACAAAGCGGGGGTCATCTTCGAGTCGAAAGGTTATTTCCCGCTTTACTTCACCTCGGCCTCGTCGAACTGGTCAAAGGCGGGCGGCCTCACCATCCCATCATGCGCTTTGGGGTATCCGGCGTTCTACTCATCGGCGGCGTTCGGCAGTTACCTCGTGGCGGGCGGCGACACCGACAACTGCGGAACTTACCCGGTCACTTCCAATCTCTTCATTGGAAACAGCACCGCGGTTTCCTTCACGGCAATTAACACCGGCATTGTGCCCGGGGATTACGGAACCATCCGCGGGATGGATTTCCTCCCGCTGTGGGGCTTTGGAATCGGGGTGGGTTGGGGCGCGCCGGGCGGGGCCGACTACAGCACCGCCCGGAACGACGCCTACTTCACCCTCTTCAGCAACCCGGACCTGACCAGGCCGCCCGCCGACCCGGCCTCGAACAACAAGGTTCTTTACTGGCAGAAGCCCGCGGCCAAGACCTGGCCGCGGCTCAACGGCACCTTCATCTCCAATTTCAACGAGGCCTGGGCCGTCGGGGACAACAGCACCATCCTGCACTGGAAAGGGCCCTCGCCGCTCCCGGCCTTCCTTGACCTCTGCTTCTCCGTTACCCGCATCGGCATGGAAGTCACCATCGTGATGAGCGTCACCAACACGGGCGGTTCCGCCTTGAAGAACACCTACCCCCTGGGGCTCGACCTGTCTCCGTCCAATGGGGCCGTAAAGACCTACGGGCCCGACCCCGCCGGACCCGTCAGCCTGCCGCCGACCGGTCCGGCGTATTTCACCTGGTCCTACTCCTTCACCGGATACGGCAACGGGCTGGTGAAGTTCACCGGAACCGTCACCGGCGTGGACGCCTACCTTGCCCTGCAGCTGACCAAGGGCGGATCCATAACCGTGGCCCAGCCGCTCATGTCCGCGCTTTCCGTCGAGGTGTCCAAGTCCTGCTCGGGAACCTTCTATTACACCGCCATCCTCACAGTCACCAACTCGGGCGACATAGTGCTGGCCAATGTCGTCCCGGATGCCGAATTGACCCTCAGCCCCGGGACCGCCTGGAAAACAACGGGCCCGCTGCCGGCCTCGTTCGCCGGGCCGCTTAACCTCAACCAGTCCACCAGCTTCACCTGGACCTACGCCAAGCCGGGGATGTTGCCGACCACCGTGAGCGGCGGCGTGGAAAAGGCCGAAAACGCCTCGGATTCCACCGAAATCTTCTGGACGAAGGCCTCCCGGGTCGCCACCACCGTCAGACCCAGCCCGCTGGACGTGGGACTGCTCGCCACGCCCACGCAGGCCGGCACGAACAGCTACTACTTCACGCTGGTCATGACCGTCACCAACAACGGTTCCTGCAACCTGAACAACTTCTCGATTACCGACCCCGTTTCCACTCCCAGTGGCGCCGTCATTCTTTCCGGACCAGTGCCAGTACCCGCCGCGACTCTGGCCGCCCTGTCGTCAACTACCTTCACTTGGACCGCTTCGATGACCGGGACGCTCCCCATCAGGTTCGGGGTCTCGGCCGGCGGCGACGACGCCTGCACCGGCCTCGCCACCTGCTCCACCACCTATGTGCAGGTCAATGTGGCGCCGGGAGTCATGACGTCGAGCATCACCAGCCGGACCTACCGGCTGTCCAAGGACACCTACCAGTTGTTCGTCGACCTGAACGTCAAGAACACGGGCATGTTCACGGCCACGGCCTTCATGCCCTCGGCCCGGCTCACCATATCGCCGGGGACCGTGACGACCGTATACGGCCCCCTGCTAACCGGCGAGTCCGCCTGGTGCCCGGTCGGTCCGCCGCAGTGCACCGGCATGAACATGGATTGGAACGGGACATGGTACGGCGAGCTGGCTCCCGGTTCCTCCACCGATTTCACCTACTCCGTCCTGGTCAGGGGAAACCTCCCGGTCAACATCGCCGGAAGGGTTGACGCCCAGATTGAGATGTCGACTTTGACGCCGACTTACACCGTCGCGCAGGCCCAATCGGGCCCGGTCCAGCCCTCCAACATCGACGGGGCGCTTTCCATAAGCGCGGAAAAGGTAAGGGCCGGACTGGATTACCGCTGGCTGCTGACCGTCGTGCTGACCGTGACCAGTACGGCGGAATGCGCCATCGCCCCCACCTGTCCGACCACCAACTTCGTCCCCGCCCCCACGCTGGACGTCACTCCGTCGGGACAGGCCTGGTATGTGGACGGGCCCTCCCCTCCCGCCATCGACCCGACCATCATCTACAAGGGCCAGAGCCGGTCGTTCACCTGGACCTATTCCGCGACCGGGACGGTGAAGGTGACCCTCGGCGGCTCCTGCTATGCCTACATAACGGGAACCTCCTACGGTGAACCGTCTCCGGTCTACGCCTACGCCACGGCCACCATCTCGCTGGAGGATGACGGGAGCGCCGGAGGCTTCTCGCTCGACCATAACCTCATCCAGAAGGGGACCCCGGTCCGCTGCGCCTTCAACCTCAAGGAGGACGGCTACTCTTCCATGAAGGTCTACAACTCGATAGGCCAGCGCGTCGCGGTTCTCTGGGACGGGATGACCCCCCGCAGGGTCGATATCGTAAGGTTCTGGGACGGGCGAAGCTGCCAGACGCCCGACGAATGCGGCGCCAATAGCGGCTACCGCGTCGGCACCGGCGTCTATTTCGTCAGGGTGGAAAGCAACCGCTTCGTGGGGACGAGGAAAGTCGTCGTAATGAAGTGAGGCCCGCCGCCCAGGCGGCGTTAGAGCTGATTACAGAACCATTGACATTGCGGCACCCTCTCCTCACCCTAACTCTCTGCTTCCTGAATAGCCGGAGCGCATCCCGGTATCCGCCCCTCCTCTCCCCACCCTCTCCTCCCCGCGGGAGCGGGGAGGAGAGGGTCATGCGCGCCATACGCACCGGAGAAGGAGAGGAGGGGCACTAATCAGGAAGAGGGCTTGAAACTTCCCCGATGGAAATTGTCCGTTAATTCACCCGCTATTCGCGGGCAGGCTTGCGCAGTATGCTCACCCATTTGCGCACGGCGTCCACCGCAATCACCACCGTGAGGACCAGCATCACCGAGGCCAGCGCGCACAATAATTTCATCATGAAGGCCTGCCCGCCCCCCGCGGTTGGCACCTTCGCCCACCATTCCGCGACCCTGACCAAACCCGCCCAGAGGGTGGTGGCCAGGACGAATACGAATGGCAGTGCCGTGGTAAGCGCATACACCCGCTTCCGCGAGTGGAGCAGGATGTAGGTCGTCCCAATCGCCAGCGCGATGGAAGCCAGCAATTGGTTTGCGATTCCGAGCATGCTCCAGAGCGTGTTCAATGTCCCCGTATACAGCAGGAAACCCCAAAGAAAGCATGTCAAGGCGCTCATCCCGACGTTGACTCCCCACTTCACACGGCGGCCCGGCGCCGCCCGCGGCGCGAACTGGGCCACCGTCTCCTGGAATACGAATCGCGCCACCCGCGTCCCCGTTTCGAGGAGCGTCAGGATGAACAGCGCCTCGAACATGATAACGAAGTGGTACCAATAGGCCGTCAGCGTCTTCATCCCGGGAAGGTTGGAGAACACCTTGGCCATCCCGACAGCCAGCGTCACCGCGCCGCCGGTCCGGCCTACGAGCTTTTCCTTCGTTCCCTCCTCCAATTGCTTCAACTCGACGGGCTGGAGATCCCAGCCCTGCTTCGCCTTCGTATCCACCAGCATTTGTGAGTAGGCCGCCTTCTGCGCCGGATTGTCCTGCGGCGTGTTGATGACGAAGTAGTCGCCCGGCTCCATGGCGGCGGCCGCCACGAGCGCGGTCACGGCAACGAAACCCTCGACCATCATTGCGCCGTATCCGATGGGCCGTATATTCGACTCGCGGTAAATCATCTTCGGGGTGGTCCCCGACGCCACCAGCGAGTGGAATCCCGAAATGGCGCCGCACATGATGACGATGCAGATGAATGGCCAGATTTTCCCGCTTATCACCGGCCCGCCGCCGTGGATGAAATGCGTAATCGGCGGCATTTGCAGCGTGGGATGGGCGATAAAGAGGCCCACCGCCAGCACCGCCACGACCCCGATTTTCATGTAGGAACTCAGGTAGTCGCGGGGACACATAAGGACCCAGACCGGGAGGATGGAGGCGATGAGCGCATACACGGGGAGCATTATGGAAAGCGTGGGCTTGTCAAAAATAAGGTAATGCGCCCACGGGGACGAAGCAAAGGGATTCCCGAGGAACACACCGAGGAGGACGATGGTTACCCCGACCACCGACGCCTCCCCGATTTTCCCGGGGCGGATGCGGTACATCCACAATCCGGTGAGGAGCGCCGCCGGGATGGTGACCACGATGGTAAACATCCCCCAGGCGCTCTCGGAAAGCGCGTTAACGACCACGATGGCCACGGAGGCCAGCGTGCACACGACGATGAAGAGCGTGGCGACCGAGGTGGTCAGCCCCGACAGTTTCCCGATGTTCCGCATCGCGATGCGGTTCAGCGACAGCCCGTCCTCGCGGACGGACGCCCAGAGGGTTATGAAGTCGTGGACGCCCCCGGCCAGGCACGCGCCGATGACTATCCAGATGAAGCCCGGAAGGAAACCCCACTGCATCGCTAGGACGGGGCCGATGAGGGGGCCGGGGCCGGCGATGGCGGCGAAATGGTGACCGAACAGCACCAGGGGATGGGTGGGATGGTAATCCACGCCGTCCCGGAGCCGGTGGGCGGGCGTGGGACGCCGATTGTCCAGGACCGCGACCTTGGCGGCCAGGAAGGCGCTGTAATAGCGGTAGGCAACGGCGAAAGCGGCGAGGGCACCGACGAGCAGCCAAAGTGAATTCATGATTTCCTCCTTATCATCCGCCGATTATAACCCCAAACCGCCCGGAGCCCGGGAAGTCCCCGTGAAACCTTACAATATCCATACATTGCGTTACGCGCTCTGTTTCCTCGCCGCCTTCGGGCTTTTCATCCACGGGGCCTCGCCGACCGTCTCCTTCGAGGACACGGGCGAGCTCATCACCGCGGCCTCGTGCCTCGGACTCTCGCACCCGCCCGGCTACACGTGGCTGACCCTGCTGGGCGCGCTCTTCATGCGCCTGCCCACCGGCGACCCCGCCTTCCGCATGAACGTCCTGTCGGCGGCCTGCGGGGCGGGAACCGTCGCCGCCGTTTTCGCGTTCACGCAAGCGCTCGCGGCGGGCCTCCCCGGCGCGGCCCTCCGCGCGCTGGCCGCCTCGGCGGCCGCCGTTGCCCTGGTGCTGAGCCGGACTATGTGGTGGCAGTCGGGAATCGCCGAGAAATATTCGCTGTCCATCTTGCTCACGGTCCTCACCATGCTGGCCATCTTCAGGGCCTGGCGGGATGGACACCCCACTTCCGCAGCCGTCGCGGCCTTCCTGTTCGGCCTCAACCTGAGCCACCACCCCCACGGACTGCACCTGGCGCCCGTCGCGCTGGCGGTCCTCTGGCGCCATCGGAGGCGCTTCTCCTTCCTCGTGATGCTCGTCTTCCTCGCCTCCCTGCCCATGCTGGTACGGACGGCGGTCATCCCCATAAGGTCCGGCGCCAATCCCGTGATGAACTGGGGGAAGCCGGACAATTTCGCCCGCCTCCGGAACTACCTCATGGCGAGGCAATACAAGGGCGGGATGTTCAGCGCCCGAAGCGCCGCCGAGGTGGGCAACCGGTTCGTGGCCCACACCTTCGTCTACCCCGTCCTGGAATTCGGCCCGGTGCTCGCGCTGGCCGCCCCGGGGCTGGTGGTCCTCAAGTCCGCCGGGCCCGGCCTCATACTGGGCGCGGCACTCACTATCGGCGCGAACATCCTGCTGACGGTCCCCTACACCACCCCGGGAATCGACCTCATCGCCATGCGAACCGTCTCCACCCGCCGTTACCTGACCAGTTACGCCATCCTGGCGGTCCTGGTCGGCCTTGGACTGGCGGCGGCGGCACGGAGGTTCCCGGTCTGGGCCGCGGCCGGGGCGCTCCTGCTGGCCGTGCCCGCAATCGTCAACGGCGGGCTCGCGCGCCGGGACCGTAACTACCTCGCGTGGGATTTCGGCTTCAACGAAATCGCCCCCCTGCCGGCCAAGTCTATATTCATTTGCGAGGGTGACCAGCAGGCCTTCCCGCTCTTCTACATGCGGGACGGGCTCGGATTCCGTCCCGACGTCGCGGTCCTCGGCCAGCCGTTCCTCTGCTGGGAGCCGATGTACCGGGCCTACATGCCCCACCATCCCGAGCTGGTCTTCCCCCGGTTCGTCGAGAATCCCGGCGAGCATATGCCCCGGCTGATGGTGGCGAACGCCAGGCGCGGCCCCTCCTTCTACAGCCCCGGATGCACCGGGAAGAAAAGCGAGGAGCACCTGGTCCCCTACGGATTGGTGTTCCGGGCCTATGCGGACCCGCGGGAGGCCGCCGCCGCCTCCAAACGGCCGGGCCGGTTCCCGGCGCTGCGTTTGCGGGGGGTAATAGGGGCCGAAGGACGCTACCAGGACCCGCTTACGAATACCGCCATCCACAACTATTCGATGGCCTGGGCCTACCGGGGCGCGCAGGCCCTGGAAAGGGGCGACCCGGTCATGGCGGACAGGCTCCTGTCCGAGGCAGTCCGCCTGCCCGCCGAGAGCCTTGTCCGCGCGGCCGCGCTGACGCACCTGGGTATGGCGAGGGAAATGAGGGGGCGCGACGCCGAGGCGCTCTTCCAGCAGGCCGTCGATATCGAGCAGGGCTTTTCCCCCGCGCTCCTCCGGCTCGCCCGGATTTCCCTCGCCCGCGGCAACCCGAACCGGGCGCGGGGGCTCCTCCTGCGGGCCGCCCGGAATCCCGACTACCTTTCCGCCGGCGAAACCGCGGAACTCTCCAAGTTGATGTCACAGCTTCCGTGAGCCCCCGGATTGCGGCCGCCGCCGTTTTCACGCTGGCGGCCGCGCTCTATATCCGCACGCTCCACCCGGCCTACCCGCCCGATGACTCGCCCGAAACGGTCGCGGCCTCCGTCAATCTCGGGGTCCAGCACGCGCCGGGATACCCGCTCATGACGCTCGCCGGGAAGCTGGCCACGCTCCTCCCCGCCGGGTCCGCCTACTTCCGGGTTAACCTCATGGCCGCGGCCCTGGGCGCGGGAGCGGCCTCCGCCGTTGCGCTTACGGTGGCCCGGCTCTTCCCCACGCCGGCCGGCGCGGCGGCCGGGCTCGCTTCCGGGCTCGCGCTGGCGGCCTCGGGGCTCCACTGGGACTGCGCCATTTCCGCGAAGGGCGCCATCTACCAGATGAACCTGTTGTTCGTCCTGCTGGCATTCCTCGCGCTCCTCCGCGGAAGCACGGCTGGAGGCTCTTTCTTCCTCGGCATGGGACTCGCCAACCACTGGATGAGCATCGCCTGGTGGCTTCCCGCCCTCTTCCTCATGGGCCGCCCCTGGACGGCCCGGAAAACCGCGCTGTCATTCGTCTCCGCCCTCCTCGGAATATCGCTCTACCTGCAACTGCCCCTCTCCGCGGCGCGCGAGCCCTGCTGGGGCGATCCGGTCAACCTCCGCAACACGCTTGATATCCTTACGCGCCGCGGCTTCATGCCGCAGGCCGCACGCAAGCCGCCCGCCATGTCTTTCCTCCAGGCGGGACATGCCCTGCTCCTCCCCGTGCGCGAGGCCGGATGGCTTTTCACGCTCGCGGCGCTCGCGGGCGGCGCGGCGCTGTGGCGCGGGCGCAAGCGCGCCTTTGCCGGGCTCGCCTCCGGGGCCCTCCTCACCGTCGCCGCCGTCTCCGCGGTGACGAACCCGGTCCACCTTACGACCGGTGAGCTCTTCCTGTGGCTCGCGGACCGCTTCTTCCTCCCCTGGCTGGCGGTCCTCGCGGTCGCTTCCGGGGCCGGCCTCCTGCTCCTGCGCGCCGCCCTGCCGCCGCGCCATCGCTGGGCGGCGCTTGCGCTCGGCGCCCTCCTCCCGCTCGTAATCTCCGTCCCGCGGTTCGCCCGCGAGAACCACTCGAACGACTACCTCGGATTCGACTACGCCGGGAACCTCCTGGTGAACATCAACAGGCCGGCCGTCATCCTGGCCGAGGCCGACTACCAGACCTTCCCGCTCATCGCCCTCCGGCGCGTCGAGGACCGCGGACCGGAACTGGACCTCGTCATCACGAACCCGTTCCTGAACCGGAAGTGGGGGTGGAAACGGCTCGCTTCGCGCTATCCCGAGGCGGCCGTAGCGATGGCCCCCGAAACTCCCTGGGAAACCCGCGTGGGCGCCTTCGCGGACCGGCTGGCTTCACGCCGGACCCTCTACCACCTTACGCTGTGCAACTACCCCTCCCTGGCCAGGCGGCTGGATTTCCACGGAATAATGACGGCGCTCCGGCCGAAGGAGGGGCTAAAGCCCCGCGAGGCCACCGAGGCGGAGGCCGATGGATACTTCCGGCGCTTCCGCATGCGCGGGATGTATTCGGACTCGCCCCACAAGGACGAGACCGCCTTCAGCGTCCTGGACGTTTACACGATGGCCCGCACGGCGGGCGGCGGCATGAAGCAAAAGAACGGCGACCTTTGGGGCGCCGTTGAAATCTACCGGCGAGCGCTGAGAATCCGGGGAAGAATGGGGAGGGTGCTGGTCCTTTCCTCGCTCGGCCAGTGCCTCGGCCGCCTCCAGCGCTACGCCGAGGCGGAGGACGCCTTCCGGGCCGCCGCGCGCCTCAAGCCCCGCGACCTCGACCTGTGGACCAACCTGGCCACCGCCTGCGCGGCTCAGGGGAAGTCAGCCGAGGCCTTCCTCCTGTTCGACTATGTCCTCCAGCGGAACCCCCGCCACGGCTCCGCCCTCGCCAACCTGCAGGCTCTAAGGAAGCGGATGGGATACTGATTCCCGCAATCTCCAGCATCAATGACCACCCAAGAAACCGGAAATAGATTTGTGAACGCCAAGCGCGTCTGCGATGTAGTATTTCCCCTTGTCCCCGGTCACGGAGCACACCAGTCTGCCCCCGGACCACAGGTGCCGGGTCGCAGGCCTTTGCCATTGGTAGAAAGCGCCCTTGTATTCTATCCTCGGCGGTCTTGACATGCCCTCTTATCTCAATATTCTATTGCCATGTCAAATGTCAATGACTGACACCTTTTGCATACACCTTTTCCACCGACCCGCGCGTCTATGGGTGGCACCATTCCACTAACAATCAATGCGTGAAGATGCCATTAATTGTGGCAGATATTTCTGCGCCGTACATACGGTAAAACAAATAGTGTAGAACCGCCATAAAGGGAAGGAAGATAGAGATATATATCATGCTTTTCTTGAATACAAATATTCCTACGCTTAGAACTAATAACAAATATATTGTCGATAAGGCAAAGAAATACGCTCCAAAATAAACAGCACTCTGACATATTGGAAATAGGACATATATATATAGGTATCGCGTTAATAAATATTACCCATTCCGGAATATTGTTGTAAATGACAAATAGCCCTGTATTTATTCCACTGATTGCCAACACAACAATTAACCAATGAGGCTTAATAATGTTTATGCCTTCAATCCAACTCAAGGGGTCACTCCCATTTTCTTCGCAATATCTGCATAAATCCTTTTTACTGCATCAGGAACTTTAGGATCATCGAGAGCCTTGCGCATTCTCGATATTACTGTATTTCGCGCATCCTGTCTCTTTTTCTCGTTCGCAGATCCTGACGGACACTTTTCATCTGTGGTTTTATCCAGCCATATCTCGCGCTTGGGGTGGGTGGCAGAAGCAACTAGAACAAGCGCGCTTCCTTCGTCCCGCACGGACACGGGCTTTTCGGGTATCAGCCATTCAGGATGCCAAAGCCAGCGTGGCGAGGGGGTCGACATTTCAAGAGCGTGCTGTTCGTCGAGCGATTCCTCAATCACGCTGGCACCAACAGAAACGTGTTTCAGGGTGTTGGCAGTCGCGTCCGCGACCCAGGCTTGCCCGGGCCCACCGCCCCTCTTCCACTTCAGCTTCTTCGCGCCCCGGTCCCAGGTCACCTTGTCGCTGGAAGCGGATTTCACCGAGGCTCCCTTTAGGGGAGCAGAGGCGCTTATCGAGACGGTGAAACCAGCAGTCTTGACTCCCTCGAAATTGCGGAGGCATTTCGCGCGGAGGTCGGAGGCTTGCTGGTCAAGGGTTGACGCATAAGCGGAAACCGATAAAAAGACTGAAGTGATGATAACTATAAATCTCATGTTGGCTCCCGTTATCTACATGCTTTCCCTCAGTTGCATAACTTCCTCCCCAAATTCCGCTGATAATATTTGCACGTTAAGTTTAGCAGGATTACCCCCCCTTTATGTCAAGCATGTAAAAGATAAAGCACGGTTCACCGCAACTACACCCGCTATGCAAGAATATCCCTATGGCTTCAGGACAGCTTTGCGGGTTCCTTAACGTGAACAAGCCGGCGGGGCCCACTTCCAACGACGTCGTGGAGGACATGAAGCGGGCGCTCGGCGCCCGGTGCGGCCACGCCGGGACGCTCGACCCGCTCGCCTCGGGCGTCCTCGCGCTGGGCGTCGGCGAGGCGCGCAAGTTCATCGCCTTCCTCGACCATGACAAGGAATACGAGGCGGTGATGCGGCTGGGCCAGGAGAGCACGACCCTCGACCGCGAGGGGGAGCTCTCCCCGCCCAGGCAAGTCAATGCCCCGCCCGAAGATATCCGCGCGGCCGTGACCCAATTGACGGGGGAACTGGAGCTCCCCGTCCCCCTTTTTTCCGCCGTCCATTCCGGGGGAAAGCGGTTGCACGAAATGGCCCGGGCGGGCGAGGCCGTGACCCCGCCCATCCGGAAATGCCATGTGCACAGCATCGAAATCATCTCCATCGAGATTCCCCTCGTGAAGTTCCGCGTAGCGTGTTCCGGCGGCACCTACGTCCGGTCCATCGCCTCCGAGTGGGGACGACAATTGGGCTGCGGAGCGCTCCTCGAATCGCTGGTCCGCACCCGTTCCGGACCCTTCGGGCTGGCCGACTCCCGGACGCCGGAGGAAATCCGGGCGCTGGCGGAAAAAGGCTCCGCCGCCGGGATGCTGGTTCCGCTGACGAGGGCCCTGGCGGGACTGCCGCTGGCCGGGTTTGACGACGCATCGCTGGCGTCGCTTCGCCATGGGAGGCACGCCGAGCTTCCCGCCGGAACGGCGGCCTCCGGGGCGTTCGTCCTGCTCGGGGACTGGGCCGGAGGAATCATCGGGGTGGGGCGCGTGGTGGAAGGCCGGGCCGGCGGCATCGCCGCGGCGCCCGAGCGGCTCATCGCTGAAGGGACGGAGGCCGCATGAGGCATACGGCCACCGATTCCGGATTCGGAATCACCTCCCTCTACCGCGGGACCCTGAGCGACGCCGCGAAGCGGCGGAACCGAAGGGAAGCGGGCCCTTCGACGGTCCGCAGGAATGGACGCGTGCAGGAGCACGAGCGCGGACTCGCTCAGGGTTCAGAGGGAGTCACAGTAATAGAGGGTGAGGGAATTGGCGGAGGTGGGGGAGCTACTTTGGCCTCCAGTTCCCTCACCCCCTCGGCCCTTGCTCTCACCCTTCCCCCTCTCCCCTTGCGGGGAGAGGGGGAAGAACGGCGGAACGATGACGCGTAGGAAGGGAACGGCGATTGTCATCGGGGTGTTTGACGGCGTCCACGCCGGACACCGGGCGCTCCTGCGCGCGGCGCTCCGCCGAGCGCGGGCGCACAAGCTTTCGCCCGCCGTCCTGACCTTCGACCGGCATCCGCTGGCCGTCCTCTCCCCCTCTTCGGCTCCACCCGTACTCATGCCGCTCCGGGAAAGGGTTCGCGCACTCCGGGATTCCGGCTTCCCCCGCGTCATCGTCCTGCGTTTCTCCAAGGCGCTGTCCCGCACCAGTCCGGAAGACTTCGCCCGCCACTTCCTGGCGAGGCGCCACCGGGTGCGGGAGGTCGTCGTCGGCCACGATTTCAGGTTCGGCCGGGGCGGGCGCGGGAACGCCGCGCTCCTCCGGAAGCTCGGCCGGGAGCTGGGATTCGGGGTGACGATTCTTCCCGCCCTGCGGCGCGGCGGGGCCGCGGTCTCCAGTACCCGCGTACGGGACGCCGTTTCCCGCGGCCGCATGGAGGAGGCCGCCCGGCTCATCGGCCGGCCCTACCGGCTGGACGGCACGGTGGTCCGGGGCAGGAAGCGGGGCCGTAAGCTGGGATTCCCGACCATAAACTTAAGTCCGCTCCCGGGAATCCTGCTTCCCCGCCTCGGCGTTTACGCCGTCCGGCTCCTCCCGGGTAAAAAGCCGGCCGTGGCCGACCTCGGCGTCCGTCCAACCTTCGGCGAAAGGCCGCACCATCCCGTGCTGGAGGCGCACTGCCTGGGCGTCCCGCCCCGGCTCCGCCCCGGCGCGGCCGCTTCCGTGGAATTCCTTCGTTTCCTGAGGCGGGAAAGGAAGTTTTCCGGTCCCGCCGCCCTCACAAAGGCGATTGCGCTGGACCGTAAAAGGGCGTTACGGCTATTCAGGCGGGGCATTTGACGCCGTTGAACCCGTTGGGGTAATCTTTAATCACCCAACAGCAAGCAGGAGGAAGGACATGGCGCAGGAAAAAACCCAGCAAACGCAGGCCGCGACGCCGGAGCCGGACTTCAGCTGGCGCTGGCACCTCAAGGTGCTCACGATAATCTACGCGGTCCTGGCCGTCCTCTACACCATCATGCTGGCGGCGCTGGCCGAGCCCGAGTTCAAGTGGTCGAGCCAGGCGCTGAACCTCGTCATCCTTTACGCGATTCCCGTGGTCCTCTGGGGCGTGCGCACATATCTCCTCGCCCGGGAAAAGAAGGCGGCCACTCCGCAGGCGTAGCCGCCGCTTCCGTCCGCAGCACCCCCGCACTCCATGCGGGGGTTTTCATTTCCAACCCCGCGATAACGGTCGTTCAAGGATAGTCCCACTTCTCCCCTAACCGTCCTTGCGGGGAGGAGGGGGCGAGGGACGGGCTTCGACGACCCACTGCCGACCGTCAGGCGCGCAGGGAGCGCGCCCGGCAGTTGTGAAAACCATTTTAATTGCCGCCATTGGCGGCATGGCCGACCGGAGTCGCTGCATGGTCTTCACTCGCGTAACGGCGATAGCCGCCTAAATAATGCTCCGACCACTACGCGCGCCGGGTCCTCCCGGCCTTGCGTGCGACGGAGAATTCGCGGCCATGGTGCGCCATCCGCTCTTGCGGATGGCGCGAGCGAAAGGTCGGCAGCGGAGCTTGTCCCGGCTCGGTGGGCTGGGACAAGCGTGTCGGAGGAGACCGTCCCGAGCCCCCGCCTCCACTTCTGCCAGAAATCCGCCCCATTCTGGTATCATTTATTCGCATGGAAACGGTGGGAGCAATCCTGGCGGCGGGACGGGGGGAACGCATGAGGATATCCACCCCCAAGCCGCTCATCCCGATGCTCGGACGCCCCCTCATCTCCTACGCCCTCGACGCGCTCCGGGGAGCCGGAATCACCCGCATCATCACCATCACCAGCCCCGCCATGCGCGGGGAGCTGGTCCGCTCCGTACATCCCTGCCCCAGGCTAATCGTCCAGCCGGTCCCGCGCGGCACCGGCGAGGCCGTCCTGCGGCTCAAGGCGTTGGTCCGCGGCCCCGCCACGCTCGTCATCATAAACGCCGACGACCCCATCTTCGAACCCTCGCACATCCGCGCCCTGCTGGCGGCGCACCGCCGGGACGGCGCCGCGGTAACCTTCGCCACGGCCAAGGTGGACGACCCGGCGGGACTGGGGCGCGTCCTGCGCGACCCGTCCGGGATGGTGACCAACATCGTCGAGGAATCCGAGGCGGACGACGAGACGCGGCGCATCAGGGAAATCAACGCCGGCCTCTACGCGTTTGACGCCCCTGCCATCTTCAACCTGCTTTCCGAGGTGAAACCGGCCGGGGCGAGGAAGGAGATATACCTCACCCGGGCCGTCGAGCTGGCCATCGCGCGCGACCTCACGGTCAACACGGTGGCCGTGCCTTCCGAGGCCGCCATCGGCATCAACAACCTCGCCGAGGCCGCCCTCGCTTCCGCGGTCCTGCAGGCGCGAAAGCTGTCCTGCCTCATGAACGCGGGAGTCATCGTCGACGACCCCGCTTCCGTCGCGGTCGAATGGGATGTCAGGGTGGGGGCGGGAACCCGCCTCCTCCCCGGCACCCAGCTCCGGGGCACTTCCTCCGTGGGACGCGAGTGCGAAATCGGCCCCCACAGCGTCGTCACCGACTCCGTGCTGGGTGACCGCGTCAAGGTAAGGTCCTCCTGGGTCACCGGGAGCAGGGTCTCGCCCGGCGCGGCCATCGGGCCTTTCGCCCATGTGCGGCCGGGCTGCGTGCTCGGGCCGGACTCCCGGGTGGGGACGCATGCCGAGTGCGTCCGCACCAGGCTGGGCCGCAGGGTTCTCATGAACCACTTCTCCTACCTGGGTGACGCGGTGGTGGGCGACGGCGCCAACATCGGCGCCGGGGCCATCGTGGCGAACTACGACGGCAAGAAGAAATGGCCCACGAAAATCGGCCGAAACGCCTTCATCGGGTCGGGGTCCGTCCTGGTGGCCCCCGCCCGCGTGGGCGACCGCGCAGTCGTGGGAGCGGGAGCGGTTGTGCCGGCCCGCCGAACGGTTCCGGCCGGCGCAAAATACGCGGGCGTCCCCGCCCGCCGCATCACGGGGAAAAAGAGGAGGAAAGCCTGATGTCGGAGATGAAACTTTTCTCGGGAAATTCCAACCACGAATTCGCCGAGTCCATCGCCAAGCATATCGGCCAGCCGCTCGGCGACATCAATGTCGGCCGGTTCAATAATGAGGACGAGGTGCAGGTGGAATACAAGGAGAACCTGCGGGGCGCCGATGTTTATCTCATCCAATCCACCTGCCCCCCCGCCAACGAAAACTGGATGGAACTGCTGGTGATGATTGACGCGGCAAGGCGCGCCTCCGCCCAGCGCATTACCGCCGTCATCCCCTACTACTCCTACGCCCGGCAGGACCGCAAGGACAGGCCCCGGGTACCCATCACCGCGAAGCTTGTCGCGAACCTGCTCGCGACCGCCGGGGCCAACCGGGTGCTTACCATGGACCTGCACGCGGAGCAGATACAGGGATTCTTCGATATCCCGCTCGACCACCTCATGGCGATTCCCAGTTTTGCAAAGGAGATGGAGTCGCGGAAAATCGGGACGCTGGCGGTCGCCACGGCTGACACCGGCGGCATCAAGGCCGCCTGGGATTTCGCCGACCGCCTGAAAGTCCCCCTGGCCATCGTGGACAAGCGCCGTTATGGACCCAAGGTCACGAAAGTCATGCACGTAATCGGCGAGGTGGCGGGATACGACGTCGTCATCCCCGATGACATGATAACCACGGGCTCCACGCTGTCGGAGGCGGCCGTCGCGCTCCGCGGGCACGGCGCCAAGGACATTTACGCCTGCATTACCCACCCGGTGTTCCTCGAAACGGCCGTGGAAAACCTTGGGAAGGCTCCCATCAAGGAAATCATCGTGACGGACACCATCCCGTTGAACAAGGTCGCGCAGGCCGTTAAGGGCCCGAAGATAACGGTCCTCTCGGTGGCTCCCCTCTTCAGCGAAGCCATCAAGCGCATACACCAGGAAAGTTCGGTCAGCGACCTGCTGAAGTAGGTTCCTCCGATGGACCGGGTATGGCTGTAACAGGCCCATTGGCAATCCCCCTCACCCTCTTCGTCGGTGTGTTTCTGCCATCCCTCTCCCCCATTGCCCTTCGACGTGCTCAGGGTCCGGGGAGAGGGATGATCTGCGGCCACAGAAGAAAGAATGGGAGGGTGAGGGGGAAGCCGGGCTCAGCCTGCCGCGTTCCCTTCCTTGTCCAGGCGCTCCAACAGTTCCCTCGCGGCGGGGGCATGGACGGAATCCGGCGACCCATGCAGGAGCCGGCGACAGAAGGTCGCGGCCTTCCCCTTGTCCCCCGGCTCGCCCGAATACAATTCCGCCAGCTTCATGAGCGCGTAGGCCAGCGGCTCGCCCCGGAGCGCCGGCAGGCACTTTTCGAACTGCTCCGCCATACCGGCCGGCGCCTTCAGCGCCTCGAACAGCCGCTCGTATTCCCGAAGAACCTCGCCGTTCCCCGGATGCGCCGCCCACAGCCCGTCCAGTTCCGTGCGCGCCGAATCAAACTCGTATCGGATGATGAAGGCGCGGACCCGGGAGAGCCCCGGTGGCGCCTTCCCGCCGCCGGACCCCTCGAAAATCATCCCGATTATCTTCCCCCCACTTTCCGCCAGGAGCCGGTGAATCCCGAAAATCACCCCACCCGCCGGGAACGCCAGGAGGAAAGTCAACGGAAGGTGGGGAATCGCCCCCCATCCACTGCGCAGGACGTCCATCAAAAAAAGGAGGCCGAAACCAATCAGGGTGAAGACGAAATACAGTTGAGCGGCGGTCATTTCCTGCCCCCTTCGGACCAGCTCCTAGGCCTTTCCGAACAGCCTCGTGACGAAGAAATCGCGGTCGCCAAGCAGCTTGGCGACCTGCGGGTCGTTGAACGCCTTGTTCACCATGGCCCGGGCCTCGTCCTCCTTCCTCACGTGCTTGAGGATAGTCTCCTTGGCCTCGTTAGGCTCGTGCTGGGCCACGTTCATCAGCGTCAGCGCCACGGTCCGCTCAATCGACTCGATGAGGCAGTAGCGCAGGATGACGGCGATTTTGCGCTTCGACAGCTTCATGGGCGGCTGGATACCGTTGGCGAACGCAAACACGCAGTCGATGTAGTCCTGGACCGCCTCGGCGCGGCTCGCCCCGTCCACGACCTCGGAGGTTGAGGCCATGCTGAACTTCTTGTTCTCGCCCGCCCACTTGACGGTGGTCCTCTTTTCCACCTTCCCGGAGTAGTCCCCGATGAAGGTTCCGGCATTCAGCTCTCCCCGGTAGTCATAGAGCGGGTCCTTGGAAAGGTAGACGCCGCACGTCCGCAACACCTCCATTTCCAGGGGGGTAAAGGACACCTTGGGCCCCTTCTTGGGGGCCTCCCCGCTGACCAGCGAAATGGCGAGCCGGTCGTCGAACCACTCTATGTAGTTGCGGACTGGCTCGATAAGGATTGGCGGAATGATGTAGTGGCCGTCCATATCCTTGGGGAACACGTTGATGTGAATGCTTCCTATCTTCTCGATTGCCTTGACGACGCCGGGGACCGTGGCGATGCAGTCCTCCCCCCGCGCGCCCTCAAAACCCGACCACTGTTCCTTCACCAGTATGCGCGAGGTGCTGAAGGGCACCTTGTTCTCGGCCGCTTCGGAGGCGCGGACCATGAACTCCGCCAGCGTGTCCGCGTCGCGGCGGATGAAGGTTATGGTGTCCGGGTCGAACATCCCCTTCAAGCCAGCCTCGCCGCCCGCCGCCAGCTTGTCGCGCTCCTCCATCGTGGCCTTAAGGTCCCCGAACTTGCTCCCGAGCTCCACCGTCGTCGAACACAGGGCCGACCCGACGCTCTCGAGCTGGGAGCCAATCCCGCCGATGGACTGCGCGATGGACGCGACCTTGTCCCCCACCGAGGCAAGGAATTTGGCCTCCTGCTCGCTCCGGGGTGCGCTATTGGCCGCGAGCGCGGTGAACTTCTTCAGCGCCTCCACATTGAGCTTCACTCCCTTTATGACCTGCTCCTCCCGGAGCGCCAGGAAACCGCCCAGCGTGTTGTCCAGCTGGTTCAGGAGTTCCTTGACTTTGAAGACCAGGTTATCGAGGCGGTTCTGGACCTTCACCTTGAGGTGGTCGCCCCCGAGCACTTTCTGCGGCTTCCCCCGCCGCTTCCCGGTCTGGTCCATCCCGACCAGCTCTCCCCGCGCGATGGCCATCACCCGGTCCTCGAAATCGAGGATTACCGCGCCCCAAGGCGGGCGGGAAGTTTTCTCCGCCCGCGCCTTCTCCAGCGCCTCATGCAAGCCGTCAGGCAGGAGCTGCACCTCGAGGGGAGCGCCCCCCTTCACGGCCATCGCCCGGTCGCCCAGCGAACCGGTGCAGAGGAAGAGCCATTGGGCTTCGTTGAGGTTTGGAAGCACCTGTCCGAGGAGCCAGTCCTGGATGGAGGTAAACGCCCCGCGCAGTTTGGTGGCCTTGGTGAAGTCGTCCTGCGGGCCGCGTGAGGGATTCGCATAGGCCGCGAGCGCGTCGTTGACCTGCCCGCGCAGTGCCTCGGGAGCCTCGTTGAGGATGAGGTCGAGGGCCGAGGATTCTTCCGCCGTCATCGCACCCCTCCTTCCATCACTTCGGAACCCAGGCCGGAACCTTGTCTTTCGCCATTTCCTCTATCTTTATTTCCCTCATCTTGTCGCCCTTCTGGATGGAACTCACCACGTCCATTCCCTCGATGACATAGCCGAACACGGCGTACTTGCCGTCGAGCATGTGGAGGTTGACCGTGCAAATGTAGAACTGGCTTCCGGCGCTGTCCGGGTCCTGCGTCCGGGCCATCCCGACCGCCGAAGCGATATGCGTCAGGTCATTGGGCACATTATTCGCCGTAAACTCGCCCTTGATGGAATAGCCGGGGCCGCCGGTGCCGTCGCCCTTCGGGTCCCCGCCCTGGATGAGCATCCGGGGCTCCACGCGGTGGAAGGCAAGCCCGTTGTAGAAACCCTTGTCAGCCAGTTTTATGAAGTTTGCAACGCTTAGCGGAGCCTTCTGGTCCATGAGGACGAACTTGATTGTCCCGCGCTCGGTCGTAATCACCGCCACGGCCGCCATGTTGGGGTCCCTCATTCTCTCCTGAACCGGCATCATTTCCGCCGGAGGCTGGGAAGCCGCAGCGGCCCGGGCCGCCACGGTGCCTGCCGCCGGCGTTCCGGTTGCCTTTACCGGGGCTCCCCCTCCGCACCCATAAATAAGTCCGAATGCCGCCACAACTCCCGCTACGCCGACCAGTCTTTTCATGTTCGTCTCCTTGATGCATTTTCTCCAAGCATGCCCTGGGCGGCACAGGACTCGAACCTGTGGCCCCTTCCTTGTAAGGGAAGTGCTCTCGCCACTGAGCTAGCCGCCCCTTCAATAACTATGTACCTCTATCGCCCGCGAAGGCCGGGCATCGAACCCTCTCCCATGATTCGGGAGAGGGTATGGGTGAGGGCTGGTTATGGTTTTATTCTACCCATAGGTCGAGCCGACAACCGGCTCAACCCCAACCCCTGCCATCCGTACACGGCACGAAACCACTACCCTTCAAGGTCTTACATAGTATCAAACCCCTCCCTCCCCTCAAAATCCCCCATACCTCCGCCGTGCATATTCGGAGTTGGTAGTGGTAGGGCGGGGGGGGGACAGTAAACCAATCAGCCTCAATAGATGGCCAGATACCCCAGGCCGCGGGCTGGAAAATAGCAATATGGCCCGGGTTACTTGGCAGGTACCCTAAATTCTGCCTGCGCGCATTTCGAATTTAGTTCGAAATGCGCGCGACCTCGGAGGGGGGAGGCAAGGAAGCGCCGAAGCGTAGGGCAGGGGAATAGGGGCGCTGAACGTCGGAAGGGGGGAACCCTTTCGTGGGTTCCCCCCTCCGAGAATGCCTAGCCGAGGGCCGGATTCGGACCGGCGACCTGCGGTTTACGAAACCGCCGCTCTAACCAACTGAGCTACCTCGGCGCGTATTACTAATTATGCCTTTTCGATTCTACCGATGTTCCCCGGTATTTCGCCACACCGGGACAAAACCAGCCGATTACCGTATAGGAAACTCTTCCTTACCAACCTCTTTCCATTCGATCCCTACGAAACCGCCGCTCTAACCAACTGCCGTCTGCGCGCCGCATCCTATGCGGCCGCTACCTCGGCGCTCAAAACAAACCAAGATAGATGATTCTATCGGTGTTTCCCCATTTTACGCCATACCCATTTTGCCTTGCCCGCATTCACCCCGGAAGGATAGAATCAACAAGGCATGGATGGACGGAGCTCCCTTTTTTCGAAGTATTGTCGCTTCAAGCTGCTGATTGGTCCCCTCCTGTTGTTTGTTTCCACCCTAACCTTACTGTCCATGCCATCACCGATTGCTGAAGCAAAGGATCCAAAGGATAGCGTAATAAGTTCCTCCAAGGCGCCCCTGATGGCGAACGGCGGGGAAATAAGCGAGGCAGACAAGGGCGATGTTCTCAAACGCAAGTTCAACATACCTGCGCCGGGTGTTTATTATGTATGGATCAGGGTTACCTCCCTCGGAAACGCTCCCAGCATTGTCCAATACGAACTAACTACGGGCCAGCCCCTCAAAAGCCTCCGGCGCGAATACCACATCCCCCCCTACCTCAAGTCCCAATGGCTTGTTTACACGCGGCATCCAGATTTCCGTGCACAGGTCCATGTGGACCGGCCGGGAGTATACGAGCTAATACTGCGCCACACAAGCAAGGGAGGCGCCACGGCCCAGCATCACGGCTCGGTGATAATCGAGAAAATCGCCCTGACACCATATTTTTCCGTCAAACCAGCCGGTGACGGGTTGGACCATTCCGAGGTTCCGGGCCGAGGCAGGCT
>Ga0315282_10002708_pt1 | contig 32255 bp, 27 predicted proteins | sample YL17G07_20_MG_FD_203693 | JGI IMG/M metagenome (GOLD analysis project Ga0315282, IMG submission 203693) | Sediment microbial communities from Yellowstone Lake, YNP, Wyoming, USA - YL17G07_20 | ecosystem: Environmental > Aquatic > Freshwater > Lake > Sediment | place: USA: Wyoming | collected...
CTCCTCGGCCAACGCCAGCAACTTCTCCCGGGTCACATCGGAATGTTCGATGCTCAACGCCTTCATGACCCGGGAGTGTAACAAAGGTACGTTCAAATGTCACTTTACTTAATTCGTTTACATTAGTACAGAATTGAGGGAGGCTCTGGTCGAGTGGGACCGCGAGGGGTTCCATAGCTCTGCCTGCAGGCTGATGACCTCCTCCTGCCGAAGGTCTCTCGGTTATTCTTCTTTCGCTTCCTGAGTGTTGAAGCCCTCCACGACGACGCGTGGCCTTTCACCGCGTGTGTCGGGGTTCTCTAATTCGATCCGAATCGTGCGCCGCTCACCCGGCATCAGCGCGATATAGTTGTCGCTGAAGAACGCTGGCAGGATGCGGTCACCGCTCTTTTCCCGCACCGCCTTCACTCGTACCATCAGTGCCGGGTGCTTCGAGACGTTGTGGAGTTCAGTCGTTAAGTGCCAAGTGCTGCCCCGCTGCTCGACGCGCGTCGCGACTTCGAGCCTTCCTTTGGGCAATTCCCGAAGCGCTCGGTAGTTGCCCTCCTTGCTCCCGCGCCAGTAGAAATTACTCGAGAGGATCTCTTCGCCGCGAGTTAGCTTCAGGAGCAGGAACTGCACCGAGGTTAAGCCCGCCGGATACTCCATCTTGATGCAAGAGGTTGTGCTGTCTTCCGGGCTGTCCAGGGAAGTGGTCTTTTCCCAGGCAAGCGCGCCGTCCAGGCTGCGGACTTCGACTTGCGCCGTCAGGCCACGGGTGTCGCCGCCGCTGTAGTTGACCACTTCAACGCTCTCGCTCAAAGGGTTCCATTGAATGTGCAGCGGTTCCGACGCCTTCTTGCTGGCAAAGTACGCTGCCGTCGGCTCAAAGAAGTAGTCGTAGGTCTGCCAGACGAAAGACGGCCAGGTGGGATGGCTCATCCAGATAAGTAATCCCATACGATTCTTGCTCTGTGCCTCGAACATGGCGCGATAGCCTTCGTAATTGACGAATCGGGCGAGCGAGACCCAGTCGGCAACGTTGTCGGCGCCGCCGTAACTCTCTTCGATCTCTTTCCGGAAAGAAGATCCGCCCTGCGCTCCCTCCAGGCAGAAATCATGCAGGCCCCACAGGCGTCCCTGGGGCCACATCGCGGCCTCGGGCATCATCGCCCGCAGGCTATCCATGGACGGGATGTTCGGCATGCCCATCTCGCTGTGCATCTTCGCGGTGGCGCGCTGATCGAAGTAGTAATGGAGCGGCATGCGCTGATAGGGGCCGTGCCCGCTCACCACATCGTCCGCTGAACTCGAAATATAGTGCAGACCAGGGTGAAGGTCGGCGAGGAACTTCCGGATGGCGTCGTCGAGCGGTTTGGGCGGATAGCCTTCGTTCCGCCCGCAATAGAGGCCCACCGAAGGATGATTGCGAATGCGCAATATCGCGTCCTTCGCGTTGCGCAGGAAGATCGCATCGTCGTCCGGGTCGGGGCCGTCCCAGGGGTTGGCGAGCCAGAAATCCTGCCAGACGACGATGCCGTGTCGGTCGCACGCCTCGTAAAATGCCTCGTCGCCGATCTGGCCGACCCAATTGCGGACCATGTTGAAATTCGTTTCGCGATGGTAGCGGACGGCAATGTCGTATTCGCGTGCGCGGTAACGGAGCATCGACTCGCCGAAACCCCAGTTCCCGCCGCGCGGGATGAATCGCCGGCCGTTAATCCACATCTTCAGCGCGCCGCCGTCTTCGCTGTAAGCGAACTGGCGCACTCCGCTCTGAAACGATGTGCCGTCGGACAATCGCCCTGACGCGATTTCAAACCGCAATTGGACGGGACAAAGATTCGGCTCGCCATAGCCCGCCGGCCACCACAGCTTGGGATTCTGGAGCCGAAGGGCGGGGTGCGTGGACGGGTCAAACTTCACGATTTTCTCGGCCAACCCCTCGACGGTTACCGGTGCCTCAAACGTCGCCTCTCCGAAGCGCCCGTGCAAGGTCCCGGTCACCGGTTTCCGCTCATGATTGCGGAGTGTTACCTCGATGCTGACGTCCGCGCGCGAGACGTCCGGCAGAGGGAGCGCCGTTGTCACAAAAGGGTTTTCAAGGGTCACGGGGCCGCTGGTGCTCAGATACACGCTGCCCCAGATTCCCGTGTCACGGCCGCGAATCGTGGGAATCCAGTCCCAACCGATGGTGGCGTGGTAGGTGGGATTGTCCGCCCCGAGGACGCCGCCGTTCTTGTCGGGGTTTTCGAAGGTCTTCTCTTTGACGCTTCCGGGGTTGGCGTTCTTTTCGATACGCACGGCCAGAGCGTTGTTCTTTCCACGCTGTAGCAGCCCGGTGACGTCGAATCGCGCCCGCGCAAACCCGCCCTCGATGCGGCCGACTCGCTTCCCGTTCAGGAAGATTTCTGCTTTCCAGTTAATTCCGTCGAAGTTGAGCCAGATGTGATTACCCGGCGAGATGGGTGGTGGCACAAACTCGTTCCGATACCAGAAATCAGCGTGGAAAAACGAATCCGAGATCATGAGCTGGTTGTCGCCGAAATTGGGGTCGGGGAGGGCGCCGATGTTCAGGTAGCTCGTGAGGACCGTCCCGGGAACGGTGGCGACCAACCAATCTGCGTCCCGGTAACCTGGCTTCGAGAGGGTTTCGCCGCTCGCGTGGACGAGCGAGTTCCGTTCGACCCGCCACGCACCGCCAGCTAGATCGAGGCGACCGTCGGCTTGCGCCGCCGGAACTGGCTTGGGCCGAGGAACCGGGCCGCCGCGGCCGTAGACCTCCAATTCGCTGAGGACGTACCCTTCCGGCGAAGCAGGCCGCGTCATCAGCACTCGCACGTAACGGCCCTGCGCAGGGGGCGCGAATTTCAGGTCGTCCGTCGTCCCGGAGTTGGCGGGGAGCATCTGGACGACCTTCCAGTTGGTTCCGTCGTCGGAGACCCGAATGGAACCTTCCGCGGCGCGGCGGATCCAGTAAAGCATGACGCGGTCGAACATGCAGACAGCACCTAGATCAACGTAGACCCACTCTTCGCCTTTCCCCGCCGGCATCCACGCGCTCGAGAAATCGCCCGGCCCGCCGATGAGCAGGCGCTGCTGGCCGCGGAAGAAGGTGACCTCGCCCACCATCCAGCCCGTCGCTCGGGGATCGTCAAATGAGACACGATAGAAGCGGTGGCGGGATGGGGCGGTGAATCCGATGGATGTGCGCAATTCACCCCCGGGGCGCGCCATCCCCGCCGCGTGCCCAAGTTCCTCCCACGCCTTGCCGTCATCCGACCCCGAAAGCGCACAAAACCAGTTTTCCGGCTCGGATCTCTCGGCGAGGACGCGGGCGTCCAGGTCGATTTGATCGACCTCCGGCACCGCATCGCCTCCGATCTCGACTTGCACCCAACCGCGCGCCCCGTTCAGCATGACTGCCGTCACCCAGTTCCCATCCAGCAGCCACTCGCGTTGATGCTTGGGCAGCGTGCCTTGCTCGCTGGTGGAGGTGGCGACCCAGCGGGGCAACTTTGTCTCCTTGATGCCGTCGGTCACCAGTTGCGCCGTCAGGTTGTAGTCGTAACTCGACGAATGATACGCCGCCCGTCGCAGCGCCAGGTTGCGATAGGAGGTCGTATCGACCTGCATCACAGGTCCTGTGTATTCCTTCGGATCCCCCGGATACACGCCCACGCCGCGGGTAAAATCCTGCGCCTGGAGCGAGGTCGCGGCCATCAGAAGTAAGACTGCGGTTCTTTTCACGGCGGTTCTCCTTGCCCGCGTGCTTCGTACCGGCCTCTGACCGGCACAGCATTTGAGCGCCCAGCCAGACGGGATTGTAACCCCGACGTCCGCGATGCGCGCCGAATTGTGTGGGACTGTTTCTGCATGGACGTGCTTCTCAAGTTCGGGCGAACTCGCGCGCAAGCCTCCCGCATCAATGACTGGCGCGTGTTGGCAGGCATGGGGCGGTTCGGATACGGTAGCCGCCCGGCTGCGGCTTGGTGAGACGCGATTCTAGGCCTCTAAAGTCGCGCGGAAGTCCCCCTGAAGTCCCCCAATTGCCGAAAGCAGTTGAAGCGAAGGTCGTGGTCCTTGCAGGATGAGTGGCGTCCCCGGCGGGATTCGAACCCGCGTTACCGCCGTGAAAGTCCTGAAACTAGATATTGCCAAGCTTAGGCAGTGTGTGACATTCATAACCCGATCAACAGCTTGGCAAGCAAGATGGCCCACCGCGCACGGACAGCCGTAGACCCCTGTGGACTGCAATTCTGCATCGTTCGTCACCGCTTCGTCACCGGCGCCACGGGCGGGCATCCTATTTTGTGCCCGTCCCGCACTACCACAGGGACGAGCCCAAGCAGGGAGGACGAAGCCTTCCTGCATCTCCTCTCGATCGACGGCGTGTTCTGGGGCAATTCTGCGCGAGTGGTGACCATCCTATGAAGTAGTACGGCCACGAAGCCGATTGTGGAGGTGGAAGGATGCCAAAAAGAACCGAGTACGCCTCTAGATTTCATTGCCCTACCTGCGGGGTGGTCACCACTGTAAAGTGCCGCAGGTGTGGCACCGCTGAGAACCTCGATCCGATAATCGCTCCTGGTCAGAAATGGATCATCAAGTCGCTCTATTTCACCGAGCGTGAATGGGAAGCCTTAACCAAACGCTCCAATGCGATGCGTGGGGTGAGTGGCCCGGCGGAACTCCTGCAGATGGAAATTGCGAAGTTCCTGTCTAGTGTCCTGAGTCAGAAGTGCGATAAATAAATGGCAGTTCCCGTGCATTGGGTTTATAAGAAGGAGGACCCCCATGCCACGAGGACGCCCCGTACCGAAATTGCGTTTGACTGCCGAAGAGCGAGAAACCTTGCAGCGCTGGGCGCGGCGACCGAAAACGGCTCAAGCTCTGGCGTTGCGAGCCCGCATGGTCTTGGCCTGCGCGGAGGGAAGAAGCAACACCGCCGTGAGCGCCGCCCTGCGATTGTGTAAGCAGACGGTGGGCAAGTGGCGAGGGCGATTCGTCGCCCAGCGGCTGGATGGACTGCTGGATGAGCCGCGCTCCGGAGCCCCGCGCCACATCAGCGACGCGCAGGTGGAACACGTATTGACCGTGACGCTGGAATCGCTGCCGTCCAACGCGACGCACTGGAGCACGCGTTCCTTGGCGCGGAAGTGTGGGATGAGCCAAAGCGCGGTCAGTCGCATCTGGCGGGCCTTTGCCTTGCAGCCCCAGCGCAGCGAAACCTTCAAGCTGTCGCGCGACCCGCTGTTTATCGAGAAAGTGCGGGACATGGTGGGACTCTATCTGAACCCGCCCGAACGGGCCTTGGTGCTGTGCGTGGATGAAAAGGCACAGATCCAAGCCTTGGACCGCACGCAACCTTTGCTCCCCCATGCGACCGGGACAAATCGAGCGCCGAACTCACGACTACGAGCGTCACGGCACCACGTCGCTGTTTGCCGCCCTGGAGATGGCCAGCGGCCGGGTGATCGGGGAGTGCCATCGCCGCCATCGGGGGGTCGAGTTCCGCCAGTTCCTGGACACGGTCGATGCCGCGACGCCCGCCGAACTGGACGTGCACCTGATCCTGGATAACTATGGCACCCACAAGACGCCTTTGATTCGACGCTGGCTGGCGCGACATCCTCGTTATCATCTGCACTTCACTCCCACCAGTGCCTCCTGGCTCAACCTGGTGGAACGCTGGTTCGCGACCTTGACCGAGCGGCAACTCCGTCGCGGCGTCCATCGCAGCACCCGAGAACTGGAGACGGCCCTCAAGCGCTACTTGGCGGCGCACAATCAAGAACCGAAGCCTTTCGTTTGGACCAAGACCGCTGATGAAATCCTGGCTCATGTTGCCCGCTTTTGTCAGCGAACTTACGACTCAGGACACTAGAACTTGAGGCCGCACAGTGCCGACTCGGTTTGGACCGTGTAACAAATTAACGGAAGGGCCGCGGACCTGAACGGCGCAGCTCCGCGCTCGCTCGCTGCATTTTCGGTTGGGCAAAGGCGGCCACATCCTACTGGAGCTTGACCACCGTGGCTCCCCAACCTCCGGCCTCAGGCTGTGCATCCGCAAAGGCGATGACAAAGGGCGTGCGAGCCAGCACGGCGCGCACTGTGGCGCGCTGAACTCCGATGCCGCGCCCGTGAATGAGGCGCACGGACTTCAGCCCCAGGCGGTTTGCCTCTTCGAGGTAAGCCTCGACGACGGCTTCGACCTCGCTTGGATGCACTGTGTGCAGGTCGAAAACCTCAGTGACGGGGATACGTAGGGGTTCCTCATCCCGTGGCATGGCGTAGGAGACTCCATCCTACACTTTTTCCGGTAGGATGGACGCGGCGTCTGCTCCATGTGACCATTTGCTTGAACTGCATAGAACAACTCCCTCGGATTTGTATTAGCGCGCGCCTGTGAGTTGGACCCAAGAACATATCGGCGGGAAGGTCGTCGCAGCACGATGGAGTGGCGCGGAGATTACCGCGCTAGGTCAGGAATTCCTCGACGCTCACGAAGCGCAGGCCGGCCCGCGCCGCACCGTCGAGGATGGCGGGCAGCGCCGCGACGGTAGCGCTGCGGTCGGCGCGAGGGGAAGCGGCAGGCGCGACATCCCCTGGTCGGCCCAAGAGCCGCCGTCGGAGCTGCACCCAGAAGCTCTCCGTCCCTTCCAGCGAGTCGTGGAGCAAAATCACGGAACCCGGTTGCAGCTTCTCCAGCGTGGCGCGCGCAATCACCGCCTCATCCATCTGCCAGTCATAGCCGGTATCCGACCACTGCACGACCTTCAGACCGCGTTCCCGCAATACGGGGAACATGCCAAACCAGCGGGCTCCGTAAGGCGGGCGGAAGAGTTTCGGCCGCTGGCCGGTCAGCCGTTCGAGGACGTCCTGCGTGCGGTCGATTTCCTCCGCCAGGTGCCGCCGTCCCAGGAGATACGCGAAAGGATGCGAGTAGGTGTGATTGCCGAGGGTGTGACCTTCCGCGGCCAGGCGGCGGATGATTTCCGGATGGCGTTCAGCATTTCTCCCGCAGACGAAAAAAGTGGCCTTGATCTGCCGCTCGGCTAGCAGGTCGAGAATTTCCCCGGTCGCGGGCGACGGCCCGTCGTCAAAGGTGAGAGCCACGCGATTCCCTTCCCGCGGCCCACGCACCAGCGCCGGCCCGAAAACCTGCGAACTCGGCACGCTCGCCGCGTACAAGAGCAGCGTCGCACCCCCGCCGAGCAGGGCCAGCGCCACGGGAATTAACCAGAGTATCAAATCACGTTTCTCCCTCGCCCGATTATATGCCGGGTCTCGAAAGCCCGCGAGGTCGGCGGCAATGTTATAATTCTTTTCTTTTCCGTGCTGGCCGAAAACTCTTCCGGGACGGTGGAAATGGCTGCCATCAAAAAGTCGAAACGGTCGGTCGAAACTCACGCAGCGCTGTTCGCGGGACTGAAGAAGAAGACGGCCCAGGTCGGAATCGTGGGCATGGGCTACGTCGGCTTGCCTCTGGCGCTCAGTTTTGCGCGCGCCGGCTTCAAGGTCACGGGCTTCGACATCGATTCCGAGAAGATCGAGAAACTGCAGCGGCGGGAAACTTATATCCGCCACATTCCTGCCGCGGAGATTGCGGAAGCAATCGTCAAGTTCGATCTCCGTGTCACCGACGACTTCCGACGCCTGCGCGACATGGACGCTATCGTCATCTGCGTCCCCACGCCACTCGACGAGCATCGCGAGCCCGATCTTGCCTTTGTCCGCAACACGGCGGAGCAGATCGGCACCACCTTGCGGCCGGACCAGCTGATCATCCTGGAAAGCACCACTTACCCGGGAACCACCGACGAGGTCGTGCTGCAAATTCTCGAGAAATCCGGGTTGCGTTGCCCCGCCGCACCCTACACGATCCAGGGAGCGAAGATCGAATACTCCGAAGACCTGCCCGCGGATTTCCTATTGGCCTTCTCGCCGGAGCGCGAAGATCCGGGGAACAAGGAATTCCGCACTCATCAGGTGCCCAAAGTCATCGGCGGGCTTAACGGGCCGAGCGCGCGGGCGGCCCAGATCCTTTACGGCACGGTCTTCGACAAAGTCGTTATGGTCACGTCCACGCGCGCCGCGGAGATGACCAAACTGCTCGAGAACATCTATCGCGCCGTGAACATCGCCTTGGTGAACGAGCTGAAGTGCCTGTCGATGCGTATGGGCATCGACATCTGGGAAGTCATCGAGGCGGCCAAGACCAAGCCCTTCGGCTTCACCCCCTTTTATCCCGGGCCGGGCCTGGGCGGACACTGTATCCCCATCGACCCGTTCTACCTCACCTGGAAGGCGCGCGAATACGGTTTTCCCACCCGCTTCATCGAGCTCGCCGGCGAGGTCAACACGGCGATGCCGGAGTTTGTGGTCGCTTCGCTGGCGGAAGCCCTGGACCGCCGCAAGCGCTGCCTGCAGGACGCGCGCATCCTGATCCTGGGCGTCGCCTACAAGAAGGACATCGACGACCTGCGCGAGTCGCCCTCGCTGCGCATCATGCAGCTCCTGCAGCAGCGCGGGGCGCGAGTGGATTACAGCGATCCCTACTTTCCGGCCTTGCCCAAGACGCGACACTACAACTTTGGGCTGTCCTCGGTTGATCCCACGCCCCAAACACTGGCGAAGTATGATGCGGTGCTGATCGCGACCGCTCACTCCTCCTTCGACTATCGCGCCATCGTGCGCCACGCCCGGCTGGTCGTGGACACGCGCAACGCCACGCGCCACGTTACCGAGCACCGCGAGAAGATTGTGATGTGTTAGGAACCTCGGGATGAAGATGGCGCCCGCGCGGAGGATAAGCGGCCACCGCGGAGCCACGGAGAAGAATCATTCGTACCATTCCCATCGTCCGCGTCGAGCTTGACGAGCGTGAGATCCGCGCCGTGGGCAAAGTTCTGCGCTCCGGACGTCTGCGCGCTGGCCGCGTGGTGGAAGAATTTGAAAAACGCTTTGCGCGCCTGGTGGGCGCGCGCTATGCCGTGGCCGTCAATTCCGGCACGGCGGCGCTGCACTTGGCCTATCAAGCGCTGCTCGAGCCCGGCGACGAGATTATCGTGCCGGACTTCACCTTCGTTGCCACGGCCTCGATGGCGCTAGCAGTGGGGGCGCGGCCGGTCTTCGCCGACGTCGATCCCGCGAGCGGCACGCTCGACCCGGCGGACGTCGCGCGGCGCATCACGCGGCGCACGCGGGCCCTCGCGCCGGTGCACCTCTACGGAAATCCCGCCGACATTGGCCGCCTGACGCGCCTGGCCCGGAGGCACCGCCTGCGCATCATCTGGGACGCCGCCCAGGCGCACGGCGCACAGCATCGCGGCCGCGACGTCGGCTCGTTCCCCGACGTCGTCTGCTATTCGTTTTATCCCTCGAAGAACCTGACCACGGCGGAGGGCGGCATGCTCACCACTTCCGACGATAATCTCGCCGCTGTCTTGCGCCTCGCCCGCTCGCACGGAGAGGAGAGCCGCTACCTGCACACCCGGCTGGGATTCAACTTCCGCCTGACGGACGTGGCCGCGGCGCTCGGCTGCGAGCAACTGCGCAAGCTGCCGTTGGCCATCCGCCGCCGGCGGCACAACGCCGCCGCCTTGACGCGCGGTCTGCGCGGCATTCCGGGACTGGAACTGCCCCAGGTCGCGCCGGAGACCCAGCACGCCTTCAATCTCTTCACGGTGCGCGTGCAGGCGGATCGCTTGGGCATCTCGCGCGACGAGTTGCGGAAGGCCCTCGCCGAGCGCGGCATCGAGACAGCCGTCCACTATCCTCGCGCCCTCCACCAGCAGCCGCTCTTTGCCGGCTTCGGCGACGATGGCGATTTTCCCTCCAGCGCCGAACTCGCACGGACAGTCCTTTCCCTCCCCGTCCACCCTGCTCTGAGCGAACAGGACCTTCACCAGATTATCCGGTCGGTGAAACAAATCGTGGCGCGCGGCGCTTAAGCCTTCTTGCGCCGGCTCTTCGCGGCAGAGGGAGTCTGCTTGCGGGCGGCCTGGCGCGCCTCGTCGGCGCGACGGCAGACTTCGTCGTTGTAGCGGTCCACGGCTTCCAGCAGAGGCGCGCCGCCGAAGCGTTTCGCCTCGTGAATGATCGAGGCGATGTCCTTGGGCAGGCAGCGGCCGCGGAAGCCGCGCTCTTCGGTGACAATCGTGTGCGACCTGCCGATGCGCTCGTCGGCCAGCCAAATCTCCCGCAGCTCGCTGTAGTTCACGCCGTAGGCCTGGGCCAGATCGTAAAACTGGTTGACGAAGGCGACTTTGGTGGCGAGGAAGCTGTTCTCCATGTACTTGCACAGCTCGGCGGTGATCGCGTCCGTCATGTAGTAGCGGACGAGGGGGCCGAGATGCTCCTGGTAGGCGCGCACGACGAGATCGCAGACCGGCGTCGCTCCCCCCACAATCACAAAGCCATGGCTTTCGATGGCGCGCCAGGGATGCCAGCGCGTCTCGCCGACGTATTCCGGACTGAAGCAGATCTGCTTGTCCGTGGCCTTGACGAGGCGATCCACGGTGCCGGGAGGGACAGTGGACTTCAGACACATGGGCGGCTCGATCCAAGCCACCACTTCTTCCACCGCGGAGATATCGCAACGCCCGCGCTCCGTCTCGGGCGTGGGCACAGCAACGAAGACCACGTCGCAGGCCTGAACCGCCGCCTTCTGCGCCGCGCCCGCCAAATCGGGCAGGAACTTGTCGTAAACACAAACGTCCGGGCAGCCGGGCTCGTAGCCGAATAACTTGGCCAGTGCCTGTCCCACCACTCCGTAGCCCACAATGCCGACCGTCATTTCCCTACCTCGCATCCACTCGTCTGCCCTGCTAAACTCGTCCGGCTGGAATTTCAGCCCACAAGCTCAGGGAGAGTAACAGTAAGCCAGGCCTTTTGACTTTGTCAATCGGGCTGCGCCCACGGACCCAAGTTTATGATTTTCAAGCACTTCCGGTGGGGAGCGGGAACTGCAAGGGGTTTATGCGCGCCCGCGATTAAAGCATACTTGAAACCTCCGAGTACTAGTACTTCCGTGATCCCCAGTGGTGTATTTTTGACTTGCAAAGGAGGTGTTGACAATGGCAGGATATAAAAGAAGTAACCTATTCGGTACGCCGTGGCCTCGGCCGCCTATCCGTTGACTCGAAAAGAGTTCACGAGAGACGGGGTGCCGAGAGTGCCCCGTCTGCCGGCTTGTGAGTGAACTCTGTGGTGGTTAACGCCGCGTGCTTTCTTTCATATCTGTTCGGGCTCGTGCTCTTGGTGCGGTCCGTCCGCGAAGGGCATTTCCGGCGTTACAATTTCTTCCAATCCTACCTCATCTATTTTCTGGGCACTGGCCTTCTCTCTTGGGGAGTGCTCCTGTGGTTTCCGAATTCTTTTCCGCAGTGTTTTTGGATCCGATTCCTAACCCTGATGATCGCGGAATTCGCGGTGGTAATGGAGATCGGGGACCACGTCTTCCGATCCCGCCCCGCCCTGCGCGCGCTTGGTCGATTCGTGACCATCGGTGTTGCCGGATTTTTCCTGGCGGTTTATACTCTGCCACCGCTGCTCGACATTCGTCCCGAAGAGCTTGCGGTCTACGATCTGGTCAAACGCGCCGCGCTGACCAAGGCCGTGATCGCTATCCTTTTGGTCGCAATGGCCAAGCGGTTTCGTGTCCCCCTGGGCAAGAACATCGCCGGGATATTGCTCGGCCTGATGTCGTTCCTGGCCATTAACGTCGCGAACTTCGCCCTGGTGGAAAAATTGGGATGGGACGCCTATGGCCAGGTCTTCGCGAGCATCGGGCCGCTCAGCCAGACCCTGATGGTGCTGATCTGGCTGGTCAGCTTGTGGAAGTATGAACCCGCGCCCGCCACAGGAGTATCGCTGGAGCCTCTGCCGGAGCGCTTGGCGCATTACGATACGTCACTGGAAAGGTTGTTACGACGATGACCACTGCAATCATATACTCCGTTTTGGCCGTGTTGCTCCTAGTGGGGCTAATCGTGCTTCTGCGCTGGGGGCAGGACCCGCAGGCCAGTGTGGACGACGACCGGGAATCGACTCAGGGTTTGTGGGATCCGGCGGGGCTCACCCTGGCGGAACGAATCTTTGACCCCGCCGACTATTACTGGCTGCGGGACCAGATCGGCTTCCCGCATCTGGCGGATTCTCTCTATGCGACTCGACGGCGTCTGGCTCTGGCTTGGCTTCGTGCCGCTCGAAGTTCGTTTGAAGATCTGCTGCGCATCCCCGAGCCACCGCCGTCCTTGGGCGGCAAGCCGGCAAACCATAGCGGCTGGCAAGCGCTCCGGCAGGTCCTGCGCTTTCAACTGGTTCTGTTCTACGCGTCTTTCGTGGTCCGCTGGATCGGCCCCTACCATTCTCTCGTCCCGGCCTTCCGGTGGATTTCTCCCGTGCCGGATCTGAGATTGAACGAGGGCGCAGTCGCCGCGTCTCACTCCGGCCACCCCCGGTAACCCGCGCCGCCAGGATGAAAGCTCTCCCAAAATTCCCTGTGCCGGCATCGGTCCCGTCCAGTCCACCACCCCGGCCGGGGCACACCGAACTTCACGGGCCCGTCCCCTGCAGCTAGAATCGCAAGGAGGGTGAAGGCATGGCGCGGCTGGTGTACACGTCGGATGCGCATGGCGATCTGGAACTCTACCGCGCGGCGGGTGAAGCGGCCCTCAACACGAAGGCGGATGCCCTCATCTTCGGTGGCGACCTGTGCCCCGGAACTCCCAGCCCCCGGCACATCGATCTTCCCCAGTCGCAACCGGCTTTCCTGCTCGAGCAGCTTGCACCGCTCGTCGAGGAATGGAAGAACAACCTCCCCGCGATGGCCACTTGTGTGATTCCCGGGAACGATGACTGCGGCACGATCCTCGCAGCGCTGGAGGAAATGGAAACTCGAAAACTGTTGGTCAACCTGCACCAGAAGAAGGTTGCCCTGCACAATTTCGAATTGATCGGGCTGGCGTTTGTGCCGCCCACTCCTTTCTCGTTCAAAGACTTCGAGCGGCGCGATACGCCGCAATCGCCAGGGATGGAGCCGCAACTGGCGCGCCCCGTACTTGCCACTGCGGACGGATTCAAGACCATTGAAGATTTCGATGCCTATCTCGATTCGCAGCCCACGATCGAAGAGGAGCTCGGCCGGCTCAATCCGGAACGTCCGAGGAAAACGGTGGCGGTCATGCACGCCCCTCCCTTTGGGACACGGTGCGACGTGCTCTTCAACGGTGAGCACATCGGAAGCCGCGCCATTCGCCAATGGATTGAGCAACATCAGCCGCTGCTGACGCTGCACGGGCACATCCACGAGAGTCCGAGACAAAGCGGCTCGTTTTTCGATCGCATCGGCTCAACCCTGGTCATCAATCCCGGCGCCTCGGGCCGGCGACCACACCTTGTGCACATCGACCTCGAAAACCTGGCTGAGCTGGATCACTCGCAGTACGGGCGTCAGCGCGTCGAATGAGTTGGCCGGCGGGGAGCGGTGAGAGAACTTAGCGCGTCTTGATCTGATTCAGCAGCTTAGCAAACTCCGGCGTCTGCTGCAAGCCATCGAAATCGGGATTCTTCTCAAGTTCCTCGCGGTGGGTGAACCCCTTTTCAATTGCCCTGCGAAGCTCGGCAAGAGCCTCCTTGTTCGCTTTGTTCCGCGCGTGCGCGCGCGCCAGCATGTAATGAATCTGCGCGCTCTCCGGAGCGCATTCCGAAGCGATCATCCAGTTCAGGCGGGCTTTTGCGTAATCTTTCCGCGCCAGGGCTTCCATCGCCTCCTGATAGGAGTGGACGAGCACTCCCCGCACGAAGCGCTCGGCGGCAATTCCTTCATCCTTGTCCTTCTGCTCTTCGGCCAGCTTGACGCGGTCGGGAAGTCGCAGACTCTGGAGCGCCTCGCGGATTTGCCACGGGTCGCCGCCGTGTTCCTGCAAGGGCTCGAGTGCCTGATGGAACTCGCCACAGGCGGTATCCACCATGGCCTGAATCCGTTCTTGCCGCCGGCTTTCCTGCTTCAGCGCCTTCTTCAATTCCTTTGAGCCATCGAGTTGAGCGATCTCAGCCTTGATCTGCGCAGTGTCATGCAAGCCCTCGAAGTCCTCGTTCAACCACTGCAGCCGCTGGAATGCTTCCGCCAGATTTCCAGCGCTTCGCAGCCTCTGCGCCTCTTCCTGCCGGCTTTTGAACCAATCTGAGATTCTCGTGTCGTCCTTCTCTCGGCTGCCGAACTTCATCGCGCGCAGCTCCATCCACTGGATCGCCGCCACGCAGGCTTCCGGTGGCGGCCAATCGTGACCGCCATTGACGGCCTCGACACGATGAACAATCTTCAGGTCGGTCAAAGTCGTGTCCAGTTGCATCAGCTCGGGATAATTGAAGTCACGGATGCCGACCGCGCCATAGTACAGGAACGGGAGGTCGGCGCTCGGTCCCTGTCCCACGCCGAGAGGGAACCCGGCTCCCATTCCAATCACACCCGCCACTTGTCCCGCGCCCAGGCGGCCAAGAGCACAGGCCACCCGCGCTCCACCCGAGAAGCCCGTGGCGTATGCGCGTCGCGGGGCGAGCGGGAATCGCGCGTGCGTGTCCTGCCACATAGCTTGCGCCGCGTAGACGCTGACGGGCCATGGACCGTTGCGGGAGTTATTGGATGCCACCAGGATGTAGCCATACTCTTCGGCAACACCTTTGAATTTCTCGACCGGCACCATCCCGCGCGCCATCGGATCAAATGCATAAAGGATAGGCCACTTTTTTGCGGGACTGTAATTGGAAGGCAGATAGAGGGCGTAACTCTCAGCAGCATCGCTCTGGCAAATGACCTTTTCGATCACTTGCCCCAGCGGCAGTCCCGCGTCCTGCCCGAGCGCCGTCGCGCTGGCCGCAGCAACGATGAGATATGAGATGAAAAGGATTGGGCAGGTGGGCCGAACCATAGAGACTCAGCGGATGGGCTGGCGACGGAGCGTCCGCACGACTCGCTCCGCAGCTCGCAGTTGACGGGCAACCTGGCGGCGCGCCGTGCCGCCGGTCACGTCGCGTCGCGCCACGGAGAGCTCCGGCGCGGTGGCGACGGCGCGCAGCTTCGCATCCCAGGCAGGAATGAAGCGCCGCGCCGTCTCGTCGTTGACGTCTTCGAAAGTCATCTTCTCCGCATGACAATGGCGTACCAGCTTGCCCACCTGCTCGTGCGCGTCGGCGAAGGGAAGGCCGCGCCGAACCAGCTCGTCGGCGACGTCGGTGGCGGTGAGAAAGCCGAGCGCCGTCGCCGCTTTCATCTTATCGGTGTTGATGCGCAGCGTCCCCACCACGCGGGCGGCGAGAGTGACCGAGTCGCGCGTCGTATCGAGGCCATCAAAGAGCGCGGCCTTGTCTTCCTGTAAGTCGCGATTGTAAGCCAGCGGCAGACCTTTGAGCATGACGATAGATGAGGTCAGCCGGCCAATGACTCGTGCCGCCCTGCCGCGAATCAGTTCGAGCGAATCGGGATTCTTCTTCTGCGGCATCAGGCTGCTGCCGGTGGAGTAGGTGTCGGCAAGCTCCACGAAACCGAAGCTGGGAGAAGAATAAATGATCAGGTCTTCGGCGAGCCGGCTGAGGTGGGTCATCACCATCGCGGCGACGAAGAGCAGCTCGCAGACGAAGTCGCGGTCCGAGGTCACATCGAGGCTGTTCCGCGCCACACGCGCAAAACCCAGCTCGCGCGCCAGGCGCTCGCGATCGATGGCAAACGTAGTGCCGGCGAGCGCTCCGGCGCCCATCGGCAATTCGTCGCCGCGCGCGCGGCAACCTTCCAGGCGCGAGACGTCGCGCAGAAACATCTCGAAATAGGCGAGCAGATAGTGCGCGAAGAGAATCGGCTGCGCGGGCTGCAGGTGCGTGTAGCCGGGCAGAACGGCCTGCGAGTGCCGTTGCGCCTGCGCCAGAAGGCTTTCCAGCAGGCCGACGATTTGAGATTTGAGATTTGAGATTTCAGATTTAACCCAGAGGCGCGTGCCCGTCGCCACCAGATCGTTGCGGCTGCGCCCAGTGCGCAGCTTTCCCGCCAGCGGCCCGATCTCCCGGTCCAGCCGTGCCTCCACCCAGGTGTGAACGTCCTCCGCCTTCTGGCCGCGCGCCCACTTGGGGTGGCTTTCGACGTCGGCGCGGATCTTCTCCAGCCCGCGCGCGAGTTCGCGGACTTCCGCCGGTTTCAGGACCTTCGCCCGGCCGAGCTCCCGGACGTAGGCGCGATTCACCTCGAGATCGAAGAGGACGAGGCGCTGATCGACGGAGAACGATTCGGAGAAGCGCTCGAAATCCCGGTCGCGCTGGCCGGCGTCGAAGCGCCCGCCCCAGAGCTTCATTTCTTACTCCCTTTTGCCGCGCGCTTGGCGGCGGCAATGCGCACCGGCAGGCCGATGATGTTGATAAAGCCTTCCGCGTCCTTCTGGTTGTAGTCCGCGCCCATCGAGAACCCGCCAATGCTGAAATCGTAGAGCGAATAAGGCGAGCGCCGGTCGATGATGCGCACGTTGCCTCTGTAAAGACCGAGCGTCACCTCGCCGGTCACGTGGCGTTGGGTCCTCTCGACGAAGCCGTCGAGGGCCTCACGCAGCGCCGTGAACCACAGCCCGTAATAGACGAGTTCGGCGTAGCGCAGCGCCACGTGCTGCTTGTAATGGAACGTCTCGCGGTCGAGGCAGAGCGCCTCGAGCTCGTGATGCGCGGCGTGCAGCAGCGTCCCGGCGGGCGTCTCATACGCGCCGTGAGATTTCATGCCCACGACCCGGTTCTCCACCAAGTCGGTGCGGCCCACGCCATTTTCGCCCGCGAGGGCGTTGAGCTTGTCGATCAGCGTGACGGGCTTGAGCTTGCGGCCGTTCACGGAAACCGGAATTCCACCCTGGAAGCCGATGGTCACCTCTGTCTCGCGGCTGGGCGCTTTCGCCGGCGGGCGAGTCAGTTTCCAGGCGTCCGGGGGCGGCTCGCCGAGCTTCGATTCCAGCGGCCCGCCCTCGTGGCTCAAGTGCCAGATGTTCTGGTCGCGGCTGTAAGGTTCCTTCTTCGTCACCGGAACGGGCACGTTGTGGGCGCGCGCGTAGTCGATCGATTCCTCGCGCGATTTGATGCTCCACTCGCGCCAAGGGGCAATCACCTTGAGGTGCGGCGCGAGCGCTTTGTAGGCCATCTCGAAGCGGACCTGGTCGTTGCCCTTGCCGGTGCAGCCGTGGGCCACGGCGTCGGCGCCGACGCGCAACGCAACCTCCACCTGCGCCTTGGCGAGCACCGGCCGGGCGAGCGAGGTTCCCAGGAGGTACTTGCCTTCGTACACGGCGCCGGCCTGCAAAGCCTTCCAAAGATATCCGGTGATGAATTCTTCGCGGAGATCTTCGACGAAAACCCTGGAGGCGCCGGTCGTGAGCGCCTTCTTGCGGACCGCTTGGTAGTCGTCGCCCTGGCCAACGTCGCCGACCATGGCGATGACTTCGCAGCCGTAATTCTCACGCAGCCAGGGAATGATGATGGAGGTGTCGAGCCCGCCCGAATAGGCGAGCACGATTTTCTTGATTGTTGGGCCGTTCTGGGTCGATGCCATAGGAAGGTTCCTTTTCCCAATCTGCCTGGGGATTCTTCCGGAGCGAATGAATCCGTTAATCTCCCGCTTCACGCCGCGAGCAGCGCCAGGATCTTCCTGCGAAGGCTGGCGGCTTGGCGCGCGTCGGGCGTGGCGATAAAGATGGTGTCGTCGCCAGCCACTGTCCCCACAACTTCCGGCCACTTCGCGGCGTCGAGCGAGACCCCCACGGAGTGGGCGTTGCCGGGATGGGTCGTCACCACCACGAGGTTCGCCGCCTGCCGCACGTCGCGCATGAACTCTTTGAGCACGACCTGGATGGCGGGCTGGGGAGGAGCCGCCACGATCGCGGCCGGCGGCGGGTCATCGGGCCGGCGGTAGCCAGAGCGGCTCTTGACCAGGCCCAGTTCCTCGATGTCGCGGGAGACGGTGGCCTGCGTCACGCGGATGCCGCGCCGCGCCAGACGCTTGCGCAGCCCCTCCTGCGTTCTCACCACCTCGGTCTGGAGGATTTCCAGGATTTGATTGCGCCGGTACAGATTGTCCATGTAAGTTTATGCAGACAATGTATAAATACTCTATTGCGCTGGATTTGGCAAGGGGCTTGAGAGAATCGGGAATTAGAAAATGGAAATTGGAAATTGGGTGGAGACTCGCGCGCTGGCATCACCGTGAAGTCCAAAGGAACAGTGGGCGGTAGTGGCGATGTCCTCATCGCGGCCCGTGCCTTCTCAATTAGCTCGGCGGCGAGCCACCGCCGCTCCAGCAGGCAAGATGCCCGCGCTCCGTGGGTTATTCCCCGTGGCCGCCGTAGGCCATCATGCGCTTCTTCTTGAACGCTTCCCACAGCGCGGGCTGGTACTGGTCTTGGGGGACAAACTCCCTGACGTGGAAGACCAAGCCGAGCCGGGATTCATCGACCGCCGCGCCTTTCTGCGGAAGGAAGTCGAAGTTGCTGCGGTTCATGCCGTAGTAGGCGCAGAGCCAGACGCCGTCGGCTGCTTCGATGGCGTAGAGGCCGCAGACGAGCGGCAGGGGCCGCGTCGCGTCCACGCTCGATTTCACTTCCGCCTCGATGATCGTCCCGCGGATGCCCGCGGTGGCGGTACCAGTGGTTGCGCCCATCCCTTAACCTCGCTCGCAAAGCTGAAGCTCAAACCATACCGCGGCGGCGCGAGTCTCGTCAACGGTGTCGAAAGCCTGCGCTAGCCACTGCGAGGCGTTTCCGTGGATGGGTCATCTCGGTGTGGGGGAGAAAGTCGCATGTAGAGGCGCCGGAGCAAGGCGCGGTCACTGGAAGACATCTGAGTGAATTCCACGGCGAAGCCCACGCCCGCTTCCGAGTGTCTCACCACGGCGGTGGCACGGAACGTGTCTTGCCCAACCATGATGCCGACGCGCAGGAACGTCCCGGGGAGGACTTCGTGCTTGGTGCGCGCGAAGAAGCCGTAAGGACTGAGCGTGTCAAGGTCGGCCGTCAGCCTATGGCCCGATCCCACGAATCCCACCGGGATGACCAACTCCACTTTGATCCGCGCGGCTCGTCTTGCTTTCAAACTTCCACCCCCGGCGCTGCGCTGAAGCCGAAAATCTGAACCGCCCCTACGCCCCGTCGCGCCGCCCTGCATCGCATGGTGCAGGGCCGCCCCCAGCCACGTCGAGGTGGGCGAGAGCACGGTGCGCCGACCTTGAGGTCGGCCTGTGCCCACCTAAAGGTGGGCGCCACATCCCCTTCGCAGACATCGTAGATGCGCCCATCAACCGACGGGCACGGGCCACTTGCGCTACCCGCCTTGCAGCTGTCGGGAAAGGTAGTTTTGAATGCCGAGCGCGCTCATCAAGCCAAGCTGCGTTTCCAAGTAGTCCGCGTGCCGTTCTTCGTCGCGGATCATCTTCAGGAAGAGCTCGCGAGTTCCGTTGTCGCCTTCCTTGATGCAGATCGCCATCGCAGCGTTGTATTGCTTGACGGCGTCCGCCTCGTCGTGGAGATCGAGCTCCAGCTGAGCCTTGACGTCGTCGCCAATGGTGGGCTTCAGCGCGGTCTCCACCGCGGGCTTTCCATCCAGGAACAGGATTCGCTCGATCAAGCCCTCCGCGTGGTGCATCTCCTCGATGGCACGCTTCTTGGTCTGGGCCGCGAGCCCCTTGTAACCCCAGCTCTCACACATCTCCGCTTGCACCATGTATTGTACGATTGCCGTCAGCTCCGCACTGAGCGCTCGATTGAGTTCACCAATGACCCTTTCGCTTCCGCGCATAAATTCTCCTTCCCGCGAGCGCGCACACCTCCCGGCCCTATCACGGTTCAAGGTCTGCCCGAGGGGCGCGCGCAGGCGGCGCTATCATAACAGGCTGTCATTCTGAGCGCAGCGAGGAATCGCGGCAGTCCGGTCCGTCGCAGCCATCAACGAACGATGCCTGCGCCAGCCGCAGCTCTCCAGCTTGGCTGCGGTCATTTGAGTTGTTCTTTTGAAGGCCCTTTCTGCGAGAGTTGGTTGATGCGGTCCGCGATTTCCTGCGGCCGGTCGATCTCGGGAATTGTGAGCCTGCTCGTCTCGCCCGCTGTCTCGATCGAGAGATCGCCCACTCCGAATATTCTTTGGCCGAGGCGCTGATGCACCGTCAGATCCTGGACGCGCGAGATCAGGATGGTGCGCGTGGTCTTGCTCAGGAAACCCGTTTCGTACTGCAGTCTGTCCTCAAGGATCGTCATCTTGGTCAGGCGGTTTCGGATGTGATATTTCAGCGGCCAGAGCAGAAGGAGCGCGGGCATCCAGGGGATCCAAGGTTGCAAGCGCGACGGAATCCAGGGCGGCCATTGCACACGGAACGCCGCGGCGACCGCAGCCGCCACGATCAGAAGCACGACCGCGTAGCCAACATATATGAATTTCATAGTCGGACGAATGATCACTTCGGACATGTTCTACTCCTTGGACCAGCACACGCTATTGTACCGCGAGGCGCCAGCCCCATCGTGACAGCTGGTAGCGCGGACCTGATTTGTAGGTCCGCGGTTCTTTCAAAGCCGCAGACCTCAAGAAACCGAGGCCTGCGCGACCCGCGTGAATGGCGTCACCCCCGCGCAGGCGGGGGTCCACACTGGATTCGCTAGGTTCACGCTGCAAGTGCAACACCTTGCATAAGAGGTGTTGCGATGGGCAAACAATATGCACAACTGACGGTGGAGGAGAGGGTCGAGATTTACCGTCTGCAGGCAGACGGTAAATCTCGACGGGCGATCGGGGCTTGCCTAGATCGGTCGGCGGCAACCATTTCCCGGGAACTGCGGCGGAACAGTCTGGCGACCAAGGCCTGGGAGGAAGGTTACGCTCCGCTGCGCGCCCAGGCGCTCACCGAGCGGCGCCGCCAACGGGGCAGACCCCACAAGCTCACTTCCTCGCCGGAGCTGCGGGCCGTGGTGCGCGGCTACCTCGAGCAGGGCTGGTCCCCCGAGCAGATCGCTGGGCGGTTCACGAACCGCCTCTACACCCCGTCCCGCTGCCCCAAGTCGCGTCGCGATGGAAAAGGCATCCCTCAGCTGACGGACGGCACTATTTCTGAAGGACGAACCGCGGAGTTCGAAAAACACGGACTCTTCGCTACCCGCTATTCGAACGCAGCCGCGGCGCGCCGGTAGGCCGATCTGACCGAGGACTTGAACGCAACCGCTGCGGCAGCCACCACGAACAGTGCAAAGACTGTAAAGCCGAGCCATTGTTCGGCATTTCCTGCCGGCTCGAAGATGACCAGCAAGCGGTAGTTTCCCAGGCAAAAGGCAAAGGTGAAGACGGCCCAGAAGACCGTAAGGGCGTCGAAACGGGCATAGCACAGAGCTAAGGCAAGGCATTCGAGGAGAAGCAGAACGAGCTTCCAATGATAGGGCTGGACCGCCCCCATATTGAGGAGAGGGCCAGGCAGAATCGCTGCGACCAAGGCGCCTGGGATCAATACCGCCAGCCAGTCCCGACGCAGGAAACCTGCAGCCAAGGAGCTTAGGAAGACGATCGCACCAGCTATGACAATCGCCTGGGAAAACCCCCACAGAGCAGCGCCTACGGTGGGCCACAACCTTCCCAGGATATGGCCGTCGGACGCCATCTGGAAGAAGCTGTCGAGCCGCATCGCGAGGTGGGTCGTGCCCGCCCAAACCAGAAAAGAGTCCAAGCCCAATAAGGCGAGCCCTATGCAAGTTCCTCTTAGAAACCCCAGCCCGCAGCCCTGAGATGCGGCGCTTTTCCCGTCAAACCCCTGGATCAAGCTCCGGAACTTGGCCGGGGCGATTTTGCGCACCGACCGCTCGATGGCGGCCGAGACACAGAAGAAAATAAAAATTGACGTAACAGCGATGGTTAGTACCAACACGATTAAGTTAGCGGCCGGTAGATCGCGAAGGCTGGGCCAAAAATGCCATTCGGGGAGGGCCACCGCCACCCCAAGGAAGATGATCCGCCAGGGGGCAGTCGAATCGACCTGCCGCCATTGGACGAGTCCTAGGACGATCATAGGCAAGAAAACCGCGAACAGGGGCAAAAGCTGGCGGTAAAAATACGGCCAATCGTATCCGCCCGGCACTTCATAAGATGCGCTCATGGCCCCGATCGAGCGGCCCACGAGCCAGACTTCATAGTGGCGCTTAATTCCGTAATAGTCTTTTGGCTCGACCCACCTGAGCACGCTGGCCGGGTGCCCGGAAAAGATCTGGCCCGTCGCCGTGTACTCGAGCTGCAGGAGTGACGGGTCGCGATCGAAAAGCTCGCGAAGCGCTTTCTCAGCTAGCGCCCTCGCGTCTTCAATCGAAAGGTTCTCTTCGGGCACCCCGCCAGGAAAGTCTCGTGTAAACACTTGAAGGGCGCCGGAGTTGGTTACCACAACTTGCGTCTCGTTATGCCATGTGACCTGCCACCGCGAGTAGAAGAGAGGATTGTTTGTAAGTTGCAGCGCCACGCGCGCGCCCGCTGTCTTGGCTAAGTACTCGTATTCGCCCCCATTGACGGGAGCATCAATCCAGCTGTCCCCATTGATCGGCGCGCCGAGTCTTTGGGCATATTCCTGCGCGATACGTCGCAAAACGCTGCGGTCGAAGTGGACTTGGCTGCGCGGGGCGAGGCTGGTGCGATTGAAGAAGGGAAAGAAAACCGCCAGGCCCGCAATGGCTGCTAGAACCAGCAGCCAGTCGCTGCGCTGCCAGCAGGTGAGGTGAAGGGGTAACTCGACTTCTTCCCCTGCGGCCGCGCCAGACTTCACTTCGGGTTTTTCTGCGAGCGCGGCTTCGAGTTCCGCGACTGAGTGGAAGCGCTTCTTGGGGTCTTTCTCCAGGCACTTCTCGATGGCCCGATCAAGGAAGATGGGAAGATAGGGATCAACCGAGCGCACGGGTGGGGGAGTCTCATGAATTTGCTTGTAGGCCAGCCCCACGGGCGTATCAGCATGGAAAGGGAGCCGGCCGGTGAAGATTTCGTAGAGGATGAGGCCCAGGGCGTAGATGTCTGTGCGCGTGTCAGTCGGCTTTCCCTCGGCTTGCTCCGGGCTCATGTAGGCTGGCGTGCCGACAATGGAGGCCGTCTGGGTGGCCTCAGCTTCGACTGACCGGGCGATGCCAAAGTCCATCACCTTCACGCCGCCGTCGTTGGTGACGAGGATATTCTCAGGTTTCAGGTCACGATGCACGACACCCTGGGCATGAGCTTCGGCCAGGCCGGCGATGATTTGACGGAGGATCTTCAATCCCTGCCGGACGGACAGACCTTCCACGCGACCGAGCAAGCTCCGCAGACTCTCGCCCTCGACGTATTCCATGGCGATGACGACGGTGTCTCTGAAACGCAGCAATTCATACGTCCGGCAGACGTTCTTGTGCGTGATCTTGCGGGCAAGTAACAGCTCTGACTTGAAGCGCTCGATCAGTGCTGGCTGGGAGGCAATTTCCGGCCGCAGGACTTTGAGCGCGACCACGTCGCCGGTCTCGCGGTCCCGGGCCTGATAGACGATGCCCATGCCACCGCGGCCCACTTCTGCTAGGATGTCGTAGCGTTGGCGCAAGGCGCGCAGGGAACCATCAGGGAGGTCCGGCGGCGTTTCTCCAGAAACTGGAGGAGTACTATAGGGCGTGGTCCGCTGGGCGTCCTCGAGCGGCGTCGTCAGGAGCTCGTCTTTTCCCTTGTCATCGGGCATCGGCAGCTACCGAGGCCTTGCTGGGCCGCGGGCCCGTCCGCGATGGGCGAAGCATAACGCGAAAGCGGCCCTCCATCAAATAGTCTTGGCGTCTCCGACTTCAGCGGAAATGAGACCGTGGATTGTGGTCCGCGGGTGGCGCATATCCGTCAGCTGACGGACTCAGCATGACACCGTGTGGGCACAAAACACCCCCCTAAACCCGAACGCCGGTCATAGACCGGCGCTACAGCGATGCACCAAGGCACGGTGCGGGCGGTTCGTGAACCGCCCCTACGAATACCCCAGTCCCTAGCACCCAGCACCCAGCCCCAGGCTCGACCACAGGGCATCGATCTTCTTCTTCACTTCCGGGTCCATCTTGATTTCGTCGGGCCAGGGGCGGGTAAAGCCTTCGGAGGGCCACTTGGTGGTGGCGTCGACGCCCATCTTGGAGCCGAAGTTGGGCAGGCGGGAGGCGTGTTCGAGCTGGTCGACGGGGCCGAGCGTGAACTGGATATCGCGCTCGGGGTCGATGTGAGTGAAAGCTTTCCAGGTGACTTCGCGGAGGTTGTGCACATCCACGTCGTGATCGACGACGACGATGCACTTCGAGAACATGGCGCCGGGCAGGCCCCAGAGAGCGTTCATCACTTTGCGGGCATGGCCGGGATAGCTCTTACGAATCGAGATAATCATTAAATTATGAAAGATACCTTCGGCGGGCAGGTGCATGTCGACGACTTCCGGCAATTGCTTGCGCAACAGGGGGAGGAAAATCCGCTCGACCGCGTAGCCCATCCAGTAATCTTCCATGGGCGGCGCGCCGACGATGGTGGAGATGTAAATCGGATCCTTGCGGCGCGTGATGCAGGTGAGGTGGAACGCCGGAAACTGGTCTTCCAGCGAATAGTAGCCGGTGTGGTCGCCGAAGGGGCCCTCGGCGCGGATGTCGTCGAGATCGACGTAGCCCTCCAGAACGATTTCGGCGTGCGCGGGGACTTCCAGATCCACCGTCTCGCACTTGACGAGCTCGACCGCCTCCTGGCGGAGGAATCCCGCGAAGAGGAATTCATCAACTTCCTCGGGCAGCGGACAGATGCCCGCGAGCATCGTGGCGGGGTCGGCGCCAATGGCCACCGCCACGTCCATACGACGGCCCTTGCCTTGACGTTCGAGCCAGCGGAAATGTTCCGCGCCGCCCTTGTGGATTTGCCAGTGCATGCCGGTGGTGCGCTCGTCGTAGACTTGCATGCGATAGCAGCCGACGTTGCGGCGGCCGGACTTGGGGCTGCGCGTAATCACCATCGGCCAGGTGATGAAGCGTCCACCATCCTGCGGCCAGCACTTGATGATGGGAAATTGCCGCAGCGACAAATGGTCCCTTTCGATCACTTCCTTGGCCGGCCCGCTCCTTGTGGTTTTCGGGAAGAACGAGCTAAGCTCGGAAAGTTTGGGCAGCAGCTTGACCTTGTCGAAGAATCCTTCCGGCGGCCTTATCTCCAGCAGATCTTCGACGCGCCGCGCCACCTCCTCGACGGAGTTCACCTCCAGGGCCAACTCAAGCCGCCGCTTCGAGCCGAGCGCGTTGATGAGCAGCGGCATCGAGTACGTGACGCCCTCTTTCGCCGAGCGCGGCTTCTCGAAGAGCAGCGCCGGGCCTCCCGCCTTCGAGACACGGTCGGTAACTTCCGTAATCTCAAGATCGACGTCGATCTCGGCGGCGATGCGTTTCAGTTCGCCTTCACGGTCGAGGCGGGAGACAAATTCGCGGAGGTCTCTGTAAGCCACGGGAAACTAGTCCTCAGTTATCAGATATCGCGGCTCAGCCGCCAGCTGAAATGCGCGGACTCGCTGAACGCTGACGCTGGTCGCTGAGGGGTAGGAGCATTACAGATTGGGGCGCCCAAATCAAGGTCAAACCCACATGGAGAGTGCCCCGCGCAAGAGGGTTTGACAGTTTCGAAGCAGCGCTGCTAGGATGAGTATCTGTGCGGCATGAAGCCTCGCGGGTCCCGAGTCTGAGAAGTACCTGGGCTGGGGGCTTCCTTGCGGGTCGAACCGTTGCGTCGCTAACCGTACATACGAGAGGATCCTGCCAACGCCGCTGGCAGTTGGTCGCTGGCGGAGGGAGGTCGAACACAGTCGTATTGAGGGTTACCTCCCCGCTGTCGACTTTGACCACTGGCTTGCGAATCTACTCCTTTGACGCTTCCGTCCCCGTCGTCTAGCCCGGCCTAGGACATCGCCCTTTCACGGCGGTAACGCGGGTTCGAATCCCGCCGGGGACGCCAAGCTTTTCATTGAGTTACGGGCTCGACCTCTGGCAGCGCCGGTGTCCCGGTGACGAATGGGTGACTAACGAGCGCTTTTTCGGGTTCCTGGGCGGCCACAAAGACCGAATCAAGGCCGTTGACCGCTTGCTTCACCTGAGCGCTGGCAATCCGCGCATACCGCTTCGTCATCCTCAAATCCCGGTGTCCAAGCTGGCTGGCGATCACGTCCAGTTCCGTTCCCCGTTGGCGAAGCCATGTCGCGAACGTATGCCGCAGATCATGAAGGCGAATATCTGTGATGCCAACCTGTTCACAGACCCGGTGGAAGGCCATGCTCACCGCTTCCGAGGTGACATCGGGGAAGAGCCGATCCTCGGGCTCGCCCTGCAGGATAGACGCTAGCACTTGTTGGGCGAAGGCGTTGAGGTGCACTTCCTTCGGTTCGTCGTTCTTGGAGGTGGGCAACAAAATGCGGCTTCCGTCCACGTCCTTCCATCGGCACTCCAGTAATTCCGACCGCCGCATTCCCGTAGCCGTCAGCAAGGCGAAGATCGGGCGCATCTTTTCGGGGGAAGCTGCCAGCAGGCGGCGGAATTGCTCCGGGGCGAGGTGCTGTGTCCGTTCGTCGTGAAACTTTGGAGACGCCACGTCCAGACAAGGGTTAGAGAAGCGCGACAAGAGCTTCCATTCCCCGCACGCTAGCCGGAAGAGGTGCTTGAGGCTATTCAGTTCCTTCCGCGCACTCGATTTGCTCGCTTTCCCCAGCCGCGTCGTCACGTATTCCGACACCTGGGAAGAGGTGATGTCCGCCAGCTGTCCGGTGAAGAATGCCTTGAGGTGAACTACAATGCTCTCTTCGCGCCCGTAACTCTTCGCGGTTATCCGGGGCTTTTGATAGGCGAGGAACTTGTCCGCCACGGCCGCGAAGCTGTCCAGGCACACCAGCACTTCGCCGGGCTTCAGATTGCGCTGTTCCCTTACCTCGCGCCTTTTGCCTTCACGGAACGCTTGAGCTTCTTCGTGAGTATTGGCATCGGGGGCTAGTTCGCGGACCCGCTTCCCTTGCGCTCCCACGTAGGAAACCCACCGCTTCTTTCGGTCTTTCCGTCAGTAAACCCCATCACGTTTTTTTGCTTTGGCATGTTTCCCCCTTTTCGTGTCTAGCTTCTGCTGGTGGCGGCGCTTCCGCGCCCACTCACGTGCGGTCCACCGGCGAGCGCACAGTTCCCCACAAAATTTCCTGTTGTGGCCGGAGTTCGGATAAAAGGCATCTCCGCAATTCTTACATAGGGTGAGGGACGGTCGGCCCGCCATACTGTGCCACACGCACCACTCAATAACTTGGTCAAGTGTATTAACGCTGGGTTGCCAGTCGATTTGAGCCTTTCCGTTTCGCCAGACGGCCCGGAGTGTGGACGTGGCGGAGAGAGTAAGCCCGATCACCCACGCAGCCACATCGCGCAGGCGCGGCAGACTCAATTGCGAAATCCAGCTTTGTGGAGGTTGGGTGACATCTTCGCGAAACTGCGCAGCGCAGCAGGCGGAAAGAGCAAGAAGAGACAATTCGGGAAGTGGTGACACTCGCTTGTCCTCGTAATCGGCAGCAAACAACTCCAAGAGAGCGTTCTTCAAGCGAGAAGCGTTGCCACTCTTGAAAGCCTCCACAAGTTCCCCTTTTGCCCTAAGCTTACGATGATAGCTCCAGCACTCGAGCTTGTTATTCTCTGGCCATGGCCCAAACAGCGGCCCCCACCGTCGCAGAAACCCCTTGAGGCCATCGTCATTCTGGAGATTCAAGAAATCCAGGTGCGGTCTGTGGGTAGGGGCTTCGGTCAGTCGATAGGCGTGGCCCCAGTCCAGTTCGCAGATCACGCGGTCGCCCCTGACTTCCACGTGGCTGCAACGTGGCCATTTCTTAGGTTCATTTTCGTTGATATGATGTTGATATTGCATATCTATGCCACGAGTGGATGCTAATAGTCGATGGGAGTCAAGTCCTATTTTACTTTGACGCGAGGTGACAATGACTGACAGCAAGTTAGTGAAGAAAGAAGTCTTTGCACGAGACAAAGACTTCTCGACGATCAAGGAACTCTCGCAGCGGATTGGAAAATGTTATCGAACCGTACACCGCGCTGCGCAGGCAGGCAAGATCAAAACCGTCCGATTCGGCGCATCCCGGCTCATTCCTCGAGCGGAAGTCGAGCGAATGTTGCAGCGGGGGTTTTAATGAGCGAGTACGTTTCACCAAACCGCGTGCGGGCTTATTACGAGTCTCGCCTGCGACGTACTCTTCGCCCGAATGCAGAGGGTTGGGTAGCCGTGAAAAGTCCTTTCCGGCAAGATGACAACCCCTCGTTTTCGGTCAATCTCACCCGTGGGGCTGGCGCGATCACGGCACGGTTGAGAGCGGAGACATTTTCGGATTCGAAATGAAGCTGACGGGTTGCGAATTCGCTACCGCGAAGGCGCCCATCTTGGGAGAACCAAGTTGCAATCAGCCCACTGCGAAGGCCGCCCCGCAGACCGGGCAAGCGGGAACACGCGCCACGATTGAAACCTTGGCCCAAGCAAAAAAGCTGCCCATAGAATTCCTTCGTAGTTTCGGCCTTGAGAACCGATCCCAAGGCGTATGCATACCGTACAGGTTAGCGGACAAGTCACCCGCACGGCGACACCGAATCCGGGCATTCCTCGAACACCTGAGGGGGGAGCGGGAGAAGTGGTGCTATTGGACACCCGGCCCTGGCGAGGTCGAACCATATGGCCTGTGGCGACTCGCGGAGGCGCGTAAGGCAGGATTCCTAATGCTCGCGGAAGGTGAGTCTGACTGCTGGACACTTTGGTTTCATGGGTTCCCCGCGCTTGGCATTCCCGGTGCGGACATGGCGGCGACGTTGAAGGGTGAGCACCTTGCAGGCATTGCAAAGGTGTTCATCACTCAAGAAACGGACGGTAGCGGTGTTCACTTTGTGCAAAACATGCTTGCCCGGCTCAAGGAAACCGGCTGGGCTGGCGAAAGTCGCATCCTTTCGCTTGTGCCTGTCAAAGATCCTTCGGAGCTACACTGCGCAGACCCGGCGAAATTCAAGGCCACTTTCCAATCTGCGCTTGACGCGGCACAAGACGCGGCGAAGTGGAAGGCACCGAAGGCCCGCACGGTGTGGGATGACGCTAGTTTCGTCAGCGAGGAGGAAAACGATGTCCCCGTGGACTTCCTGGAGGAACCCGTGTTAGCCCGCGGTAGTCTAACGGAAATCTCCGGCCCGCGTGGGCTCGGAAAATCAAATTATGCCCGTTGGGTTGCGGTCAAGCTGGCCCGTGCCGGTATGCGGGTTCTCTATCTTGACCGTGACAACTCACCACCAAAGGCGCGGCAGGCTCTCCGGGACTGGGGCGGGGCCGGAATCGTTAAATGCCTGGCTGGTGAAAAGGCTCCTCCCCTGCTGGGGAATAGCGCGGATTGGAAAGCTTTTCCAGTGCAAAACTACGACCTTGTTGTTTTGGACTCGTGGGATTCGACAGCCGAAGGCACGGGCGAAAAGGATTCACGCCTGCCACCAATCGCAATTTCCCACATTCTGGACATCGTTCACGCGGAAAATGGCCCGGCGGTCCTGGTGCTGATGAACACGGTCAAGGATGGCACTCACTCGCGGTGTAGCGGCGTGGTGGAAGATCGGGCGGATGCGATTTTCGAGGTGCGGGACTTGACCGGTGTGCAATTCTCAGGGCAAGCCCCTTGGTGGGAGGCAATGCCTATCGTGGGGGCTAAGGACTGGGCGTCGCGTGCAACCCGCCGGAAGGAGCGAGAGTATTACAGAATGGCGCTCGTGCCGTCCAAATTCAAGTTAGGCGGCCCGGAGCCGTCACCATTCGCGGTTGAGATTGACTTCAGAACCTCACCATTTTCGATTCGGGATATCACTGGCGAGATTGACCGCGAAGGGGAAGAGTCCCGACAACGGAAGGCAGCTGAAAGGGCTGAGTCCGTATAAAAAGCGGTTGACACTCTAAAAGCAGAGATCCAGAGACGGTCCCAAACTGGTGAACCGGCCATCCTCAAAAAGCAAGCTGAGGACTTCCTACTCCACCATGCCGGATTGAAAATCACTCAGAAAGTGGCGCGGGAAGTGATCAAGTCTGAAACATTCAGGCTTGTCGATGTTGAAGGCAAAGGACACCCCAAAGCCGTTCAATTCGCCGGTGAAAAAGAAGAGAGCAACCGAAATACCGATGTCGCGGAAGGTACGAAAACATTGATGGAAAACGGTGCCGATTTCGGTTGCCCGCAATCCATGTACCCCACCGAAATCGACCCCTCGCAGACCCGTGAAAATAGCGGCTCAGAGAAAGCCCTTTTTTCGGTTGAACGTTCTATTTTCTCACCCCACGCGGAACCACAAGACGGCTCCGTGGATGACGCTTTGGAGGTGTAATCGTGGGTGTTGAGATTCTGGAAACACTCCGAACGCAGGGCGTTACCGTGGAAGTGATCCGCCCTGACCGGCTTCGCTTCCAACCGGCGAGCCGCATCCCCCCAGACCTGGTATGCCGTATCCGGGAATCAAAGTCTGAAATCCTGGCCGCGCTGGCCCGGCCAACAGTGGTCGTGCAACCCAATGAGTGTGGCCACTGTGGGGGAAAGGGTGAGTGTGACTGGTCGGCCTGCAACCTACGGCGGGTAGACAAACCTGTTCCATGCCTCATGTGCCGTCCGCAAGAGCGGCAGGTATGGCTTACGGCCACACGCCCGGAGACATGCTGGCATTGTGCAGGGAGCGGAAACTGCGGGTGCATTGCGTGCAATCCCAAGGAACCGTGCCGGACGTGTGGGGGCACCGGAAGGGCGTCGTAGATTCAGTAAAAGGTGTAACGTGGGAATCGCTGCGCCAAAACCTCTCTTCCCGTCCACGAAATTCCCCTGTCTACCTTCAGCATCTCGGAGAGTTCCCAGAAGGTATCAGTCACAGGTGTTTCATTTCGCCCCAAAAACTGTCGGTCTCCTTGCAGTCCCCGGCCTGCGGCGAACTCCACGCATAAAAGTAAGTGAACTCGACACCATAGTGGTCACCCTTACGGTGTGCCTCGATATGCCCCGCAGCGTCTTTGACTCCAGCAGAGGCGAGAGCCCCCGGGGGTAGTGGGTCCATTGTCAGAACCAGAGTGCTCTCGGTGGCGGTCCCAGACCAGTCGGGTTCTGGATTGCGAATCCTCTCCGCCTCGCTTTCATGCCCTTCTGGATGTGCTACCCGCGCTGCAACCTGACCGGCGGGGCTGATGGTGCGCACGCTGAATGGCCGATAAGTCTTGAGTTCACCCCTCCAAAAGGGAGATCCCGTACAACTGATTGACCTATGCACCGGACCGGCAAAAACCCAAGTGCCAAGCCAATGCTGAGCCTTGTCTTGCTAACGCGCGGCATTCGTCTCCCGCAAAAAGGTCTCGTAGAATCCCCTAAGTATGGAATTCTGTGGGTCGAGCGTATATGCAGTGCGGTATTCCTCAAGCGCTCCCTGTCGGTCGCCTTTTGTTTCAAGCCAGTGGGCCAAGTCGTGATGGTGCCAGGGGTTATCAGGCTCCAATTGCACGGCCGTACGCATTTCAGCGACGGCCCCATCTAGGTCGCGTTTGCTGCCCCCGAGTACGTACGCGAGCCCGACATGCGCTTGGTCATTGCTCGGATTCAGTCGCAACGCCTCGCGGTATTCTGCGATGGCAGCATCTACGTCGCCCTTTGTCACGAAAGCAATGCCGAGGTTGAAGTGCGCCATGTCATCGTCAGGGTTCAACCGTAGTGCCAAACGAAATTCCGCAATTGCCTCATCCAAACGGATCTTTCGATACCCATCCCAATCTGCTTTATCACTTTCGTTAACCACCTTCGGGCCTGCCTCGGCTGCCTTCCATATCTTTCCCAGGTCGGTGGGATCAACGATTTGAGCGGATTCCTCCCTCAACGCGATTCCGAGGCATACGTGTGCGGTCTCACTCCTCGGATTCAAGCTTACCGCCTCGCGTGCCGCTTTTATGGCCTCGTCATACTTGAGCTGGCTAACAGGAGCAGATGACAAGCACATGTGTAGGTCTGCATTTTGAGGTTCCAATTGCACCGCTGCACGGCACTCCAGTTCAGCGCTCTCGAAGTCGCGGCCTGCGTTCAGTAAGTATCCCCCGGCAAAGCCGGGGGCTTTAGGATGTGAGCCGCTCAAAGCGGCTAGTCGGGGTCGCTAACGCGGCCCCGTTTTTCTCGGGCCACCTTCACGATGGCCTCTCACCAAAGCCCCATC